>Ga0265295_1001143_pt1 | contig 48176 bp, 41 predicted proteins | sample Munlansysbiofilm_FD_192503 | JGI IMG/M metagenome (GOLD analysis project Ga0265295, IMG submission 192503) | Leachate microbial communities from a municipal landfill in Southern Ontario, Canada - Methane capture system biofilm | ecosystem: Engineered > Solid waste > Landfill > Unclassified ...
TGGTGCAAAGGGCAGTTAAAATAGCCACAAATACCAGCGAGCCTTTTGGGCGTTTTCTGGCCTTTGGCATTGCCACACTGTTTGCAATCCAGTCCATAGTTAACATGGGGGTTGCCACAGGAGCCTTTCCCACAAAGGGGCTGGCACTGCCGTTTTTAAGTTACGGAGGCAGCTCACTTTTGGTGAGTATGTTTGCAACAGGAATATTACTTAATATATCTGCCGGAAGTAGCGGCGTGAAAAAAAGGCAAAACTGATGAAGCTGATTGTTGCCGGTGGAGGTACCGGCGGACATCTTTTCCCTGGCATTGCTGTTGCCGAGGAGTTTCTGGCGCAAGACAGCAGTAATCAGGTGCTGTTTGTGGGCAGCGAGCGCGGGCTTGAAGCAAAGCTTATTCCCAGGCTGGGTTACCAGCTGGAACTGATCAGCGCAGCCGGAATAAAGGGAAAAGGAACACTGGCAAAGTTTTCCGGAGCAATGCAACTGCTTTATGGCTATGCCCAGTCCCGCACGATCCTGAAACAGTTCAAGCCTGATCTGGTGCTTGGTGTTGGCGGTTATGCTTCATTACCGATGGTAATGGCTGCAAAGGGGATGGAAATCCCGCGTTTTATCCATGAGCAGAACGCACTGCCCGGTATGGCCAATAAATTTCTGTCAAAATTTGCAGACAAGGTATTTATCTCGCTGGAAGAATCCAGCCGTTTTTTCACTGCTGAAAAAACCATACTTACCGGCAACCCGCTGCGTAAGCAGATTCTGGAAAGCCTCTCTAAAGATAGTAACAACATGGGCACTGCTTCAGAAAAAGGGGACAAATTCCATCTGTTCATTTTCGGAGGCAGCCAGGGGGCAAGACCCCTTAATCAGGTTGTACCAGCAGCAATTGCGTTGATGCAGGATAAACTGGAGCAGTTGCAAATAGTACACCAGACCGGTGAGGCAGATCTGTCCATGGTGCAAGATGGTTACAGGCAGGCTGGAATAAAGGCGGATGTACAGCCGTTTATTGATGATATGGCTAAACAGTATCAGCAGGCAGATTTAATCATCTGCCGCTCTGGCGCAACCACTATTGCCGAAATTACGGCAGTGGGCAGGACTTGCCTGTTCATACCGTTTCCTCATGCAGCCGATGACCATCAGCGTAAAAATGCTGAGGCACTGCTTAAGAAAAATGCCTGTGTTTTGATGCTGGAGCGGAACATGACACCGGAAAATCTTGCCACAGCAATTGGTGATCTCATGGATGATCAGGAGAAGTTACAGCAGATTGCAGCCAATGCTGCTGCTTTGGGTAGGACAGATGCGGCCAGGTTGATTGTTAATGAAATGTTGGAATTAACAGGGCTTTGAAAAACTATTGCGGAGGCTGTCTACGGCGTTGCGCGGTACTCGCTTCCTCGGCTAACTTAAAATGTTATGCCTCGTCGCTGCGCTCCGTGCGCCTTGTATCCAGCCTTCCTCATGACGTTTTTTAAAGCCTGTTATATGGAAGACAAGTCCTTTTGGGACACAAATTAAAAGGAAGCCTATATGTACGGCAACATAGAGAAAATACATTTTGTCGGTATCGGCGGCATCGGGATGAGTGGTATTGCCGAGGTGCTGCTTAATCTTGGTTACAAGGTTTCCGGTTCTGACCTAAGGGAATCAGACACAACTGAGCGTCTGGCATCGCTTGGTGCCCTGGTTTTTATCGGTCATCGCGAAGAAAACCTGCAAAATGTGGATGTGGTGGTTACTTCATCTGCTGTCCATAACGATAATCCGGAGGTGGAGGAAGCACGCCGTCTGCATCTACCGGTTATTCCCAGGGCAGAAATGCTGGCAGAGCTGATGCGGATGAAGCATGGCATTGCCATAGCTGGTACCCACGGTAAAACCACAACCACATCAATGGCTGCTTCTGTACTTGGTCATGCAGGTCTTGATCCCACCATTGTCATTGGCGGCAAGCTTAATGCCATTGGCACCAATGCGCGTTTGGGGCAGGGTAAATTTCTGGTGGCAGAGGCCGATGAATCTGACGGCTCTTTTCTGATGCTGTCACCCACCATTGCAGTGGTTACAAATATTGATGCTGATCACCTTGATCATTACTCAGGCATTGAAGAGATAAGGGATACTTTTGTTGAATTTGTCAACAAGGTGCCCTTTTACGGGCTTACCATACTTTGTCTGGATGATGCCAATGTGCGTGCTATTTTGCCCAGGGTAAAAAAACGTTATCTGACTTATGGTCTTTCCTCCCAGGCGGATGTACGAGCCACCCATGTTTGTCATGATGGCTTTAATACTTCATTTATTGCCCATTACAAAGGCTACCGACTGGGCGAAATATCATTTTCCATGCCTGGTCCGCACAATGTGCTAAATGCCATGGCCTGCATTACTGTGGCACTTGAGCTGGACATTCCTTTTACAGTTATCCAGGAAGGCTTCAGCAAATTTGATGGTGTTGGGCGGCGTTTTACAGTTAAGGGTGAGCCACAAGGTGTGATGGTGGTTGATGACTACGGTCATCATCCGGCAGAAATCAAGGCAACCCTGGCAGCGGCAAGATATGGCTGGCCTGAGCGACGGGTGGTGGCTGTTTTTCAGCCCCATCGTTACAGCCGCACCTACGAGCTTTTTAATGAGTTTGTCACTGCCTTTTATGATGCTGATCTGCTGGTTCTCACCGATGTCTACCCGGCAGGTGAAAAACTTATTGAAGGAGCAACTTCCGAAAGGCTGGCACAGGAGCTGCTGCGCCACGGTCAAAAAGATGTGACCTGGATAGGCGAACGGGAACTTGTGCCTGAGCATCTGCTCAACATTGTTAAAGAGGGTGATATTGTGATTACCCTGGGAGCTGGCAATATCTGGCAACAGGGTGAAAAGCTGGTGGATTTACTGGAGAACAGCCCTGAAAAGTGACGATATCTGCATATCCGGTCTGCTTTTAAAAGATGAACCAATGAGCAGGCATACCTCGCTGAAAGTTGGTGGTGCTGCTGCGGTTTATGCGATGCCAGCTGACCAGAATGATCTGCTGCAACTGATGGAGCAGCTTGCAGCACAACAGATCCCCTGGCTGGTAATTGGCAAAGGTTACAACCTGCTGGTGCAAGACGGTGGATTTAAAGGCGCAATTATCTCGCTGGAAAAGCTTGATAAAGTTGAACTATCGGACAAAAACATGCTGTTGGCTGAAGCAGGTGCAGAAAACCTGGCTGTGGTACGCTTTGCTCAAAGTTACGGATTAGGTGGCATAAGCTTTATCTCCGGTATTCCTGGCAGTATGGGTGGAGCAGTAAAGATGAATGCCGGTGCTTACGGTCAATCCCTATTGCAACATGCTGTTACTGTGACATTGCTGGAAAATGGAGTTGTGCGGGAATATGACATGGCTGAGCTTGATTACGGGTATCGCTATTTTAATCTGCCAGCAGATTCGCTGATTTTGACTGCAAAACTGAAGCTTGTGCCTGTAGAGCCGGCAATTGTTGAACAAGAGATACAAAAGGATAAGGAACTGCGTCAGCAAAAGCATTGTGTAGGCTATCCCTGTGCCGGTTCTTTTTTCAAAAATCCGCCGCAGCAGGCTGCCTGGAAGCTGATTGATGCTGCTGGTATGCGCGGTGCCAGACATGGCGGAGCAATGGTTTCAGAACTGCACAGTAACTTTATCGTAAACAGCGGTAACGCCACTGCCAAAGATATTCTTGAGCTTGCAGACAAGGTGAAACAGGCGGTGCTGGCAACATCAGGAGTGTTGCTGGAAGAAGAGGTGCAGGTGGTGGGGGTTGAATCATGAAAAGCAGGCGGATAGGTGTACTGATGGGCGGCTTGTCCGCAGAGCGTGAAGTTTCCCTTGCCAGTGGTATGGCAGTGCATAACGCTTTGCAACAGCTTGGTTACAACTGTGTTGCCATTGATGTGCAAGCTAATCTTGATCAGACCCTGCGCCAGGAAAACATAGATGTTGCCTTTATTGCCCTGCATGGTCGTTATGGGGAAGATGGATGTGTGCAGGGGCTTTTGGAGTTGATGAAGATCCCTTATACCGGTTCTGGTGTGTTGGCAAGCGCAGTGGCTATGCACAAACTTTATGCCAGATACGTTTTTGAGGCAGCTGGACTGCTGACCACTTCATTTATAAAAATCGTAAAAGGTGAAACAGTTGATATTAAACAGCTTCCCTTTGGATTGCCGCTGGTGGTCAAGCCGGTACAGGAAGGTTCATCAGTGGGAATTACCATTGTAAAAGCAGCAGATAAGCTTGAGCAGGCACTGACAACGGCATTTGGCTTTGATAACACGATTTTGGTTGAGCAGTACGTTAAAGGCAGGGAAGTGCAGGTGGGTATCCTGAATGATCGTGCAGTTGGTGCCATTGAAATTGTCCCCAAAAACGAGTTTTACGATTTTGAAGCAAAGTATACCGATGGTATGGCAGAGCATATCTTTCCGGCAAGGCTTTCAACAGAACTATACGAGAAAGTGCAAAAACTGGGCTTGAAGGCGCATCAGGCTTTAGGTTGTTCCGGCTACAGCAGAGTGGATTTTATTGTCACTGATGATGGTGATTGCTACCTGCTGGAAGTGAACACTTTGCCAGGTATGACAGCCCTGTCGCTATTGCCGGAAATAGCATTAAAAGGTGCCGGATTGGATTTCAATACCCTGGTTGAGCAGATTCTGCTTACTGCTGACCTGAAAGCAGGCGATTGACAAATGATGCGTGACCTGCGGCATATCGGCAGTAGCAAAAGCCGGAGCAAAGGCAAGCCCAACCGTACCCTTGTAAAAAAAGAGCCGCTTGATCTGCGTAAATATCTGTTACCAATGCTGCGTTTTGGTGGCATGACAATCGGTTTGCTGGTGGTTTGTGGTTTGCTGGCAGTTGTTTTGCACAGGCTTACCAGTAGTATACCGTTTCCTGTGCAGCAGATTGTTGTAAACGATACAAAGCGGGTCAGTAAGGAAGAGCTGGTTGCATTAGCAGGTCTGTCGCCAGGGGATGATATGCTCAAATTGCGGCTTAAATCCATTGGCAGCCAGATAGCTTCCAACCCCTGGATAGACGATATCAAGATACAACGGATATTTCCTGGTACTGTTTCCATAAACATTACTGAAAGAGAGCCACTGGCAGTTGTTAATCTTGGTTTGCTTTACTACCTGGATGCCAAGGCAAATCTGTTTAAACCGTTAAACTTTGGCGACAGGCTTGATTACCCTGTAATTTCAGGTTTTACTGAAGAAGATTTGAGCATTGATCCGGCAGGTACTGAAGAAGCACTTAAAAATGCCTGTTTGTTATTGGCTTTAATGCAAAATCTGACAGTTATGAAGTTAGAAGATGTTTCAGAAATTAATTATAATAAAAGGCATGGCTTGACCATCTACACAACAAAAAATTCAGCATCTGTTAGTTTGGGTAGTGAGAATCTGCCTGAAAAACTTGAACGTTTTGCACAAATTTATGAACATCTGAAAACTCAGCAACCAGGTCTGCGCCATATTGATCTTGATTACAAAGACCGGATTGTTGTTACAAAAGGTTAATTTACCAAAACTCATTTACTTAAAGGGAAGGGGGAACCTGAATGTCCGCCAAAAGAGACAATCTGATTGTCGGCCTGGATATAGGCACCACTAAAATATGTGCCATAGTGGGTAATGTTACCGAGGATGGAATTGAAATAGTCGGCATCGGTACCAGTCCTTCCACCGGCCTGCGCAAAGGTGTGGTGATTAACATAGAAAGTACTGTTACCGGCATCCGCAAGGCGATTAACGAAGCAGAGCTAATGGCAGGTTGCGAAATAAGATCTGTCTACGTTGGTATTGCCGGTGGTCATATCCGAGGTATCAATTCGCAAGGGGTGATTGCCATCAAAAACCGTGAGGTTTCCCAGGAAGATGTGCGCAGGGTAATTGATGCAGCCAAAGCAGTGGCAATACCGATGGACAGGGAAGTTGTGCATATTCTGCCCCAGGAATTTATCATTGATGAACAAGATGGTATTCGTGAGCCGCTGGGGATGAGCGGTGTGCGGCTGGAAGCAAGGGTGCATATTGTAACTGCTGCCGTTGCCAGTGCCCAAAATATCATCAAGTCATGTAATCGTGCCAATCTGGATGTGGCTGATATAGTGCTTGAGCAGCTGGCATCATCTGAAGCCGTGCTTTCACCGGATGAAAAAGACCTTGGTGTGTGCCTGGTGGATATTGGTGGTGGTACAACAGATATCGCCATCTTTTCTGAAGGGGCTATCCGCTACACTTCGGTTTTGGGGCTGGGTGGCAACCATCTTACAAACGATATTGCCGTTGGTCTGCGTACTCCCATGGTAGAAGCAGAAAAAATTAAGCGTAACCACGGTTGCTGCCTTTCATCCATGGTGGGCAAGGATGAAAAAATAGAGGTTCCAAGTGTTGGTGGTCGTAAACCCAGAGAGCTTTCCCGGACAGTGCTTTGCGAGATTTTGGGACCAAGGGTGGAAGAGCTTTTTATGCTGGTAAACCGTGAAATCATCAAATCCGGTCTGGAGGACAATATTGCGTCCGGTGTTGTGATTACCGGTGGCTCCTGTATTCTGGACGGTATGCCAGAACTGGCTGAGCAGGTCTTTAACCTGCCGGTAAGGCGAGGGGTGCCCCAGCAGATAGGCGGACTTGTGGATGTGGTCAACTCACCGGTCTACTCCACAGGAGTCGGTCTGATAGTTTACGGCAGTCGCAATTTTGGACCCCATGAATTTCCGGCCAGCAAGCCGGAGGATAGTATCTTTAATAATTTGAAAAATAGAATGAAAAACATGTTTCAGGATTTCTTTTAATATTACTTGAAAAGCAGGGTCTGACTAAATTTTCATAAGGAGGAGCAAATGTTTGAGTACGATGAAACCATGGATCAAGGTGCAGTTATAAAGGTTATTGGTGTTGGTGGTGGCGGCGGCAATGCAGTTAACACCATGGTTGATTCCGGTATTAACAGCGTTGAGTTTGCTGTGGCAAACACCGATGCCCAGGCCTTGCGCTCCTCCAGGGCACCGGTCAGGATTCCCTTGGGCGGTCAGCTTACCAAAGGGCTTGGGGCAGGTGCTGATCCTGATGTGGGTCATAGTGCAGCCCAGGAAGACAGGGGACGGCTTGAAGAGGTTGTGCAGGGTGCTGATATGGTTTTCATTGCAGCAGGTATGGGTGGTGGTACTGGTACTGGTGCAGCTCCGGTTATTGCCGAGGTTGCCCGCGAATCAGGTGCGCTTACCGTAGGCATTGTAACCAAACCTTTTTCCCGCGAAGGCGATAAACGGATGAAAAGGGCAGAAGCCGGTATCAAGGCACTAAAAGAACATGTTGATTCACTGATTATTATCCCCAATGATCGCCTGATTAGTATTGCTCCACGTTCTTTAGGTATTATGGATGCCTTTAAACCTTCAGATGACGTGCTGCGTCAGGCGGTGCAAGGTATATCTGACCTGATTACAACATCCGGTTTCATCAACGTAGACTTTGCCGATGTGAAATCAATCATGAGCGAACGGGGCATGGCGATGATGGGCATAGGGGTTGCCAGCGGTGAAAATCGTGCAGTTGAGGCAGCGGTTAAGGCGATATCTTCACCACTTTTGGAAGATGTTGATGTTTCTGGTGCAAAAGGGGTGCTGGTTAACCTGACTGGCTCTTCTGCCATGACCATGGATGACTTTGACGCAGTGAGCAAAACCATCCATGAAAAAGTCCATGAAGATGCCAACATCATCATTGGTGTGGTGATTGATGAGTCGCTTGGTGATTCAATAAAAGTGACTGCCATTGTTACCGGTTTTGGTGATCGCTTTGACAAGGAAGAGCCGCATCGCAAGTCATCTCCTTTGTCCTTGAAGCCAGAGCACCCAAGGGTTGTCAATATTGATACGCCAACTTATCAGCGGGATCAGCTTAAAAGCGATACATCCACTGTCAGACCGGTGCGGCATGTTGGCTCCATCTCTTTCGAAGACGAAAATGAATATGATATTCCGACGTTTCTACGCAAATCCGTAGATTAGTTTCTTTAACTACTTTTTAAATATTTGAGTTCAAATTTAGTGTAACTGGCCTCCGGAATGAAAACCGGAGGCCGCTTTTGTTTTAGTTTTCAGATTTAAAGAAAGGCAAGTATGTACATCACCATCATAACCCTACTGATTGCTTCAGTTTTTTTTGTTACCGGAGTTTTACGTGCAGATCTGGTGGCAATCTGCGCCCTGACAGTTTTAATGCTGTTTGGTATTTTAACTCCGGCAGAAGCTTTATCCGGTTTTTCCAGCCCGATAGTAATGATGATGGTTGGTCTGTTCATTGTTGGTGGCGGAATTTTCCAGACTGGTCTGGCAAAAAAAGCAAGTAACAGTCTGCTCAGGCTTTCCGGAACAGGTGAAACAACTTTACTTGTTACAGTAATGGTGGTGACTGCGCTGTTTGGCACATTGGTCAGTAATACCGGTACAGTGGCAGTTTTGATGCCGGTTGTGGTCAGTCTGGCAAGAAGTGCCAATATAAGCCCGGGCAGGCTACTGATGCCGATGGCGTTTGCCAGCAGCTTTGGTGGTATCATGACCTTGATAGGAACCCCGCCAAACCTGGTAATCCACGAAACCCTGATTGAAGCAGGTTTTGAGCCACTTTCTTTTTTCTCGTTTACTCCGTCCGGTCTGGTGGGTCTTTTGGTGGGGATTGTCAGCATCTTGTACCTGCGCCGCTTTCTTCCTGCCAGCAGCTCTGGATCAGGTAAAAGTGATAGCAGCTCACTTGATCAGCTGGTCAAGAAATACTCACTTTCCAACAATCTTTTCCGCGTAAAGGTAAGGGCAAATTCCACTGCTTTGTCGAAAACATTGGGAGAGCTGAATATACCTGCCAGATTTGAAGCGAATATTATTGAAATCAGGCGCAAAACATCGGCTACCAACCAATTTCTAAAAACCATAGATCAGGAGGTTGCAAGACCGGATACAGTGCTTGAGGAGGGTGATATTCTTTATGTTTACGGAACCTTTGAGCATGTTTGCGAGCTGGTTAAAGCGTTCAAACTTTCTTTGCTTGATCGCCAATCAGCAGAAAGCAAGGTTGAAGGCAGTACAGAATCCTATGCCAGTGCAAAAATAGGTATTGCAGAAGTGATGTTAACACCAGAATGCAGGCTGATAGATAAACCGGTTGCAAAATCAGGTTTCAGAGAGAAGTTTCGTCTTAATATTTTGGGGATACAACGTAAAAACAAGTTTTTACTGCATAACTTGAAAGATGAAAAAATCCGCTTTGGTGATTTGTTGCTGGTGCAGGGCAGCTGGCATGATATTGCTCTTTTATCAGCAGATCAGGATAATTACGTGGTGGTCGGGCAGCCGGTGGAGGAAGCAAGTAAAATAACCATAGATTACAAAGCACCGGTGGCAGCGGTTATTATGCTGATGATGGTGGTGTTGCTGGTGACCGAGACTGTTTCGGCAGTGCTGGCCATTATGGTTGCAGCGGTTTTGATGATCCTGCTTGGGTGTGTGCGTACAATGGAAGATGCCTACAAAACCATTAACTGGGAAAGCATCATCTTAATCGGAGGTATGCTGCCAATGGCCATAGCCATTGAAAAAACCGGTGCAAGCAGGCTTTTGGCCAACAGCCTGGTGCACTCGCTAGGAGACTTTGGGCCGCTTGCGCTGCTGGCAGGTGTTTATGCAGCCACCTCAATGCTGACCATGTTCATCAGCAACACAGCCTGTGCGGTTTTAATCGCCCCCATTGCACTAAATGCGGCAATACAATACGGCGTCAGCCCGTATCCTTTTCTGTTTGCAGTTTCAATTGGTGCAAGCATGTGTTTTGCCTCGCCTTTTTCAACTCCACCCAATGCTTTGGTAATGTCGGCAGGGCGTTATAAATTTAGTGATTACATCAAGGTGGGGTTACCATTACAAGTGATTATGGGGCTGGTTATGGTGGCAGTACTGCCACTGCTTTTCCCTTTCTAGCAGTCAGTCTTGTCGGACTTTCCCTCGCTACGGACTGGCAGGTCTGATAGACTCCTGGTTGCTTAGAAGGTGCAGGAAGTTGTTATGAAGAATAATTGGCTTGCGATTGATTCTTTTTACACTACAATAAAATGTCAACGCATCTAAATCCCCTTCCCCATTGTCACCGGTGAGCTTGGTCGCTGGGATACTAAGTATTTTTGTTGCAATATTTTTAGCAAATGAGCAAAGAGAAAACAGTGGAAAATTTTGATGAATACATAAGGCAGGGCAAACCAAACAAGGCAGAAAGAGCAAAAGTTTGGAAAACGGCTATCGGCTTGCAGCAAGTTGATGGTTTAAGACCGTCCGGTTATCTCATTGAAGTCGCCAGGAGCCTGTCGGACTTACCACTGTTCTGCTGCGGAAAAGCCGGATTTGGTCAGTTTTCTCGCTTTTTCTCGTCAAATAGCTGACTATTCTTCCTCGCAAAACCGGAAAACTGCCTCAAACCGGACTTTCCCTCGCTACGAGCAGGCAAGTCCGACTACTCCTAGCGTTTTTTGCGGTGGTCAGCCAGGGATACAACTTTGTTACCGGTTTGGGTAGCCGAGCGACTAGGCTTTTCAGCCTGTTGCCTGGCTTCCAGAACAGGTGAGATGATTTTTTCCAGGCGCATCGGTGTACCGCCCATGGTAAAATCAGCCTCATCAAGCTGGTCTTCATCCAGTATCCAGGTAAAAACCTGCAATGGAAAAGTAAGCACAAGCAGGCTTACCTGCCACCAACCAGGTTTTTCATCAGGAGAAATATCTTCCACCCGAGCATAAAATCCCGGTTTTTCATCAACATGTATCAGTATAAGATCGGTTTCTTTTATCATCTTGATATTTTCCCTCTGTTTGGTTTGGCTGAAGTAGACCATAAGCCGGGTTCTGTTCCTGCATACAGTTACCTGTTTGCAGGTGACGATCATTCATCTGGGATCACCGTTACCGATGACCTCAAGCGATCAACCCGAAGACGCAGGCGGGCAACCCTTAATGTCTTCCTATTTGATCTTGCTCCAGGTGGGGTTTGCCTGGCATCCGACGTCACCGCCGAATCCGGTGAGCTCTTACCTCACCCTTTCACCCTTACCTGCCTGGGCAGGCGTATTGCTCTCTGTGGCACTTTCCCTGGGGTCACCCCCGCTGGACGTTATCCAGCACCTTGCCCTTTGGAGCCCGGACTTTCCTCCACTGCCACAAGGCAGCAGCGATCGCCTGTTCTGCTCCAGCCAAAAATTAAATCAATCAGGCAGCTTCCTGCCCTGTTTCTGTTTTAAGTAACAAAATCCGCTGACAATGGGGGCAGTACAAAAGCTCTTCACCCTTAATCAGCATATTATAAAGTTGCGGTGGTAGTTGCATATTGCAGCCAAGGCAAGAGCCGTTTTCCACTGTTGAAAGGGCAACTCCCCGTCTTTGCTCGCGCAGCTGCTGATAACGCCTGATCAGACTTGCAGGGATTTTAGCAGAAACTGTTTCCCGTGTGCTGGCAGCATTGTTTATTTCTTCCTGCAAGCTGTTTATTGTTGCTTTTTTTTCTTTTTCCAAAGCTTTGCCCTGTGCTTCTTTTTCCTGCAATTCTGCCAAGCGTGAGCCAAGGTCGATTTGTAATGTTTCCAATTGTGCGGTGAGGTTTAAAATCTGTTCTTCAAGCTCTGTTACCTGCTTGCGTGCTGCGTTGATTTCCCGATCTATGGCCTGAAATTCCTTGTTGGTTTTTATCTCTTTGGCATTGGTCTCTGAGCGTTTGATGTTATCAAGCTCTGAATTAAGAGTGCATTCCAGAGTGCTTTTCTGATGTTCCAGCTCCTTGGCCATGCCCAGGTTTTCCTCATAGGTCTGGCGGATAATGGTGATTTCCTGCTGGCAGAAACAGATATCGGTATGCAGGTTTTTTTGGGTCAGGCATTTTTTGTCAATAAGACAATCAATGCTTTGCAGCTCTTCAAGCAGTGACAAGTGTCTTTTCATTATGGCTCCTTTGCAGAAAAAAGGTTTCGGGAAAATCAGGTTGCAGGAATGCCTGTAAAAGGATCTGCTTCGCAGTTTGCAGCAGTTACCTGAACAGTAAACCCTGCCTTGGCACAGGCTTTTTCAAGAAAATCAGTCACTGCCAAAACCATTGGCTGTTCTGTGGCAAAATGCCCACAGTCAAGTAAGGCAATGCCTGCTGCCTCTGCATCCCTGGCTTCGTGATATTTAACATCTCCAGTCAGCAGCAGGTCTGCTCCCTGCCTGATCGCATCCTTTAACAGGGAAGCACCACTACCGCTGCATATGGCAATTTTACGAATCTGCTGCTCTGGTTTTCCCACAAAACGTGCAGTTTTGGTGCACAGCTTATGGGCTATGTCTGTGGCAAAATCTGCCAGACAAACCGGTTTTTCAAGGTGCCCTATTCGACCAAGTCCCAAAGGTGCAGCTTCATTTAAAACCGGGTAAATGTCATACGCCGGTTCTTCGTAAGGATGCACCAACTGAAGCTTGCGGATTACTTTGGTAAGATTTTCCCTGGGTATCAGTATTTCCAGACGCTCTTCCGCAACAGTCTCAAGGTTACCGATGCTGCCAATAGCCGGTGTGGCTCCATCCAGTGGTTTGAAAGTTCCTGTGCCGGAAGCAGTAAAGGAACAGCTGCTGTAGTTGCCCAGGTTAACGGTGTATTCAAACAGGGCATTACGAACATCGGCAAGGTTGGGGGCAGGAACGAAAACTGTAAACTTAAGTAGATTGTCAGAAGAAGTTGTTTTTAAAGGCTTTAAAGTCTGCAAACCGATTATCCCCGCAAGCAGATCATTTATTCCGTTGTTGGCAATATCATAATTAGTGTGCATTGAAAGCAATGACAGGTTGTTAGAAGCGGCTTTGAGGATGGTTTTTCCGGTTGTACTGGCAGTGGTTATCTGATGCAGAGGAGAAAAAATCAAAGGGTGGTGTGTTACCAGCAGCTGACAATTTGTGTTGATTGCCAGCTCAACGACTTCGGGAAGGGGATCCAGTGCCACCATGATCCTGTCAACAAAAGCCGTTGCATCTCCAAGCTGAAACCCTGTGTTGTCCCAGTCTTGTGCCAGTGAGAAAGGGAATTTTCGGTTTATAATACCGATTATGTCCGAAATTCTTGGTTTTTTCATAGAGTAAAAACTAAAAGAGTGCACACGATTCTGTATGCACTCTTCTATATATTTATGGTTTTGTTATTAAAGCTTCATTAAATTGTATCTGGTACGCAAAGTCTTTTTGGCTTCTTAATCTGCTACAGCAATACATTGTCTGCCTTGTGCTGGTTTTAGTCTGTTTATCAATAAATTTATTATTCACTGTTTTTTTCATTGCAATCAGATTTTCGTCTAATTGGTGGGCCCACCAGGACTCGAACCTGGGACCAACCGGTTATGAGCCGGTGGCTCTAGCCAACTGAGCTATAGGCCCGTACAAAAGATATAAATCTTACCGGCATTGCTGTGTTAATGTCAAGATTTTAATCATGCTTACTGATTGTTTAACGCCTTTTTAAGCAAGGCAACAGCCACCGGATGGTTGTTGTTTTCGGCATAAACAATAGCGGTGTTACCGTTATTGGTGGTTGCTTTTGGGTCTGCGCCAGCCTCCAGTAATGCCTGAACAGCCTGATTGCAGCCATAAACAGCAGCCAGAATCAGTGGTGTGCGCCCATCACGGTCACGCAGATCAATTTTTGCACCTTTTTCAATTAAAAGTTTTACCACGGCAGTCTGGTCGTTTGCAGCGGCGTAATGCAGTGCTGTTTTACCTTTTTCACTGGTTATGTTTATGTCTGCCCCACGGTCAAGCAGGTCATTAACAGTGTCAATATTGCCTTCTTTGGAGGCGATGGTCAGTGGGGTGTGGCCGTTCCGATCTTTTGCATTTACGTTGTCCATTGAATAAATCCTCCTACCTGCTGTTTTTATTCCGTTTGTACGGTTTTTGTTATGTATATGTAAGTAAATCAGATTACTTTGTCGGGTTTTTATTAAGTGTAAATCTGATTTTACTAAATCTGTGCTTACCAAATACCGGACGATTTATAACATAAGCCGGATTTATTTACTATCTGGAAACTATAGTATTTTGCATGCAGGTTACAGAAGAAACTTCAAGCAATCGCATGAAAACCGACAGGCGATAGCCGCTCGCTCTGGCCAGTTCAATTATTGTTGCTGTGTCTGGCACGGGTAATCCTGAATTTTGGGTGGTTTTAAAAGCAACTTGAACAGTCAGGCGGTAGAGCAACTCTTCAAAGCGTTCTTTGTTAAACCAGGTGGTTTTTTTATCTTCGTGCAGATGGATGAAGTTACGCACTTCTTCGTTTGCCAGGACAGCAAGCAAGGGATTCAGGTCTGTTGCCTCGCTATATGAAAGCAGCCAGGTTGCGCAGGCTGATGCAGTGGCACAGCAAAGATCAACATGCCAGTCAGCCAGTTCTTTATCAGGTTGTTGATTGCCGCTGATATAGCGTACAAGCGGTTTGTCCAGACCTTGTTCGCGCAAGCCATTGGCAGTGGGGGAAGTGTCCAGAAGCTGTAATAGCAAAGCGGCAATAGCCAGTCTGCGCTCAGATTCTGATAACGGTAACTGTTGTTTGCTGATTTTACAGTTACGTATCATTCTGGCAGTTCTCCGGCATACCGCCTTGTCTGCCACAAGATGTAAAGCCTGGCTGATCAGCATGACCTCATTTTGGCTGATAATTGCCAGCTTCTCTTCATTAAAACGCTTAATGGCAGCGGCAAGCTCACTTTTGGGCAGCCTGGTATCTTTTGTCGGTAATGCCTGTAAAAGCTGATCAAAAGCTTTTATCAGTGCAGAATGTTCAAGCTGAATACTCTCTTCTGCCAGGCTGCTAACGCCTTGACCGTTTAAATGCTTGCACAATCTGCTCCATTTGTTGTCAGCCGTGTCAGTCTGCTGGATAAAGTCCACAAAAACATGAAACTGATATTCACCCAGGCTGGCAAAAAGTCCGTTTTGTGATATGTCGGTTGCAGAACGGATGAACTCAAGGTTTCTCGACAAATCCCTGAAAATCAGATAATTCTCCGGTTTATTGTCAATATCAAGGGCAACAGCCAGGCTGGTTTGCCTTAGCTCACGTGTACCGTTATCAAGCTCGATGCTAAAGGGAGTCGAGTCAAGTATCCAGCCAGCCGTATGTTCATACTTGTTATGATAGATAACAAGGGCATACTGGTTATCAACTTTGTTGCTGTAGGCAAAAACATTCTCATTAACAACGCCATCAGCAGTGATGAAATCATAGAATGTAAAACCAGCTGATCCGGAAAACAGCCAGCGTCGTTTGAGTAGCGGGAATATCCATAACTCGTGCCCTTTGAGCAGCCCCTCATCCACAGCTTCATCCCAGTAGGCTCTGCGGTATTCCATGCCATATTTCTCGTGAAATCCTTCTATCTGCCCGTGTCCAAACATGGGCAGGCCAGGCATGGTTGCCAGCATGACACAGACACCAAAATATTTCCCCTGGCTGCCAAATTGCTCAACTGCGGTTTTCTCATCAGGGTTGTTCATAAAGTTGACAAATCTTTTTAATACTTCCGGGTTAAACTCCAGAACATTCCTGATGGTTTGCCGGTATTTGTGATTTTCCTCCTGCTTCAGCATATTCATAAACGCAGAGTTGTAAACGCGGTGCATCCCCAGGGTGCGCACAAAGTAGCCTTCCATCATCCAGAAAGCCTCAGCCAGAAGCAGGGTGTCCGGTGCCTCAACTGCCATACGGTCAACAACTTCACGCCAAAACTCAACCGGAAACAGTTCATCAAACTGGTTGCGTCCCATGGCATGTTCGGCACGTGAGGGGATACCTCCGCCAAGCCCCAGTTGCGGAAACCAAAGCCTTTGATAATGCTTTTTTGCCAGGGTCATGGCAGCATCAAAACGGATGATGGGGGTTAGCCTGGCAACATGCAGGATAGTCTGGATGACCGCTTCCCGCACTTCAGCCAGCAGGTAATCAAGTTGTGCTGTGTCGTTCCACGGGATGCTGGTGCCATCATTACCATGGTAAATATAGCGGGTACGCCCATCGCGGCGGTCAATCATTCTGAACACAACTGCTGCATCACGCTTTGTCCAGTAGCCATCTTCAATCTGAATGGTTACAGCAGGGTCGTGGGAGAGGTCTTCCCCGTTAAACTGATAGGCAGGAAAAGGGCAATGTTCACTTTGGATAAACCAGTGGGGATGCTCCAGAATCCAGCGGGAGTAGATGCCGGTGTGGTTGGGGACCATATCGCTGGCCAGGCGGATGCCTCGCTGCCAGGCGCGCTCTTTAAGGTTGTAAAAAGCTTCCTCACCACCAAGATCATGGGCAATGGTATAATCAAACAGAGAATAGGCAGAGGCATGTGCTTCAGGATTGCCGCACAGCTCTTTAATCCGCTGCGAGGCTGGTGAACGCTCCCAAAGACCGATCAGCCAGAGACCAGTAAAACCCTGGCTGGCAAGCATATCCAGCTCCGCATCCGGGATCTGGTCAAGGCGGTGGACAGGTGCGGAATATTTGTTTGATAGCTGATGCAGCCAGACATGGGTCATTTTTGCGATCATGACAACATTGGACATCCAGTCAGCATCATAGGAAAAAGCCTCGTATTCAGGCTGCTCATATCCGGCGGTATGCTCTGCTGTCAATGGGGGGTAAGTGGTCGTAAATTCGCTGCTATCAAAGCTCAGCACCTGGCTGGGACCAGGACCACCGGCAGAGCGGGCAAGCTGCTCTTCTGCCAAAATATCAAATGAAATCAGTATTTTCTCTATAAGTTTTTCAGGTAAAAAAGTATGCCATTTTTTAAGGATGTATTCCTGCTGACCAGCCAAAGAACGGGGTGATGCCTTGATTGGTTCACGTAAAAGTTGTGGTATGGTCAGATTAAATCCTGGCAGGACAGGACTCTTTAGCAGCTGTTCTTCTGTTTTTGTGACAATCAGATGATAAGCCGAGGTTTCAGCAAGTTCCTGGTCGTCTTGCAGGATTTTAAATTCATCAGCAGCCGGGTTTTCTGCAAAGGCGTGCAGTAAAAGCAGTTCACGTACAAGCTGGTGGGCATTTGGGGGCGGCTCTGCACAGGGAAACAGGCGGTTAAATATCTGGCAGGTTGATTGTATTGTGCCTGAATCCGGGGAAAGTCCGCTTTTTTGCAAGGCTGAGATCAGTGGTTCAGGCTGCACTTCAGCAGCAAGCTGGTCAATCAGATAGCGGTAAATATCCAGAAGGCTGCTGTAAATCATCAAGGTGGCAGCAGAAACAGTATCGTTTTCTCTGTTTTTGTTTATTGCTGCTGCAATATTGCGGTAAATAATTATACGCGGGTAATTTTTATGCTCAAAATCAGATAAAAACGGCTCAAGGTACAACGTATGTTTTGCTGCCGCCGATAGCGGAATAGAAAAGGGAAAACAGGGTTTTTTACTTATTGCTTTAGTCATGGTAGGGCAGCCCTCATCCTTTTAGGCTTCTTCCGTTTGGAAGGGGTTCTTTTTTCCCTGACAACGTTGATCTGCGGAATTGACAATGTTGTTACCGCTTTTTCTTTACTGGAGCTTTTCTTGGTGCCGGTTTCTTTTTTACAGCTTTTTTTACAGGTCTTTTCTTGTTGGTAAGCTTGCGGGGCACAGGGTTAAAGTCATCTTGAATGTTGTTAAGCAATACGGATGCTTCAACCAGGTTTGGATCAGCTTTTAGTGCTGCTTGCAGCATTTCACGCGATTCTGCCAGACGACCTGTTTTCATGTAGATGCGCCCCAGCGCATTTAATGCTCGGGCATGGTCAGGTGCAAGATCTATGCAGCTTTTGTAGCTTTCGATTGCTTTTTCATAGTCATTGTTAAAATCGTAAATAAGGCCAAGCTTGTAATGGTTGTTGGGGTCTTCAGGAGCCAGCTCGGCAGTTTCTTTCAGTAGCACAGCAAGATCATCATACTGCTTTTCTTTTACATATAAAGTAGTCAGGGCACTACGGGTTTCGGCATCATCACGTTTTGCAGCCAAAGCTTTTTGGTACAGCTCAATTGCTTTTGAGTTTTCTCCCTTGTTTTGATAAATGGATGCCAGCCCTTTGTTGGCTTCGATGTTTTCAGGTGCAAGGTTTAACACCTCTTTGTATGACTCTTCTGCATAACTTAGCTGATTGGTTTTTAAATATACATCTGCAAGTTTTAGCCGTATGTCAGCTCTTTCCGGTCTGGTTTTCAGAAACTCAACATATTCTTCAATGGCTTCAGGGCTATTACCCCGCTGCAGGCGCAGGTCTGCAATTTTAAGGCGGGCTTCTGCGTATTGCGGATCACGTTCAATGGCACGTTTGTATGAAACTATTGCTTCATCAAGCTGGTCACGTTTTTCATAGAGCAGCCCCAGATTGTAGTAGACATCAGGATTCATGGAGCTGCGATAACTTGCCTCGCGAAATGCAGTAATTGCCTCTTCATCACGACCAGCCTGCATGTACAGCAAACCCAGGCGTTCAAAGGGGATGACGGAATCAGGTTGCTCTGCCAGAGTTGATTGATATGCCTGAATAGCCCACTCAACATCTCCCTGTTTTGCAAGCTGGTCACCACGTGTAATACCACCATGTTGTGCCTGTGATGGTTGTGTGCCAGTGGCTGCAATGGTCTTTTGTCCGCCAAGCAGCCATTCGTATTCTGCCTGCTGCCTGTCACCTTTGGTGTTGTACAGATTGCCAAGCTCATGATGTAACCTGATGTTACGCGGGTTTGCGTCAGCAGCTTTTTTCAAAATATCAATGGCTTTATCAGGCTGGTTTTGCTGGGTGTAAAAGCGTGACAGCTCAAGGGCAGCCTGCTCATGGGAGGGATTTAGCAGCAGGGCACGCTGATATTCGCCCACCGCACGATTTGTTTGTCCCTGGGCAAAATATACCTCTGCCTGACCGGCAATTGCATCTGCATCATCAGGTTGCTGCTTCAGGGTTTCACCATAGTGGTAAAGTGCCAGAGAGTAAAAGCGTCTTTCAGCCATTACCTTGGCAAAAGCAGTGTGGTAAGCGGGAGAAGGAGCGTTATACAATGCCTTGGAAAGCTCTACGGCAGCATCATCTGGCAAGCCCATTTTCTGGTACAATATGCCAAGGTTGCCGCTTGCTGCTGTCAGGGATGGTTCTTGCTGTAAGGCACGTCTGTAGGCAGCAATTGCAGAATCCAGGTCCCCGCTTTTTTCAGCCTGAAGCCCCTGAACAAACATGGCAGCAGCACCTTCAGGGCATAAAGTAATAATCTCGGTTTCGTGCCTGCTGCGCTGTATATCATCTGTAATTGCCGGGAGCTTTTGTGCAAGCTCTGCAGCAGCCGAACATTTATCTTTGCCAAATCCCCATGTAAAGCCGGTAAGTAACAGCGCTGATCCCGTAAGTGCTGATGCAGCCAGTATAATTTTTAAATTTTTGAACATAAAATAACCTTGCCTTGCATTGAAAAAGTTTTGTTTGCTGGAAAGTAATGGCAGTATACACGCCATGCTGCAAATTTCAAATTATTCTGCCGGATGGACTTGATTATCAGGATATGGATGTCCTAACATAAGCAGCTGATTGATTTTGGAGTTTTGGGAATCCGGAGGGTTGGATGAATAAAGAGCTGGAAAAGGTAATCATATCAGCTGGTGATCTGCCCACCATCCCGATGGTGGCAACAAGGATTATGCGTCTTGTGCTGGAAGAGCATACCACTGCTGATGAGCTTGCAAGAATTATAGCATCTGACCCTGCGGTTGCGGCACGGGTGCTTAAAATCTCCAACTCTTCTTTTTATGGATGCCAAAGTCAGATACAGACTTTGCCGCACGCCATTATGATGCTTGGCTTTGTAACCCTTAAAAGCGTGGTGGTAACAGCTTCTGCCAAGCAGGTATATAACCCTTTTGGGTTGATAGAAAAGCTTTTGTGGGAGCACTCTTTTGGTGCCGGCATTGCTGCCAGAATTATCGCAGCAGAAACAGGAATCGTAAACCCGGACGAAGCTTTCTTGGGCGGGCTGTTCCATGATCTCGGTAAGCAGATAATGAACTTTACCGACAAAAACCGCTTCCAGGAACTGATACAACGCTGCTATAATGAAGAGATTTCTTTTGCAGCGGCTGAATCACAGCTTTTTGCCTATAGCCACGATGAGGCAGGTGCTTTGGTTGTGCGCAAGTGGAATTTCCCTGAAAATCTGGTTAAAGCAGTTATGCACCACCATAACCCGGAATTTGATGCTGATGAAGACCCCTATGTTTTGTGCCTTACCAATGTAGTCAGCCTGGCAAATCTTTTTTGTCATCGCCTTGGTATTGGCACCATTCACAGCAAAAAAGAGCTTGATCTTGCAAACAGCAGCTCTGTAATCATGCTTGGGTTGTCAGGTGAACAGCTTGAAGGTATGCTTGATCAGTTTGGGCTGGTGTTTGAAGAAGATCGCAAACTTTTCATCTGATTCAACTTTCTTCAAGGTGCTCCAGAATATTTCTTTTGTGTTTGCCGCGGGCGCGATTTTTAGCCTCTTCGGAAATCTCTATATGATCGTTTTCATCCTGATTTTCCTGCCGAGGCTTTTCATAATGATTACGCTGTGTGCTGCTTTGATAGTGACCTTTTTCTCCAACCACGGTGGTTTTGCCTATCCTTTGTATAGAGCTGGACATATTCAGAGATTCTCCTTACATTTTTATAATGTACGTTTAAGTTACAATAACAGGTATTGCAGATATGATTCTACCCATTCTTTCTTTTCCGGATCCGCTGTTAAAGCGCAAATCCCTGGCTGTTGAAAAAATCACCGACGAGATTGTTGCCCTTGCCGACAACATGGCTGAGACAATGTACGCGGCACCAGGGGTGGGGCTGGCAGCTCCACAGGTTGGTGTTCCGCTGCGCCTGATTGTTATTGATCTGGCCTCAAAAAATGAAGCCAGCCAGCTGATAACAGTGGTAAATCCAGAAATTGTTCATGCTGAAGGGGCTGTTTGCGAAGAAGAGGGCTGTCTGTCAGTGCCGGATTACTCTGCAAATGTTAACCGCTATGAGTGTGTAACAGTTAAGGGGTGGACTGTAGATGGGCAGGAGCGGCTATGGCAGGCTGATGGTCTGCTGGCTATTGCATTTCAGCATGAAATTGATCACCTGGAGGGAATCCTGTTTGTGGACAGGCTTTCTCCGCTAAAGCGTGAGCTATATATAAAGAAACAGAAAAAAAAGGGAAGACTATGACTGGTTGGCGAATAATTTTTATGGGTACGCCGGATTTTGCCTGCCCGACTTTGCAAAAGCTAATAGACAGAAACGAAGATGTTGTAGCGGTTTTTACCCAGCCAGACCGCCCGAAAGGCAGGGGGCAAAAGTTGCAGCCACCGCCGGTCAAAGAGCTTGCACTAAAGTATGATATTCCTATTTATCAGCCTGCTAAAGTGCGTGTGCCAGAGGTTATCGAACAGATTCGCGAACTAAAGCCTGACTTGATAGTTGTTGTTGCCTTTGGTCAGATTCTGCCCAAAGCTTTACTGGAAATCCCGCCAAATGGCTGTGTCAATGTCCATGCCTCGCTGCTGCCACGGTATCGTGGAGCTGCGCCGCTTAACTGGTGCATCGCCAATGGTGAAAAAGAAACCGGTGTAACCACCATGCTGATGGATGTGGGGCTTGATACAGGGTCTATGCTGCTAAAGCGTGCCACGCCAATTGCCCCAGACGAAAACATAACCAGCCTGCATGATAGGATGGCGATACTTGGTGCACAGCTGCTTGCCGAAACATTGGACGGTCTGAAAGAGGGCTCCATCACACCGGAAAAGCAGGATGACCAGCAAAGCTGCTACGCGCCAATGCTCAAAAAAACAGATGGAATCATTGACTGGAATAAGCCTGCTGCCCATATCTTTAATATGGTCAGAGCATTTGCCCTTTGGCCAGGTGCTGTTACCTTTTTTAATAATACCCAGCTAAAGCTGTTTCGTACCGAAATGGGCAGTGCTACTGGTGAGCCAGGCATGATACTTGCAGCAAACAGGGAAGGGATAGAGGTTGCCTGTGGTAAAGGGTCACTGATTATCCATGAATTGCAGGCAGCTGGCAGCCGCAGGATGGATGCAGCAAGCTTTCTTGCAGGGCATCCGCTGCAAGTTGGCAGTGTGTTACATGCAGAAACAGTGGGGAAGAAGTGAGCATAACAGAAGAAAAAACAGCTCCTCCCCGCAAACGTCTTTTTATAGGTCTGATGGGGCTTACCTGCATGGCTTTGGTGGGGATAATCTTCCTTGCCTGGTGGATTCCCAGTAAAGGTCTGGCAAATATACACCCTGATTTGCCCCGCTATGTGGGCTTTGGCTTGGTGGTGTTGTGTGCAATAGCTGTGTTGGGGATAGTTTTACTTGTTTTGACTACCGCACTTGGTAAGGATCTGTTCTTTTCCAGGCTGTTGCGGCTGGTTGTAATCAAGTTTTTGCTGCCTGTAATCGAGTTTGTCGGCAAACTGCTGGGGCTTGATCGGGACAGGGTACGCCAGTCTTTTGTGGCGATGAATAACTCACTGGTAATAGCGCAGAAATACAAAATAAAGCCGGATAAGGTGTTGATATTGTTGCCGCACTGTATTCAGCTATTTGATTGTGAAATCAAGGTTACCGGTGATATCAACAAATGTGTGCTTTGCGGACGTTGCAACATTAAGGAGCTGGTGGAGCTTGGCAGAAAGTATAATATTGACCTGTCAGTGGCTACGGGCGGCACATTGGCGCGCAAGGTTATTGTTGAAAAGCGACCAAGGCTTGTTCTGGCAGTGGCATGTGAGCGCGACCTTACCTCGGGCATAAAAGACTGCTACCCCTTGCCAGTTATAGGTGTTTTGAATGAAAGGCCATTTGGACCATGTTTTAATACTTTGGTCAGCGTAGAAGCAATTGAGGCAGCACTGCAACAGGTTCTTGAAAAAAACGGCGATTGAATTACGAGTTTGAAAACTGTACACAAAAAATACTTGACAATGGTGGGTTAATGCAATACTTTCACCTACGTTTTGTATACAGTATACCTGAGCTTTTCAGGACAATTGATCGGGGGAGGTCTTAATTAAATGCTGGGAGCCTATTTACCCATAATACTGTTGTTGCTGGTCGCGATAGCCTTTGGACTTGGCTCGCTGGTCTTCTCGTCACTAATTGGTGAGAAAAAGCGTAATGCGCTGAAGCTTTCGCCCTATGAGTGTGGTTGCGAGCCTGTGGGTTCAGCCCAGGAGCGTTTCACCATCAGGTTCTATATTGTAGCCATGCTGTTTATTCTATTTGATATAGAGGCTGTTTTCCTCTATCCGTGGGCAATCCTGTATAAAAAGCTGGGTCTTTTTGGTCTGGTTGAAATGGGTGTGTTTATTCTGATTCTGTTTGTCGGATACGTATATGTATGGAAAAAAGGAGCACTGGAATGGGAGTAAATCAGCCTCTGGGTAGTGGTGTAACCGTCACTTCTCTTGACATGCTGGTCAACTGGGTCAGGAAATCATCAATCTGGCCAATGACTTTTGGTCTTGCTTGTTGCGCCATTGAGATGATGGCAACAGGTGCATCTTCACATGACCTTGACCGCTTCGGTATTATCTTTCGTGCCTCCCCAAGGCAGGCTGACTGCATTATTATTGCCGGTACGGTTACAAAAAAGATGGTTCCGGTTATAAAGACAGTGTATGAGCAGATGCCTGAACCCAAATGGGTTGTTGCCATGGGTGCTTGCGCTTGTTCTGGTGGTATCTTTGATACATACAGTGTTGTGCAGGGTGTTGACGAGTTTTTACCAGTGGACGTATATATACCGGGTTGCCCGCCAAGACCGGAAGCTCTTTTGTACGGTCTTATGAAGTTGCAGGACAAAATAATGGGCGAGGCAAACTCCTTTGGTGCAGTATTTGGTCTTGGTGATCGGGTCTCTACGATTTAAGGCATTTTTCCTGGTTTTTGTATGAAACTTAAATTTTAACTGAAAAGGTATAATTGTTATGTCTGAAATACATCGCGCTGTCCCGGGACTGCAAGAAAAGTTTTCCACTGCTATTTTGGATGTTACGCAAGATCGTGGTGACTGGATTGTTACCGTGGCAAAGGATGCAATAATACCAGTTCTTGCGTTTTTGAAATCAGAATGTGCGTTTGATATGCTCACAGATGTCACTGCGGTTGATTGGTTGGGCGTGAAGGCTGACCGGTTTATGATGGTATACCAATTAACTTCGGTTAAAAATAAAGACAGGATCAGGGTCAAGGCTCCTGTGTCTGAATCTGAATGCAAAATAGAGAGTGCAACGCAGGTGTTTGGTTCAGCTAACTGGCTTGAGCGTGAAGTGTACGATCTGTTTGGTATTGATTTTGCAAAGCATCCTGATCTGCGCCGTATACTTATGCCTGCTGACTGGGTGGGGCACCCGTTGCGCAAGGATTATCCGGTACAGGGTCCTGACCGCGAGCCGTACCGTGGCAGGGTTTCTTAAGTTTTGGTTTAGCATTAGATAAATAATGGACGTAAAGAGGCGATAAATGAACACAGAAATCATGACAGTTAACATGGGTCCCCAGCACCCCAGTACGCACGGTGTGTTGCGGCTTGTGATTGAGCTTGATGGTGAGACTATTGTTAAAATAGACCCTGATATCGGGTTTTTGCATCGTGGCGTGGAAAAGCTTTCAGAGTATCGTACCTACCATCAAACTCTGCCTCTAACTGATCGTCTTGACTACCTTGCGCCAATTAGCAATAACCTAGGCTATATTTTGGCAGTTGAAAAACTGCTGGGGATTGAGGTTCCAGAACGTGCTGAAACAGTACGTATAATTATGACCGAGATGGCGCGATTACAGTCTCACTTAGTGTGGATTGCGTGTCACGCGCTTGATATAGGTGCCATGACAGTGTTTTTGTACGCTTTCCGTGAGCGTGAAACCGTTATGGAGACATATGAACTCATCTCTGGTGCGCGTATGACCTCAAACTACTTCCGTGCTGGTGGGCTTTCAGCAGATGTTCCTGAAGGTTTTGTGAAAAAAGTGCGTGATTATGTAGAGGTGCTGCCAGGCTATCTTGATATGTACGAAGGGCTGCTTACCAATAACCCTATCTGGCTCAAGCGGACAGTAGGCAACGGCATTATATCTGCTGAAGATGCAACAGATATTGGTATTACAGGGCCTGCGTTGCGTGGTTCTGGTGTTGATTTTGACTTGAGACGTGATATCCCATACGCAGGATACGAGAAATACGATTTCGAAATTCCTGTGGGTACCAATTGCGATACATTTGACCGGTACAAGTTGCGCATTAAAGAAATGCACGAATCCTGTAAGATTATCAATCAGGCACTTGATAGATTGGAGCCAGGTCCTGTTCTGGCTGATGATCCACAAGTTTGCTACCCCCCTAAAGACTCAGTGTATGGAACAATTGAAGGACTTATTCACCACTTCAAAATAGCCAGTGAAGGATACCCTGTACCTGAAGGTGAGGCGTATGTTGGTATAGAAGCACCCAAAGGTGAGCTTGGCTATTATATTGTTAGTGATGGAGGTACACGTCCTTACCGTATGAGAATCCGACCGCCATCCTTTGTTAACCTGCAAGCTCTCGAAGCAATGTCAAAAGGTGGTATGTTGGCTGACCTGGTGGCAGTGATCGGTACACTTGATATTGTTCTTGGGGAGATTGACCGCTAAATCCTGTAATCTTGATAAGGAGATATTGCCGATGAGTGAGGCGGTTGAAGTAGTAGAAACAGACGAAATGGAAGAAGAACAAGTAGATTTTTCCATAGCTGAGGAAGTTATTCAGTCATATATAGATCTGCCTGGTAACTTGATGCCAGTACTGCAAGGGGTTCAGGACGCATATGGATATGTGCCCAAGTCGGTTGTTTACTACATTGCAGAACGTTTGAATGTGTATCCAAGCCAGATTTATGGTGTTCTGACATTTTATGCCCAGTTTCACTTGAAGCCGCGGGGTAAATTTATTGTCCGGATTTGTATGGGTACAGCTTGCCACGTTTTGGGTGCTGAAAGAATAAGGGAGTCCTTTGAAGAGCGCCTTGGAGTAGGGCATGCTGAAACCACGCCGGACAAGCGATTTACGCTTGAAGTTGTTGCCTGTCTTGGTGCATGTGGTATGGCACCACTTGCCATGGTTAATGATGATACCTACGGCAAGATGACAGTTAAAAAGGTTGACGAGGTTGTTCAGGATTACTCTTCCCGTCCGATTTAGGATCGTCAAATTTATCAGGGGACTTAGCTTATGGCTGAAGCAATCAAAATTCTGATTTGCCAGGGAACGGGCGGCATATCTGCAGGTGCAAAAAAAGTAGAAGAAGAATTTGCCCGTGTACTTGAAGACAAAGGTATTTCAGCAACAATTGGAAAGCGCTGCGACATAATCAAGACCGGTTGTCGTGGATTGTGCGCAAACGATGTGCTTGTAGATATAGTTGATGATAAAGGTGTGACCACTTACGACTTTGTCCAGCCTGAAGAGGTTGAGAAGCTTGTAGACGAGCATATTGTTGCAGGCGAACCACTGGAAAAGCGTAAGGCTAAGCCGTACTACAACCAGTTTGTTGATGCGCAAATGCGTGTATCTATGGCTGGTTGTGGTCAAATAGATGCAGAATCTCTTGAGGCTTTTTTTGAAGAAGATGGGTTTAAAGCAATAGAGAAATGCGTAAAAACCATGACTCCGGCGCAAGTGATTGATGAGGTTAAAAAATCCGGTTTGCGTGGTCGTGGTGGTGGTGGATTCCCGACTGGCATGAAATGGTCATTTTGTGCTGCATCACCAGGAAAGCAAAAATACGTAATATGTAACGCTGACGAAGGTGACCCTGGTGCCTTTATGGATAGGTCACTGCTTGAAGGTGACCCCTATTCATTGATAGAGGGCATGATGATTGCCGGCTACGCAATTGGGGCTACTTTTGGTTACGTATATGTGCGTGCGGAATATCCGCTGGCTATTACACGTTTGCAAAAAGCGATTGATGTTTGTTACGAAAAGGGCTTTTTGGGCGACAACTGCCATGGTTGGGGCTTTCAATTTGATTTGAGAATCAAGAAAGGTGCTGGTGCTTTTGTTTGTGGTGAGGAAACAGCACTCATGGCTTCAATTGAAGGCGAAAGGGGTATGCCCAGACCTAGACCACCGTTTCCTGCTGTTAAAGGACTTTGGGGTAAGCCATCCAACATCAACAACGTAGAGACCTTTGCAAACGTCAGACATATTATTCATAAAGGTGCTGATTGGTACGCTGGCATTGGTACTGATACAACCAAAGGCACCAAAATTTTTGCGGTTACAGGTAAGGTAAAGCATACCGGTCTTGTTGAAGTTCCAGCCGGCATGACCATACGCTCGGTTATTTACGATGTCTGTGGTGGTATACTTAATAACCGTAAGTTTAAGGCTGTTCAGGCAGGTGGACCTTCAGGCGGTTGTATACCAGCAGAAATTCTGGATACGCCTGTTGATTATGATTCCCTGATTAAAGCTGGTGCAATGATGGGCTCAGGTGGTCTTGTTGTTATGGACGAGACTACATGTATGGTTGATGTTTCCAAGTTTTTCCTGACATTTACTAGAATGGAGTCCTGTGGAAAATGTGTTCCATGCAGAATTGGTCTGAAAGCCATGCTGGATATACTGATCCGCATAACTGAAGGAAACGGTCGAGATGGCGATATAGAGCAACTGCTTGAGATGGGAGCTACTATCAAGCAAGCATCACTTTGCGGTCTTGGTCAGACAGCTCCAAACCCGGTATTGTCTACACTGCGCTATTTCCGTTCAGAGTATGAAGCACACATTTATGATAAACGCTGCCCATCAAACAGTTGTAAAGAACTTTTATTGTGGGAAGTTGTGGAAGACAAATGTGTTAAGTGTGGTGCGTGTAAGAGAGTATGTCCGGTTGATGCAATAGTATGGGAAAAAGGTCAAATAGCATATCTTGACAAGGACAAGTGTACAAAGTGCAAGTCTTGTTATGATGCATGTCGCTTTATGGCAATTGAATAACTTTGTTTTGTACTCTCTGGTTAACTTAAAAGCATTCGAGGTTTTAGATGGTTACACTTACAATAGATGACAAGCAGGTGTCGGTAGAAAATGACGCTACTATCTATGACGCAGCCAAAGCGGTGGGGATAAATATTCCTATTTTGTGTCACGATAAAAAACTCAAGCCTTTTGGTGCTTGCAGAATGTGTCTTGTTGAAGTTGAACAGATGAAGGGTCGTTTGATTCCTGCCTGTACTACTCCTGTCACCGAAGGCATGATTGTACGTAGCTCAACTGAGGCTGTTGAGAAGGCCAGAAAACTGGTTTTGGAGTTACTTCTGTTGAATCACCCTCTTGACTGTCCTGTTTGCGACAAAGGCGGTGATTGCGAACTTCAAAACCTTGCTTATGACCATAAAGTCAATGTTAACCCACTTGCAGATGAAAAATTCCAGCATGAAATTGACTACAATAATCCTCTGATTGAGAGGGATCAGAACCGCTGTGTTCTTTGTGGAAAATGTGTGCGTATCTGTGACGAAATTGTTTCGCGTGGAGCCCTCACTTTCATGAGCCGTGGTATTGAAACCAAGATAGGGACTGAGTTTGATGGTCCACTGGATTGTGAATTCTGCGGTTCCTGTATTTCAGTCTGTCCGGTTGGTGCTTTGCTGGCAAGACCGTTTAAGTTTAAAGCACGTTTTTGGGCTTTAAATAACAAGAAGTCTGTTTGTGGTTACTGTGGTACTGGGTGCGGTGTTACTCTGGGTGTCAAGGACAACAAGGTATTAACCACTGTGTATGATGAAAACCAGGGGTTCCATAATGGTCAGCTTTGCGTACGTGGGCGTTTTGGCTATCAGTTTATAAACTCTGACAAGCGTCTTGCAACTCCGCTGGTGAGAAAAAATGGTGAACTGGTTGAGGCTGACTGGGATGAGGCTCTGGCAATAATCGTCGATAACTTTAAAGGAGCTGGTAAGTCCGCAGCAGCTCTGGCCACACCCAGACTGAGTAATGAAGAGATGTACTTACTAAAGCAGTTAATGGTAAAACATGTAGGTACTCCAAATATAGATCATTCCGCAGGTTATGCACACTCGGCTGTATCAAAAGGTTTGAAAGAAAGTCTCGGTGTAGCAGCATCCCCGTCAACAATTCTTGATATACAGAAAAGTGATTTTTTACTGGCTATAAGTAGTGATATCTACGAAACGCACCCTGTTGCTGGTTTTGAAATCAACATGGCTGTGAAAAATATGGATACCAAGCTTGCTATTTTGTCTGACAAGCGTGGAAAGCTTGGTAAACTGCCAGGTGCTGAAACTTTATTGCATTTGCCGGGTACAGAAATTACTTTGCTCAACTCAATTGCCAAAGTGTTAATAGATGACAATCTTACAAAGATTGATAACTCGACACCAGGTTTTGCTGAGTTGGCATCTCATCTTGACAAGTTTGCACCGGAAAAAATATCTGCAGAAGTAAATCTTGCTCCTGAGGCTATAAAAGAAATTGCCCATAAATATGCTGCGGCAGAAAAAGCTTTGATAGTTTTTTCAACAGGTCTTGCCTATCCATCACATAATGCAGCTTTGGCTAATGCGGCTTCCAACCTAGCAATACTAGGAGGGAAGTTGGGTAAAGAAGGCTCCGGACTTTTGGTCTTGCAGGAGAAAAACAATAGCCAAGGTGCTGTTGATGTAGGTTTTGTACCTTCGGGTGAAGGCTTAGATGCATTTGGTATCCTGAATGGCTGTGCTTCAGGGAGCATCAAAAAACTATTTATAGCTGGTGAAAACCCGATTGTTTCTTACCCTGATTTTAGTAAGGTAAATGCTGCCCTTGACGCAGTTGAATTTCTAGTGGTTGCAGATCTCTTTTTGACAGAAACGGCACAAAAAGCAGATGTGGTTCTACCAGTCTGCTCCTATGCTGAAAAGGAAGGTACTTTTACAGCCTCTGATAGCAGGTTGCAAAAGGTTAAGCCGGCAATTGCACCAGTTGCCAAGAGCCGTACTGAACTTAAATTATATTCTGATCTGATACGCTTGTTAAGCGGTGACGCACCCTCCACACCAGCAGAAGTCTTTTCAAATATTGATGCTTATAAAGGCATTAATTATACAGAAATTCCGGAAGGTGGTGTTTTTGTAAAGCACAACCAGTTGTCTTGCAAATTAATAGTGCCTGAGTCTGATAAGACTTTACCAGTTAAAGGACAGTTACAGCTACTTACAGGTGCTGCACTGTTCCATTGCGGAACTATGTCTCTATATGGTGAGGGTCCATTGTCTGTGTGTCCTGAAGCCTATCTGGAACTTTCTCGCACTGATGCAGCAAATCTCGGCGTGGCTGATGATGAAGTGGTTAATGTGAGTAGCAGTGCAGGGGCGGTTAAGCTTAAAGTCAAGATTTCTCCACGTATGCAGGCTGGTGTTGCTTTTAGCCCGTACCACTTTAATGTTAATAGTATTAATCAGATTTGGTCAGGTTTGCCTGTGACAAACATAAAAGTATCTAAATAGGCTCTTGGACTAATTTAACGCTAACTAAGAAGGAAAGAGGGAACGATGGACAACGTGATTTTAGGTCTGCCGATGTACTATTACGTCGCCATGGTTGCGAAAGTACTGGTTGCATTTGTTTTTGTACTTTTATCTGTTGCCTATGCAACCTATGCTGAACGCAAAATCATTGGTCATATGCAAGTGCGTGTAGGACCTGACAGAACAGGACCTATGGGGCTTTTGCAGCCGATTGCCGATGGTCTTAAACTCTTTTTTAAAGAAGAAATAGTGCCAGGCGAATCAAATAAGCTTGCATTTTTACTGGCACCGTTCATAGCTTTGGTGCCAGCATTCCTGACTTTTGCTGCTGTTCCATTTGGCAATACTATTGAAGTTATGGGATACAAGATTCCATTACAGATAGCTGCCTATTATGATACTGGCATGGGTAAGGTTGTTGACCTTAACGTTGGCGTGCTTTATATCCTTGCTTTGGCATCACTTGGCGTGTACGGCATTGTTCTGGCAGGCTGGTCATCCAACAGTAAGTACTCACTGCTTGGTGGTTTGCGCGCCTCCGCACAAATGATCTCTTATGAGCTTGCAGCAGGCTTTGCAATTATACCTGTGTTTATGCTGGCAGGTTCTCTTTCCTTACATGAAATTGTTAAAGCGCAAGAAGGGTTCAGGTGGTTTATTTGGAGTAACCCCATGACCTTTGTTGGAACTTTCCTGTTTTACGTATGTGCTTTGGCAGAAATTAACAGAACACCATTTGACTTACCTGAAGCAGAAACAGAGCTTGTGTCCGGTTTCTGTACTGAATATTCTTCAATGAAATACGCCATGTTTTTCATGGCAGAATATGCCAACATGGTAACTGTTTGTGCCATTACTGCCACCATGTTTTTGGGTGGATGGGATGGTCCATTTAGCAGCACAATTCCAATTCTTTCACCGATATATTTTGTTGCAAAGGTTTACTTCTTAATGTTTTTGACCATGTGGATCAGAGCAACTGTGCCTAGGTATCGTTATGACCAACTGATGTCTCTAGGTTGGAAGGTTTTGCTTCCTACGGCCTTATGTTTGATAGTTTTGACAGCAATTGCAGGGTCTTTAGGTTTTAATACATTCTTTGGTTAATAAACAATTATCTGATTTCACGTACAATTATTTAAAGGAAGAAGCTATGCCGAATCCATTTACACCGATTATACAAGGGATGAAAATTACTTTATCGCACCTCTTCAAGAAGCCGATTACTTTGATGTATCCTGAAGTGAAGCCTAAAGTAGCTGAACGTTTTCGTGGTTTACATGCTTTGAAAGTCTCACACAACAAAGCAAAGTGTGTTGCTTGTTATTTATGTCCAACGGTTTGTCCTGCTAAATGTATTCGTGTCGAAGCTGGAGAGGATGAAAATCACGACAAGTTTGCGGCTGTTTATGAGATTGACATGCTGCGTTGTATATTTTGCGGATACTGTGTTGAAGCCTGCCCTGTTGATGCACTTAAAATGACAGGTGAGTTTGAGCTTGCTAATTATCATAGAAAAGACTTTCTGTTTGTTAAAGAAAGACTTTTAGAAAAGAAATAAAGGAGCGCAGTAAATGGACATTTCCGCACTTTTTTTTGCATTGGTAGCCATTGTTGCTGTTGTTTCGGCTCTTCTAGTAGTTACATGTAAGAACCCGATTAATAGCGCACTGTCGCTGATAATGACTTTTTTCTGTATTGCGACTTTTTATGTAATGCTGCACGCACCTTTTATGGCAGCCATACAAGTTATTGTCTATGCAGGTGCCATAATGGTTTTAATTGTCTTTACGATTATGCTTTTAAACATCCGGACTGATGCTAATCGTAAGGCTTTCCATAACACAGCTCTGGGCACAGTCTTGGGTATCATGACACTGCTTCTTGCAAGTACATTCCTTGCTCGTGGTAAGATCATTGATTTGCCCGGGGTTATCACTCCTGAGTTAATTCAGCAGGTCGGTCATACAGAGCTAATTGGTACTGTGATGTTTACTGAGTTCATTCTGCCTTTTGAGGTAACATCAATTTTACTGCTTTCAGCAATTGTGGGTGCGGTAGTTTTGTCCAAAAGAAATCTATCTTAGGGGTTTATTGCTATGGATAATTTGTCTAACTATTTGGTACTGAGTGCGATTTTATTTTCAATAGGTACCATTGGGGTGCTAGTACGCAAGAACGTGATTGTCATGTTCATGTGCATTGAATTGATGCTTAATGCAGTAAACCTTACTTTTGTGGCACTTTCTAGGCATTTGGGTAATCTTGATGGTCAAATATTTGTTTTTTTTACCATGACAGTTGCTGCTGCTGAGGCTGCTGTTGGTTTGGCACTGATAATCGCCTTCTTTAAGAATAGAGAGTCGATAGATGCAAATGATGCCAATTTGATGAAGTGGTAAAACACAAATTAATCCACTTGTTTTAAGTTTGATGGATAAAGACGAATAAAAGGAGTACCTCAATGTTTGAGAATGTTTGGCTAATTCCATTGTTTCCTCTGATCGGTTTTGTTATTAACGGTCTGCTTGGGAAAAGAATAAAAAATGAAACAGTGATAGGTGGAATAGCTTCTTTGGCTGTTCTGGGTTCCTTTATTGTTTCATGTTGCACTTTTTTCAAGCTGCTCTCCTTGCCAGCTGATAGCAGGGTTGTTGACGTCAAGATATTCACCTGGATGACTGCTGGCAACTTTAATGCAGATGTAGCTTTCCTGGTTGATCCACTATCTTGCTTAATGATTCTGATCGTATCAGGTATTGGTTTTCTGATTCATATTTATTCAATCGGTTATATGCACGGTGAAGAAGGCTTTTATCGTTTCTTTGCCTACCTAAACCTGTTTGTATTCTCCATGTTCTTGCTGGTACTGGGTAATAACCTTCTGCTTATGTTTGTAGGATGGGAAGGTGTGGGACTTTGTTCATACTTGCTGATTGGCTACTATTTCCACAAGAAGTCTGCTGGGGATGCTGGTAAAAAAGCTTTTGTTATGAACAGGGTTGGCGACTTTGGCTTTTTACTTGGTATCTTTGGTCTATTCTGGTATCTGGGGCAAAATCACAATGTTTGGACTATTAAATTTACTGAGCTTTCTCAACATGCTCATTTATTGCCCACAGGTGGAGTAGTTACATTCATTACACTTTGCTTTTTCCTCGGTGCCACAGGAAAATCAGCCCAGATTCCGCTCTACACCTGGTTGCCTGACGCCATGGAAGGTCCAACACCTGTTTCAGCGCTGATTCATGCTGCCACAATGGTTACGGCAGGCGTATATATGATAGGCAGGATGAGTTACATTTTTGTTCGCGCACCTGAAACAATGATTGTAGTAGCAGTGATTGGTGCCTGTACAGCTCTATTTGCTGCCACTATTGGCACAGCACAAAATGATATCAAACGTGTTTTGGCATACTCCACAGTTTCACAGTTGGGATACATGGTTCTTGCCATGGGTGTGGGGGCGTTCACAGCTGGTGTGTTCCACCTGATGACCCACGCATTTTTCAAAGCCTGTCTGTTCCTCGGTTCCGGAGCTGTGATTCATTCAATGCACCTTGCCTTGCATGAGGTTCACTCCCATGATGACCCTCAGGATATGCGCAATATGGGTGGATTAAAGAAGTATATGCCTCTGACCTTTATCACTTTCCTTTTGGCGACCATTGCAATCGCTGGTATTCCTGGGTTTGCAGGCTTTTTCTCCAAAGATGAAATCTTGGCAATGGCTTTTGCAAATCCGCTACATGGTGGGCTTAACCTAGTGTTGTTTGGTTTTGGTGCCATAGCTGCTGGACTTACCGCATTTTATATGTTCAGACTTGTTTTCATGACTTTCTTTGGAGAGTGCAGAATTAAGGCTGGTGCTGAGAAGCATTTACATGAATCACCAATGGTTATTGTGATTCCACTTATAGTTTTGGCTGCACTTTCAGTTGTTGGTGGCTACATCGGAATACCACATGTTATAGGTGAAGCCCTGGGTGGTATCCCAAACTATCTAGAGCATTATTTGCACCCGGTTTTTGCCAATGCTAATGAATATATGGCTGCAAATGCCCAGCATCCCAAAGTGGTCAGTCATGCTACCGAATGGGGTTTAATGGCACTATCTGTTGCTATTGCGCTGGTTGGTATAGCTGTTGCAGCTTTTCTGTACCTTTCTAATCCGTCTTTACCTGCCAAGATTACAGCAGCTTTCCCAGGTTTGCACAGAGCCGTTTACAATAAATGGTACATTGATGAACTGTACGATTTCTTGATAGTAAATCCATGTAAATCTTTAGGAAGATTCTTGTGGAAAGGCTTTGATGTCCTGGTTGTTGATGGTGCTGTAAACGGAGTTGCACATGTTGTAATGTCTTTTGGTGGTGTATTACGTTATTTGCAAACCGGTCAAGTATTCAGTTATGCCTGGACTATGGTTTTTGGTGTGGTGGTCATCCTCGGCTACTACTTATTTAAGTAATTAACAGTTTTTACTCTGTGTAAAGGAGCAGATTCAATGAGTAACATTCTGAGCCTGATGACTTTTTTACCCATAGTTGGGGTATTGGTGCTACTCTTTATTCCTAAAGGGAATAATGGAGTGCTGCGTACGGTAGCTTTAATAACCACTATTGCTACATTTATTGTTTCTTTACCAGTGCTTTCAGGGTTTCAGACCATTGCAGACTTCCAGTTTGTAGAAAACGTTCCATGGATAGCTGCGGGACCCTTTGCCATGCGCTATCATGTGGGCATTGATGGCATTACAATCTGGCTTGTAATTCTGACAACGTTTATCATGCCCATTGCCGTGTTATCTACATGGAATGCAGTTGAAGATAAAGTAAAGGAATACATGATTTGTCTTCTTTTGCTTGAAGTCGGCATGTTGGGTGCCTTTATTTCCCTCGACCTTTTCTTGTTCTACATCTTCTGGGAGCTTATGCTCATACCTATGTATTTTATTATAGGTATTTGGGGTGGCAAGAACCGGGTTTATGCTGCAGTTAAGTTTTTCATCTATACCATGGTTGGTTCACTATTGATGCTTGTTGCCTTGATTTATCTGTACTTCCTTGGCACAAATGCTGGCATCACTGATTTTGGTTTGGTTAACTTCTATAACCTCACCATTGATTCTGGTACACAAACCTGGTTGTTTCTTGCCTTTGCTCTTGCTTTTGCAATCAAGTGTCCAATGTTTCCGTTGCATACATGGTTGCCGGATGCTCACACCGAGGCACCAACTGCTGGTTCAGTGATACTTGCTGCAATTCTGCTTAAAATGGGTACATATGGTTTTATTCGCTTTGCAATGCCTCTTTTCCCTGAAGCAACGGCGCAGTTTACACCGCTTATCGCAGTATTGTCGGTAATAGGTATAATTTATGCAGCTTTTGTAGCAATGGTTCAAGAAGATGTAAAAAAACTGGTTGCCTATTCATCGGTTGCCCACCTTGGTTATGTTGTGCTTGGTCTATTTGCACTTAATGAGCAAGGGCTGTCTGGCGGGATGATTCAGATGGTTAACCATGGTATCTCCACTGGCGCACTGTTCCTCATAGTTGGGTTCATATATGAACGTCGGCATACAAGACTTATATCTGACTTTGGTGGTTTAGCCAAACAGATGCCGATTTTTACAACTATATTCATGATTGTTACCTTGTCTTCAATAGGTGTACCAGGTACGAACGGCTTTGTTGGTGAGTTTCTTGTTTTGATGGGTGCTTATGAAAGTAGCCTGCGTTGGTATGCAATTATTGCAACAAGTGGCGTTATTCTGGCTGCTGTTTATATGCTTTGGATGTTTCAAAGGGTTATGTTTGGTGAGCTTGAAAATCCTGAAAACCAAAAGCTTCAGGATTTGAACATCCGAGAAATCATCATTATGGCACCACTTGTAGTACTTATTTTTGTGATTGGTGTTTACCCCAACCCGTTTTTAGAAAAAATGCAGCCGTCCATTCAGAAAGTTATTGCTAAAACAAGAGTCCAGGATCAAAACACACACCTTGTGATGCCTGAGACCATTCCAATGGACTCCTTAACCGAGACAATGCCACAATCTGCTGTTCAACCGGCAGCAAACTGAGTAAAACGCTTATTTTTTACTGGAGGACAGCTAAATGGAAATCAATGTAGCTCAACTTTTTGACTCAATTAATCTGGTAACAATTTTGCCAGAAATCATTCTGTCAGTATTTGCAATGGCTATGCTGCTGATAAATGTATTTATTCCGGCAAAAAACAAAACATACCTGACCTGGCTTTCAGTGGTAGGTCTCTTGGGTGCAGGTCTTGCTACTGTAAGCGGATGGGGTCAAACTGTTTCCAGCTTTAGTGGTGCTGTTGTTTTGGATAATTTTGCGGTTTTTTTCAAAATAACCTTCCTGTTGGCAGCAGGACTGTCAGTTTTAATCAGTGATCACTATTTTGAACGTGAAAATTGTAACCACGGCGAGTTATATCCTCTCATATTTTTTGCCACCACAGGTATGATGCTGATGGCGTCCGGCACAGATCTGATGACAATATTTCTCGGTCTGGAGCTGATGTCAATTACTTTGTATGTATTGGCTGGCTTTAACCGTGAAAGTCTGCGATCAAATGAGGCAGGCTTGAAGTATTTTATTCTTGGGGCTTTTTCCACAGGATTCCTGCTTTACGGCATGGCACTGGTTTATGGGGTTACCGGTACAACACGTATTGAACAAATAGCTCTAACCATTAACCAGTACGGGATAAGTCAGCACAACACTATGTTGCTGGCAGGTATGCTCTTGATTTTTACTGGCTTTGCCTTCAAGATTGCAGCAGCACCCTTCCATATGTGGACACCAGATGTTTATGAAGGTGCTCCAACCCCCATGACAGCCTTTATGTCCGCAGGTCCAAAGGCAGCTGGTTTTGCAGCATTTTTGAGATTGTTTTTTGTTGCCTTCCCAACACTTGTTGTTCAGTGGACTGAACTGTTATGGATCATTGCTGTTTTGACAATGACCATTGGTAACCTGGCTGCTCTTAGACAGGATAATGTTAAAAGAATTCTTGCCTACTCTTCTATTGCCCATGCTGGCTACGCCTTGGTAGGCTTTACAGCAGCAAACTCAACAGGTTCTTCGGGCATCCTCTTTTATATGCTGTCCTATACATTTATGAATATCGGTGCGTTTGCAGTAATTGTACTGATAGGTAAAAAGGGAGAGTCTAACGGGTCTGTATACGATTTTGCAGGTTTGGGACAAAAAAGACCTTTACTTGCAGCAACTATGTCGTTGTTCCTGTTTTCGCTGGCAGGGATTCCACCCACAGCCGGATTTATTGGTAAGTTTTACCTTTTTTCAGGTGCAGTAGAGCAAGGCTATGTTTGGTTGGCAATAATAGGTGTCTTAAACAGCGCAGCATCTGTTTACTACTACTTGCGTATAATGGTTTACATGTACATGAAGCCTGCTGAAAACGAGTTTGATTGGTTTAGTATTGGTGCCCCTGTTTCAGTTGCTTTAGCAGTATCAGCCATGGGTACACTGATACCTGGAATGATTCCTTCATGTATTTTGCAATTTGCGGAACAAGCTGTAAAGTTAATTTAACAGATTGCCCATAGATTGGTAAAAGCGATGCCTTGGTTTGGTGTCGCTTTTGCTGTTTAAGCTATTGGTGTTCTATAAAGCATGTTAATTTGTCTTTGGCTCGGTTTTGCATTATTTTATTGAGATACATTAAAAACCACTTTAAGTTATTGATTGTTTGCCGATATATAAACTATCGGAGGGCATTCCATGAAAATTACTTCAGACTATTTAAACACGATGAATATAGAAAAGGTATCGGGCTTAAGGGGCGCAATGCCGCTCAAGGCTATGCAATATGAAAACAGGGAGCAAAGTCCTTTTCAAGTTCATCTGACAAAGCTTGTTGATGGTATTGCACCTGCCACGTCTTCCACCAGTAACTTCAGGATTGATAAAGTCGCTGAAATCAGTAAACAGCTTGCTGATGGAACATACAGCATTAGTGGTTCAGATGTAGCTGAAAAGATGCTGTTAACACTACGCATTTAAGCCTGTTTACGCTGCGGAACACTGGCTCTGTTTATTTAAGAAACAGAGCCTTTTTTGTTGTAGATATTATGGCTTTGGAATAAAAATGTTTGTATATTTTAATGTGTCATTTGAAGGAGATTCTATGAAAAAAAGAGTGTTGTTCCTTACAACAGCGGTTCTTGCAGTTTTTATCCTAACAGCATGTCCGGATAAAGATGCTGCCAGTGAAAAGTCTATTGAAGTTGAAAAGCAGGCTGAAGTTATTGCAACTGTAAATGGCGTTAAAATAACATCTGTTGATTTCGATAATGAAGTCAGCACATTACCCGATTACATAAGGGGGATGGCAGCAACGCCTGATGGGCGCAAAGAAATGATTGAGACTTTAATAATGCGCGAACTGATTTTGCAGCAGGCTAAAAAAGATGGAACTGACAAAAGCAGTGAAGTTGAGCAAAAACTTGCTGACATAAAAAACCGTATTATTGTTGATGTTTACCTGAAAAAAACAATTGAAACTGAATCGAAAATCAGTGATGCAGAGCTGCAAGAATTTTATGATCAAAACAAAGAAAAGTTTAAATCAGGCGAACAAGTTAAAGCCAGTCATATTCTGGTTAAAACACAACAAGAGGCTGATGAAATACTTGCAGAGCTTAAAAAAGGTGCAACTTTTGCAGATTTAGCCAAAGCCAAGTCAATAGACTCCTCAGCATCCGCTGGCGGTGATTTGGGGTGGTTTGAAAAAGGGCATATGGTACCGGTTTTTGAAAAGGCTGCTTTTGCTTTGCAAGAAGGTGAGCTGTCTGGAGTGGTAAAAAGCGAGTTTGGTTACCATATTATAAATGTAACAGGTAAACGCCCTGCTGGAATCCGTACAATGGAAGAATCACGTGAGCAGATTAAGGCAGTTCTGGTTCCGGAAAAACAGCAACAGGTCTTTGCGCAGATTAAAGAAAGATTGCGTAAGGATGCAAAAATTGAAGTTGTTGATAAAAAAACTGACAGTGCCGGTCTTCCTGATACAAAAAACCCGTCGCCTGATAAAGCTGATGTAACAGACTCCGAGAAGTAATTTGTTTATATTTGACAGTTTAAGATAATTTAACAGAGGCTTATGTGAAATCCGGAAATTTAATTGCAACGCTAATCGTGAGTCTTGTTTTTTACGGCTGCTCAAGTAGTCCTGAAATTGTCCAAGATGATTCTGTGTCCTTGATGCCGACCCAGCCGTCTGTGCAGCATATCTCCATAGCTGCACCAGAGCTTACAACGGGTGCGCACAGGTTAAACGGAGTAGCTGCGGTTGTTAATAACGAAATTATTACTTTTAACGAGGTTATGCGCGAAGCAGTATTTTTAGAGGCAGAGGCTACAAAAAAGGGTGTACTGCCGGCTGCGGAACGGCTTAATTTGCGTAGAACCGTGCTGGATCGTTTGATTGAAAAGCATCTTACAGAACAAAAAGCTAAAGAATTGGGGATTGAGATCGGCAGTGATGAGGTTCGCCACGCCATTGAAGATGTGAAAAGACAAAATAACAACATGACCCAGGCTCAACTGGAAGCTGCTTTGCAAGCCCAGGGGTTCAGTTATGCACAGTATGAAGCACAGGTAAGAGAACAGCTTGAACGCACAAGACTTATAAGTATAGAGGTCAAATCCAAGGTTAATATTACGGATCAGGATATTGAGACCTACTACAATGAGCACTTATCAAAATTTGCAGAAGAACAACTACTTCGCGCCCGCCATATCTATATAAAGATGGATAAAGATGCCGATGATGCCAGTGTTAAACAAGCAATGGCAAAGGCATTAAATATTCTGCATGATGCAAAATCAGGAAAAGATTTTGCAGAGCTTGCCAGGCATTATTCTGATGACCCGGGAGCCATAAATGACGGTGGAGATTTAGGCTTTTTCAAGCATGGTGATATGCTTGCCGAGTTTGAAAACGCCCTGATGCCACTAAAACCTGGCGAGGTTGGTGAGCTTGTTGTTACTCCTTCCGGTCTTCATGTTGTAAAGCTGGAGGAAAGGTCTGCCACTAGGTACAAGCCTTTGGAAGCAGTTAAATATGAGATCGAAGAGCAACTTTATCGGGCAAAGCAGGAGGCAAGATTTGCTCAATGGATGAAAGAGCTGCGTTCTCAAGCCAGTGTTGATATCCGTGATGATCAGGGGATTTTCTGATCAAATCTATAGCTGAAGTGCAGGAAGTTTTACAATGATAAGAGAGTTCAAAAACCTGAAACCCGAAATTGCACCATCGGCATTCATTGCCGAAACAGCTGTAATAATTGGAGATGTCTGCATAGGTGACAAGTCCAGCATCTGGTATAATGTTGTTGCACGTGGTGATGTTAATTTTATCTCCATTGGTGAGCGCAGTAATATTCAGGATATGTCGGTATTGCATGTAACCCATAAAAAAAACGCGGCAGATCCTGGCGCACCGCTTGTTATTGGTAATGATGTAACAGTGGGACATGGTGTTACTTTGCATGGCTGTACGCTTAAAGATGGTTGCTTTATCGGTATGCAGGCAATGGTGATGGATAAGGCAGTGGTTGGTGAGGGTGCCCTGGTGGGGGCACGTGCCATGGTTACAGAAGGAACCGTCATCCCGCCCAACACCCTTTGGGTGGGTATGCCTGCCCGTTATAAAAGGGATTTGACCAAAGAGGAGATTGCCTGGCTGAAAAAGTCAGCTGATAATTATGTCCGCTACTCCCGCGAGTTTTTAGCAGAAGGTTTTGGTGACCTTCAGAAATAGCCTTTGGCGAGCAAGTTTGTTTTCATCCACACAGCTTTATATTTTTTTACGGCTTAAAACGGATTGCTGTGCCAGCAGCTTTGTACTCTGTGGCAGGGAAAGACGGTAAGCCGATCTGGCTTAATTCCCTGCTTGATATTTCCGGCAAAATGACCGCATCAGCCCCAAGTTTTTCTGCCTCATGTTGCAGTGCTTCCACTGCCCATTCCTGCAAGTTTGGTGACATTACATAGTCGTTAATATACACAGTGCGCCTGACGTTTATGCGACCAATTTTGATGTACGGACGCTTTTCAGCCTCTTCCAGAGCCAGAACCGGGGGGGCAGAATTTAATCCTGTACCAAATGGTAATGCCGAGCATCCGCAGGTAAGTAACAGCATAGGCAAGAGTAAACAGCTCAAAAATAAACGCATCATTCAAACCTTTCCAATCATATTGTGTTGCAGCCATTCGCCTTAAAATACAACAACTTACATAACGTTAAAAGACAATAGAGGTTGTCAGGATATTTACGTGATATTTGTTGCACGCTGATTCTGGCAGTAAAGCTGCAAGAGTGCCTTGCCTGGTAAAAAAAGCTTTGTTATGCTTGGTGCCATGGAAATTACCATTCTTGGAAGCGGTACATCCACTGGTGTGCCAATGGTCGGCTGCAATTGTTCTGTATGCAGTTCAACAGATCCAAAAGACTACCGCAGCAGAACCTCCATCCTGATTTGTAATCAAGGATACCGCATTCTTGTTGACACCTCAACTGACTTGCGTATGCAGATGCTGCACAATAAAATTGATTATATTGATGCAGTACTTTTTACACATTATCATGCTGACCATACAAATGGCATTGATGATTTGCGTGGTTTTCATTTTCAGCACAATAAAGTTATTCCCTGCTTTGGTGACGCTGCCACTATAAAACAGCTTAATAGCAACTTTGGTTACATTTTCAGCCGTGAAAATAACGGCACACACCCTCCCTTATTGCAGCCCAATATTATTACCGATTCCTTTTCTCTTTTTGGTCTGGAAATAACTCCAGTTCCGCTAATACATGGTGCAGGTCATTCTTGCGGCTATCGTATAGATTCGTTTGCCTACCTGACCGATTGCAGTGCCATACCAGCTACTTCCAAATCACTTTTGGCAGATGTAAAAACTGTAATTATTGACGGACTGCGCTGGAAAAAACATCCTTACCATTTTAATATTATGAGTGCCATTGAAGCTGCCCACAACATCGGAGCCAGCAGGATTATCCTTACCCATTTAACCCATGAAGTTTCATATTCAGACGGTCATCTTCTGCCAGAAGGGGTGGAATTTGCCTTTGACGGCATGTTTTTTACAATATAACCAGTGCCAAAAGTTGTTATTTTTGCTACAAATAAAACTATTTTATTGACAATATAACCGCTTATCGTATACAACCCCCCAAAACAAAACATGTTTATATTTCTGGTGGACGATTTTTATGAGTAATGAATTTAATATTGGTGCAAAAATAAAAAAACTGCGGTTGGCAAAAAAGCTGACATTACAGGCAGTGGCCAAGGAAACCGGCTTTTCTCCCGCGCTTATTTCCCAGATTGAAAACAATAATGTTTCTCCTCCCATTGCCACACTATCTAAAATCGCCCGTTTTTTTGATGTGAAAATAGGTCACTTTTTTGCAGAAGATGAGGAAGAGTGTCGCTATGAGATAGTTCGCGCCAATGATCGCAAGCTGATGCCCAGGGTTATCTCTCGCGCAGGCACCAGTCAGGGTTATTCCTACGAATCTCTTTCATGGCGCAAGCAAAACAAAAAAATGGAGCCATTTTTGCTAAGTGTGATTGAGAAACCTGCAGAGGAGAATACTTACAGCCATGATGGTGAAGAGTTTTTGTTTATTATGAAGGGAACTGCAGAATTGCTGCTTGAAGACCAGCGATTTGAACTGAATGAAGGTGACAGCGTATATTTTGATTCATCATTACGCCATCGTCTTGTCTCAAAAACTGATTCTGCAGTACTTGTGTTAGCTGTTGTTTCCAGATAGTGCTTTGTTGTTACTGATGGCCGAAAACATTACAGAAAAGGAAGATTACCCATGTCCAGTAAAGCGATCAAGCCAGTATTGAGCAATCCATTTGATCCGCCAGAGAAAGTTGAGTTTAATATTCCTGGCGAAATTTGTAAAACCACCGGTCCCTACGAAGAGGCGATGAAAGAAGGCTATGAGCTGATTCAAAGACCGGTAAAATCAGTTAAAATCGAGCAGATAGAAAAGCAGCATTTTAAAGGGCGTATGACCGTTTGGGAGCGTCTGAAAGTGCTATCCAGCCACGCACCCAATGTACTTTACCAAAACTGGGGTAAAAACCTGGATGGTGCATCACTTGTTACTGCTGTTTTAAATATCGGTGGTCGTGATGTTGCAGTCTATGGTCATGATTTTACCGTACGCGCAGGTTCCATTGATGCCACAAACGGTACCAAGCTTGCCAACCTTTTTAAAATGGCAGGTGAAAAAGGGATTCCGGTAATCGGTATGAACGACTCGGCTGGTGCTTTTGTTCCTGCCGGTGTTGGTGGTCTTGACGGATATGCCGAAGCTTTTACAGCCTTACGCAGAATCAGCGGTGTGGTTCCATCAATCATGTGCATGTTTGGATTTAATGCCGGTGGTGGTTCCTACCTGCCAAGGCAGGGAAGCTTTGTTATTCAGCCAAATGACACATTTTTCGGGCTGACCGGTCCAGGTGTAGTCAAGTCAGTGCTTGGCGAAGATGTAACACCTGAAGACCTTGGCGGTCCCAAGGTACATGGCAAATCCGGCGTTGCAGACCTGACAGTAAATGATGAGGTCGCTGCACTGCGCACGGCTGCCAGGCTTTTGTCCTACATTCCTGATAACAACTACACCATGGCACCCTACCAGGAAACCAGTGATCCGCTGGAGCGCAAAACCTGGGAAATCAACACCTTGCTGAAAAAAGCATTTAACTCCCCCACCGGTTTTAACACACCTTTTGATGTCTCCATTATCATCCAGCAGGTCTGCGACCATGGTGATTACTTTGAACTGCAACCAGAGCGTGCCCGTGAAGTGGTAACCGCCTTTGGTCGTCTTGGCGGCAATGTGGTCGGCTTTGTTGCCAACAACTCGGCAGTTGCTTCAGGTCAGATAGACTGCGATTCAGCGGTGAAAATAGCCCGCTTTGTCCGTTTCTGTAACATCTACAACATTCCAATTATCTTTATGGAGGATACCACTGGTTTCTTGCCTGGCAGTGAGCAGGAAGCACGGGGCATTGTTCAGGCAGGTCGTTCAATGCTTGACTCCATCGTTGATGTGCGCACCCCCCGGATTTTGTTAATCCTGCGCAATGCTTTTGGTGGTGCCTATGCCTCCTACAACAACTATCCAACAGGTGCTGACCTGGTATTGGCTCTGCCAACTACCCGCCTTGCTGTTATGGGACCTGCGGGTAAAGAGTTTGTTTACAAAGATGAGCTGCGTAAAATCCGTGCCGAAGCAGCAGAAATGCTTAAAAAAGGTGTGGCACAAAGAACAACTGCCGGTATGGACGGAGCTGCTGCCAAAAAAGATGCAGAAAAAGAAGTGGCAGAGTGGCTACGCACAGAAGAAGCCGTACTCAACCAGCGTTATGAAAAAGAACTGATGAACCCGAAAGAAGGTTTGTCATTGGGTTCAATCTCTTCAATTGTTATGCCAACAGATTTACGCCAGGTGCTGGGTGAGAACATGGGCTTTTTGCTCAGGCATTACAAGGCTGGTCCCATGTCGGGTCCACAGCGTGAATTCCACTAAATTAAACAAAAACTGGAGATAGATAGCCATGACCAAGACCAATGATCTGTATATGAATAACCCTCTGATCCATCGGGACAGACGACTTGGCACCTCGGAATCAGCCTGGGTGCGCTCCTTTTCCTGTGAAGATCTGAAACCACTGATTGTCTGCCGTGGACCAATACGCAAAGAAGCTTTGGATGTCTTTAACGAAATGGGTATGACCCATGTGGGTATTTTACTTTCAGAAAAAGATTCCATTGTCTATCCAAACGCACTTTCACCAGAACTGCGTCAGATTAAAAACCCGGATAACGTGCACAGGGTGCCTGATTACACCGGTGCCAGCAAGGAAGAGCGGGTAGAGCGGATAGGGCAGATTATCCAGATAGCCAAAGATAACGGTTATGATTCCATTTTTGCCGGCTATGGCTTTATGGCTGAAGATGAAGAGTTTGTTGCAGCCATAGAAAAAGCAGGGCTTGCCTTTATTGGTCCCAACTCGCGCACACAGGCCGATGCCGGTAAAAAGGATGAAGCTAAAAGAACCGCATTGCAGGTGGGGGTTTCGGTTACCCCTGGTATTAACAATGTAACTGCCCGCACCTTGCTTAAAAAGCATCCTTCCCGCGAAAAGCTGCTTGCTCTGGTGACTGCCAAAGGGCTTGAGCTTGATGCAGCAGTACTAAATGACAGCAACCTGGCTTTGGAAGAGCTTGCCGATGCAATACTTTATGCATCCTATGCAAAAGGTATCGATATCTACTCCATTGAAGAGCTAAGTGACCAGGTACGTTGTGAAGTGGAAGATATGTTCAGGGAGTACCCTGGCAGCCGTATCCGCCTGAAGGCTATTGGCGGCGGTGGTGGCAAGGGGCAGCGTATCCTTGGTGCCTCACTTTTAAACATCAAGGCACCCACAGATGCCCAGATAAAAGAAGCTGCCAGCGAAACAGCAACATTGGTACGTGAAGTTTTAAACGAGGTTAAGGCCAATGGTGTTGGTGATAATAAAAACGTACTTGTTGAGCTTAACATTGAGCAAACACGACATAATGAGATTCAGCTTTTGGGCAATGGCGAATGGTGTATTTCCATGGGTGGACGTGACTGCTCGCTGCAAATGCACGAGCAGAAACTGCTGGAGGTGTCTGTTACCCAGGAAGGGCTGGAGCTTGCCATTGCTCAGGCTAAAAATGCTGGTAAAAAAGCAGAGGTTGCAGCACTTGAAAGTGATCTTAATGTGCTAAAGCGGATGGAAAGTGATGCTGCCAAGTTTGGTGTGGCAGTTGGGCTTGATTCTGCCTCCACCTTTGAATGTATCGTTGACCGTGACCGCTACTATTTTATGGAAGTAAATACTAGGATTCAGGTTGAGCATCGTGTTTCCGAACTTTGCTACTCTCTTAAATTTACCAACCCGGAAAACCCCGATGAGTATTTTGTTGTTGAATCACTGGTTGAGGCAATGGCTTTGCTGGCACGCCATAAAAAGAGCCTGCCAAAACCTGTACGTATTCCGCGTTTTGGTGCCAGTGTTGAGGCGCGTCTTAACGCCACAGATGCATCCCTTTCACCCCATGCCGGCGGCATGATTCGTTACTGGTCAAAACCGGTGGAGGGTGAAATCCGTGATGATCAGGGGATCTGCATGGCTAACCCGGATACGGGGCAGTTTATGCGTTATAGTGTGGCTGGTGCCTATGATTCAAACATTGCCCTGATTTTGACCAAAGGGACAGACAGGCTTGCAGCCTATAAAGATATGTCCCGTGTGCTTTGCTGCACCAATATGCGGGGTACTGATCTTGGCACAAACCTTAAGTTTCAGTACGGCCTGACCAACTGGTTTGTTGGTCAGAATGTAATGGCAAAGCCAACCACCCGTTTTGTGGTTCCTTACCTCACTTTAATGGGTTTACTTAAGGAAGAAGCACAAAAACTGGATACAGTTTATGCTTTTATACAGATGAAAAAAGCCTATGCCAAAAAAATGGCAGAGCTGTTTCCCGATGATCCAAAGCAGGGCAAAGAGGCATCTGCAATTCTTGACCGCAAAAGATTGCTGGTAACCCGCCCAATGGACAAGCTTTTGCAGGATCCACATCTTTTGTCCGGCTGGCTGTCCATCAATCGTAACAATTTCTCCGTTACAAACGGCAAGGTGGTCTGGCATGACAACCCGTTTGTAATTCTGGCTGATACCTATAAATATCTGAATATGCAATGGTGCCCTGCGGCAATGGCTTCCGAGGTTATCTGGGAGCACGACGAAGAGCTGCTGCAAAAAGGATTACGCTTTTACACTTCCCTGTCACAGCGTCTTGGTCTTGGCTTGCACGAGTTTGACAAGCTGCGTGAATTAACTGGTAACTCTGCGCCACAGGCTGATTTTAGTGCTGAGGAATGGAGCAACATACAATCTGCCCATGCAGGATTTGAAATGGGGCTGGAACTGCTTGGTATGCTCTGTATGGTTGCTGCAAATACAGGTTTTTGGGATTTTAAAGTAGAGGATGACCTTGAGGTGACCATCCCTGAGAAGCTGTATGACATTGAGCTGCAAAACAGAATGAAAAAAGTACTTGTACCGCCGCCGTCCACCAAGGCCGATGAAGTTGTTGCCGTGTGCGGTGGCATGTATTACGGTCAGGAAGCACCAGGCTTGCCACCGTTTGTCAGCGAAGGAATGCACTTTGAAAAAGGTCAGCCACTTTACATTGTTGAGGTTATGAAGATGTTCAACACTGTACGGGCAACTTTCTCCGGCACCATTGACAAGATTTTGATTCAAAGCGGCGATGGCAGTATTGTTCAGAAAGGTCAGCCACTGTTCAAAATAACCCCGGATGAGAAGTTTGTTGAGGTGGATCCTGAAGAGATTAACCGCATAAAGCGTGAAAAAACAT
>Ga0265295_1001147_pt1 | contig 48140 bp, 68 predicted proteins | sample Munlansysbiofilm_FD_192503 | JGI IMG/M metagenome (GOLD analysis project Ga0265295, IMG submission 192503) | Leachate microbial communities from a municipal landfill in Southern Ontario, Canada - Methane capture system biofilm | ecosystem: Engineered > Solid waste > Landfill > Unclassified ...
ACGAATTGGAATTATCTGATATAACTAAACCTACTACACAAGACGAGTATGAAGCTGACAAGGATGTATTAGAAGCTATTTCAGAATTAGATGATGTTGATATTGACAATTTAATTAACTATATCTTAGCTGAAGATAGAGGTGCTGTACCATTAATAGAAACTGAAGTTATTGATAGAGATCTTGGCGCAATAAAGATTGCTAAAGATGGTTTACGCAATAGAACTAGACGATTAATTCAAAAGTTAGCTGGTTCAAAAGTGACATATAATAATCTACCTACTGAAGTAAAAGACTTAATTGAGTTTAGTACTACTGGTTCTAGAATAAATACAGCCGCATATACTAATCTGTCAGAAGACGCGTTGATTGCATTATCAGATAAAGTAGCTGCTGAAATTAAGCGCTTAAACAAAGCTCAACAAGAAGCAAAAGCGTTAGAAAAGAATAAAGAAGCTATTGCAAAACGTATTGCTAAACTAAATGAGAGAAATGCTAAATTAGCTGAACGCGAAGCTAAGCTCAAAGCTAGAGAAAAAGCTATAAAAGAAGGTGCTACTTTACGCAGCAAAATTAATGTTACATATAATACTAAAATTGAAAAGCAATCATTTACAATTACTGGGCCAAGCGAAATCAATCCTAAATTATTAGCTATCTTAAACCATACTTGGAATAAGCAAACTAGATCAAAAGTAAAATATATGGCTGATAGTGTACAAACTATGCAAAATGTTCATATTGCAAGTGAATTCTACACTGAACATGCTGCTGAATTAGCTGCTATGACTTTAAGTGAAATAGAAGACGTTACTGATTGGTTAATTCATGCTTATATTAATGATACTGGAACTGCTAAGCAAACATTTGAAGCTACTCGATTCTTTATATTAGCATATATCTATAATAAGAGTGAAACACTATTTGGTGCAATGAATCCTAACTTAAAACAACAACTAGGTGCATTCTTAAAGAGTGTTCAAACCTCTGCTGGTACTTTATTGTCATTAGTTAAACAAGTAAAAGAAAAATTAAACCCATCCGTGCTTATTGCTAGTGCACTATTTAGAGAGTTTAATTTAGAATTGACTGATGAGCAAAAAAACAGATTAGACAAAGCACTTGATGGTGGAGATACTATCAACTTATCTGAAGTTATTCATGAAATAAAAGCTGAACTTTTAGATACTACTACTCCAAAACAAGTATCAGCACTTCGTAAAGTTGCAGCAATTAGAAGTATGAGTATGGTTAGTGGACCAATGACTTGGATACGTAATATTACATCTAACTTTGCTTTATCTGGTTTAAATCGTATTGCTACTAAAATTGGTAATGCGTTCTTTCCAGCCCTAACTGCTAAAACTGAGAATACTACTATACAATATAAAATGAATGCTAAAGTAACTACTGAAATTCAAGATTTTATTACAACTCAATTCATAGAAAGTGGATTCTTTGATGAAACATTAGACCATTTATCTAAATATAACCCATCACAAATTCTACGCCATAAAGCAGCAGATCATAATGACTTATTATCAGATATGATATTACACGCGGTATATAATGAATTTTATTCAAGCTCTATGTTTAATAATAAATTACTTAATCAAATTCATAGCTTCTTAATGGACCGTTTGAGCGATAAAAACTTTGTTAGAGCTGCTGCTATTAGATATTTAGGTAAAATGTTAGCTGAGACCAATCATCACTTAAATGAAGATGGCTCTATTAAACAAGGTATTGATACTGCAGTTATGAAAGATATAGCTAATGCCTTTGCTTTGGCTACGAGCGATTATATGCATAGTGACAACTTCTTTAGCCATATAGAACAATGGTTAACTCAACATTCTCAAACTGCTTGGGCTGCATATAAACTTATTATGCCATTTGCTACTGCTAGCTGGAACTGGTTTAAAGCAGCTATGCGTTACTCACCAGTTGGACTAGGTCAATCTATTGTTAGACTAACTAAATTAGAAAATGAAATTATACTAAGAGAACAAGCTTGGCAAAAAGGTGAAGCTCAAATATCACCAGAACTTGCTACATATTTAGTAAGACGAGACTTTGGTGCTGGTATTATTGGTACACTTGCTTTTGGTTTTGGTGCAATATTAGCAGCGCTTGGTTATATCTCTTTAGAAGATGATGACTGGGGAACACCTAAATTACAAATTGGCAACTTGCGTATAGATGTATCTACTATTTTTGGTAGCTCATCTGCTTTAGCTGGTGCGGCATTTATTAAGACACTACAAACAAAAGACTTGACAACTAGCTTAGATGCAATGCTTGAACCACTAATAGATGGCTTCTTCTTCACTGATCTATTACAAATGGATGCTAACTCACCTAAAGGTTGGTTTGAATGGGGCAAGTATCAGACACAAAGTATCGCATTATCATTTATACCTTCGATGGTTAGATATATTAGTGGTATGACTTATACTGGTACTTATCGAACAAATACTACTTTCCAAAAAGCAGTTGTTAGACTACCTTTCTTAGGCCAAGCATTTAATGTACCAAAGAGAACTAATGTATATACTGGTGATAGTGATGGCACTTTCTGGGACATCGTACATAGAGCTATTCCATACATTGAAGTAGTAACTAAATCTCAATTGCAAAAAGATACTGAAGTGTATGGACTAAATAAAGAAGAGCTTAATGGGACTTATCGTATCAATGGTGTATCTTTCAAGACTTCGCCAAAGCAAACTGCTAAAATTAATAAATTGTATGGTGAACTAAATGCTGACGACTTGACTGATTTCTATGCTAATCAAGCAGCCTATAAAGTGTTAACTGCTAATAACACATATGCTAAGAAGACTTATTCACAGATGACACCAACTGAAATTAGCAATGCACTCGACCAGATATTTAGTAAGAATTCAACTATTGCTAAAGTCTCTGCATGGCTAGATGCTGGACATATGTATTACACAAATGACCCAGATTTATTTACAACTCTGAGAAAACTAGGTTATGAAAAAGTGTATAAAGGAACTAAAGGTTTCGTTAACTAAAAGAAAAAGGGCGCTTAATTACTAAGCGCCCTTTTTATCATAATTGAATATGAAATTGTCTAGATATTGACTTTAAGATAATTCTTTCCATCCTAATAGTCAATTGATTATCATCTTAATATAATTAATAGGGCAATCAATCAAATCTTTCAGATATATCCTAAAATGATTAATAGTAGATGATAAAAAAGAAATAGGGCAAATTTACCCTATTTAATGTGATAAGTATATGATATCGCGAAGTTCTTTTTGAACAATATTGCGCTTTAACTTTCGCATAGCATTAGCTTCGATTTGTCTAATACGTTCACGAGTTAAACCGAATTCATGTGATATAGACTCTAGTGTACGTGGCTTATTATCTAATAGACCATATCGTCTTGTAATAATATATAGTTCACGATCAGTTAACAATTTATTTAATATAGTCATTAAATATTTTTGCAAAGTGCTTTCTAATTCAACTTGTTCTGGTGATAATACTGGGCTACTGATTAAGTCCATTAATGGAGTATCTTCCTCACTAACTGGCAATTTACGATCTAAATAGATTATACCCATTTCAGCACGAATACGCAGTAGCTTTTCAATCTTCCAAAGAGGTAACTCAATAGTCTCTGCTAAGAACTCTGGAGTCGCTAAATCACCATAGCGTACTTCTAAACCATGAATACGACTTAACCAATCATGAACATGTACTGGTATTCTAATTGTTTGAGCAGTATTAGCAAGGTCTCTGCGTAATGCTTGCTTGATCCAATATGTAGCATATGTAGAAAACTTCCAACCTTTAGTATAATCATATCTTTCTACTGCAGTCATTAAACCAAGATTACCACTTTGTATTAAGTCCATCATAGTTAATGCAGGTGTTATAGCGCCTTGATATTTTTTAGCAATAGCAATTACTAGTCTATAATTAGCATTGATAAAGTCTTCTCGAGCTTTATCGCCAGCTTGAATAATTGGTAATAATTCAGTTTTATTATCATCAGTTAATTCAGCTTTAGCCATAAGTCCCGCTTGTACTAATTTAGACAATTCAATTTCTTGTTCTGGCGAAATACGATCGAATTGCTCTATATCATTTAGATATCGACCAAAAGATGTATTTGGATGTCTATTGACAACTGGCTCACTTATATTAACTTGCTCTTCTTCAAAATCTTCTAGTAAGTTCTCTAAATCATCTTCTAGTGTAGCATCTAAGAAGTCATCATCTAAATCTTCGACAACTTCATTTTTATCAAGCTCTTCCATAGTATCGCCTCCTCTCTTATTTAGTCGAATACATTTGGTTACGTACTAATTGTAAATGTAGCCAAGCTATTTCATTTTGTTCACCATGAATTTCAATGTTCTCATTAGTAATAGGGACTCTGACAACCATCCAATCATCATGTTTTGATAGTAATGTGATTGAACGAATAGTGCCAAGTTGCTTATTCTTTAACCATTGTAAGCATTGCTCTTTATTGTCAAACTCTTGTGGAAATTTTCTACCATAATCAGCTAACATATTTAATCACCTCACAAACTACTCAAATTGAACTCATTAGTCGGAGTCAATTCGCCATCTTTCAATTTATACCATTCTTTGTCTAAAGTTCTTTCTAAAAGCTTAGCATAGAATAGCATGTCTAATAATTCACATTCACCAGTAACTTTATTACAAATAGCTCTGTCGGCAAAACCACCTTTTAAGTAATAATTGTCTAAACTATCATTAACTAATAAAGCATGCGGCGGACAATTAGCTACTAAATCTTTAGCGCCATCTTTTAATTTACGAACTTCACCATAACGCTCATTAGTAACTGCGACTATTCTAGCGACTTTACCTAATTCATAAACTTCACCATCAATACTATGTATCATACCATAATATGATGGACCTTTGGTAGCATTCATTGCAAAATCGGCAATAGCAGTATGAGTTAATAGATATTGAATTGGATTGGTCTTATTAACATAGAACTCATATTGTGCTTTAGCTAACACATGATAACCAAGTGGTCTAACTTTATTAGTACCAGGCTGCCATATATCAGTAACGAATGTTTTGCCTTTAGTTTTATCGACACCATGAATATCAATAGCAATATAATTATTTACATTAAATTGCCAAACTCTAGCATCTTCATCAAATGAGAATACGAAATTACTTAAATCTTCGAAAGCTTTAATAATGGCTTTCGCTTTTTGTATATATTGCTTATGCATATAAAGTAGAATACCATCAGTGTTTGTTTGCAAAATACGAACATTAGGTATATTAGTATATAAGTCCATAGATACTGCCATAACAATTAATTGAGATACTCTACAAATCTTAGAACGCATATAGTCATCATATAATGGCAAGTTTTTATTACCAGAAGCACCGAATGTTGTATTATGTACAAGTTTAATACCTCTAACATATTTCTTTTCTTTGCTAGTCCAGGTAGATTTTGGCTTTTCTTTCAGTTTTCTTCTACCTAACACTGAGTCAACAAATACTTCTGGTTTTTTAATACTTCTTGGCATTGCACCAGCAAACACCATAACAGATGGATGACAGCCAGATAAGTCAATATTATATAAGCCATAATATTCACTAGACTCTGCATAAACTACAGCATCTGGCGTAGGTAATACAATTGTTGAATGAATGCCACCGTCTGCTGTACTAACTTTATTACCAAATAAGTAGAATATCTTAGCTCGTTGTGAAGTTAATAAATGGTCTCTTGCTTCTTTTGGCACCCACTTATAAATATAGTCGTTAAGCGGCTTTTCATAAATAGTGATAGTTGGATCAGTAATCTTAGTACCATGTACTCGTTCAGCACCTAGTACTTTTCCTACTAATACTGCATTAGTAGAAGCATATGCTATTTTAGGCGCTATATCATTTGTTTCAGCTAAGTCTAATTTAGTTTCAATATAAGGTTGTGCTACACAGGCATAATGAACATGTAAAGCATATACGTCATGTTTACAATAATATATAATGTCTTCTTTATCTTGCTTAGTTAAGTCCATTTTACCAAATGGTACTGTAGTTTCTCTAATGTCCATACCGTAGGAGGCTTCTTTATCTTTTAAGCCACCATTTGAGTCATCCATTAAATCTTGAGTTGCTTCCATACCTTGCCATTTAGCTTGCCAACCAGTTACATATTGTGATATACGCTTAATTTCATTTTCACTAACTTGCATTTCATCTGGGTAGAAATGTTTGTCGGTGATAATTTGAGAAGCTATATAAATCTGTCTTGGTGTAAAATGGTTTGCTACACATTTTTGTATAATCAAATCGAAGCGTTTAGAATTATAACCACTTAGTACACCTTTGGAAGTATCAATAAGCATAGCTTTAATACCGTCTATACCATCATCAGATGTATATACTCGCATTTTTGACTTAATTTCAGCTTCTTCTTCAGGAGTAAATCGATAGTCGTAAACTTTTGATTTATATGAGTCTTGTTCATCAGAGACTACTACACACCACCACTCTGGATAAGTTTCATAGTCAAAAAATTTCATTTTCATATTAGTCACCTCATTCATAATAGCTTCTTAGGCTTTGGTCAAATGCGCAATAATCTAATGGGAAATCACTACCTGTAATAACTTGATCTTTCAAGCCAGTATCATAATGTAATACTAGTTTATATTGTTTAATCATAGCTTCAGTAAAGTTACCATAATTAAACGCGTTATATCCGCATAAAGTGCACCATTCTTTGTATTCACTATAGATAACTTTCATACCATTATTAAGTAGTCTATCAACAGTTATATGTTCTAGTTGACACCACTTGTTAATACTACTTTGTTGTACTTTGAACTTTTGCTTTAAGACTTCTTCAGTCTCTTCCATAGTAAATCTACCACGACGAAGTACTTTATGAATAGCTTCTGCTGATTTATATAAGAAATACTCCATATCTAAATCAGTAATTTTATGATCAAAGTCTCTGTCAGGTTCTTTAATTTTATTAGTCAATTCAATCAACATTAAGCGTCTATACAAGCCTTCAGAGTCATCTTGTATTTTAGGCATAGAGTTAGATAGGACTAATACTGTTGCCATACAAATTAATTCCAATGGCTCACTATAAATAGGTCTAACTAGTACTGGTTGACCAGCAGTAATAGACTTAAATCGTCCAGCATCTTTTAGTATCTTTTCATTACTAGCATCATCGTCAATATTCAACATTGACCCAATTAAAGTTGACAAATGATAATCTTGGTCAAATTGTGATAAGCCAACTTTAGATACTAGTTTAGGTGGAAATAGTTTACGTAATAAATTAGCATAAGTAGACTTACCTGATCCACCAGGACCTACGATAACAAAGAACTTATGAAAGTTATTACGACGCAGTAAGCTATACCCTGCAATCTCATATAGCTGATTTATAACATCTATATTACCGTTTGATATAAACTTCATAAAGTCATCAATACGTTCGCTATATAAGCAATTCTCATTAAATGGAATATTAACTTTAACAGTATTATACTGATTTTTACTTGGTTCAATTAGTTCTAAATTGTATAAATCTAAATAGCCATTTTGTACTGGTATACATGAATACTCTTGGTCTAGAATAAGCGGGTTAATTTGTTTTTCAACAGTAATAAACTCAATAACTTCTTGTCTTTGTGAACGAGTGGCTTCTTTGTCACCATACTTATGAATTAATTCGTGTACTTCATTTATTGATAACCTTTCATAAATACCTTCATTCCACTTATATACATAATCGCCAACCGCAATTAAGTTTTGTTCAGCGATTAGTTTTTGAGCAACTGGTAACCATGACTTCTTTTCAGTAGTACCACTACCAGTTAAAGACTGCATATTCTCATACGTCTTATCTAAAGGTCTAGCAACTGTAGCATCGAAGATTTCTTGAGACATGGGCTTTTCCCATATTTCCCAGTTGATAATACGTAAACATTCAATTGACTCTTCAGCAGTTATTAAATTAGGTATAGTGTGTGCACCACGTAACTTAAATAAAGCTTCATTACCACTACCTTCTGGCATGTCAATGAAGCTAACATCTGATTTTTTGATAGTGCGCATTGGTCTAAGCCAGAATGGTAAGTCATCAATTTCATATGAGTTAATAACAACACCTAATTGATCTTGTTCTGCTTTGATGGTTTCTTCCCAGTTACCCCAACGACGACCAATTTCTTCATCATTGACTGGAAGAATAATATAACCTTTATTATCACCACGACCATCACATTGAATACCTATGTGATTAATATACCCTTGAAACTGTGCTTTCTTTTGCATAGCTGGTTGCTCATTTTTAAATATAAAATGAGTACCTTGTTTAGAATGATTAGAAAAGTATTTAATGCTATGATTAGCAAGAAGCTTTTCTACTATTTCAGAACTACGTGGATTGTCTTTGTTATCAATATCAATAACAATATAGTTTTTTGGTACGATCCAACCTAGACGTCCACCATGACTAACCCAATTGTGAGCTTGTGCTATATTTAATGGCTCTTTTAAAGAGGTTATTGGCTGCTTATTCTTTTTACGTAATTCTTCATCAGTTAATTCAGCAGGATCAAATGGTACTATTTTAAGAAAAGTAGCATGTGGAAATGCATAACAAAATTGAGTAAAGTCCATAATTACATTCCTTTCTGCTTAATCGCCATTAACATATCATGAATACTTTGTTTTTTAACCATCGAGTTCCAAATATTCTGTTCAACTTTATACTTGTCAGAAGTATCATTTATTAATACTGTAATTTTTATGGGTTTAGTTTGGTTACGTCGCCAAACTCTATGTATAAACTGCTTATATGAAATAAAGCTAAAGTCCATACTATAATAGATTACACCACCAGTAGCTTTTTGTAAATTAGCAGCTTTACCACGAGAACATTGTAATACTAACACTTGATATTTATCGGTAGTTCTAAACTCAGTTATATCAGTAGTATAAGAGATATTATGTTCACGTAAGGTGTATAATATACTGTTACCATCTTCTTGAAAACGATAGCCAATGATTAATGGTTCATTCTTGTACATAGATATTACATATGGTAACTTAGGATTGTAATATGCGGCAACTTCATAAGTTTGTCTTTTTCCTAAGTCGTCGTAATATATAAAGCCATTAAGTGCTTGCTGTGCTTTTTGAATAGCTGTAGCTTTCATGATAGTATTTTCATATTCACCTAATTTAAGAATACCATTCAAAGCATTAGTATATTCAGGTGTTGTGTTTACATTAAAGGTTACTACTTCGATTTCAAGTGGTGGCATTTCATCAGCATCGCTATATTCCCAAAACATAACACCATCGTCATAAGCTTTAGTTAATAACTCATCGCCACGTTGGTTAAGACTAGTTGGTTTCATAAAATTGCCAAATGGTCCATATTGTAATTCTAAATTACAGAAAGTATTCTTAAAAGTACGAGGGTCAATTCTACCCATACCAGCTACATTTAAGTTATGTAATATACACCAAGGTTCAATATTGTTATTACCAGATAGCGTACCAGTCATACCAAAAACATACTCAGTACGTTTAGTTAGAGCATATACTAATTTAGCATATTGAGATTTAGCTCTAGTAACACCTGAACGTAATGATTGACATTCGTCTACGACAATAACATCCCAAGTCTTTTTTACTAAGGCTTCCTTAACTGTACCAATTGCTAGTCTATCTGTAACAAAATAAGTCTCTTTTGGTAAGATAGATTGTGGCATAATTTCAGCTTTCCACATATGAGTAATTGTTGCAGCATCTGACATAATTAGTACATTAATAGGACGTTTTTTAAGTCGCTGGACTTCTAATACAGCATGTATAACTGGGTAAGATTTGCCTTTACCTGGCTCAAACCCTAATACAAAATGCTTACGTGCCAACAATAATTGTTCTGCTAATTGTTGCTCAGGTGTTCGCTTTTCAATGTTATATTCTTTATAAGTAATACTAGTATTTTGTGCCATCGTCTAGACCTCTTCTTTCAAAAAACTCATCCATAAATTGTAGCATTTCTGTGGTGATAAGCCGAGTTTAGTACAGCGGTCTAGTTCGTCTAATATTAAAGTTACTTGTTCAGTGTTCCAAATAATAGCAGTAAGTGCGGTTGCTTTACGAGCTAATCTACAATGTATTCCTTGCTCTTCTGATACTGCTTTACCAGTTGCATATGCTTCAGGAGTCTTAACTTCGAAATAAACAGAATAGCCTTTATATGTAAAAGGAAGATCTTGTAAGCCAGTTATAGTAATCATATTACCATGATTCTTTTTAGGAATATAACTACCTGGTCGTTTTTTAATAAGCGTTTGTATACGCTGTTGCAATGCTGTTTCTTCTTTGATTGACATATCTTTCACCTCGTTTGCTTAGTCTAGAGCTATACTGAAGGAGTGGTAGTATAGCTCTAGAATAAGCAAGAGCGCCAAAATGGCGCTCAAGCTAGATTAGTCTTCGAATTCGTCGCCAGTTAACATTGATGTTAATGGTTCACCATCACGAGTAATCATGACGTTGTTTAACACTGCACTTAAGCCACGTCTTCCATCTCCTGAGAATGCATAGCATGATAATGAGACTTTACCATACATACCAGAATATACTTCAATTGGATTGAGTATTTCTTGTCTTTGGGCATTTAAGACTTTTGGCTTAAACTTTGTTGATAAACGAATGTACATGTTGCCTGCTAATTCAGGGTTCTTTTCTTTCTTTAGTTCATCTAGGTCATTTACAGCAGTATCGCCATCTCTAAGTGTCCATATGTTAGAAAGATTAGTTGGAATTCTACCATCAAAATGCTTTGATGCACCTTTTTTAGCAGCTTCGGCAAAAGCTTTCTGAATATTTTCGATAGTCTTTTTACCATCGGCAGTATTCTTTGGAATTAAAATTGTGACAGAGTATTTAGCTTCTTTGTCTTTTTCGCTAATTTTGCGAGCTTCGAATAAGTTTACGTACGATAAACGCACTTCACCAGTTACTACTTGTGTTTCATTTAAGACGTTGTTTGACATGATAGTCTCCTTTTCTAGTTAGTCTTCTTCAGACTTAATTTCAATATCAAACTCTTGCCCAGAGAGTCTGTACTTACTAGCATCAACTGCTTCACGCTTATCGCTTTCAGGCACAACAGTTAATGCTCCTTCAGGTTTAATAACATAATCACCAGCTATGTGATCAAATACTTTCTTGCCCACATTTTTCTCGAGTGCTGTTATACCTAATAATTCTCGTGGAGATAAGTAATCATCTTCACTAAAACCGCTAGTTTTTAGTATTTCAGCAACTGCAGCTTTGTCTGTAATAATTCTGTTACTTCGACCTTTAACAACTTTGAAACCCGGTACTTTTAGATCTTCACGTATCATAGCCGCTTTAGCATACTTTTCAACATCACTAAACCATGCTATGAAGCTAGGTGCTATAGTTAATATTTGACCTAGCATTTCAGGTGTCATTTGATGTGGCTCAAGTATTGCAAGACCAGATGGAGTCTCAACTGTAGCAACTTCAAATTGAGCTTTCGCTGCTTCAAATTGAGCTTGAGCTAACGCATCACATTTTCCTTTTCGCTTACAAAATCTGCAATGTTCACCCGGTACTAGACTACCTTTACCAGCAAATGCCAATTCCGCTCTTGGCTTCACATAGTTAATAGCCCAGTCATTTAAGTCAGCTACTGACATTTCATCAGTAGACTTGTCATAAAGTCTCGGTTGAATAATAGTCATTCGTGCGATTTTGAATAAACCTTTTAAGCGAAAAGTTTTAAGAGCACCTAACGCATATAATCTAGGCTGAGGGTTGCCTATTGCACTAACAGGAACACCTTTACCGTATTTCAAATCAATAATGTGAACAAAATCTGGACCAAGAATAATTACGTCACTAGTTCCAGAACCTTCAGGCACTACATCATCATAATTAACTTTAGTTTCAAGGTATACTTCTACCTCAATACCTTCATAGTCTTTTTTGATAATGTCCATAACTTCTTGACAATAGTCATTTACAAACTCATTAAACTCAGCAGTATAATATTTGGAAGTATTGATAAAGATTTCAAATTTAGTACTATACACTGATGGTGATATTTGACCTAACATGTATGACAATTTTAATTGTGCTAATAAATGAGCTTCAGTACCTTCTTCAGCATAAATACTAGTTTCACTTTCAGGAAACTCGATTGCTTCTAAATATACACTTGGTGTACATTCTAACCATCTATGTGATGTAGATGGTGATAATAATACATGCTCTTTATCATCCATTATTCTGATACCGCCGTAGTCAATTCATAATACTGTTTAAGTAATGCAATAAATGCTGAACCTGGTTTGTTAAATTGTGATTTGTCAACTTGCTTTACAGCATCTCCGTCTTTATCAAGTGCTTTTAGAAACTCAGCAAATGAGAATGCTAACTCAGGAATACTAGTATTAAATGCGAATATATACCCAATAGCTGCTTCACCAACATTAGGATCATCAGTTTCGCTAATATTACTAACTGAGTCAATTTGAAATAATGTTTCAATACGTTTATTATTATCAATAGGTTTATCTTTGTCCATATTAAGCTCCTTTTATAACCCAATCTCTTGCAGTTAAATCATTAGGCAATGGATGCCACTCAACTGCTTCATAATCATCGCTAATGACTTGAATAATACCGTTGTCATTGCGCTCTAACCATACTGGCCAGCCTCGTCTTTTTACAAGACTGCCGTTATTTAATGCTGTCATTGCTTCTTGATAACTCATTGTGTCCTCCTGTTGAACCTAATTTATTTTCGCCACGATCACCAGTATTAAGTATTAATTTACTTACTCGATCTGGAGCTAATTGTAGATTAACTACACTAAATAGACGATCGCCAGCTTTATATTCGTAATTTTTACCTGAACAATTAAATACCCAAGCACTAATAGTGCCTTCATAACCAGCATCAATTAAGCCAATTGGTGTAAAAATGCCAGCGTTAAGTGTCGAAGTTCTAGCACTTACTATAGCTACTTCACCTGGATAAGGTTTATAATGAGCTGGTAATGGAATTCGACTAAAGCCAGGTTGAATTATACCATCTTCAGTCATTATAATATCTACTGCAGCATCGCTAATATACCCTTTTACAAAGTTATCCATTGTCAGGTACTCCACGCATAATCAATTCCATGCGAATATTAGAACATTTGATATTCATATAGTTAGGGTCTTTGATACTAAGTGCTGCATCAAACTTAATTGCATGAAACAGTGGCATAATTTGCTTAAATAAGTAACGAAGTCTTTGGTGTTCAACAATTGATATTTTGTTATCTTCACCACGAGCTAACATTAACTCTTCAGAACGATCACTATCACAATGGACAATAATATGTTGTGCTGAATATTGTCTATATAAATTGTAATACTCTTCTAAAGTCATAAGCGCTTGATACTTTTCAAAGTCAAATGTACGATAGATAATATCACTAAGCTCGCCGCGATCAACTATGAAAACTTCATTGCTAATTGCTCTTGATACTATTCGATGTCTTAGTTCAACTGCAGTAATTCGATCTAATCGCCAAGGATGGGTAACCATCATTTTTTCAGCTTTAGGGTGTACTTTAAAACCTTGCGCTTGTAGATATTCAGTAATAGCTTTAGCAAATGTTGATTTGCCACTACCATCTACACCTTCAATGTAAATAATCATAATGATACCGCCTTGTCTATTAATCTTGCTACACCACCAGTTTGTTGATAAACATGCGGTACAGCTATAAACCATTGAATACTTGTTACTTTACAATCTGGTCTAAGCTCAGTTATATGCTGCGCTAAGTAATTTAAGATAATTCTGTCACTAAAGTAACCATTTCGCATATCAGTAGAACGAGAATAAGCGTATAAGGTACCAGCGTGATATTGAACCGATGTTAAGCAGCAAGTAGGACTAGCTACAATGTTATGTCTATCTTCAGGTTTATTTAGCCAATTTAGTGAAAATAAGTCTTTGTAGAAATTTTGGTAATCTAATACAAAATGAAGTGGCTCATCTTTCCAATATTTGTGAGTTGCTAATTTACCCATTACAGCATGTAGTATTTCTTCTTGAACATCTTTATACCGTGGCTTGGAAAAGTCAAGCTTTTTAGGTTCCCATATTAGTGGGTTAGTACTTAATGCTACTAAATTATAAGGACCACGACGGCTTGCTAGTGTGGGTTCGAGTATTTTATACTGCATCTTATCAATTCCTTTCTATTATATTATATTTCTAAAAGATTAAAAAATTCCACTGTTTAATATCATATAAACTATTGACTTAAAGTTCAATATATTCTTTGATTTTTAGAGACAAAGAAGCCTAATTCATTGCTACATAATAAATAGGGCATATCTGGGACTTGAGATATATAATCTAATATAATTATATTGATTAATCTTCAAATCGTCCAGATATGTCCTAAAACGATTAAATAGTGATTGAACTTTCGCTATATCGTATATGTGTGATGATTGGCTTATTTAATTCACAAGCATATTTCAATTCATTTGCTACATTAGGACTATTATAATCATCTACATATAGAAAATGTACTTCTTCAGCTAGTTCGATTTTACGAGCATGCAACTCAATTAAACTACGCTCTTGTTCTTTCGTGATTATATCACCACTTTTTGAAAAGACTAATGGCATTAATACGATATTACCTTGCAATGTTAACTCTCTACCTAGCTCTAGTAGCTCATTTTTAAATTTAGTTGATCCGCAAATAGTGATTATCTTCATAGTCAAGAAATTAGCTCAAAATCAAAGTCTACGTGACCAACTTCGAAAACTGGCTCATCAGGTGTATCAAACGTAATTTCATCGCTTAATACTAATCGAACAGGATCTAGTAGCCAAGCTTTTTGTTGCTCAAGAGTCCTCTTGTAAAAATCACTTGGTATTAAACCGTCAAATTCTAATTCTTTTGGAATACTTGGAGTGTAGATAAACTCACTTGGGCCAGTATCAAATTCTACATGGATAACACTTATTTTAATTCGAGCTTGATGTAAAGATACTTCTACAGGTTCATCAGACTTAGGCCATTTATCACCAAGTATTCCTGAATGTTCAATTAGCCCACCTCGCTTTAAATCTGTCAATATACCAAGCACTGCTTCAGCCATGCCACGCCAAAAACCTTTTTCATTATCTGAGTCAGCACCATTTTTACCAGAGTACTGATATTTTTTATACTCTTCGTACTTTATAGCTAAGTGCTTAGCATACTTAGTAAGTTCTGGATTATAGTTCATACTAAATTACCTCTGTAACCTTGATAATAAAATCGTAGTCTGCTGTTAGATAACTATCGAATTCTAAGGTGTTAAAGCCCGGGTAAAACGTTATAATGAACTTATCACCATTTTCAATTTCTTCGAATTTATCATCTAATTGACCATCATGACTATAGACATCTAAGTTCCAGTCACCATTAGGCGCCGCTTGTATGATTTCGATTTCAACAGTGATCTCTCGATATACTTCAAATACCAATAGATAATAATCGTAGTTTGGCACTGTTCCAGTATATGTACCACCGACTGTTGCAAATACAATAGGCATACCTACTACACTGCTAGTTAACATATCAAAGATATATCGCTCTAATTGAGTTAGTACAATTTTACGAGCATCATTGCCTACTTCTTCAATGTAGTCATTTAAATCATCGATCAAAGCATTTTGAGTATCAATTTGGTTACGAAGTTGATCAATTAACGCTTCAACTTCATCGAAATCATTTTGGACTTCAGTAAACTGAGAGTCCACATCCGTCCTCGTATAATACTCATCCTCCTGCATGCACGCTGTTGTAAAAAGTGTAAGCATTGCTAATACAATAATAAATAAAAGCCTTTTCATACTAATTTCCTCCTTGGCATTTTGCCAGTTTATTTTAATCTGCTTTCTTAATTAGATCGCCATTTTCAACACCAATCATGGCTCTTAAAAATCTATCACCTAATACGTGCATATTGTCACTAAACCCCAAATAATAGTATTCTTTACCATCATAGACAACTTTGTCGCCTTCTTTAATAACATCACTAGATTTAAGTAGCTTGATAATTTCATCTAAGCGATTTAGTATAGGTTCCATATCTTCTATACTCATCGTGCATCACCAACATTACCTGATTGAGGTAGTTCACTTGCTGATCTAGTACGTCGTTCATAATCGCGCTTATACTCAAATGAGATTAAGAACTCACTGTCTTCCATGCTCAACATTAAATTGTAGACATCGTCATCATCATATAACCTGTCTAAAGCATTAGCTAACGCAAAACTAGAACAACGCACATAAGTTCTACGCACTTTAGGTTTAGCTACTCGTATACCATACAAACTTGGGAACTTTTGTGGATCGGCTAATTCGATAGTAATATGATTTGGAGCATCCCTTACATACTCTACAGCAATATCTTCATCAACCGCATATGGTGGTTTTATAAATGGTGGATAAAAGTTGCCATCTTCCCACAAAAAAGACGTACCATCATTAATTACAAAGAATTTTTTCATACGTTCACTTCTCCTTCATTTTTATACTTATATAAATCACTACCGCACACGCTATCACCGTAAATATGCCTATGATGATAAGCGATAGTGCCATGTCATCGGCGAGGTTAAGGAAGGTCATTTCCCCACCAACCACACGAACGATGTGAGCCAACTAATCACAACTAACGCAATTATAAACATTGCAAAGAGAAACCATAACGGCGTCTTACTGGGATGTGTTTTCATGTAATAATACCTCATCGATTGCGGTTAAAATAACGTTTGTGTCACACAAGATTGATGTTTTAGTTTTGCTACCGTTTTCCATTTGAATAATATGTATGATTGTTTCTTGTGGCATATCAAGTTCTTTAACTTCTTCGCTTACGTTTACACTTATTTGAACAACGTTTTTATAAATATTAACTTCTAAATCTTTATGCACGCTAACATTCATTTTTCTAACTCCTCCAAATATTGTGTTAAGATACGGGAGAGGGTGATGTCAATATTTGGGCAAATAATCGCTATACCTACTAATTTATTTATAGTATAGGTTTTATTTGTAACATTAAAGATAACCCACATATTATACCCTTCATATCTTCTTGCATCACTTACGTAGCCCTTATCTTCCCACCCCAACTCAATCAACTTCTCGTGTGCGGTGCGGTATGGCTTGATTTCGTCATGTGCATACCACGTGCTTCTTGATCCATACATAACTTTATATTTTGTTTCGTTGTTAGCCGATATGTCAGAGAGAATCCCAACCCCTAATGGTGTTTCCACCTTATCACCAAGTTTATACATCTTCTTTACCTACTTTCATCAAGTCTAATGCAAATTGTTCTCTTTCTTTTTCTCTTGCTAATCTTAATTCTTGGTATAACTCAATAATTTCCTGTTCTTTTTCTTTTATGAGTTTATTTAACTCTTCAGTACTTCTTGGTGATAATATGCTCATTCTTTGACACCTACTTTCAATAGTTTTTCAGTCAATTTTAAATGCTCTTCAAATTGTTCTGTTGATGGTTCCTCAATATGTCCTAAATCAAAATACCTTTTCACATCACGTTTAAGTTCTTCAAGTTCTTTTTTTAATGCCTTATATTCAAACATATCTTTTACTTTTCCTTCATTGTTATTGCCTGTGCTTTGTTCACCAATAATCTCTAAAGCTTCATCATAACTTGTTTTCATTATTATTTACCGGTTTTATAACGCCTTTTTCTACGAGTTTGTTATACTGACTAATTGCAACATCAACGTTTAGAGAGAGTGCTCCTCCGCCGCCTTTATTGATGGATAATAAAAGTTCAAAAATTATTTCTTCTTTAGTTTTGTCCATGTTATTCTCCTTTCGTTAAAATACTAATACATTGTAGTTTTACTTTAGTTGGCTCGATCTCAAGTACTTTTAATACATGATCTTTTAGAGTTATTGTTTCACCAACTTTGATAGCTTCAAACTTATAACCATCGTTAACTTTAACTTTGCGTTTAAGAACAAATGGTAATTTATCATCTCGTTGATGAGTTACAGTATCTCCGACTTTTAAATTTGTAATATTCATTAGTTCCTCCTAATTAATCATAGCGTTAGGACGCTCTTGACAATTTGATAATTCAATGTTACTCTTATATGTAACCAGGTAAGGTTCGTCTTGTGAGAACTCTGGACAATAAATAGTTACTTCGTCACCTTTTATATCTAGTACTATGCCTTCAAACTCACCGAAGACGACAACATAATCATTAATGTAAAATTCGTACATATTAGTATAAGCTCGTTTCTGTTTTATCAAGTCTAGTACGTTTATAGCGTGGGAACTGTAGACTAGTTATAGACTTAGTCTTTGATTGGCTTGTTTCAAAATAGGCAACTTCGATAATTTTACCAATCCATAAATTAGGGTCAGAAGCTCTAGTATCATCATCGATACCAGCAACATTAACTTGAAGCGTATGGTCATCATCTTCGCAAATAAATGAGCCTATCATACCTTCATATTTGCCTTTACCTTCATTCCAACCAATAATACGTAAATCACAAGTCTTAGTCTTTTTATACTTCAACAAATAGTCTCTTCTGTCACCAGAACCACTACTATGATAGTATACAGCATGAGGATCACGTAACATGACACCTTCGCCACCTGCGTCTACTATATCATCAAGTATTTTATCTAAGCGCCAATTATATTCAGTGTTAGGGTGTACAAAGACTTTAGCAATTGGTGGTAAAATAGCAACATTATCACTAATACTAGTTTGCTTAAAGCTAATTCTACCATTTACGGTGTCAATAGCCTCTATATCAGCTAGATAACTACGTAGCATTTGCCAACGTTGCTCATATATCAAGTTGTCATCTAATATGTCATAAATAATATATACTAATTGAGACTTATCAAGATACTTAGAATTTGATAAACCAGAAGTCTTGGCAAAATCTCGATTACCCATGGCATTACGTGACATTACTTCGCCATCATAAATATAGTTTTTGTCAAGTTTAGACATATCGAAATTGTAAATCTTTTCTTTTTGACTACGTGACGTATAACGCCATTTTTCAGTAGCCCAATCATACCAAGCAATACATCTAACACCATTTAACTTCTCTTGTACGTAATACTCTTTTGAGCGTCTGAAGTCTCTAGGATAAGACTTAGCTAACATACAATGTAGATCAGTAACCATATTCTTACGATTAGAATAACCAAGACGATACTCACGATTGAATAATCTAATTAGAAACCAACCATATTCATGTGGTATAAATCTATGTGCTGCTATAATAGCAAGTTCTGATTTATCATCTAATGTTATACGTTGTAAGTCTTCATAAATCATTTTAATACTGCTAATATTGTCATAAGAATATGCTGTATTTATAAGATAGTCTGTATATAGTGTAAACCCTAATTTATGTTTACCAGCTAATACTTCAAAACAGAAATCAAGGTCATCTACTAAATAAGGAAAATCTTGTTTAAAATCATTAACTAGAAAGTCTTGCCAACCAGATGCTTGCTGACCATGCATTGTTTCAAATAAATTACTAATAGCTTTTAAGCTATGTTCTAATTGTTTGTGCATAAATTTCTCCTTATAAGTAGTCTTCGTAACTACGTTCTTTTTGCCATTTTAACAATTTGTTATATAGTGGCTTAGTCATAAATGCTGGGCCGCGTTTAATTAGGTCAATTTCACGTGGTGTAAACTCTTCGGCTAAATCTTCTTCAAGTAACTCATATATCTCATGAGCTCGCTTTTCAATATCAGCTTCCCAGTCATAAACAGTAATAATTTCATGAAAGCTAGTAACGTCATTGTCTATAGCTAAATTGAATTCACCAGGTGAGGCATCAAGATGAATAGCATCTGGGTGAGCACCAGTTAGTCTATTTCGCATATAAGCATGTTCAGCTTTAATAGCAGTATGTATAGCAATACTTAAGTAATGTAGATTACCAATATAGATATTACCTTTACGATGTAATTTTAAAATAGTCATATAAGCAGTACTTAATGCTTCACTTACATCGGTACCATATCTATGATGTATTTTTACACATAATGAGTTTATCCAGTTTAATCTAGTTTCTAGCCATAAGTCTAATGGCGGGTTTCTAAACTGAAATGAATGTGGGGTTAAAATCAATTGTTCAATCCATTGTAAAAAGACAATTTTTAATTGCGAGTAAGTAATCTGAATACTATCTAATGAGTCTTCATATAAACAATGAGGTGGTAACAAATATAAGTTAAGTGATAATTTGTCACCAGACTTATTAGACAATAAATACCCTACAATAGGGTTATTGTCAGTAACTATATTGAACTGACTTTCATCCCATGTGGTAGGGTTATATTCTAGTGTTAGTTGAATAGTCTTAATATACATCTTTTCCATAGTATCACCTATAGTTTCGAAAGTGTACCATCAAGTTTAGTGTAAGTCTCTTCGTCCATTAGTGGAATTAGTTTAGTAGTGTCGATATCGCCATTTACAAACATTCTGACTAAAGCTCTTAGTAAAGCTGATTGTCTACGTTGTTGGCCAATATCTAATAGCTTTCTGTGCATTTCTAACTTCAGCATTTTTGGGAAGTAGAAATTCCACTTTTCTTTCGCATCTTCAGGTCTAACTAGTCTTGGCATATTAAGCCTCCTTTATAAGTTTTGCACGATGTTTTTGACTAATTTTATGGACAGCCATAAAGTCATCAATATTATCGTAATCGACATCCAAAAATTCTTCGTAAGTTTGTTTAACAGTTTCTACAGGTAAATAGACAACTTTGTTATCTGTAGGAACATAGAACCGAATTTTGCCTTTGTTAGTCTTAGGTTCTTTTTTCATGAGCTTACACTATTGTACCATTTAAACTTGCTAACGTAGATAAAGCGTCATTGTAGTCGGCAACTGCTGCACCTTCTATAATATCATGAACTCGTAGAGTAGTCAGGCTATTTAGATCATTAGCATTAGATGTTTCAGCAATAAAAGTAGCACCTTTGTAAACAAACGTACTAGCATACTGTTCATTTGTTAGCGAGTTAATTCTAACAAATTCATAAAAATGTTCATCACTCATGCTAGCTCGTTTTAATAACTTCTTCGAAAAAGTTATTAAATTACCTTCTGTAGTAATAAAAGTATAACTACTTTTTGTTTCTTCTACAAAATCTTTAATTCGTAATACTTTCAGCATATCAATTCCTCCTTATTCTTCGTTGAGACTTTGAGGATGTCTTCAAAGTCTCAAGGAAAAATAAGGCCAATAGTAGCATTGGCCTTATTAGGTTTATTCTGCGTCTTCTTCTGGTTCGTCTTCTTCGTCTACTGCCATATCGCCATTTTGGATAGCTTGTAACTTCTTTAAAAGTTCTTCTGCCTTAGAGAGTTCGTTTGCACGTCTCTTTTCAGCACGAACAGCTTTTTGTTCATCAGTTAACTTAGCTCTAACAGCCTTAGGCGCGTTAGCCTTGTTTTCTTGAGCAATTGCTAATAGCTCAGTATAGCGTTCATACTGTGCTGTAGTAAATACTTCAATGAATGATTTTGGAGCATTTTCAGCTGGTGAGTATTTTTCACCTTTCTTTAATGCTTCAATATATGCTGTCAATTGATCAGCATCCATGTCTTCTAGCTTGAGAGAGCCTTGAGCCTTACGAGATTTGTAAATCGCGACAGCATCATTAACCAATTTGGTATATTCTGCTGCTTCTTCTTCTGATAAGAACTTGATCACTTCTTGCTTAACGCCAGTAGCACCTAATACACGTGGAGCAGCAGTCTTAATTTCGACTACGACTACACCATCAACAGCTGTTGAATTAAATAAGTCAACTGAATAGTAGCGTCTATTAGCTACATTGTCTTTTGGAAGTAAGATCCAAGGTTTTCCATCAGGATGAGCTTCATTAGCTTTTGACTTTTCAAGCCAAACTGGACATTCTACTGGTGTGCTTCCATCACCAGCATCGAAGTAAAACTTACCTTCTTTTAAAATAATCTTAGGTTGAGACATTTGTTTAGTACCTCCTAGTACTTGTAGTTTTATTTGTAATATGCATATAACTCAGCGGATAGTTATTGCATTTGTTACCAATTTATAGAGACTGATTTTGATTTCCTTCTCTATTATATTATATCACTTTTGGTAAATATTTTTCCACTATTTTTAAAACTTTTTAACTAATCTCAATACGAACTTTATTGCAATTAACTGCAGATCGTAGCGTATACTCTGGTATATTAAACTTAGCACTAAGGTGCTTTATAAAGCTACCTTTGCTATGACTATTCGCACTATAGCCATTTAATTTAGCATACTTCTTAAGATTAGACTTAGCGGTCATTAGATATGTGTCCATGTCTATACCTTTGTAGCATCATCAATTAGTTCATCAACTGCTGCTTGTTGCTCAAGATAAAGGGCGTTACTTGCTATGACTCTTCGCCGTAATTCATAGCAGAGTGGTGCTAAGTAAATCTCACGCCATTTATCACGTTTGATCTTTTTGATACAATTAATAATATGCGTAGTTTCCATAGTGTGAATATCTCTAATAGTACCATCAGCAGATGGCCATTTGTTACTAATAATGAATAACTCTATTAGCTGTTTAAAGTCTTTTAATTTTAGTCTTGTTTTTTTCACCATATAATTTCACCTTGATTATCAAAAGTGGGATGACCATTATAAGCGCCACCAATATATTTACTGTACTCTAATATTACTGGATTATCGATCAATCGATTTTCAGCTCCAGCAATCTCATTAACATATGACCATGCCCACTCAAAATAAGTCCATGTATCTACTTCATCTTCGCGAATGAAGTACCAATCGGCAATAACTGATCGCCAGTTAACAGGATTTTCTGCATATTCTGCCATGAACCACCGCCATCTTGCTTGCTCTAGATGACTAGGTTTAGTTGTATCGTAATAATAGTCACGATCTTTTCCAGAATATTTGCGCACATACTTATTCAAGTTTGGTGGGAATATCATGTTCGAGTCTCTTATTAGATTATCTGTACCATCACCACTATTTGAAGCTTTGTGACTAGCTAACATTTTCTCAAATACTGACTTATATTTAACTGCAGTACTTGTATAAGAGCCTCTAGCTTTACCTTTGTCACTTCTAGGTTTATAGTCACCACGTGGTAAACCTTGATCGTTACGCGGTTTTCTAATCTTCTTAGAAGTGTCAACACCAAGCTTAGCTAATTCTTGTAATAATTCTTCTTTAGTTGGCATATTAAGTACCTACCCTTCTGTTGAATTCTTCAATAGCCGTATCAATTGTTGCATGATAACTGCCCCAGTGCCATTCATTTATGATGTCACCAATAGCATAAGTTTTGCCCATAGTGCTAGCTACTACAAACTTATAATTGTTATCAGGCCAAAAGACTAGAACTAGCTCTTGTTGGTTATCAACTTTTAGAACTGTTTTCAACATTTTTCACCTCCAACAATTTAAACCTTTGTAAACGTTCAATAGAGATCACCTTCTTCCAAAGCTTGTAAACAATTTTGTATATGAGCATAAGGCCAATCATGTCTAAGTTCTTGTATACTTGTAATGTGGTCTTCCATCATATTTACTAAATCAACAATTAATACTAATAAGTCTTGAGCAGATACTGGTCCATTATTTATTTTCTGCTTAATGGCTACAATTTGCTGTTTGATATTATAATTAGTAATATGGCGTGTACACTCATCATAAGATAAACCAGTGAATTTGTGTAACTTTTGAATATTAAGTATAGTAACATCGATCATTTCTTCACAACCTTTGCAATAACTAGATCACCAATAACAATTTGATCATCTTGAAACTCAATATCTGGCTCATTGAAGCATTGTGGGCAGCCTTGATGACAATGTTTGTGCTGGTCAAGCATTAAAGTAGGCTGTAAATACTCAATTGGAGTACTAGCTGCGGTACATCCACTATGATACCAGACAAATGCACATCTGCCGTCCTTACTCATTCGCTTTACTATGCCATATTCTACTTTGTAAACTTTGCCATCAGGTGTAGTTGGGAGATAAATTACAGGCTGACCTGGTGAAAATACTAATTTATCTTGTGGATCCATCATTCTTCCTCCTTGTCATAAAACTGATCAAGTACTTCATCTTTAATTAGATCAAAGTATGAAGGATGTAGCTCTTCTACATTAGCCAATAAGTCAATTGTATCACTAATATCAAGAACTGAACGATAATCAAGTAGAAAATCTACAACACGTTTGAAATCACTATTCGCATATTTAGTTCTAGCATACTCAATTTTAGATAAATCTTCGACTTGTTGCTTAATAGTTGTATATTCTTCTTTTTTACCAAGCCCTTCGTTAACTAATTCAGCAATAATCTTACTATTAGTTATATATGACTTAGGTTTTTTAGCAACTTTCACTTCCATCTCCATGCCAACAAGAGTGTCTTCATCTAAGTCATGCTGTTTTAAAAACTCTTGAGCAAAATTGACCTTAAATTCTTGTGATAGTTCTTCACGATGATCAAGTATATCTCGTACTTCTACTAAATTTTTAGTAATAGCATCTGTAACAAATGAGATATTTGGTTGTGCAGCCATAGCTTTAGCGGTTAATTCACGTAGTTTATAATAACCAATAGCTTTTCTGTCACGATCGAGATGCAAGTACTCAGGTTTGAAGTCAAAACCATACATGAAACTGTTATCAGTAGTGACATATAGTCCATTTACAAACATCATACCTTTGTATTGCTTGTTCAGGAGTATATTACCATACTCACTTTCAATAACTTCGCCAATACCATAGCCCATAGCCTTAGCCATTGCTAAGTGAGTACGTCTAATATCAGTAAAAGTCTCCATATCAATGCCAAATAACTTAAACTCGATTTTGTCCATACTAAAGTCAGCCTCACTAACCTCAATATGTAATGTTTCCACTTTAAATTTAGTACTCATTTTAAAGGATGGTATCCAAGATTGCCCATTAGTATTAACTTTGACATCAATATTGTTGCGTAGTAGGACAATCATAGCTAATTTGAAACCTTCACCATAAGTACCTATATACTTTGTTTGGTCATTTTTACTACTATTACCTAAAACTAGATCACTGATACTTAAATTACAGCCATCATTAGCTATACTTAACACACCACCACTATAATTAATGATCATAGGGTGTCCATCTTCTTGGCTATCGATAGCATTCTGCATAATCTCACGAATAGCATCTGCTACTGTCCAAGTGTGTACATAGTTTACCGCAATAGGTAACTCATACGTCTTCATTAACTGGTGCCTCCTCAACAATTGGATCTGGTCGCTTAAGCCCTAAGTTCTTAAGTAACTTATCATAGTCTTGTATTTGACCACGTTTGCCACGAATACCTATGATACTCTGGTAAGTACTAGCTTCTGCTGCTGTCTCAAACTCAGTAGCCTCTAATGCATTTGGTGTAACTTTCACACCACTCTTGTAAACTATTCTACCTTTTTCATTAAGAGTAGTCTTTAGTTCACCATCTTTGCAGACATATAGTCCACGAATGTTAATTACATAACCCATGTTAGTCCTCCTCTAACTTTAATTCTAACTCATAGTAAATTCTAGAAGCTCCACCTTGTGAGTCATCGTTTCTAACTGAAAATTCTACATAGCCTAAGAAAAGTAAGCTACTAGTTACTTCATTGTAAGTTGACGTAGAAATACATCTATTTTGTAAATCACTTCTAAGCATTTCTTGCACTTCTTTAAAAGTCATATCATTGCAAGGTATTTCATCTTCAACATTTGATGACATGTGTACTTTGACTTCAAGTGTATCAATTTGCTTTAATAAGTCTTTATATTTAGTATTTTTCATATTAGTCCTCCTGCATTCTAACCCATTTACTAGACTTACTGTCATTAAATGGCTTATTGTTCTTACGTCTAACAAGCACTTCAATGTGACCATTTATCTCACGAACTTTAATTACTACACATGTGATCTCTTTTTGCGTGTCGAGATCTAACACTTTTATAATATCACCTGGCTGTGGCATTATTTAGCCTCCTTGTTTAATTTTCTACAGAGCTCTTCAGCTTCTTCATAAGACATCACACCACTCATAATTTGCCCGAGACTAGATATAACATATGCTCCACCTTCAACATCGCGATACATCTCAGTTCTATATGTGATCTTAGTGTCACCATCTACGATAGCTAATACCTCATCTACTGTTAGATCTCGTATTACTTCGCCTGTGTCAACATTAACAATATAGCCACCAGTAATAGTGTGCTCCATGTTAATACTACCTGAAGAGTACTCAACACCATCATTGTTACGTTGGTTAATTATTAAGCGTTCTTTGTCTGTCATGTTATTCTCCTTTCACATATTCAATAGTGCCTGTGTTTGTCATACTATCATATGAGTAAGATTTCACAATAGCATTTTCGTGTTGTTTAGGATACCATGAAACCCATAAGTCCTCATTATCAATGTAAATAGTACCCTCACGCCAACCACCATTTGTAATAATCCATGTAGAATAAGAAGGAGTTTGTTTTAAAAGAAAATCATAAACTCTTATTTTTTCTTGAGGAATAACGTTTACACATGTTTTCATTCCATTTCCTCCAATTCTTTTTCTTTTAATTTAATTTCACGTAAATCTTTATCTTCATCAAAATTGTAAAAACTAAATCTCTTTTGATACAATCCTAACAACTCATGCTCTTTTTTGGCATATATTAAAGATTTTCTTATTCGTGTGAATATAGAGCATGTTCCTTCAAGGTGTATTACTTCTTCTATATCTTTTATTTCTTCATCATAAATGTTCATGTTATTCTCCTTCCAACTCTTTTTCTAACTCTTTAATTCTTGCATCATAAGCAAATGCCCAGCCAAATGCACCAACATTTTTAGCGTCTTTTTTTAGTTGTTTTAATTCTTCCTCTTTCTCTTTACGTTCGTTATCGTCCATGTTAAGCTCCTAAGTCTAACCACTCAATGTGGTCAATTTGATTTAATGGCATGTACACAGCCATGTTCTTATCACGTTTATCGTAATACTTAATAAACGTCTTATCAGCATACTCAGCACGGTACTGCTTTAGCGGATCCTCTGTAATATCTGCATAAGTGCCAAAACGCACTGAGCCATCTTTAAGGTGTAGCTTAAATTTAAAGCCAGCTGCTTTTACTGCATCATCACGCATAATAGCCATCATGTTCTCGAGCTCAGCTTTCTTATTCAGAGCATCATACTCTTCTTTCGAGATAGGCTCATAGTAACGACATGCATCACCATAACAACTTAAGGCATCATCCAAGCCTTGCTCTGTGGTAACGAAGGGCGTAATTGGTACGCCCTCGTCTAAACCTGTAATCTTATAATACTTCATAGTATGTCCTCCTCATCAAGCTGCTTCTTAAGATTAGGATAAACTACATTAGTACTAAATATGAGTGCTACTAAGAATTTGTCAAAGTTAGAACACATGGTATTAGGTCTATCCTCATGTTCATAACTGTGCATCCAACGATGCCAACCATATAACCTAGTATACGCGTCAGCTTTAATTCCCAAGTCCTTCATAAAGTCTTGAGCAAATGGTACTGAAGCTAATAAATCACGTATTACGTCCTTCATGTATGTACGCTGTTCCTCTGTAATACGCAATGACTTAAGACTGCGTTTATTCAACTGAGTCTGCATACCAACAAGTAATGCTACTAAGTCTTGGTATTGAGTGTGCTGCTGATTTTGAGCAACAGCCATTAAATGCGCCATGTTCTTAAAACCATGGGTATAACATCTAGCAGGTAAATCATTTGACTTACGTAAGATCTTGCGTAATTGCTCTTGCACGCTAATGTAATTACCTTTAGCTAATTCAGTGTAAACTTCACGAATAATCTGTTCTGACTTTTTACTCATTACAATGCACCATACTTTCTTATTGATTTCTTTTTAAGCACTAATACTGTTGGTTGGATAAAGCGTACGAAACCTGTATACAAATTAAATGCTGCATCCATGATATTAGTAACCAACACATCTACTTCGATATGATCACGTGCTTCGATCATTGTAGCATCATTAAGCCAATTAAACATTGACTTAATAGCAATGAACGCAGGTTTAGCGGGATCAGGAAGTGAAAGTTGACCAGCGTCAACTGCTTTGATTATGAAGTCCATGTCATCTAACCAAGTAAACGTACCATGTTCATACAAGATATCGCGATCTTCTAGAATAGCGCCCAATCTAAAGATTAGATGCAAGTGTGCTTTGTCATTAGGTTCAACAACTGGATATTCCTTAATTGCACCTTCTAACAATAATTGGTTGATCAACTTGTTAACTAGACCATCAGTAGATCTACCAATGTTTATGTGTCCTACTAAATCTTTAGTAACAATATAAAACTTCTGTTCGCCAGTAATTAATGGCTCATACGCATCGAACACAGTATGTTGTTTAATGTTAATGTATACTTGACGTACATCCTTCATTCCAATAATACTTAATGTGTTAATTTTACTCATATTAGTCCTTTCTGTTCATTATGAACACGTAGTTTATGTCATCTACAATAGCATACCCAGTTACAATGTAATTGTCCACGTTATCAGTGTAACCACATGTATCTAAGTCAATAAGGCGCAGAACATCTAGCTCTACTACGTCATTACCTTCAAGCACAAATACTACTTGTTGGTTGTATACAATACGTAGTTGAATGCTGTCCCACAAATTATGTCCTTCTGCAGTTTTGAAGAAGTCTACAAATGGTTGGTTATTAACCATAGTTGGGTTGTCTACAGGTTTCATAGTTAATTACCAATACAACAAAGTTTCATAAATCTGAGTCAATGTTTCTTCGTCATCATCGTAGATCACATATTCCATGTTACCAATTTGTACGTAGAGGTATCTTACATCTCTACCATCATTAGGCATGTACTTCTTCATGGGATCTGTCTCAATTAAGCACCATGAATGATTGACTTCGAACTCAAATTCCATATCAACTAATTTTTCTATTACTCGTTTAAAAGTAATAGGACCAACTGCTAAAGCTTCCTTTAGCCTTTCACTCACTTCTTGTTCAATGTCATCGAGTGCTTGACTTACATTGCGTACTTCTTGTTCCTGTTTTGGCATATTACAGCCTCCTTCGTTTTTATTCAACTAACTATTTAGCGCGTGAACTCGTGTTCATCGTGGTATCCAAATAATTAATTTGAGAATGAGAACAAATTCTATATATCATCATTATGATAATATTAATTATTCATATACTACATAATTATACGTTATACGCTATATGCTATATAGTATAACGTATAATTAATAATTTTCTAAAATTCATTATTTAGAGTATTTCTCATTCTCAAATTAATTATTATGTCACTAATAACTAATTTGATCAAAAATTGACTATTTTGCTCAGTTTTCGTCCAACTTCTGCACTTTATTGTGGAAAGAGCTCACGAAGGATGATTACATCAAGCGCAATTAACCATCTTGTAAACAACTTGTCTGAGTCACGAAAGATGATTACACTATGACGTTCTTCCTCATTTATGTTGACTTCAAGCATATTTTGTAGCTTACTGACAATCATGTCTAACTTGTCAGCAATGGCAACTTCTGTAAGTTTATCTTGTTCAGCGATCATTTCAGTGAAATGGTACTCACTTGTTATCATGTCGAATGCGTTAATCAAGAACCAGTAGTTATCGTTAGATTGCTTGCTAGCAGCATAACGTCTAATTAGTAAATACTTGTAATTGAGCATCGACTCGATGATGCGCTTTGTGTTCTGAAACTTAGTGTTCATTTCTACTTTAAAAAACTTGAAGTAGCCAATGGGTGGCTTAGCCTTCAAGCTAAATATGATCTTTTGTATGTCTGCGTGAATATCTTCACTTTGTAATGCACTTTCTAATTGTTGAATAAGTTGTGCGTTATTCATGTACTTTACCTGCTTTCTGTTCTACTATTTCACGTGCTTGTTGTAATACGTCTTTAAGCGACAACCAATTAAAGGTGACTAATACATCATCTGAGTATGACCAACCATTGTCACTTAGTAAATCGAGTAATTCATCTAAATCATTGTTAACAAGTAATTCATCTAATTCAATGTAATCACTTGCTTCTTCTTCAGTTAATTCTACTGAAAAAGTGATAATAATACTATTACCATCATTACCACTTTTACTAGTTACATTTGAGCCTTCAATCATGTACTTTACCTGCTTTCTGTAGTTTATGTAATTTTGTACTTTAGTAAAACGTAAAAAAAGAAAAAAGAGCTCGTTAGATACGAGCTCCATTCTTTAATGCTTCAATATACTTACTCATGTTTTCAGCATATTCAGTTTGTTCTTTTGGACTGAGTGCAGCAAACTCAATGTTACTTAGAAACTTGGGTTTTTGGACATAACGTTCTTTTGCTTTTGCTTTGATTGCGTCAATTTGAGCTTGGAGCGCGTCCACTTGTTTCTTTTCTTCAGGTGTCAATGTGTAGCTACCTGTTGATACTACTTGCTTTGCTACTGGGTGGATGACGTTTTCACCTTCTTGTAGTTTACTGAGTGAAATCCACTTTGCACCATTTGAGCCTGCTAAGCCTTCAATCTTGATGACCTCATTACCTGGACCTTTAGTCTTCTGTTCTACCATTGTCAACTTGACACCATTGCATGTTACTTCCTTACCTTTTCTTACTAATGTTAATGACATACTTTTGTACCTTTGTACCTTTCTACCTATTATTAGGTTATTATTATAAAAGTTAATTGACTTATTAGTAAATAATTATTAACTTCTACATATAAAGTCATTTGAAATATATTGAAAATTATAGTTTCGCAAATTTACATTTAACGGTATATATAATTAATTTAAGCTCTACTACATATATTTTTAGCACTTGCATCTAGCTTACTTGAAAAGTATTACGTGCGCGCGTATTCATTATTATTACACATGCGCGTGTGTATATTTTTAAAAATTTTATTTGACTAAAATGCTAAAAAAGCTAGCGATACATCGACCTGATTTGATATAATATAATAGATAGAATGCATACAACATAAAGAAGGTGAATTCATGGATAAAGTTACTAGAGAAAAGAAAGAATATGATAGTTTATTTGGTGATGAAAGATACGCCAAGAAAGCATGGCGTAATTTTATAACTAAGTCATTACAGTCGGATGTGACTATTTTACCAGATTTTGAAGATGGTAAAGGAGGCGTAACACCTCAAAGTGTCATTTATAAAGCGGCGGTAGAGTCGGTGAGAAAAAGATTAAAAGCTGAGCATATTGATCGTGAGCCGATGAAAGCTGAAGTCTTGATTGAAGCTAGTATAATCAGAGCCGCATTTGATACGTCGACTCTTAATGTCATTCTTGACCGTACTGCTGGTAAAGTCAAAGACGAGATTAGTATTGGAACTAGTGAATATGCGAATATGAGTGATGAAGAATTACTCTTAGTAGCCGAATATCGTAAGGAAAAAGCTAAAGAACTGCAGATGATTGAGCAAGGAGCGACTAACAATGATAACACTGAATGAGTTGCAAAAAGAGTATGGCTATGCGCTATTAACTAGCGAAGAAATACTCGCCATTCGTGAACATACATTGTCATGGGAAAGTCTCGAAGGTGAGATTGTGCTTCGCAAGTGTTTGCGTTCTTACCCGGCATACTTGCAAGCTGCTAATTATGGCTATTTAATGACTCCTTTCCACTATAGTATGGCTGCTAACCTACAACGTGAATTTGAGCGAGGGCCCAATCCTCGTAAAGGTTCTGAGCACATAATTAACCGAAACCAACCATATGATCCTAGCAAACCTGACTTTAGGCGCTTATCATATGGTTTAATTTTATTGTCAGCACCACCTCAAGTAGGTAAATCGTTGACAATTACTGAGTCATTCCAGTCTTGGCTACTGATTAAGTATCCGCGTCTTGGCGTTTTGACATTAGGGTACGCTTCAGACTTTGCCGCTAGATTTGGTAGACGTAATCGTGACAAATTCACTGATATGGCTCCTAAACTTACTCATGGTCTAGTAAAGATACACGATAAAGTGCAGTCGACAGAAGAATGGGAAACGATGGTATTAGATAAAGTAAGCAAGTTATATGTTAATACTAATGGTGGTATGTCTTCTGCAGGGCTTCGTGGTGTCGTTACTGGTAAAACTGGTAATATTGTCGTTATCGATGACCCTATTAAGAACATGCAGGATGCTATGTCTGAGGTTATGGTCGAGGGTAATATAGAAGCGTTTCAATCGACAGTTGAGACTCGTCTTCTAGGTAACCCTGGTAGCTTATGTATCGTTATGGCGACTAGATGGGTGACAAATGACTTACTTGGTTGGCTAAGAAAACACCGTAAAGAATATATTGTTGGCGACTATAACTATGCCGCACTTGCTACTGAAGTGAATGTGATACATGATCCGCTAAAACGGCAGATTGGTGAAGGTGTATGTCCTGAGATGGGTAAAAATTCTGACTGGGCGCAGTCTACTAAAAAGTCATATGAAGCTTCAGAAGGTGGTCACGTATTTAATGCTATGTTCCAAGGCGATCCTACTAATGAGAAAGGTAACTTATTCAGAGAAGAGAATTGGCAAGAGTATGAGGTTAATAAACATTGGCCTGCAGCTAATATAGTAGATGGCGAAGTAGTAAGTTCACAAGCTCGTGAAGAGTTACTAAAACGATTTGACAGAATTTATTTGTCAATTGATGCTACATTTAAAGACTTAGAGACCTCAGACTTTGTTGGTATGGAGGTCACTGGTATTAAAAAAGGTAATAGTTACTTACGCTATTTAGTCCGTAAACAATTAGACTTTCCTGACACGATTGAGAAAATGTTAGAGATTGTCCGCAAATTCCCTGAGATCGAGGTCATCTATATTGAAGACAGAGCTAATGGTCCGGGTATCATTTCTGTACTGAGAAAATGGCGTAAGAAGTTAAATATACCTGAGGAAAATTTTCCATCAATTATAGCTATTCAGCCGAGTGGTAGTAAATATGCTAGAGCACAAGCTGCGGCTGCTTATCAAAGAGACGGCAGATGTTATATTCCGAGAGAACCTGATGCACATTTACTTTCTAGTGAAGAAGACTTTGACTGGGATGAAGAACAGATAAGTTATGCACTATGTTATAAACAAGAATTAGGTACATTTCCATTTGCTGGCAATGATGACTTAGTAGATGCTTTCTCTCAAGGTATTAATAAGTCAATTGGGCTATTAAGTGGTGTAGAGACTGTTACTAAAAAGCCTGTACGATTTACTAGATATACTAACTGGTGGCCTGAGTTAGAAGCAGACTATGATAACTTAGAGACTCAAGAAGCTAGACAAGAGTTTATTAGACAACATGGTGCTAATATTAAATGGAAACCAAAAGAAGAGGATGGTAATATGTATGCAACGCTTTAAGATTATAAAGGAGTGTGACCAGAATGAGCAATATACCTATTAGTGATACAAGAATTGAGCTCTATTTAGGTACAACTAAAGTTCCGAAATATGCTAATACAATTGATGAGAATGAGATAGTCAGCCTATGGAATGCTAAATACTTAATAGCTAAAAGTGAATATCAGAAATCTAGACTTAAACCGGAAAATCTACAATTATGGCGCGATGCGTATATGGGCAAATTATACAAATTGAATAAAGATGGCTCGGCTAGTAAAGTCTTACAAAAAGCTTTACAAAAATTAGCATTCGAAATGGTCGAAAGTAAAGTTATTTCATTGTTACCTGGTCCAAAAATGACTCCTAGATACTATTCTGACATTTTCTTAGTCAATTCTACAGAAGCACTTATTAATCACGAGATTGACCGCATGGTATCTGAAGAAGTTCACGATGAAGCTGAGCATTCTTGTTTAATTGATGGTGCAACTTGGCTAAAAGTTGAGTGGGACCCATTTGATAACACTAATGAGCGTAGTGGTATGCCGAAAGTAATCAATTGCCCAATCGACACTGTATTTCCACAACCTGGTATTGCTGATTATAAGCAACTAGAGTATATTTTCCAAATTAAAACTATGACTATTGCAAGTATTTATGACTTATATAATCGATATGTCGTACCAGACGGCGATAGTGATGTTATAAAGGTCATAGAAGTATATTATCTAAATAGTAATAGAGTATTAGGGCGACTAGTATATACTGAAAACGAGCTAATTGTATTATCACATGACGATGAGTGGAGCATGAAGAAGATAAGACATTGTACAAAGTGTAGAGCTATTGTAAATACACCTGAACAATGTCCAGTTTGTGGTGGTACTGATTTTGCCTACATATCAGTCAATAATGATAATTTGGAAGAAGACTTGCATTATGTTGAAAATAAGTTCCGTAGCGGAGAGTCTAGCAAACCTGAAGATGATACTACTAAAAATGAGAATATAAAGACTATACCTAAAGGCACTAAATTACCAGCATATCTGATTAAACAACTACCATTTGTACCTAAACGCACGATTAAATTACCTGGCGAATTATATGGTATCTCAGAAGTATACTTATTACTTGAAAACCAAGATAGTATTAATAAGTTATTTAATAAAGCTGAGTCTAAATCAGCTAAATCTAAGACTTATGTTACTAGAACTAAAGATACTAGTATTAAAGGCGAAGATGATGACGATATCGTGTATATTAATGTTGATGATGCTGCACAAGCACAAGCACTTAAAGTAGTTCAAGTTACTAGTGATATGCAGAATGAGTTGAATATGATACAAATGTTATATGGCTCAGCTAAATCTGCACAAGGTGTTACCGATACTGACCAAGGTAAACAAGACCGTACAGCAGTTTCTGGTAAAGCTAAAGAAGCTCAATTAGAAGCTTCTGCACAAAGACAAAGTTCGTCTAAAATTCAACGAAATAATGCATATGCAGGCGTCTATGAGTTAATTTTTAAATATTTATTAGCATACTCTAATGAAGATCGATCATTTGTAGCAACATTACCTGATGGTACTTATCGTGAAGAGTCTTGGTCTAAGTATATGTTCTTAGCACAAAATAGCAAAACTAAAGACTATTACTATAGAGATGACTTTGCATGGTCAGTAGACAGTGTAGCCTATATTAGTAAAGACCGTGAAATGATGTGGCAGTTAATCGATAGAGACTTCTTGAATGGTTCTACTGGTTCTGCTATTGATCCACAACGTGCATTATTATTGTATTGGCACATGAAGGATCAGAATGGTTATCCTACTGCTAAATTTGCTATTAAGTTCTTAGAAGAAGCTGCTAAACATCTACCAACACAAATTGAACAAGCTCTAATGAATAACCCTGAAGCAGTTGAATTAGCATTAAGCTATATTCAAGATTTACAATCTGGCAATGTTGCTAATAAGCAACCTGGCAGTGGTGGAAATGGTCAAGCGGGCGGTGCTAGAGATGGCGCAGGTAAGGCTAATAATGGCCAAACGCATGATCAACAACAAGGTAAAACTAATCAGAAACAGCAAGCTCAAACGGAGGTAAATAAAACATGAGAATTAACCTAAACAATGATATTTCAGTTTATCGCGGTGAAACAGCAGCAATTGATTTTAAGTTTAGTCAACGTAGTGATTATTATGTACCCTTTCTAATTTCAAGTGCTAGAGTCAATCCAATGGTATGTATTACTATTGGTTCAGCTAGACGTGAAACTAAAAACATTACTACCGTACAACTTTGGTTAGATTTAACTGAGCTCGATGTTCCAAGATTTACACAAACAGTAGTTGAAGATTTAGGTACACTATCTGCTGAAAGTGAAGCAGCATTAGATACTATGATTAGTGAAGGTATTATGTATCAATATCTTAGAGCAAGTGAAGTTGCTGAAGGTAATAGCATTCTACATTTTGCTTATATTGCTAATGATGTAGTACTAGTTGATGATTATCATTTTATTATAACTATGGCATTAGACGAAACTATTACCTTAGACATGGAAAATGTTGACTACCACTACCAAATTGAACTTATGGATACTGAACCTATGATTACTCATATTATTTCAGTCTTCAATGCTAATCCTACTTTATTAGCTAAATTACCTGATGCATTTACTAATGATGAAACTGGAGTTACTACTTATCTAGCTGAATGTATCGCTTTAATCACTAAGACTTTTCCAAAGCATTGGGGCTATCGTATTAATGACCCATTAACAAGTCCAGTAGCAAGTGTTAGTAATATTCAAATGTTACAACCACCTAGAAAGTTAACAGTCCAAGCTGTCGTTAGGTAAATTATGAGTAAGCTATATCAGCCTATTACAACGGATCTGGTTAACCCTGAATTAGAAACTGAAGCAGTAACTGAACCGGTTAATGAACCAGTTACTGCTGATGTTCCTAAAGATCTGTATGCTGCAATTACTACAACAGCTCCCGAAGCTACTGAGGATGCAGTTGTAGAGCAAGAAGTAAGCACTTATTCAACACCAGCTAAAAATAGACTATTTACTGCTATAGTACCAGAAAAGCCTAATATCTTAGCCGAAGAACGTATATTTGTATACGTGCCAAAAGCTAGATATAACGTAGCTGGTATTGCTAAGTTTCTTACAAATCAATTTAATATTGTTAATGGCGAAGTATCACTTAGAACTGATTACTTAAATAATGCAATAGTTACAAATTTGTTAAAATTAGAATTAATAACTGTTGTTACTGAGTTACCAGAGTCTGGTGAAGTTAATCGTATCTATGTTGTACCAATTAATGCTACTATGTCAATCGGGTATGTTTGGAATGCAGCATTAAACATTTGGAATAGTATAGGTACTGTGGAATTAAACTTAAATAACTACTACACTAAATCTGAAGTTGTAACTTTAATTGCTGAAGCAACTGCTAATCTAGATAATTACTACACTAAACCTGAAGTTATAGCATTAATTGCTCAAGCAACTGCTAATCTATCTAACTATTATAATACCTCACAGGTTGATGCATTACTAGCTAACTATTATAATACAACACAGGTTGATACATTAGTAACTGATATAAATGCTACATTTTTAAATTACTATACTAAATCGCAAATTGATACTTTATTAAGTAATGTTGTAGTAGACTTAAGTAATTATTATACTAAATCAGAAATAACTACGATTATTAATAACTTAAACTTCATTAATACTATACGTGTTTACGATAGTTTTGAAGAAGCTAATAATGCTGATTTAGACGAAGGCCAATATGCTTTTATAGTTATTGGTACAATATAGATATAAGGAGAATACTCATGGAAAGTAATTTCGTAGAACAAAAAATGAAGTTGACAAAAGCAGGCTTAGTCGAAGAATACAAGATGGCTATTAGTACTATTGAGAGTAAAGATGCTGACTTAGCTGATAGTAAAAATATTAATGCTAAACTTAGAGATGAGATCAAGCGACTAAATGCTACAATTAAAGATATGGCACAAAATAATGCTAAATTAGAAGCTAAGCTAGCGGAACCTAAACCAGAGCCTAAACTAGAGCCTAAACCGGTTGAGCCAGAACTAAATGTTAAACAACAAGCTCAATATGAACAATTAGCACTTGCATATACTGACTTACTAAAAGAACGCAATGAGTTATTTACACAATTATCACAATTAATTGATCTTACTGATGTTAGCTTCAATTTAATAGCTAATACTGTTAATTCAGGATTTAGTGTATTCGATGTTATTAAGACTACGTTAGCTAAGAAGTATATACTTACTGCTCCAAAAGTGCCTGAAGGAGGTAAACAATAATGGGTAAAGCAATAGTAGCATTAACCAGAAAAGTTGGTACATTCAGTAATGCTAATATGGTTGTATTTCAAACACATATTCAAGCAGTAGAAGGTTTATTAGATGGTAGTGGTTTAATCGATATATCGTTATTGCCAACATCTTTAAAAAGCGGTCTCAAACCAGTTGGAGCTATTACATGGTCAGCATCTGTACCAGCATTAAATACATTTGATGCTATTTGGGCAAATTCATTTAATAGTGGAGATGGTGTTTTAAATGGTGATTTTGTTATAGTAGACTCAAACGACACCAATTCATGGGTTGTTTCTACTGGTCACATCATAACAAATGGCGATGATGGCGGAGGATCTATTACTGGCGATGGAACTACTGCAATTCAACTTGAAAAAAATGACTGGGTTGTATTTATGGGAACTAGCGGTGTTAATAAATTATGGCAAATTGTTAATCATACTTACCCATTAGTAACAACAACAGCCGCTGGTCTTATGTCAGCAGCTGATAAACTTAAATTGAATGGTTTATCATCACATCCAACTGGCGGTGCTAATGTAAATATAACATTGTCTGGCTTACAAAAATTAGCAAAATTAATTGTTAATGACTTAGGTCACGTTACAGAAGCTACAATAGAAAGTATTCAATCTGGTACAGAAGAGCAGGCTGGCGTATTACAATTAGCTACTCAACAGGAAGTTAGAAGTGCAACAGTATTAGCAACTAAACCAGTATCAAAAGAACGTGTAGCCGATGTAGTTAGATTTATACAAGCTATTAAGATTTATGATGGGCAAGCAACTGAAGCTGGTAATTTATCAGATGCCAATGCTTCATTAGAACACGGTGAAGGAGCCTTAGTATTAATTAAAGTTGGCGAAGTAACTGTATAAGGAGGTGCCGATATGGCAATATTATGTAATTTACAGCGAAAAGTAGGCACGTTTGGTGACACGGAAACTGCTCCTGATAAGCGTTTATACTTAAAAGCTCATTGGTCACATATCGACGGCAAGCCCTCTACTTACAACCCTGCTCCACATGACAGTACGCATGATGCACACAATGATGGAAGATACTTTTCTAAAGTTGGAGATTATAAAATCCAATCATTAGCATTTACCGATATTAATGATGGTATACTCATTCTTTGCCCAAAAGGAATGGGTGCATATAACAATGTCGCTGGAACAATCTTTATACAGAGAAGTAGTGGAGCATATGCCATATCTAGAATTGATTTTGGATATTCAGTTGGAGCTTCGGTTGATGCATATGGAGCTTACCTAGATTATGTTAGTGGAACATATAACAATGTTGATGTATGGGAACTCGTAACATTTACTTATGGTGGTTCAGATTGGATAGGTTTAAGAAAAACAACAACTGCCACTTATTGGTTTTCAACCGCATATTTTGTTGGTGAGCAAAGATATACAGGGCTAAATAGTTTTACATGGATAGATAGTTCATTAGCAAGTAACATAAGTAACATTAGTTATGGAAGTTCTAAGAAAACAACCAAATTACCGCAATATGCACCAAGCTATTTTTTAACAGATGCTTTATCAAAAATTGAAAAAGGAACTGGTAATTCTATTAAGTTACAAACCAACAGTGGTTATGTTGAAATTGGTCCTCAAAATACATCGTGGACACATTTTAATACTGATAGAGGTGCGTTTTACTTTAATAAACCAATTCACGCATTTGGCGATATAAAAATTTATTTAAAAGATACGTATTTAGATTATGAAACAGGACATATATTTGAATTGGGGCAACGTGTCTATTCGCCAAATAATAAACCATCTTTATCAGACTTAAGCGGTGCACTAAATATGGCTAACAATGATATTACATTTCAAGCTGCTGATAGTGGTGACATTGTTTGGAAAAATGGTAGTGCTGTTGAACAAGCAAGATTGTGGCTTGGAGGATCTGGCTATTTAACTTATAGAGATGCTATCACAAATTTAATTGCATATCGTCTCTACCATGAAGGTTATAAACCATCACCAGCAGATATAGGCGCATTAGCAACAAATGATATAGCAGCTTGGGCGAAAGCAGCTAACAAGCCTGGATATGCCTTTAATGAAATAACTGGTATGATCGATGCTTCACAACTTCCAGCAATAGCAATCACTGATCGGCATATTACAACGACATTAGCAGTGTTTATCACATTAGAGTATGCTTCACTTGCAACACCTGTTCAAAAAGGCGATATTATCATTTGTACTGAGGAAAAGCAAACATACATTCACAACGGTGGAACCGCAATGACATCAGCTGACTTCAATGTTTTAGAAACCCCAACAGATAGTGTCACATCAGTTGCAGGTAAAGTTGGAGCTGTAAGTCTAGTTAAAAGTGACGTAGGTCTTGGAAATGTACCTAACGTTGATACAAGTAACCCAGCAAATATCACACAAAGCGCTTCTTATCGTTTTGTAACTGACACTGAAAAAACTACTTGGAATAATAAGCAAAATGCTTTAGGTTTTACACCAGTACCAGTTGGAAGAGTATTTGCAGGACTTGACTTAACACAAGACAGAACAGTAGAAGCGGTTAAAACAGCTTTAGCTTATGTTCACACAGATGTAGGTGCTCAACAAGCAAACACTTTATTAACGGCATTAGCTGGTCTTGGTGTTGGAGTTGGTATCGTACAAAAGAATGCAGCAGCTGGTTTCACATTAACTGATCCATCAACATTAGGTGGAACTACAAACAATATTACGATGAATGGTGTGGCCAATCAAAACCCATCATTTTATGCGCCAACAGTACCAGGAACTGACCATTACATTCTCTATTCAAATGGTAGTGGTGCTCCAACATTTGGTGGACATTGGGGATATGCAGCATCAAGAACAAGTTACTCACTTACACCAACATTATATACTTATGGTCACAAAGCATTATTTATTTACACAGGTACTACAACAAGAACTGTTACAATATCTGCAAATAGTTCACAAGCATTCCCTATTGGTACAGAATTCACATTTATCAATTATAATACAGGTGGACTGCAAATTTCTTGTGGAAGTGGTGTTACTGTAAACGGTTCATCTGTAGTACCATTTTATGGAACGCGGTACAAACCTTTGAGACTTATCAAGGTTGATACCGATGCTTGGGTTTTAGAATATAGTGCATAAGGAGGAACTTATGAAAAAATTATGGTTTATCGTAGCATTGTTACTTTTATTAGTAGCATGCCAATCTACACAGGAGGTAGAACCGACAGTGGAATATTCACAAAAATTATCTGAAGTTGCTTCAACATTAGGTGTTACTCTTGATGAAAATACAGCAACAGTATTACGTGCAATTATTTACTTAGAAGAAGATTTTAATTGGTGGGCAGAACAAAATGGTTATGTGCCTTTAACTGACTATGATGATGAACTGCTATTTGAGTTATTCTTAACATGGAGTGGACTTCCTGAAGATCAGAAGAGACCTAATGTAGAAGAACCACCGGTAGTTACTAACCCATTTTATTGGGAAAACCCACCAGCAGTTAATTACAAAGAAGGTTATTGGACTGCATGGAATTTAAATTATGATTACTTTATTCACTACACAAATTATGCTTATGTATTTGTGCAACAAGATGGTTCGAATAGATATATAGGCTCACATCCGAACCAAGCTGATTGGGAAGAGTATGGCATTCCAATTCCTATTGACAAAGGTGCATTTAATAGCTGGCTAATTGAAGCGCCAGCGTGGGCTATTCAATACTACTTAGATCATTTTACAGGTGATAACGCGGACTATCAATTACCACCTATCCCAACAACTTAAATTACTAGGAGGTAATTATGAAAACTAAAACAAAATTGGTATATGGTATAGCAGGTTTACTTGGCTTCTTACCATTAGCTATCTTGGTTTTTGTACAAAGTTTATTTGCATTAGATAGTGGCTATGATGTTAAATTAGTCATAGATGCTAATGAGACTACTATGATTAATATGGTAGCTTATGATAACTATAACGCACTTATAACTGATTTATATGTACGAGACGAAGATAGCAAACCATTGTTATTTACCGTAATCGAAGCAACTAACGAATATGCTATTATTGACTTTCATGGTGCTGAAGTTAATGATGTAGATATCGGCATACTTGGTATACAATTTATAACTGATAATAATACCAAATCTGAAATGTTACAAGGTATTGTATATTTGCGTTATAAAAATGTAATAACAGACGAAAGTGATCCAAATTATGCAAGAGATGCTTGGATACGAGAGTTTGCTAATACTATGCGAATTCTATATAAAGCCTATTTCGAGCAACCAGTTGGTACTATACCTTATCTATGGTTAAAGATAATTGGTGCTTCAATTGGTACAATTCTTGGTTTAGTAACAGTACTATTAGTTATCTTACGTAAGAGCACTAAAGCCTTGGTTAAACGATATTGGCGAATAGCAGTACTGGTTGGACTTGCTGAAGGTACAATTATTCTAGGATTGATTACCTGGATTGTGTCTGATATGTTCCAAGTATTTGCTTCTGCTACTATTGGTTGGTTACTATTTTTAGGCTTTGAAAAATTTGCAAAGAGCAAAGGCTATTTAGAGAGTAGCATTAGTACTAATACTCTGCCTACACCTACCGCTGTTGGTGAATTACCACCTGAGGTACAATTATCTATTGATCAAATTGTAGCTAGGTTTAAGAGGTGATAAGATATGACTAATCGAGATCGATTTAGTAGATTTGCTAACTTCATAGTACAAAGTCTTGGACTTATAATCTTTGTAATGTCTATTGCAATATTGTTTGTAGTCATGTTTATCACTTTGCCCGAAGATGTAAAATGGACTGATATGATAAAGCAACCAGAAAACTATGCGTTAATTATTGTTACAATAAGTCTTAACATTCAGTCGAAGTTACTAGGTAGTAGCTTAATTAAAAGTAAGTATTATCAAAGTAATGAATATCAATTTTCTGAAAAGTTAGATGGTAAGACAACTGGTGATCTTTTGAAAAATCAGCATCAATTTATTAGATTTAATGCTACACGTACTATTAATAATAGAGAAGCCGCTCAATTTGAATATTTAAGCGGCTTCGGCTATAAATCTATTGATGAGTTGCGAGCTGCAGCTAATGCCATTAAACCAACCTATCAACAATATAAATTAAGTAAACGTAAGAATAAATATGCTAAAGAAACTTATGAATTACATGACTTATATAAACGTTATAAAAAAGCACCTAGAATATTACGTCACTATAAACACGTAAAATATACCTCTACTGTTATACATAAGACTTTTTGGAATTATATTACTCAATCTACATTTAGAAAAGGTAGACGAGTACTAGAGTCGTATAGACCAACTAATAAGCTTAGTACTGTTTTTCAAACTGTATTAATGTCATTAGTTACTTCAGTATTAGCTATTCAAAGTTTTAAGTTTGGCTATGATCCTAGCAAATTACCAGTATTTGTAGCAATGTTAAGTACTATTGGTACTAATTTCTTAACATCGATTATCTTGACTTTATTGAAGTTAAAAGAAATTCCAGCATTTGTTAAGAATAAGTTTAGAGAGCTAAACGAATTCAGAGCAGCCTCTAATTTACCAGAAGCGACTTATTTAGATGAAACGGCTAAAGAGTTAACTCAACAAATATTAGAAGAGCGTGAAGCTGAAAAAGAACGTGAACGTTTAAAACGTGAGCATAAAGCTGCTAAAATGACTGAAGATACTAAGATCGCTTTAGCAAAAGAGGCTAATCGTAAAGTTGAATTAGAATTACGTAGAATTGAAGCAATGAATAGACGTACTGAGTTAGAACTAGCTAAAAAAGAAAATAAAGCCTTTAATCTAATTAAAGATGTAACAGGAGGAACTAAATAATGAGTGACAAAATTAAGTTTATTTTATCAATAGTTGGTAGTTTAAGTGCATTCTTATTAATCATTATAACGAATGCGCTAACTATTGCTGGTGTGGATACTTCTGGCTATGTTAACATTATTAATATAGCCAGTATCGTAGTTGCAGTAATTATTATGGCACTAGGTTCAGTTTTCTTAAAGCGTTATCAGACTACTACACAAACCGCGAATGCTGAACAAGAAGCTAAAGTTACTAATACTTTATCTGAAGTTAAAAGCATAGTAGCTACTATTTTACCTGAATTAGCAGAGCAGATATTAACTGCCTCTAATGACCGAGGAAATGAATTATTGCATACTTTTGAAACTAATATGACTAAGATGATGACAGAAATGTTACCAAACTTAGCTAAGCAAACTATGGACATAGTTACTGAAAAAAGTCAAAATATTGTTGAGACTACAACAACTAAGGCTAATGAAACTATGTTAAAGATGGAAGACTTCATACCGACATTTATCAAAGGTATTAGCGACGCTGTTGCACAAACTGTCCGAGAGAACAATGCGTATGATAGTAAATCAATTACCGATGTTAGAAAGATAGTTGACAAGTTATCTAAAGTTACTACTGATGTGGTACCAGTACAAACTATTACTGAATTAGATAATAAGTTTAATACATTTGTAAGTGAATTTAATGAAATTCGTGAATTACTACAAAGTATAAAAAGCGCCGAATTAACTAGAGTAACTGAACCAGTAGAGCCACTACCGACTTCTAATACATCGCTTAGTACTGTAACTCAATCTGAGGTTGTCGAACCTGAACCTATTGTCGAACCTGAACCTATTGTCGAACCTGAACCTATTGTCGAACCTGAACCTATTGTCGAACCTGAACCTATTGTCGAACCTGAACCTATTGAACAAGAAGAAAGTTCTACACAAAATAGCGAAATTGAAGAAAAAAGTGAAGAAAATAGTACCATTTAGAGATATAATATAATAGAATTAGAAAATGCGTTGAATTGTAGTATTCGCAAACTACAGGAAGGACTTAATTATGAACGACAATCAAAATGGAGCAGGTGTAGTTATTAATATCGATGAGTTATTTAATGACAGCACAAGTGGTACTCCGCCACTAAATGAGCAAGACAAAGCATCAATGACCGCTGCTATGACAAAACGTATTAATGAAGTAAGAGAAAAAGCTGAAAAAGAAGTTAGAGCCAAAGTTGAGCAAGAAATGCAAGAAAAGATGGCTAAAGAATTAGGCTTTGCTACTTATGAAGAAATGCAAAAGGCTAGCGAAACAAATTTAATTAAAGGCGCCGGGTTAAACCCAGACGATGTTGAAAAAATAATCGAGCCTATTATTGCTAAACGTTTAGCAGCTGATCCAAGATTGCAAGAATTACAAACACTAAAAGCTAAAGAGCAAGATAATTACATTACTAACGAATTAGCTAAATTGGAACAAATGACTGGTATTAAACTGACTAGAGAAAATATATCAAAAGAAGCGCTTGATTTATGGCAAAATAAAGGCGTAGATTTATCTAGAGCTATTATTGCTAGCAATCCAACTGATATGTTAATTGCCTCTAAAGGTAGTACTAATCATTTAGCTCCAAACCCAAGTAAGAGCCCAGGTAAAATGCGAGCATTGACTCCTGAAGAACGTAGTATGTATAAATACTTCAATCCGGATCTTACTGAAACAGAATTAAATCAAAAGACTGTAGAAGTCAAAGAATAGGAGAGTAAATTATGTTATTAACATCAGGCTATTTAGCCGATTTTAAAACTGGGTATATGCAAATTGCTATCCCAGAGCACCAATGTGAAGTTATGGACGGTACAGATACTAATGGTGGTAAGACTGGTTTTGCTGCCGGTAGATTAGTTAAACTGGTTCGTTTATCAGACGGCTCATGTTATATTACTGCGCCAGCTAACGTAACTGCTACCTCTATTGGTACAGCTACTCATATCGTAGCTCAAACGGATGACAGTTTAGATACTACGAGTATTAAAGGTGAACAGTTTAATACTGCTGCTAGTGGTATTTTAGCAAATACTACAGCTGATGCTGCAGCAACTGATGCTCCAACTGCTGTAACGGCTACTATGAAACGAGTAGCATTATATAAGATCATTAACTCAGATGATATCAAAATCATTCCAGTTAAGCCAGCTACTGGTTCAGTAGTACGTTAAGGAGGTAAAACACTATGAAATTCTTTAATATTGATGAAGGTTTAAGATTACCTCAATCGTTTGATATCATGCATAATGCATTAGAAGAACTCTATGCTAAGCGTCAAGAAACTTTCCAAAAAGACAATCCATTAACTAAGATTTACAAAACTGTAAATCTCGATCGCTTCCAAAAATCTTATGGTAGTTCGACTGGTTTCAAACAAGCGTTTGAAGGTACAGTAGACTATGCATCAGCACCCGGTTTTACTGATGGTGACGGTTTCCGTTTCACTATTGGTTACAAGGCTTTCTCTGGTAAGATTAGCTTTACTTGGCAATTGCTATTAGAAGCTGATCCTAAGTCAATCGGTGAAAAAGTCGCTGCATACCAATTAGCTTGGCATCGCCAAGTAGTTCAATATGGTATTTTCGCACTTACAGCATTCTTTGGTGGTAAGATTTACGATAAAGTGTCTAAGACATATTTATTGTTAACTTCTGCTGATACTCCAGACGGCGACACCATGAATACTACTAAAAACCCAATTTTTAGTAAGAGTCATACAGTTGTAAGACGTGAAGGTATGTCAGACGCTGAATTTAATGCGTTAAAGCAATCTAACAAGTTCTACATCCCAATTGCACTAGATGGTAGTGATAAGCTAGCATATGCTAAATTAGCAAATGGCTTATATCAAATTAGAAGTATTATGGCAAATTACCTAGATGACAATGGTCAATTAGCTGGTTCTGATAACCGCAAAACTCTTGTTATGACTGATGATGCTCATCTTAAATTAGCCATCAAGAATGTCTTAACTGCTAATGACTTTACAGCAACAGTTGGTAAACCATCATTAAACCCAGCTAAAGATGAATTTGACTTATATACTACTCCATATCTAAATGGTAATCTTGATCAACAAATTCCACAATTTGCTGCAACTAACGGTTTAGCTAAAGGTATCTTAATGTTAGATCCAACTTACAATAGCCAAAATATGGGACCAATGATGGTTGAACGTTTCCCATTTAAGCTAGATGTCTTCAAAACAAAAGACCCAGATGGTTTACACTATGCTGGTAAGCAAGCATTTGACTTCTTCTGTCCATCATGGCGAGGTATCGCATATATCTATATCGGTACTCCAGATGGTTCAGGTGGTGCTTGGAATGACCCTGCTACATTTACTCAAATCACTCCAGTAGTTCATACTGACGCAATCGCAGTAGTTGGCACTGTCCAAACTGTTGATGGTTCTGCACATGATATTACTGTTACTGCTGCAGCTAACGCTACTGTAGTTCCTGAAAAATCTACTGCATATGCTGGTGAAGTAGTTGCCTTAACAATTACACCAACTGCTAATTACCACTTAACTGCTCTTGCTGTTAACTCTGTAGCTCTTCCAACTAATGCTACAAGCTTCATTATGCCAAATGGTGATGCTGTAATTACTTATACTGTCGCTGCTGACTAATAAGTAAAATTTGATCAATTTCATAATGTGGCCGACTAAACTTAGTTTGGTCGGCTATATTTATTATATGATTTGTGAAAATGCAATCACAATTAATCATTTTAGGATATATCTGAGATGATTTCATATAATCAATATATTTTATTAAGTCTATATTAATAATCACTTATAGGATGAAAAGAAACATCTTAAACACATTAATGAGATAATTTCATAGATAAAAAGGAGAATGTAAATGAAAAGTCAATATTCATACGGTTATTTAAAAGAAGCCGTAACAGCTCACTTAGATTTAGAAGAAAGTGAGTTAAGTTTAAACAATATTAGTGCTAGATTTCACTTATTTGCAAACGAAGCTATTCAACAGATTTGTGCTACTAGACCTAAGTACACGTATTTCACTTTTGATGTAGTAAGCGCATTTGAAAAATTAGTACATAGTGATGGCATATTAAGACTTGCTACACAAGATGAACTTAATTGGGAAGCACTTGGTGCTACTGAACCAACTTTTGCATCAGAAGCTGAAACTGTTGAATGGTATAAT
>Ga0265295_1001148_pt1 | contig 48116 bp, 48 predicted proteins | sample Munlansysbiofilm_FD_192503 | JGI IMG/M metagenome (GOLD analysis project Ga0265295, IMG submission 192503) | Leachate microbial communities from a municipal landfill in Southern Ontario, Canada - Methane capture system biofilm | ecosystem: Engineered > Solid waste > Landfill > Unclassified ...
CTTATCCTAATTCTTCTAAAATTTGAAGGATTAATTTCAATCAGTGTCGCTTGTGTAAAAGGAACTGTAAATACTATAATCAGGGAACTTAATACTATAAACATCCATTCAAACAAACTAATCACATCCTTTATTCTTTATTAATATTCTTCTTGCGTCCGTTCATAATGAACTTAAATACTTTTCTGTCTACTAGAACCACTATAAGAATAAGAATGATTAATGTGACTACACCGACAATAGTATCTTGAAGCCAATTTTCACTAACTTCTCCTTGTCCGAACATTGCCAAAAATAACAACATAACACACCTTAATGCATATACGATAAAATCTATAATATGATCCATAATCCAAATCCTCCACTTTAGATTTATTCAACAGAGTGGATTTCTATTCTTCAACAATCGTTCTCCACTTTTTATGTTTTTGAAATATCTCAATGCTCAAATCTTCAAAGTCGCTGCTTTTAAACTTCTCTGGAAAATAGTTAAATGAGAATCTTATCTTGTGCTTCTCATCATCATAGGCAATCAAATCTTGTGTAATTCTCGATTGCTCATTAATCTGTATTTTGGATAGATTTCGATTATCGAAACCAAATGTTCTATCACATAGCTCACAGTGGGCTAAAACAACGATTCTTTTATTTAGTCTAATAATATCTGAAGAAAGTATACCTCTCGTACGCTTACCATAATAATAAATCTTAAAGTAATCATTTCCACAGGAGCATCTTAAAGTACCTCTAATTGCATTCTTTTCTCTTTCGTCAATGTCGACAAGATGATCGAATATAGTTAATTCATTCATTGTATGGTACCTGATTCTTTTCAAAATGATAATTAATGATCTGCATCACCTCTTGAAAATCTTTCTTAAAATATAATGTTGAGATTATCACATGCCCATAGTTAAACCTTTTAAATTTAAAGAGAGGTTTCTTTTTTAGATAGACGTCTGGGTTAATCAAGTAAATATGAATGAGGTATGTTTTATCCATGTAAGGTTGAACTGAGATCTTGTCAATGTCAGTCCACTTAATCATCCCTAGTGAACGGTAACGCATTTTCTCATGAATACCCTTTTCATTTACGATTAACACCGGTTTATGATTGAAGATACTCTTAAAATAATAAATAAATGCAAACAATAGTATCGGCATAATCAAATAAGCAATAACTACTAAAAAGAAAGGAATCTCCGAAGTTAACCATGCAGGTCTTCCATGGTACAAGTATAAATAGAACCCGAATAATGATATTACAAGAAACAGCAATAGTGCTGCTTTTATACTAACCGATTTTTTTCTATTAATGATAATTGACTGTTCCATAAAGTCTCCTAATTGATACCGTTCTATTCTTTATTCTAACTTATCGTGTCTACTGTTTTGATTGAAAAGCGGTACTTATGAAAGTGAGTACTGGAAAATTTCATCATTCCGATATGCGAATTATCCAAGTATCACCAATTCTTAGTTCTAAATAATCTTTGATCATGACATTAGCTTTTATCAAGAATGAATTGTTTAAGTGAAATAAAGACAGTTCCCATTTGTTTTGTTGCTCATTAAAACCATATTCTAATTCAATGTCACCTTTATAACCATCTCTATATGGTACAGCCAAACAACCGCGTATCTCATTAATTGAATCGAAAATAGCGTTTATGTCTTGCTCTTGTTTCTTCATAGGTTCAATAAGTGTACCATTGTTTTCGATGAACCAGTTACAAAAGAATTCAATTTTCCTGCTGTTGGGTTTCTTTGAAAAAATGCTCATAATTATTTTCTCCTCTTTTGGAAATTATTAAACATAACAATTACAGTCATATCTTGCGAATAAAATACTTATTTCTTTAGTTAACACTTATTTTTCGATTGATGATTTTCAATCCTGACATGAACTGATCGAGTTCGTCATATTTGCAAAAATGTGAATATCTTCTTTTTCTCTTATCCTTCAATTTAATGGTAATTGCTGTAAATCCACGATATTCACTATAACCAAATTTTTCAATAGAACTTATTGAAAAAGAAAGAGTCTTGTATCCTAGATATAGTAATAATTTATCTCCATCAATTTTCAGGACTGTGGGATTACGTTTGTAAGCTTTTATTGTCAAATGTGAATTGACAATAAAAATTAATAGGAAAAACACAGAAGCAATAATCCACTTAATCATTTCTGTAGGATTCGTTGAATTAAACATAAAATCAACTGTTGCAATGATTATTAACGTGAACACTGGTAATACTAGTAAACTAAGAATTCTAATAGCTAAAGTCATCCCTTTTGATCTTGTTACAACCATACTTGAAACCTCTTCCTAATTGAAATAATTGGTATTTATTTGTAATTTGATTTTACAACCTTTGAAACGATACTTTCGATATTAGTCGTACTGTTAATAATCACTTTACTATTACGTAAATAAGCAACCGTGAGATTTTCAATTTGAGATAACTTGCCAATAATCTCGTGATACACTGTGTACCTATTTCTAGGATAAAGATTTACATCTTCCTTTAAAAACGGATAAATAAGCTGATGTTTCTTATTATCTACTTTATATTTTATTTTAACGCCTAAATACGATGAGCCAAACTTACTAAATAATCCCCTATCAAAATGGGGCTTGAGATCTATCTTGTACGGTTCTATTTCAATTCTTATAATTTGATCAGTATCATTGATTTTGTATATAAACAAATAATAAAGTTGCTTCCATAGACCAGCCATAAGTATCAAAAATAAGAAAACTATAAATGAAACAACGAAAATAAAAGAATTCGGATCACCTAAAATTAGAAATATAGCTAATATTCCTAATACAATAGTGATTATAATCAATGCAATAGCACCAATTTTCAAATTCGTTTTTTTATATACTCTATTTTTGTAATCAGTGATATTCATCGCTAATCTCCTCATTGTTAAGCCCACTTAATTTTATTTTAATGATTTAATCACTTCTTCTTTAATTCAAAAAGTCTCAAAATTTCATCTGATTGTGCGTTTTTTATATAATAGAACTTATTTTCTATAAAAATCATCGGATGAAATATTGAAGGATTAGAAAAGCCAGAACCATCTTCCGAAATATACTCCATTATGTTATTTTTTCCATCCTCATCTAGTCGTGCTTTTCTATAGTATTCGCTTAACAAGTTCAAATCTCTTGTGTCACAATTTGATACTACCATTATGGGGCAAAATTCCATTATATGGATATCACCTTTTGATTTATAATAAATCATAAAGAAACTCAAATGATGTTTCAATTTCGTTTGATAGATTAAGAACGATGTATCTATTTTTCTTTCTAAAAATTAAAGCTTCATTAGTCGAACTTTCAGTTTGAGAATATGATTTTTTTACTAGGATATCTTTCATATGATCAATCGTTATTTTTGATTCTATACTATCAATCTCAAGGCTATTTTTATTAACTTTTTCTATATTAATTATTTTTTTCAAAACCGTGAAATGATTTTATAAATAATACAAGTAGCACTAAAGCTGTCACAATCAAACCAACACCTAAAAGACTTGTCAATAAAGAATCACTCAATGCCAAAATTGTAATAGACAAAAATACTATAATAATTAACAATACAGATAATCCATTCATTTGCTTTCTTGAAAATTTCATTATTATTTCCTTTCAGCAACTAAAATATCGATTTTAATTAGTACTTGGTTCATAAGATTTTAAATCATTGTTAGTCGTTAGAAAATGAAAATTAAGTTTTCATAACTTTGAGTTTTCTGACAAAGCTCTTCTATTGAAATGATCAATTGTTTCCAATAATTCACTTCGATTATTTACATTCCCCATAACAAAAGCGATTTTTTTATTCTTATAATATAGTCTTGTGTCATCTGGATGCATCAATCTTTGCGAAACTATATAAGTGATATGTTTCATATCATATGTTTTTTTAATCCCAAAAATCGTTGTTTTAGTTAGGATACCATCTTTAAATACTATTTTCCAGTTAGCCATATAAAGAAATAAAAAGATAGTAATCATATGAAAAGTTAACGATATAAAAAATCCGGTTGATAAACCCTCATCTACATAAATGCTAATTGTTGGGATAAAAATGATTACAAGTGATGCAATAGGCAAAAACCATAATCCTTGAATGGGCTTTAAAACATTTTTTACGCTTTTAACTATTTTTATATTATTATTTTTTTGATAGGTTCTAATTGCTTTATCTAGTGAACGATAATTATCTTGTAAATAGGACACAGAAAAGATATGTTTGTTATCAATGTAAAATCTATATCCTGAGCTCACATCCCTAGATTCAATATGATCATATGCTATCTTTCTCGTTTTTTTAAGGGCGGTTGTATATATACAATACGAATCAAAAACTTGAACTTTCCAACGAGCCATATAAATCGATAGACAAATAAAAGCAATTATGATCCCAAAGAAAAAAATAAAAACGAAGACTATATCTGATTGATCTATAAAATCTGGTATAAAAATGAATACTCCAAGCAATATACCAAAAAATACAAACCCAATTATTGGAAAAACTATCCAAGACAACGGATAAACTATTGTATTGCTATTGTTATCTGATGATTTTCTTCTGACTAAAATACTACTCAATATTCCGCTTAACCAATTCATGGAAATCTCCTTAAAATTTATAATTATGAGACCAACTTTCATCCATTAAGTATCTTTTACTACAATTATACTTAATTATTGCACCAGTTTATTTTCAAAAAAATTGCCACCCATTTTTTAAAGTCCCACCCATGCGGTACCCTGGGTAATTTTTTCAATATTAAGACGGGGGGATTATAAAATTGAACTAAATCTATTTAAACATAATTCAAAATCATCATTATTTAATAATGAATTTTCAGGATTAACCAACATTATTATTTTCTTAATTTCATATGAATCATACAAGTTTTGATCAAATCCAACTAACGATGTAATTATTTGCCCATTTTCAGGTAAGTTATCAAATATCAAATTAAATATTTTTCTTTCATTATCCTCATCAAAATCGGCATTATTAGGATTGTCAAATACTAAAGGGTATATTAAACTTTCCGAATTGAATTCATACTTGGTCTTCAACAATGAACATAACCAAGCAACCTGGGTAATATTAACTCTCGTCCCATCAACTTTGATCTTTGTTTCAACACTATCTATTGATGATAAATCAAGCCCACCAAGCGAATATTTTTGATAAATATCATAGAAATTAGTCAAATATGTTTTGTTAACTTCCTTTTTTCTTTCATCAAGCGATCTGAGTAGCTTTGTAATCTTTTTTCTGTTTTCAATAAATGTATTTTTGGATACTTCATTGCTTGTGATCTCTTCAAATATATTTGCCTTAATCTTTTTCATTCCATATGATTTTATTGTATCTTCCAAACCCTTATTTCCTTCAAAAACTCTTGCTTCAATTTTTTTCAGTTCTGCAAGATTGACTTCATACTTACTGTTAGTTAAAGTGATTTCTCTACTAAGTTTACCTAATTCTCTTTCAGCATCAAGTAATTGAAATTTTGCACCATCAACATCAACAGCTTTATGAATATATGCATGACTATCATCTCTTAGCTCTGAATTGCAGATAGGACATGTGTGTTCCTTAATTGATTTATCTAATACCTTCTCATCAAAACTGATCATTTTTCGTAATTCATTAATGGCAAACTCAATCTCTATCTTAGAATCATTTGTCTTAAGTAATTTTTCTTTTAATTTGTTTGCTTTACCAATGAGTTTAGTATATTCATCTTGGTGTTTTTGAAGTTCTTTTTTTAAAACTTCAATCTCAGAGTAATTTGAATTCAAATCTTTATTCTTATCTATTTGTGCTAGCATTTCATTGAACATTAAGTTCTTCTTATTTACTTCACCGATTTTTCTATTTAATTCATCCGATTCAATTTTCAACTCATTAAATTTCTTGTTGTTAACACCCAAATGTGAGTATAATAAATCAGAATAAAAGGCAGAAAATGCACTCAAACCATTAAATGTGCTAAATTCCGACACACGGATTTCTTTTTGATCAATATAATTTAATAGATAATTAAATGCAGGATGTGCAATAGAATATTCGTTATTCTTATTCTTAAGGTAAATTTCTTGGTTAAACAGTTTGTTAAGTTCGATTGCTAGGTCTGATCTATTTATAACCTTAAATAATAAATTATTATTTTCATCATACAATTTGAATAGATTATCAAATCTTAACATTCTAAATCTGCTACTATTGATTGAAAAATCTAGTATGTATGTGTATTTGCCTTCTCTTTCCCATAAGCTTGTTGAAAACTTACCATCTGCTCCTAATGTATGATAAATACTTCTTAGTAAACTAGATTTACCCACATAATTACCGTTTATACTTTTGTTAGATGTAACAACATTAATTCCTGCAGTAAATTCAGCATACTTTGCGGTTTTACTATTAGGACTAATTATAGCAATGCTATTTACAATCATGTTTTTCATCTAATTCACCTACACGCTTTCCATTTTTGTTAATGTCAATAGTATTAAGCACTTTCTTTCTGACTTATCCTTAATAATATCCCATTCAATACAATTATAGACAAAATCAATTATCTCAGATAATTTCAAATCCTGAATAGTACTTTCATTATCATTGATACATTTACTAATATTTACAATTAGTGCTTCTATTGTTTTTGATGTAATCCCATATTTAAAAATTCTAGGTAATGCGGTTTTTAAAAGCAATATTTCTCCATAATTATAATCACCATTTAGTGCTTCTATTTTAGATAAAGTTTTTTCTCTATATCTGTCAGCACCTATTAAATTATTCAATATGTTATCAATTTCACTTCTTTTTATTCCTTTTTTATCGATCGTATCATTTAAATCAATTGTGTTCAACTCATAACTTGCTTTTCTGTCTACCAATGCCTTTATGTAATTATATATCAGTTTTGGTTCACTTAGTTTAATACCTTTTGCATTTTCTAAAAACTCAACAGTCTTACCAATTAATAATGTATCGGGATTATTAATGCAAAAATCTGATCTTATGAAGAATGAGTCTTTTAGATCTTTGACTATAATGGATTCTGCTTTAAGATGATCTTCAATTTTTTTCTTTTCATCATCTTCTAAACTTTCAAAAGGTATTATCTCAGAATTTTGAAGTATGGTATTTTTAATTGATAGTTTTGTATTAGAAACTACATTAATACTTTTGATTTGATTGTTTACCTTCAATGAAAAAAGCAAGGATAAATAAGAATGCCCACTCTTCTTTCTAATTAAATCTGAAATACTAAAAGGACTGCTGGTATCTTTTGTTTTTACTTGATAAAAATGCAATGTATCATTGAATCCAACTTCAACATCACAAACATAATCAAATATGACAAAAAAATCATCTGGGTTCTCCAAATAAAGATCATATATTTTACTAATTCCCCATAACATTTCTTGTCTAAATCTATTTTTAGTTCTAGAACCAGATAAATCTTTCGGTAAAATTGAATATGTAGTATCTAATGACAAAGGAACAACCCCTTTTTTGAAATGACTTTTTTATAATTTTACCACATTATAAGATTGTTTGCCATTCAACCAGTAAAATTTCCAAACACATCAAACAGTACTTCTTTTTTCTTGAATCGTCCATGCTCTTTATTATGACAATCCCTACACAGTAACTCCAAGTTATCTTGATTTAGGCTTATGTTATTATCATTAACATTGTCAATTGTTAACCTAATCTTATGATGAACCTCTTCACCAATCGCACGACACCGCTCACACTTGCCCTGTGTGGCGTTAGTGGGACTAGCACAAAGAACAGAAAACAGTTCAATTTAATGATTGACAAAGCACGTGCTGGACAAGTTGATATTATACTTACCAAGTCAATATCCAGGTTTGCAAGAAACACTGTGGATGCACTAAACTACATTAGAGAGTTAAGACAAATCAATGTTGAGATTATTTTTGAAAAAGAATACATTAGTTCCCTAGATCCTAAAGTAGAGTTTCTTCTGACCATCATGTCATCAATGGCACAGGAGGAAGCCAGAAACGTATCAGAAAACGTCAAATGGAATGTTCAACGTAGTTTTAGAGAGGGTGTGCCTATTATCAACCACCAACGCTTCCTTGGTTATACAAAGGATAAAAAAGGTGGAAACCTAGTGGTTGTACCTGAGGAAGCACAGATTGTTAAACTCATATTCAATTTATACATTAGTGGTGTTGGTCCAACTAAAATTGCAGAGCAACTCATTGAGATGGGTGCAAAAACAGGTGCTGGTAAAACAGAGTGGCGACTTTCAACGATTACAACCATTTTAAAAAATGAAAAATACATGGGTGATATGCTGCAGCAAAAAACAATAAGCATCGATTATTTGAGTCACACAAGAGTTAAGAATAAAAATCATGCACCTACTTATTATACAGAAAACAGTCATGAAGCAATCATCGATAGAGATACTTTTGAACTTGCACAACGCATTAGAAAAGATAGAGCTAAGGTTAGAATTGGCGAGGATAAAAACCTCTCAAAATATAGTAGAACATATCCTTTAACCGCAATGATTATATGTAGCGAATGTGGTCGAACGCTAAAAAGACGTTATTGGAACTACGGTAAGCCATCACAAAGGGTGATGCAACAATGTGGCAGTTACATTGAGGGTAAGGCAAACTGTAATGCAAAGGCAAGTCGTCAAGATCTTATTGAAGCTACAACAATCCATATGCTAAACAAAGTCTTCTTAAAAGATCTAGATATCATGTCAACCATTCAAAGGGTAATTAAATCAACCATCAAAGTCGATGATGTCCAAGGTATCATTGAAAAGTTAACATTAGAAAGAGACGAAAACGAAATAGCATTATCAAACTTAATTGATACAAAAGTAAAGACACCAGATATTCCAGAATCAATATTTAATGCAAAGTATAGAGAATATTCCGATCGACTTAAAGTTCTAACAGCAGAGATTAACAAGCTTGAACTTGAACACGTAAAAAATTATGACACCAGAAAACGTATGAATAAAATCAATGAAGTTCTAGGTAAAAAGAATCTAGTCATCGATGAGCTAGATTCAGAGATTTTAAGTACATTCATCTATAAAATGATATCAGTCAGTCCAAATGAAATTGTATACTGTATTGCTGGAACCAAGAATTATTCAGACAATGAGTCAAAGAACGACGTTTTGAGTTCTTAAAAACTGAACCAATCATTGTGGAAACATATCACGCACCTGATGGCTTAGCTAAGATGTTTACCCTAGTTGTAGTGATATAATTTTTTAGCAAAAAGATGTTCTCACACTCAAGAAAATATATGCTTAGAGCATAGTTTGATGTTTCCACATTGATTTCGATATGTTTCCACATTGGGCAAAAAGTAAAAAAGAAGCATTTAACCCAGTTTTTAAGGGATAAATGCTTCTTGTTCTATTATACGAATGGCTTTGTTAAGCGGTTTTTAGAGAAAGCAATGTGATAGTTTCAACGTGAGCTGTGTAGGGAAACATATCAAAAGGCGTTATTGTTTGAAGATCATATACCTCTGAAAGTAAGTTTAAGTCTTTTGACAATGTAGAAGGATTACAAGAAACATAAATGAGTTTTGGTGTCTTTTGTTTGATTAAAAATTCACAAAGTCTTTCGCCCAAACCGGTTCTAGGAGGATCAAAAACAATAACATCTGGAGTAAGTTTTTTCTGTTTCAAAAGAACTGTCACGTCACCTTTTAATAGGTCGATATTCTTATTAGTATTTTGAATAATGGTTTCTTTTGCACTTTGATAAGAGGCATCCACTGATTCAATTGCGTAAACTCTCTTAACATGTGGGGCAATGTATTGAGCAATAGGGGCAATCCCACTATATGCGTCTACAACCACGTCTGTTTTCTTAAAGTTTCCGAGCTCGATGATTTTATTATAGAGTTGGTTTGCCTGTTTTGTGTTAAGTTGAAAAAACGCATCCGGCTTTAATGAGAACACCACATCATTCAATACTTCATTGATGGTTTCTTTACCGGCAATAAGATTGGTATCTTTTGTAAAGAACTCTCTTGATTTTAAGTCGTCGTTAATAACAGCGTAAACGGATACGATTTCTTTGAATTTATCGACCAAGTACTCCCCTAATTTGGTTACGTCTTCATCCGTTTCTTTCAAAATAAATGTAACTTGAACTTCATTGGTAGCTAATGCTTTTCTAATAAGAATAAATCGAACAGTTCCTGTTTTAGAAGTGTTATTGTATGCGAGCATTTTTCGTTTATCCATCTGATTTAAAATAAGCGTATAAAACTTATTGATGTCTGCTTCTTGAATTGGACAGTCATTAATTTCAACCAAATGATTAGAATTAGGTTTGTACATGCCGATAATATTTTTCCCTAATTTGTATTGTAAGGGTAAGGACGCTTTGTTTCGGTAATGCGTCTTATCTGGTGAAGCTACCGTTTGCTTAATGTTTCTTAAATCAAATGGTTTTTTATAATAACGTTTCATTGCTTGAATGATTAAATCCCTTTTCAAAAAGAGCGTCTCTTTATACTCCAAGTGTTGAAGTTGGCATCCACCACACTCATGATACACAGGACAAAAAGGCTCGACACGTTTCGGGTTTTTAATCTTTATATCAACAAGCTTTGCTTTATAATAAGTATTATTATCTTCTATAATTTCTGCTGTTATGGTTTCCAAGGGTAAGGCAAAATCAACAAACACTGCTTTCTTTTCGTGATAGCCAATGCCTTCGCCATTAATCCCCAATCTTTTAATTTCTAAATCTATAATTGTTCCTGGTCTAAGTCTATTTTCCATATTAATCACCTAATCCATTATACCATGTATCGCCTTTATAAAAAGCATAGATTCAAGAAAAAACGGATGAATATATCATCCGTTTAGTGTTTAATCTTGTGAGATTCTCATGGTGTCTCTGGCAATCATGACTTCTTCATCCGTTGGAATGATGAATACTTTTACCTTTGACTCAACGCTTGAAATCAAACGTTCACCTCTTAGTTTGTTTAGCTCAACATCCAACTTGACACCCAATACAGCCAAACGATCGATGATCATTTGTCTTAAGACAGGAGAGTTTTCTCCAATACCTGCTGTGAAACAAATTGCATCCAAACCACCCATGTATACATAATATGAACCGATGTAATCGGCAATTTGTTTAGCTTGAATATCAAACGCTAATTTAGCGCGTTCATTACCCGCTAAAATGGCACTTTCGATGTCTCTCGCATCATTGGAAAGACCTGAAATACCTAGGTATCCGGATTTCTTATTTAAGACATCTGTTATTTCTTGTGCGGATACATTTAATTTATTGGACATATACGCTGTGATTGCTGGGTCTATAGATCCAGAGCGTGTGCCCATAGGAAAGCCTTCAAGCGGGGTAAATCCCATAGAAGTTTCTACACAGTGACCATTTTGAACGGCTGAAAGTGACGCGCCATTACCAATGTGACAAACAACCACTTTAGTATCGGTTCTTCCCATTAATTGATTCGCTTTTTCAGATACATATTGATGGCTAGTGCCATGGAATCCATACTTACGAATGCCATAGTTTGTATACCATTCATAAGGTGTCCCATATAGATAAGCATCTTTAGTCATGGTTTGATGGAATGTAGTGTCAAAAACTGCTACTTGTGGCACATTAGGCAACACAGCTTTGAACGCTTTAATGCCAGTTGCATTTGCCGGGTTGTGAAGAGGTGCCATTTCACCTAAATCAATGATTTGTTGCAACACTTGATCATTGATTAAAACAGAGTCTTTGAAAACTTCTCCGCCTTGAACGACTCTATGTCCAACGCCTTCAATTTCGTTTATGTCTTTAATAACATCATGTTTGATTAATCCTTCTAGAATTAAACTTACACCTACCCCATGATCCTTAATTGGGGTTTCTACCACATGTTTTTCACCTTTGAATTTGATGGTGAATAGTGCATTATCTGAACCGATTCTTTCTACAATACCTGAAGTGATTTGTGTTTCACTAGGCATATCTAGTAGTTGAAACTTAATAGATGAACTGCCTGCATTGACTGCCATTATTTTCATATTAGTCATTCTCCTTTTGATTTCACTTTAATCTTAATATAAAACCCTCTATATTGCAAGTGAATAAACATAAATTATGAACTTTTATTCACATTGAAACTTAATTCAACTTTTACATTAAATACCCATATATGGCAATAAAATGTAATAGTGTTCCAAGAAAAACAAAGATATGCCAGATAAAATGGCTGTACTTAAACACCCTAGACAGCACATAGAAAATCACACCTACTGTATAGGCGATTCCACCTGCTAAAATGAAATAAAATGCAGGTGATGAATAGGCATAAAGTGGCCCAAATAATGTCAATCCACTCCAACCTAGTAAGAGATAAAGCATTAAATGAGGTATTTTGAATTTATTGATTTTTATGGCTTTAAAAATGATGCCTAGCACAATGAGTGTCCATTGTCCAATCAAGTAATACCAGCCAAGTGGTTTTTCAACAATCATGATAAAAATTGGCGCAAACGTCCCACCAATCAAAACATAAATGGAAATATGATCAAATCGTTTGAACACGCGTTTCACCTTAGAATTTGGTTTAAACGCATGATACAAAGTGCTCATTAAATATAAAATAATGATAGATAATCCGAAAACCAAACTGCCAAACACTTCATATCCGTTATTAGCTTTAAAAAGCATTAGAACCAGTGCGATGATTCCTAAACCTGCCCCAATGCCGTGACTAATCGCATTTGCGATTTCTTCACCTAGTGTTTGAGTCTTTTTCAATTGCATTAATTAACGCCTCTACTTTCCTTAATATGTCCCTGTCGGATGAAATCGGAACATGAATAAAAACCGTGTTTCTATTTTGAGTTAAACCGAGATAATACGCCATGTTACAGAGGTATCTGCCTGGATCTGTCGATAGCTCAACTAACTCATCTAGATACTGACTGACATCCCTATTGGTTTCAATTCTAGCTTTTCCAGTAGAAATGGTTTTATCTTCTATCTTTATACCATCATTATCAGGTATACGCATCTTGATTTCATTATAAGCATACTGTTCGATTGTGATTTTTGTCCGATTCGCTTCTCCCATCATCACGACCAAGCTATACTGTTCTAAATGAAGTTTATTCATAACGGATGCTATCTTAGATACAGATACCGGCAAAACCACTTTTTGATAACGAGCATCTAGTTTTTGAAGGATTTCTAACGATTGATTATGGTCTCTTTTATCAAACGGTTCGAACGCGGTGATTAATATCATTTGAAACTATCCAAAAAATCTCTGCCTTTCAGTGTCTCAGGTTCTTCTTTAAACAAGCCTTCAAACCCTGTTTGCCTTAAAACCTCAAATGAAACTAATGCTACACAGTTAGACAAATTTAGACTTCGGATTTTATCAGTGGTAGGAATTCTAAAACAAGTATCTAAATGACTGGCAAGAATTTCACGATTAACGCCAGTCGATTCTTTACCAAATATCAAATAAATGGGTCCTTGAATCTTTGTATAATCAAAATCGCTATACGTTTTTTTTCCATATCTTGTCAAGAAAAAATAAGTGCCTTGATTTTGACATTCAAAATCTTCATAGTTCTCATATAGGGTATAGTTCAAGTCCTTGATATAGTCAAGGGCACTTCTTTTTAAGTATTTCTCTTCTAGCGAAAATCCGAGCGGTTTAATTAAATGTAGTTTGGCATTTATCCCAACACAAGTGCGCATAATGTTGCCCGTATTTTGTGGGATTTCAGGCTCAAATAAAACAATATTAAGTTCCATATTAAACTCCTTTTAGGTTTTTCAATACTTTTTTTGCAGTTTCATGATACCATGGCATGCTGTATTTTGTGAGCGTTGATTCAATCAGATTATAATAAAGATCATTTTTGGACTTATTCATCAGCATTAGTGCGTTACGCATCAAAAGGGTTTTACCTTTCCATAAATAAGCCATGTGCGCATACTTTTCTTTAAACTGTTTTTCTGATAACGTAAATAAATCCTCTATCGATACCATTTCTTTACCAGATAATTCAAACTCTTTATGCACTTTTTGGCCTTTTTTAACGTTCTTAGGACAAACCATTTGACAAATATCACACCCAAATAGTGCATAATTTTTGTCCATTTCAAAATCACTCAATAAGCGCTTAGTTTGGTTATAATGACTGATACACTTAGATACCTCATAGCCTGTTTCAGAAATGGCTTTGGTTGGACATGCATCTAAACAAATTCGACAATCTTTGCAGTCATCTATAACCTCTAAGATAAATTCTCTATCGATTTTAAGATCAACAAATACCATTCCTAAAAATAGATAAGAACCGAACGTATCATTGATAATCAGTTGGTTCTTTCCAAAAAAACCGATACCAGCTAAGACTGCCGCCAATCTCTCGTCATGGGGATGATTATCCACACCATAACTATAAGGCACCTTTAAACCCTCAAAACACCTTTCAATACGTGTTTTTAGTACTTCATGATAGTCTTGACCAAATGTGTAGAAAGAAGGCACTAAGTGCGTTTTTGTATGTTTAAGTGTTCTTCTAGGATAAGTAATACCTACCACTACTATCGTTTGATAAGGAATGATTGGAAAAGGTTTTTCTTTTTCAATCATCGCTTTTTCATAAGTTTCTTTATGCATTACACCAAACACATCAAAGGAATCAGAGAGTATTTTTTTAAGCGCTTCTAACGTCATCTAAACGCACCTTTCTTTCAAAATTCACTTTTTTATAGAAATAGTAGCCGACCACTAAAATCGCTAAATTAGAAATTACCATCGCATACCATATACCAGCATACCCGACATCGGTTAAGTGTTTAAAAATCAACACTAACGGAACCCTTAAAATCCATAAGCGTGTAAATGTCATCATAAAAGCATATTTATTATTACCTGAACCATTGAACAATGACAGATACGTTTGGAATATAGACATCAAAGGTTGTGTACCTAAAATCCATATTGAATACTCCACAGTCACTTCTACGATTGCTTGATTCTTGTTCCCAACGATAAATTCAGCAATAGGTTTGGCAATAGGAATGATGATTAGCACACCAATCACCATTAAACTGACGGATAGATTTCTAGCGAGTGCATAAGATTTATGTGCGCGTTTAGGGTTATTATTTCCGATATTTTGGCCAATATAAGCAGTTGCAACAGACCCAATTGCCATGACTGGATTGAGCAATAAAGACGAGATTCGATTGCCTGTTGAGAAGCCTGAAGATACCACATCACCATAACTCAATATCATCGCCTGGATGACTGCGAATCCTAACGAACTAAAAGCATGTGCAGCTGCTGAAGGCATTGCGAATTTTGAGATTTCTTTTACAATAGGTAAATCAAACCCTAAATCTTCAAGTTCAATTCTCGTATGTTTTTTTGTGAAAAATAAGTTATATACCGCAAAAGGCACAATCAAAACTTGACTGATTAAAGTGGAAAGTCCAGCCCCAGCGATACCCATTTTTAAAACAGAAATAAATAACCAAGTCAAGACCATATTGACTAATATAGCACCTACGGATAGTATGACGGGAGTCAAAGTATCCCCACTGGCCTGTCTAATGGCTTGGTAGGCTAAAAAGATATAAACAAATGTAAACTCCAAAGACCGATATCTAAAATAGGTGACTGCATAATGATAGGTATCTCCTTTGGCGCCCATCATTTGAGAAATAAAAGGGGCCCCAAAGAAAAGCAAGGCATTCACGATTAGCCCCAAGATGGCAGAGTAAGTTAAAAGTTTCCCACCATAGGTTTTTGCGAGTTTATCTTTTCCAGAACCTAAATATTGACTGATTATTCCTACCCCAGCAATTCCAAGACCAACCCCTAATGCATTAAATATGTTATAGATTGGCCAGTGAATGTTGATTGCAGCTAAGGTTGAAGCCACCATTTCTTCCGTCCCATCCATTCTCGCCAAAAAATATGAATCTACAATGTCATGTAAGGACTTAAGCATATTGCTCAAGAACAGTGGTGCAGCCATTATAATCAAGCCCTTAAGGATCGATGGGTCTTCTAAAATTAATTGTTTTCGAGTGCTTTTTTCTCTTTGCATTTCATACCCTCTTTTTTAATAACATATTCATTATACAAAAATAACGTCATCTATTCAATCATATATATTTATATATGCACATTTTAGTTAAGCCGTTCTCCTTTAAGTTGAAAAATCTAAAAAAAGAAATATTTCCGTCTATCAGTATGAACGCTTTTACGAATGAGAGACATAATCTATTTAAAGGCTTTATTAAAAGATTTCTTTCAAGTATAATGATAGTGAAAGTGAGGTTATTTAATGAAATTAATAGATGATTATATTCAAACACTCATGACTGGGTCTACACCAGATAAACCTTTATGGAACATAGAAGCCATCAGACATGGCAAACAAGCTGCTTGGAACTATGTAGATGGGTGTATGATGACTTCGTTGTTATCGTTATATCAGCAGACTAAGGATGAAAAGTATTATGAGTTCGTTGAAAATTTTGTGGATTATTATGTGGCAGAGGATGGCTCATTAAGAGGCTACGAACAAACTACTTACAACTTAGATGACATTTGTGAATCTAGGGTCCTTTTCGACTTATACGAACGAACAAAAAAGGAAAAATACTCTAAAGCAATTGAATTAACTTACAGACATATTTTACGTCAACCAAGAACCAAAGAAGGCAGTTTTTGGCATAAACTCATCTACCCTCATCAAGTGTGGCTAGATGGATTATTCATGGCACAACCTTTTTACACGAGATATGAAACCTTAAGAAATCAGAAACAAAACTACGATGATATACTTAATCAGTATAAAGTTGCGAGAAAAAGACTATTTGATGAAACACATCAATTATACTACCATGGTTATGATGCTTCTAAAACAGCCTTTTGGGCAAACAAAGAAACGGGCTTATCCAAAAACTTCTGGTTAAGGGCTACTGGATGGTATGTGGTATCTATCGTTGATGTCATCGACTTTTTGGACTCAACCTATGAACCAAGAGAAAGTTTCTTCTTCCCACTTTTAAAAGAAGCCATCGATGGACTGCTCAAGTATCAAGATGAGCATACAAATCTCTTTTACCAAGTCATCAATGCCAAAGACGAACCAAACAATTATTTAGAATCTTCGGGATCTTCCTTGATTGCTTATGCAATTTTAAAAGGGGTAAGGCTTAATGCGTTGCCTAAATCCTATGAAAAAATAGGACTCGCTATTTTCGATGGTATCACAAAGACTTATATTACCAATGAAAATGGTCAGCTTAATATGGGTGGCATTTGTTTGGTTTCTGGACTTGGACCTGACAATAACCTAAGACGTGACGGTTCAGTTTCTTATTATTTGTCTGAGCCAATCGTTGAAAATGATGCGAAAGGTGTTGGTCCTTATATCATGGCCTACACGGAAGTTAAAAAGACACTATAATAGCAAGAAAAAACATCTTCTGAAATTCAAATTCAGAAGATGTTTTTTTATTTTAATTTTTAGAGTATTGTTCAATCAAATCTTGTTTTAAGTCCCATAATTTACGAGATAAATCGACATAATATGGATGTGGATTTTCAAATCGTTTCACTTCTGCCCATAGGGTACTAATTTGAGTTTCATGGTAAGCTTTAATCTCTTTAAGGGAAGGTTTTTGATAAACCAGTTGCCCTTTAACGAAGATAGGTTCTAGTAAAGATACCGCAGAAAAGTTTGTAACTTCTTTATTTTTCCATGGAAAATTTGGATCAAATAGCAAGTAAGGTTTTGACTCATCGATGATTTCTTCTTCAAGTGTCACCACATCAGCAATTGCCATTTTCGAGTCTTTATCGAACAATCTATAGAGTTTTTTCGCACCTGGGTTGGTTGTTTTAACGACATTATCAGATAACTTCATCTTAGGCACTAATTTACCGTTGTGTTTTAAAGCAGCTAGCTTGTAAACCCCTCCAAATACTGAATCACTTTTAGATGTGATCAAACGTTCTCCAACGCCAAACGCATCGATGGCTGCCCCTTGTTCTACAAGGTTACCAATTAAGTATTCATCCAGTGAATTAGAAACGGTTATTTTTGTATCACTCAAACCAGCTTCATCTAACATTTCTCTTGCCTTGATGGATAAATACGCTAAATCTCCGCTATCAATACGAATCCCTTTTAATGTAAAACCTCTTGGCTTTAAATAATCCTGATATACTTTAATCGCGTTTGGCACCCCTGAATTCAGCGTAGAATAAGTATCCACCAATAATACCGTATCGTTCGGATATGTTTGAGCATAAGCTGTGAATGCTTCATACTCTGAATCAAAGCTTTGTACATATGAGTGGGCCATAGTACCTAACGCTGGAATAGAGAAATCTCGATCCGTAATGGTATTAGAACTTCCAACTGCACCTGCAATATATGCAGCTCTTGCCCCAAAGGTAGCAGCGTCATAACCTTGTGCGCGTCTAGAACCAAATTCCAAAACTGCTCTACCTTTTGCTGCAGAAACGATTCTAGAAGTTTTAGTCGCAATCAGACTTTGGTGATTAATGGTTAATAACAGCATTGTTTCAATCAATTGACACTCAATGATTGGGCCTTTCACGGTCAATACTGGTTCGTTAGGGAATATTGGTGTCCCTTCTTTAATAGCATGTACATCACAAGAAAACTTAAATGTTCTTAAATAGTCTAAAAAGCCTTCGTCGAATAGTTTTCTTGTCTTCAAGTATTCAATGTCTTTTTCTGTAAATGATAACTCTTGGATATATTGGATGGCTTGTTCAAGCCCTGCCATAATCGCATACCCTCCTTCATCGGGCACAGATCTAAAGAATAAGTCAAAGACTGCTTCTTCGTTTTTGTTATGAGTAAAATAGCTATTAGCCATTGTAATCTCATAAAAATCAATTAACATGGATAAATTTCTCATTGTATCCCTCCGCTTCAAATTCTATTATATCAAAAAACACTTCTTTCTTACGAAAAAAGTGTTTACCAGTCTAATCATTTGCGTTGGCAATGATCGCCGACACAATATTCTGTTTTAGATTTGTTTTTTGGTTTTGATTCATAGTAAAGCTCTTCGAGCATTTCTAAGAATACAAAGGTTGGCTGAGCGCCTGCCAAGCCGTATTTATGATTCGCAACAAAGAATGGCACTCCTCTAACACCAATACTTTCTGCATGATCTATGTCCTGTTTTATTAAGTCTAAGTTATCATTAGAAAGATAGGCTTGTTGAATCTTGAGCATATCTACACCATATTTTGTCCCATATTTCGAGAGTATCTCCAAGGATTCAATGTTCTCTCCATATTCAAAATAGGCTTCATAAATCTCATTGATGAAGTGAGTTTGTTTGTTCACATCTTCTATCATTTTGAGCAGTTTATGCATGTGTAAGGTATTCGCAGGAACCAATCGATCGAAAGCCAAGACAATATCATCTTCAAAAGCCATTTTGGTCACTTTATCTTGGATGCTATTGGCTTCATCTAAAGTAATGTCTTTATGTTTTGAAAGCATCTCTGCACTCGTAAAGCCTTTCTCTATCGTCATGTATGGGTGTAACAAGTAACTCTTATAGGATACAGTCACTTCTTTTTGATATTTAAATGTCTTTAATGCTTTTTCAAATCGTTTTTTGCCTATGTAGCAAAAAGGACAACTGAAATCTAGCCAAATGTCAATGTGCATGTGATCCCTCCAATTAAGATTATAGAGAATTATCTACTAAAAGACAAAAGATATACCCTAACCAAGCGCTGTTCGGTTATAATTGAGGTGGCAGGTGATACTTATGGAAAAAATAATCCGATTCTTGACCAATCGAATAACCATCGTGGGTATTTTAATTTTAATTCAATTGTTTGTATTTGGTTTTCTAATACTTTCTGCTTCACAATTTGCAAAACCAATATTATATACGCTAGAAATTTTGAGTTATTTAGTGGTTTTTTTTGTATTAACCTCTAATGAATCTCCAAACTATAAAACTGCTTGGGTAATCCCTATATTGATTGCCCCGATATTTGGCGGATTCTTTTATCTGCTTTTTAAACAACACAAATTATCAAAAAAAACACTAGAAAAATTCACAAATATCGAGCTTAAGAGACATCGAAATCTTGAGGTATTCATAAAAAATGACTTACACGAAAAAGACCATATCCAAAAACAAATCAATCATCTATTACAAGACAAATGGCCAATATATGACAAAACAAAAACAACATTCATTGAATCTGGTGTTAAGAAACTTGTCATATTGCTAGACATCTTAAATAAAGCAGAAAAATACATCTTTCTAGAGTATTTCATTATTAACACAGGCCAAGTCTGGGATCAAATCTATGAAGTGCTAAAACAAAAGGTTCAAAATGGTGTAAAGGTTGTTTTGATTTATGACGATTTTGGTTCTTCGTTAAACTTGCCGAGAAGTTTTGATAAAACGCTGAGAAAAGATGGTATCGAAGTCATTCAATTTAATCCAATGAAACCTCGACTAAACTTAGTCATGAACTACCGTGATCACAGAAAAATCGTCATTGTTGATGGTCAATATGCGATTACAGGTGGGATGAATATCGCTGATGAATATATGAATTTAAAAGAACGTTTTGGTCACTGGCAAGATGCCTCTTTATTGCTAGAAGGCGCAGCAGTCTATACCATGACTCATATATTCTTACAAACCTATCAACTCTATCAAAGCAACATTGATATATCAAAATTTGACACGAGATTTGAAGCAGAATCTGATGGCTATGTGATCCCATTTTCAGACTCTCCTCTAGATAAGAATTTGGTTACCAAACACACTTACATGCAAATGATACAATACGCAAAAAAGCGTATTATCATCACAACGCCTTACTTTGTAATCGATCATGAGCTCCAAACCGCCTTGAAGCTTGCAGCTTTATCAGGGATTCATATTGATATCATCGTTCCTGGCATTCCCGATAAAAAGTATGTCGCCATTGTCTCTGAACACTACTATAAGTTACTTTTGACATTGCCTAATGTATCCATTCACAAATACGAAAAAGGATTCATTCATTCGAAAATTCTATATGTAGATGATGAAGTTGCCACTGTAGGTACAACCAATTTTGACTTTCGAAGTTTATATCTTCATTTCGAAAACTCTGTTTGGCTTTACAACACCAGTTCCTTAAGAGACATTAAAACCTACTTAATTGATTCCATCGAATCTTCTATCCCTTTAACACTGGAAAAATTGAAGAAACGAAATATACTCTTTAGACTTTATCAATCGGTTTTGGTCGCTTTCTCTCATTTATTATAGTAAAAGTTGTCGTAAAGACAACTTTTTTCGTCATTGTGTTAAGTATTTCTTAATCGTTTCGAATATAATGGTTTGTCCAAGCTCATTTAAATGCATCCCATCTAAACAATAAAGTGATTTTAAATTACCGAAAGACTCAATGGTTTCTCTGAGTGGAATATAAGCAGTTTGGTACTTATCCGAAACCTTTTTGATCACATCATTGTATTGTTGCTGATGATAATAGATTTTTTTAGTTTCTCCTAAAAATGCCATGATGCTATTTTTATCTCTATTTTTGCTTATAAAATCAAAGAATAAGCGATCATCTAATGGAGGAATGCTTACAAGTACTGGTTGTACGTCACGCTCTAATAAATAGCTAATAAGTGCCTCTAGTGATGTTTCAAATTGACTAAGTGGGGTTTTGGTTTGATGTGGCTTATACGGATCGAGACTGACATCATCCCAATTATAGTCACAATCATTACCACCAATCTCAATCAGTACTTTTTGATTTTTTGAAAGTACTTCTTCTTTGATTAGTTTAGAAGCTTTATCAATGGTTAGGCCAAATTTTGCCATATTATCTATTTCAAAACCATTTGTTACAAGCTGATTAATCCCTGAATTTTTCAAAACCTTATGTCTGTGAATGGTTTCATCATAAACCACACCTTTTAAAAGTGAATCTCCGATTATTGTAATTTTATTCACGAGTTCATCTCCTTTTATTTTTCGCTATCTAGTTTTCAATACTAGTATATACTATTATTTAAACTAAATCAAGTAAGATTTTTTTATCCTTCTTTTTAAAATAACGTGATATAATAAAAACGGTGATAATATGAATGAAATTAAAACGCTATTCGAACTGTTAGAAATGTTTAAAACGCCTAGTTTTGATAAAATCCCTGAAATTGAGCTTTACATGGATCAAGTATTGACCTATATCAAAAAACAATTACCCCCAGTAAGACCTCAAGATAAAGAGAATTTGACGGGTTCGATGATTAACAACTATGTTAAAGATAATGTGATTAAGAATCCGAAAGACAAAAAATACGACAAGGAATCCATTGCCGCATTAATTATGGTTGCCAACTTGAAACGAGTTTTACCAATATCAGACATTAAACAAATCTTCTTTCAAAAAACCGATGGGATTCAACCTTTATACTCGATTTATCAGAAACAACTAGAAACTGTCATTAAAGAAATTGAAACCGATGGTCCTTGGGTCAAGCAAAAAGCCGATTTGGATTTAACTGAAATTGCGCTTTCTCTTGCAGTGGATGCCTCAATCAAATCTTATATTGCCCATATGTTAATTAGCAGTTCTTTCTCAGAGCCTGTTAAAGAAAAAAAGAAAAAACAAGATAAAGAATCTAAAGATAAAAGCGCTCAAAATTGAGCGCTTTTGTATTTTTGTAAGCTACTACCTATGGTGTAGACTCTATATTCATTACTCTGATTTTTTAGCCAGTTTAAAAGTTTTCTAGCTTTGGAGTGTTGTTTGCACTCGAGCATCAAATGATCCAAATCAGACGAAAAGTATGGGTGGTCAAAGTCATGAAGAGTGCTTATAGCTTTGAGCCTTCCTTCATCTTCTTTCAAAAATCTATAAAAAGATTTTAATAATTCTGGCAAAGATAGTTCTAAGAGTTTTGGCGCTCTATTTTCAATGATTGAAGTCATTTCATAGAGTTTTGCTGCTTGTTGAAGCTTCATGTATCGTATATACTCTTTTTTGTCTTGGTCTTTTTCTTTCCAATTATCCAACATTTCTAACAATGATATTCGCCACATAATTCTGTTATGACTGTCTTTTGGAATTTTTTGGGTGTTTTGATAGAACGTTTTGATTTTTTGCAACAAGCTATAGTCAAATGTGTCTAATACGAGTATTTCATAAAACTGTAAAGCCATATCAGAGAGTTCATTAGTCTTAGTTTCATGGGTTAAATAGTTATAGATTTCCTCAATAATCTGGTTTGACTCAATGCTATAGTCTTTAATGAGATCCAATGTTGAGATTTTTCGATACCTAATTTCATGATTCTTTTTCTTGAAAAAATGGGTTTCATACACTAAATTTCGCATGGTTGTTTGATCGATGGTCATCGTTGAAAACCCGACGCCACCTGATTGATAGGTTCGATGGGTTGGATGACCAACAATATCATTACGAATATATTTAAGTTCATGAAGGTTCTTATTCATGTTCAAATTAACCGCGTATTTGTGGTCCATCGTAATTCTAGACATGTCATACAATGCATCTATCGAGACAAATAAATTCTGAAGAAGACCATATATGTTGATAAGGGTTTCTGATATTTCTTCTAATTCTATTTGCCGTATAAAGGCCTCGTTAATCTGTTCGGATTGTTTTAAAGATTGTATACAAGCCAAAAGTTTATAATGGTTTTGATGGTTTTTACTAAATCCATTTAATGATGATATTTTATCTAGTTGCTCGACTTTCATGACATTACTCCTTTAATCATTGTTGTGAGTTCAGATTCGCTAAGCTGTTTCTTAGATTCAATATGATAAATTGGTGAAAAGGACTTCATTTTTTGAATGAATACTTGGTCAGCGCGTTCAAAGACAAGTCCTATGCCGTGATTGGTTGCGTATTCTTTTTGAAGCATCAAATAATCATAAATTTTTATATCTTCCAAGCTGAATTTATGTTTCAGATGGATAAAGTGTACGGAATTAATCATGTAATTAAAATCATCCGCCCCAATGTGAATGCCTAAATCATAGAGTTCTTTCAACTTTAAAAAATCTAAATCGGTTAAATGGTCTGACTTAACGTTTATTTCAAGTAACGTATAAGGCAAATCAAAGACTTTAAATAGCCCAATTAAGTAGGCGTTAAAGTCTTTTGAACGTATGGATTGTTCATCAACCTCGACTGTGAGTCTGACGTATTTTTTTGTGTGTTGTTCGAGTGTTTGAAGGTATTTGAGACTTTTTTTAAGTATATAGCGATCAAACTTTTCAATTGTAGAACGTTTTTTTGCGATAAGACTGTAATAGTTTTGATCCACTGACAAATTAGGGAGATAGGGTTTCACTTGATAACTAAAAACTTTATTGGTGTTCAAGTGCACAATCGGAGAAAATGATATTTCAAGGGTTTCTTCCATAATTGCTAAATCCATTTGTTCGATGATAGAGAGTTCGAACTGTTCTTCTTTATAGTCTTGAAAATCAAAGTATTGGTAAAAAGTCTTGCTGGTCTTACGGCTTGCTTTTTCGAGCGCTAAGCTCAAATAAGCGTAAAACTTATCTATTTTTTTCTCTGTAGTATTTATCGGATAGCGAATAACCCCACTGGCCCATTCGAAAGGATGTTGTTTCAAATCAGATGCAACATCCATTGCTTCTTTGTACTGTTTCATCTTTTTTTCGGTGGCACGGATGTCGTTAAACGGCAGAACTATTAACAATTTGTTATTGTCAAAAAGATAAACATCCTTATCGAAAAAGTCTAGATGCGCGTTGATAAACCGTTTAAAGTAGGCTTCGATTTTAGAAAGACCATATAGTTTTTGAATGGCCTCTAAACCTTTAAGTTCGGTTAACAAAAAGGTAGACTTTGCTTCGAAATATTTATCACTTAATGATTCGAAGGCGAATTTATTTGGAATATTTGTTTTTTGGTCTACTTGTGCCGTCTTAATCAAGTCGTCTTGATAGTGTTTTTCTTCAGTCACATCCCTAAAACAACTTAAAACGATCCGTTTGTCATGAACCCTTATTTCCGTAGCATGTTCTTCAATTAATTTATCACCATACTCATATATCAGACTTGAATTTGATTTCAATGTGTTCATGTGATTTTTGTAGCGAATCTGATCTTCTCCCTTTAAGGACTGAACAAACTGTGAAATAGGTGTAAATTTAGGATAGTCAAAGAGTTCTAAAGCTTTTTTGTTGAACCGCATTAGTTCATTTTCCACAATTCGATAAGCCACTAAATCCGATTGATATACTGCTTTGAATAACTCTTTTTCTGTTTCGACTCTTTTATTGTCTTCTTCTTTCTGAATGTAGTTGAAAATCATGACAGATAATAAATTGAAAAAATCATCTTCAACATAAATGTCTTTCTCAATCGATTGATAAATGGTTATTGCCCCAAAAACGGAATGGTAAGTATATAAATACTGAATCGATTCATCATAAGGCTTTCCAGTGATAATATCCAAAGGCCATCTCAAAAGTTGACGCGATTCGATGATATCCTCTTGCCTATCATGTGCAATGTGTAACACACTTTTAAAAAAGTGTTCTTTTAAAAATGTTTTTTCATAGAGTCTTTGTTTTTTATAGTGCAGTATTGTATTCGGTTCAATGAATAATACAGCTTCTTTGAATGGGTGAGATTTCTCTGCCTCAATAAATAGTTGACGTACTTTTTCTCTTAAACCAACAAGCTGATTTATATGAAAATCCATTTTAAGAAGTTCTCTTGTCTGTTGAAAGACTACAGACTGACGTATTTTATTGACTTCAATGACTTTTTCTTTAATATCAACTTTAAGTTCTTTGGAAGAGATTTCTATATGAGTATCTTGTTTTTTTTGCTCAACAGGCTCTATTTTTCTTGATGTTCTTCGCAGAGATTTTAATTTTTTTTGATAAGTGTCAATCGATAGTTTGTCAGAAAGCTTCGTGTACAATTTTACTAATAGTCCGTAGATTTTAAACTGACTTTCTGTATCAAGTTGTTCAAATCTATGTTCATGTTCGACTTCAAAAACCGAGGCTTGTCGATACTTTTCCAACATCATTAACAAGCATAAATGATAATAATCGTAAGTTTGATCGGTTTTACCCATTAGTAGTCTTTCTAACGATCGAGCATCTTGTTTTTCCGTGTAAATATCCAATTCTAAAAACGTTAGTCTCATGATGGTTTCAGGGTCTAACTTACTGGATTTTAAAGAATCAATGTTTAATAGTGCTAAATCATAGGCTTTGTTTTGAACATACTTGTCCAATTTTTCCAACAAAAACTTAGATTTAATCGTATCCGGTAATACTTCTTCTAGTGCTTGATCAATTAAATCATCATACGAAAGTTTTTGTGCTTTTCTAAGTTCGATTAAATCCATAAAGTATAAATACCTTTTTAAAACGGGCAGTGTGCTTTTTCGATGATTGATGGCATCTAGTGCTTTGTCAAACTGGTTATCATTGGTATAGGCCTTAATGAGCTTTTCGAGTGCTAACTCGTAGTTGGGATCATCTTGTCGATTTTTGAGCGATGTCATAATATGAGATAGCAACTTAATTGCTGGGCCATATTGTTGATAGTTTAACAGTATATCAGCATAAAAAGACTCTGCTAAGAGAATCTCTTTTGGATCAGTTGTTTCGGCTAAGAAAGCCTCTATCTCCTGAAAACTTTCTTCAGTTTTTGGTAGGTCCAATAGGGCTTTTAAAGTCATGTTACGCCTCGTGATATTCTTTGTTTAATTGTGTGGCTTTTTCTAAGTATTTAATCGCAACCACATCAAAAGGTATGTGTAGCTTTTCTGATAATCCAATTTCGTGTTTAAACATGGCCACTTGATGCCATTGCAAGGTTTGAAACATTCTAAACACAATGAGTTTCTTAAGTTCCTCTTTGGTCGCTTTATGACCTAAATAAACATCAAGCAATGCTTTGGCATCTTCAAAATCAATATTACCAAAACAAGCAATGTCATAATAAGGGTCATTATTGCCTGAAAACTCAAAATCAACCACTAAGGCTCGATCGTTTTGAATGATAAAATTCGACGGTTGTGCATCACCATGACACAATACTAGTGGGTCAGTTTCATACTGTTTGTATAAAGATAACCAAGTATCCTTTAAGTCATAATAAAGCTCATTTTGATGATGGTTTAATTTTTCATATTGTTTCAACCTGTTTTTCATGTCATAATCGTTCAATGCTTTGATGCCAGAACGATGTATCAATTTTAAGGTGTTTGAAACTGCTTCAAGGTGCTGCTTTCGATCCAACGTAGATAGTATTTCTCCTTCTACGTACTCTGCCATTTTAATGCCGCTATCTAAATCTAAATAGAGTGTGTGATTCGTGATGCCAAGTGGTTCAATGAGTTTGATATTTCTGCTTTCGATGTTTCTGTCAACAAAGTTCTCGGCTTTTTCCCCAGGCAATCTAAATGTGTATTTTTGATGATCTGCTTCTACAACAAAGGTATAGTTACTCATTCCACCTAATAATCTGTGTGAGACGACTACATCCTTTTGTAGAATACTACTTGCAATTTTTTTGATTAATGATTCCATATAAGTTAAACTCCTTTAATAAACGTTACTTTCCCATTTTCATATATTGCATATTCAGGTATGGGATTAGATACTGCACCTGGATTAATAAAGACAATTTGTTTGTGAGACCAAGTTTTTTGAATATGTGTGTGACCATAGATCACAACATCCGCTTTCCTATCAAGCGCAAATTCGATTAATTCATCCATGCCATATTTTACGTTGTATAAATGACCATGCACCACTAATATATGTTTGTTATCGATTTCAAGACTAAGGCATAAGGGTAGTGTTAAAAATCTATCAGCATTTCCTCTAACCGCTTTTATATGAAGCGTCTCAAACTCCTTTTGGGTTAACACTAAATCCCCTGCATCTAGGTGTTCGTTAATGTCGGAATGCTTTTGCTTGATTTTACTGAGTAAATCATACCTGCCATGGGCATCTGATGTGATAAGTACCTTCACGATAATGCCTCTTTCAATGTTTCTAGGGCGAGGGCTCTATGCGACAGACTGTTTTTTTCATGCTCATCCATTTCCGCCAAGGTTTTATTGTGTTCAGGCAAAAAGAAAACACTGTCATATCCAAATCCATTTTGGCCTCTGCGTTCTTTCAAAATGACACCTTCTAAACGTCCTTTAAAGCTCTGATACCTCAAGTCTTTTGGATTATATAAGACTAACACGGTCATAAAATAAGCTTCTCTATTAGATGAATCCTTAAGTTCATCTAATAATAAGTCTATGTTTGATTCATCTCCGAGACCAGAATACCGTTGTGACAGAACGCCTGGCGCCCCATTAAGCGCATCAACACATAACCCAGTATCATCGGCCAGCGTGAGCATTTGATGTTTTTTCGCAAAGTAACTGGCTTTTAGAAGTGCATTTTCAAAAAAGGTATCTTTAGTCTCATCAACCTCATCATAATCCTGTAAATCTTTGAGTGATACAATCTCAAAGTGATCTTTCAAGATTTCCTGGATTTCTTTTTTTTTGTGCTCGTTTTGAGTCGCTACTAATAATCGCATAACAACGCCCCTTTTTTTTAATTATATCATAGATTCTTAAGAAAAAAATCAGTTATAAACTGATTTAATGTAAGATACTTTGAAATTTTGATATTCGGTCGTGTTTACCTAACACAATCACAACATCCTTACTTCTAAGTTCGCTGTCTGCCTTTGGCAGTATCACATTTTTCCCTCTTTTGATTAATAAAATATTTACGTCAAAGCGGTTTCTGACATCAATATCAACCAATTTAATGGTTTTGAAAGATTCACTGATGAATATTTCATATACCCCGTACTCATCTGTAATGTTATAGTAATCTAATACATTATCTGATAATAATCTTCTTGCAAGACGCTTACCTGCAGATTTTTCTGAAGAAACAACTTCAGTTGCTCCAACTTTTTCAGCAACTTTTGCGTGGTAGTCATTGTCAACTTTAACGGTAATTTTTCCAACTTTCATTTCAGAAAGAATCATGGTCGTTAAAATACTGTTTTCAACATTCCCCGGAATAGAGACAATCACATGGTCAGCATGTTGTGCGCCAATTTCTCTTAACACATTGACATCTGTTGAATCTCCTATAACGGCATTTTCAACAAACCCTGTTACTTTACTAACAGCTTCTTCTTTTCGGTCTAGTGCGACTACGTCCGCACCTAACGTTGTCAATTCTTCACATAACGCGACACCAAATGTGTCGAGCCCTATTACTAAATAGGTTTTTTTCATTCTATCACATCCGATAACATATTATCACAATTTCATGAGATTATCAAAAATTATTCTTAAATATATAGTATAATATTTTTAGTTTACATCAGGAGGTTCATAAAATGAAAAATGAACAAGACAACGAAATCATCGATTTTGATGAATTATTCGAGAAAGAAACAAAAAAAGAATCATCTAAAGCAGAACCTATTTCGAAACCTAAGGCTGTTGGATTAATTGGGGTTTACTTTTTAATCACGTTAATCGTTGCACTCGTCTTGCAACTATCGATGCTGGGGTTGAATGTTGGCACCGTTTCGCTTAATGTCGAACAAGCCATGTTAGAAAATGTGTCACAACACACCTATGGCATTGGTTATTTACCCCAATCTGACTTTGATTTATATGAAAGTGATTATCCTAACATCAAAGTGATTTATGAGTCTGATGCATATGTCGTCTTTGCCAACAAAGGCAATACGTTTTTGCTTGAAACTTATGAAGTTTCTCACATTACCTCAATTTATGAGGAAAAGACACCAAATTGGCCGATTAAAGATGGCTATAGACCGGAAATTAAACGGTTTTTGTTTGAAGGAGACACAACCTTCTTAACTGCGTTTGAGATATCGCTACCTGGAGACAGTGCGCTTTATTATCCAAAAACTACTGAGACTTTTTCAAGTAATGCACAAGCGATTTTAAATTTTGTGGTTTATGTGTTGTTGGCAATAGCCTTAATTCCACTAACACTCTCTACGCTTAAAAACGAGTTTAAAATGCACTTTCCTAGAAAGACATGGGCGATTGATTTGCTCATTGGCTATGGCATTATGTTATTGGTTTCCATGTTTGCTAATGTCATTGTATCGATCATAAGTTCTATATTTAAATATTTACCAGAACAAGCTGTGAATCAACAAGCCATCGAAACCTCATTGTTCTCACAGTACGGTATTTTAATTTTGTTGGTTACTGTGTTATTCGCACCAATCATCGAGGAATTGATTTTCAGAAAATCTATGTTCTCTTTGATTCGCAATCCAAAGGTCGCCATTGTTGTTTCGTCTTTACTTTTCGGATTAATTCATGTAGCTTCAGAAGCTAGTGTCCTTGGATTTGTAACGAACTGGATTGCCTATAGTGCAAGCGGATTTGCACTAGGATATATCTATATAAAAAACAACCACAATGTATGGTCAAGCATTATGATACATGCTTTATATAACTCTGTGGCTGTACTACTTATGCTTTTTGTATTGTAGAAGAAAACAACGTCAGTTTTTCTTTATTTGCGTAATCAATCGCGAAAAGACCATATTCATCTTTGAAATCTTTATGACCCTTAAGTATAAAGTTTTGAAGTAATTCATAATCCTCTAAGAGTACTGCGTACCTTAGAGGATTTTTGTTTATGCTTTTAATATAATTCGAACTCATCTTAAAGGTCATTAGCGCTTCTACCATATCAAACTGATTTTCAAGTCTTGCAAATTCTATTGGTGTCTCGCCAAACCTATTTCTTTGATCGATGTTTACGCCCTCCATAAGCAAACGGTTCATAACTTCAATTTTGCCGCTACGAATACTTGAAAAAATAGGTGTTTCTTTTGCATTATTCTTCAAGTGTGGGTTGTAGTGATCTTTTAGTAAGTAATCAACCATCACATAATTGCCTTGTTCACAAGCAAGGTGCAACAAGGTGTTTTTAAAGAGATCAGGATCCTTTGATCTACAGTTTACAGTTTTTAATACGAATTCAAAAAAATTTGTGTTGCCACTTTTGATCGCGTAATGAACCAAAGAATGCCCGTCAAAGGTCTTAACATCTGTTTTCGCGCCACTTTCGATTAAAAGTTTAAGCATATCTGTGTCTGCTTTTAAGGCAGCTAAATGAATGACTAATTCACCTTTCTTATTTTGGACATTAACGTTTGCACACTTTTTAATGAGTTGTTTTGCAATAGAGAGTTTACCTTTTTTTGCACAATCAAATAAAGGTGTTTCACCATTTTGATCAACGATATTTACATCAATATCATTGTCTAATAGATAAGTAATCACCTGAACTGAACTTGTTCTCACTGCGTAATGAAGGAGGCTTTGGCCTCTTTCGTCTTGAGTATTTAAATGGATAGGATTGTTAAAAAAATAAAAAACGTCATTACTAGCTGCTTTTAAAAATGCTTCTTTCATGTTATCACCGTCATCATTATAACATGAAATCCCTATTTAAAAAATCCTCATTTACGACGTTTTATTATCTTATTTACAATAAAAAAGTCTCATGAAAAAGAGACTTTTTATCAATTATTTTACTGCGTCTTTTAAAACTTTACCAGCTTTAAAAGCAGGAGTTTTTTGTGCAGGGATATGGATTGTAGCCCCAGAACGTGGGTCACGACCTTCTCTTTGAGCACGATTACGAACTTCAAATGTTCCAAAACCAGTTAGCACTACTTTTTCGCCATGTTTGCCAAGACTTTCGGCAACACTTTCAACAAATGCATTTAAAACTTCTTCAGCAACTTTTTTAGTCACTTGTGATTTTTCTGCTACTACAGCGATTAATTCTGTTTTGTTCATATTGAACCTCCTCTTGTCTTTATGTGGCCATTATATCATGCTTTTTTTTTATATGCAATGTAAATTATCAAATATTTTAACTATTTTTTCGGTAATGGTGCGAAAAAATGCCTTTCGGCACCTAATTTCTATTCGATTTTCTCACTTTTAAGTGTTCTGGTTAATAATTGAGTGACAGCGCTATCAACAGACATATTTTCATATATTACATGATAAGCCACTTCAATGATTGGTAAGGACAACCCTTTTTGTTCAGCAAGTTGATGAAGTGCTAGAATAGATCTAACCCCTTCAATGGTTTGTTTTTGTTCCTGGTATATTTGTTCTAAAGACTTACCTTTACCTATTTCTTTACCTGCTTTAAAGTTTCTTGAGTGTTCACTGGTTGCGGTAACAATCAAATCTCCGATGCCAGTTAGGCCAAAGGCGCTTTCTTTTGTGCCACCATAAGACTCGATAACGCGAACCATTTCTAATATGCCTCGAGTAATCAGTGCTGCTCTAGCATTTTCACCCATATCAAGGCCAGTTGCAATGCCTGATACCACTGCTATCGCGTTTTTTACTGCACCGCCAACTTCACATCCAATTAAATCGGTAGAGCGATACACGCGCATGTATGTGTCATTGGAAAACACGTTTTGAAGTTCTATCGCTAAAGATTCGTCTGTAGAGGCCACTGTTAGTAAAGTTAGTTTTCTTCTTATGACTTCTTCTGCATGTGAAGGCCCTGTTAATACAGCAAATCCTTTTAAAAACCTAGTCTCGATCACTTCATTAACGATTTCAGAAACTCTTTTGGCTGTGTCTGGTTCAATGCCTTTAGAGACATTGATAAAATATTTAGGTTGTTCGAGCAAACTATTGATTGTCGTTAACAAGCCTCTCATCACTTTTGTAGGTACAGCCAACACAATGTAATCAGAGTAAGCGAGTCCAACCGATAAATCATTGGTTGCTTTCAGTTGATTGGAGAGTGGTAAATCAAAAAACGGGTGAATATGATGATTATTAATAAGATCTACAAAAGTAGTGTTTATGTCGTAAATGATAACTTCGTGACCATTATCGATCAGTAATTGTCCAAGCGTTGCACCCCATGCGCCACCGCCAAGAATTGCTAATTTCATGATTAGTCCTTCTTTCTAAAAATAAGTTTAATGGGTGTTCCTGTAAAATCGAATGCTTTTCTGAATTGGTTTTCCAAATAACGTTGATACGAAAAATGGACAAATTCAGGATCATTCACAAAAATGACAAATGTTGGAGGTTTTGTGGATACTTGTGTGACGTAAGAAAACTTTGCCTTCCCACGATTAAATAGTGCTGGCGGATTCATCGCGACGCTATCAACTAATATATCGTTGATCACGTTCGTTGGAATACGTTTGTTATAGTTTTCATAAGCTTTATTAATCGCTGGGTAAATGGAGTCAATACGTTTATTTTCTTTCGCCGAGACGAAACAAACTTCTGTATAAGTCAGAAATTTAAAGGTGTCATAAATAGACTGTGTCATCTTCTTCATCGTTTTTTCATCTTTATCTACGATGTCCCACTTGTTAACGACAACCACACTTGCTTTGGCATAGTCTTGGACGTAGCCTGCCACATGCATATCCTGTGCAATAATTTCTCTTGACCCGTCTACAACCACTAAGGCAACATCGCAACGTTCGATTGCTTGTAGCGCTCTTAAAACCGAGTATTTCTCAGTGCTTTCATACACTTGTCCACGTTTCTTAATGCCTGCTGTATCAATAATTGTGTATTTAACATCATCTTTGACAAATGCTGTATCAATCGCATCTCTAGTGGTGCCAGCGACTTCACTGACAATTGCACGTTCTTGACCCAATATGGCGTTAGTCAAACTAGATTTACCCACATTTGGATAGCCAATCACAGCTAACTTAATGGTATCATCTTCGATTTGTGTCTCTTCTTGAGGCATTTTATCAACGATTGCATCCATCAATTCTCCTACACCAATGCCATGATTGGCTGAAATAGCAATAGGATCTCCAAAACCTAACGCATAAAACTCATAAATAGACTGTTTCAAATCCAAGTTATCGACTTTATTTACAGCAACTATAACGTCTTTGTCTGTTGGATAAAGACGCTTTGCAATAAACAAGTCATCATCCGTCAGTCCTTGTCTTGAGTCTACAACAAAAACAATCAAATCAGCTTCTTGAATAGCTACATCTGCTTGTTGTTTAATTTGTTCTAAAAAAGGGGCATCGCTAATTTCGATGCCCCCAGTATCAATCACTGCGAAACTTTTTGTTAACCATTCTGTTTTGGCATAAATGCGGTCACGCGTTACACCAGGAGCGTCATTAGTTATGGATAATCTTGAACCAATTAAGCGATTAAACAGGCTCGATTTTCCAACGTTAGGACGACCTACAATAGCTACTTTAAATGGCAATGCCATCACCTCATTTATTTTTTCTTTTTATCGTCTTTCAAAACACTTCCGAAAAGATCTCCAAGAGTCGTCGTTGCTTCCTCTTGATCATTTAGGTAAGGTTCATACTCGCTACGCATGTTTTCTTCTGTTACTTGTTTAATAGATAATTTTAAATGCCATTCTCTTGGATTTACCTCAATGACTCTCGCCAACACTTCATCGCCAACTGCGAATAAGTCTTCAATCTTATGAACGCGTTCAACAGAAAGTTCAGACACAGGAATGAATCCACTTACGCCTTTAGCTTCAACCATCATTCCTTTATCAGTGATGATTTCAGTGACTTTCACTGTAACATCTTCACCTTTTTTGAATGAAACATCTTTCCAAGGGTTATCAATCATAGCTTTTTTAGAAAGGCTAATTTTCTTTTTCTTAATGTCAATCGTCAAAATAGCGGATTCAACAACATCGCCGATTTTTACATAGTTTGCGAAATTATCATTTGGATTCCATGAGTATTCACTAGCGTGAAGTAACCCTCTAACCCCATCTTCAAATTCAATGATTAATCCAAAAGGTAATTTTTGTACGACTTCACCAGAAACCGTTGAACCTTTCTTATGATTTTCAGCAAATACTTCAAATGGTGTCGGCAAAAGGACTTTACGAGACAAATCTAATCTCATGCCTTCTTTTTTTATCACTTTGACTTCGATTTTTTGTCCAATTTCTAATACATCTGTGATGTTTTCGATGCGTTGGTGTGAAATTTGTGAAATACGAAGTAATCCAGCAACATGTTCAAAACGAACAGTTGCAGCATGAGGATCGAGTCTTTCAACAGTCCCAGTAATGATATCACCCGTTTTAATGCCATCAATTTCTTCTTTTCTTGCTTGTTGTCTTGTTTCCAATTCTTGTTGACGTTTTGCTTCAAAGATTTGTTTTCTTGATGCAATCAGTCTAGGTCTATTTACAGAGCCTTTTACTTCAATCAAGTTAACTTCAAGGTTTTGACCTTTCAAAGTCGCTTTTTGATCAACCAGTTCGCGATCTAAAAGTCCAAATGGTAAAAATATATCGAAACCAAGGTACTTTAAATGTAGGCCTTTATCGTCAACTTTGCCAACTTTAGCAATAATTGTCTTGCTATCTTTATACGCTTGTTCGATTTGCGCATATTTTTCTTCTTTTAGTAGCGGAATTCTTGAAAGCAAAATAAAACTTGGATCATCATTGATTTTCTTGATGATTGCAGTTACTTTGTCTCCTTCCTTAACAGCTCCAATAAAAGAGGTTAAAACGCCGTCGTAAAATTCGACAAACATTCTCGCTTCTTCATGGTTTTCAAGGGTAAGTGTGATAACTTTTTCTTCAACTTTGAAGACAGTTCCCTCAACTCTGTCATTTACCTTAAGTGATACAAGATTAACGTCCTTCATTTGTAGTTCTTCCATGGTATTTCTCCTTTTTCAATATTTCTTCTATGATACGATTTGTTGTGTCCTCTACTGTATAGTGGGTCGTATCAATCACAATAGCATCATCTGCGCATACAAGTGGTGACTCTTTTCTTGTTGAGTCCTTTAAATCACGTTCAATAATTTCTGTTTCTAAAGAGTCGATATCTTGTTTAATACCTAATTCCTCTTTATCCTTTTGTCGTCTTTTTGCCCTTTCCTTAACCGCAGCTGTTAAGAAAATTTTTAAATCTGCATTAGGCAAAACAACGGTTCCAATATCTCTCCCATCCATGATGACATCAATATCTTCAGCAGCTTGCTTTTGAATGTTAACCAAAATTTTCCTAACATATGGAAATGAGGAAACCTTTGATACATTTTTCGTCACTAAATCTGACCTGATAAGACTCGTCACGTCTAATTTGTCGATATAAATGCGTTCTTTTTCATATCTTACTCTAACATCTTCCATAAATTTATAACTTGATTCATCGTCTAAATTTACTTTTTTCTCCAATGCTAGGTAAGTAATCGCGCGGTACATCGCACCGGTATCGATATGTGTTAAATTTAATTGTTTAGCAACTCGTTTGCTAATCGTTGATTTTCCGCTTCCTGCTGGTCCATCAATCGCTACTTTAAATCCCGGCATGATTACCCTCCACACCCTCTAATTATATCACTATAAGTGTTTAATTTCTATATATCTATGACTATTTTTTAATTTCACCAAATAGTTTTCGTACTTCATGTATTTTAAGCGGACGATAACTTCCACGTTCAACACCTTCTAATGTTAAATCGGCATACCCAATTCGTGTTAGATTTTTAACTGGGAATCCAACCTTTTCAAACATTTGTCTCACTTGTTGATTCTTTCCTTCGTGAATGATAATTTGAACCAAAGTAGTCATGTTTCTTTTGTCATATTCCATCACTTTGACTAAGGCTGGTCTAGTCGTATAATTGTTTTCAATTACCACCCCGGTTTTAAGTTGTTTGATGGCTACTTTTGTAAGCATCCCTTCAACTCGTGCCAAATAGGTTTTTTTCACTTCAAACTCAGGTCGAGTAAGATAATAGGCTAAATCTCCATCATTCGTAAATAATAAAAGTCCAGCTGTATCGAAGTCTAGTCTTCCTACTGGAAAAATCCGGTGATTTCGATCGACAACATCAAACAAATCCATAACCGTTTTACGATTTTTATCGTCTTTTACTGTTGTTACAAAACCTGTAGGTTTATTCAACAAATAATACACATGTGTTTCTTTTTCAATGATTTTATCATCGACGGTCACCATATCTTTTGGATTAACAGAAAAACCTGGCTCGGTTACCACAGTCCCATTGACCTTAACTCGGCCGGATTCAATCACTGAAACAGCCCCTCTTCTTGAAGCAATTCCCGCTTCAGCTAATCTTTTTTGTAATCTCATATAGTTTCCTCGCAATTCATTGATATTATAGCATATTATTACGTCTTTCAAGAAAAAAAGGGCTTATTTTCACCCTTAAGTTTCCTTAATAATTACTTTTCTCTTGAAACGTATGATCCGTCTTGTGTACTTACAATGATTCTCTCACCTTGTTCGATGAACATTGGTACTTTGACTAATAAACCAGTTTGAAGGATTGCGTCTTTAAGTGCGTTGGTTTTGGTATCACCTTTCACACCTGGTACCGTTTCTACAATTTCAAGGGTTACTTTATCTGGTAGAATCAATCCTAATACTTCTTTTTCGTCATAAAACATGACATCCACTTCCATCCCTTCGTAAATGAATTTGATTTCATTTTCGACTTGTTTTTGGGAAAGTTCAATTTGTTCATAAGTTTCTAAGTTCATGAAAACATAAGTATCACCAGATTGATATAAGTATTGCATTTTGTTTTTGTCAATTTGTGCTTTTTCAACTTTTTCACTTGCATTAAATGTGTAGTCGATGACTGAACCAGTTCTTAAATTTCTGAGTTTAGAACGGACAAATGCTGCGCCTTTACCTGGTTTAACGTGCATGAATTCGATGATTTGAAAGATGTTCCCATTAAAACTAATGGTTAAACCTGTTTTAAAATCGCTTGTGCTAATCATAATGTTACCTCCATAAAAAATACCTTTTTAATTATATCATAGAATCAATCATTGTAAATGTTTTTCGATTAATTCTTTGATTGCAAACACATAACTGTACTCTTTTAACCCCTTGAAATATACGTCTGCGAGGTCTTTAAATAAATCTGTTTGTCTAAAAGATTCACGTTTTTCAATATCAGATAAATGTACGATGGCTTTTTTAGCACATACAAGTTCGAATGCATCTCTTAAGGCAATGGAGTAATGCGCCAATCCACCTGGGTTCATCACGACAAAATCATAGTTTTCATCTCTTTGAAGGTAGTCAATTATCTCGCCTTCGTGGTTACTTTGAAAAAACACAAATGAGACATTTGGAAATGCTTCTGTTAATAAATGATTGATGCCATCCATTGTGAGTGAACCATAATGAGTTTGACTTCTTCGACCCAATTTATTCAAATTTGGCCCGTGTATGATTAGTCCTTTATACATGCGATTGCTCCTTCATATTTTTTAGTATTTGATCAATTGTCTTTTGTGGATCATGATCGTTTGAAACAATTAAATCCGAGAAAAATATGTATTTTAGCATACGCTCATCTTTTAGTGCTTCTAAGGTTTTGGTTTTTAATAATGGTCTTGGAAAATCATGAACGATGCGTTTTTCAATGATGTCTAATTCTGTATCAATGAAAACCACCAAACCCTCCATTAGTTGTTTGTTTTCTTTTCTTGTGACAATCCCGCCACCCGTTGAAACAACCAGTTGATCGCAGCCTTTTAGTTCTGATAATGCTTTGGTTTCGAATTCTCTAAATGTTTTTTCTCCATATTGTTCAAAGATTTCATCTACGAACATTAATGTGTCTTTTTCAATTTTGTGGTCCAAATCAACGAAACTATACCCCAATGTTTTGGCTAAGCGTTTCCCGATGGTTGTTTTACCTGAACCAGGCATACCTATTAAATATATATTCATATTAGTCCTCATAAAATGCTTTAATGTCTTTGATTAATTGGTCTAAAACATCTTTTTTATCTGACACATCGTACACATGGGCGTGCATTTGATTTTTAAACCAAGTCTCTTGTCTTTTTGCCAAATGCCTTGTGTTTTGTTTAATTAGCGCAATCGCCTCATCTAAAGTGATTTGACCATCAATGTATTGATTAAGTTCTCGATAGCCTAGTATATTAGGTGTAATACCACGTTTTTTCAAGGTCTTTACCTCTTGTAAAAAACCATCATCTAACATGATATCTACCCTTTGATTGATTCTTTCATATAAGGTTTCTCGCGGCATTGACAGATAGATGATGTATGCGTCATACAACAATTCATCTTTTTTGTTTAAGGATGAACGCTTTTGATGTTGGGCCATTGAGATGGCTCTGAGCACTCGTCTTCGATTATTTGGATGAATTTGTTTAGAGGCTTGTTCATCAAGTGATACTAAGCGCTTGTACAAAGCTTCATTAGTCCATTCACTTAAAGCCTTTTCTAAGTCAATATCGCGCTTAGGTGAGTCAAATTCATAATTGAATAGTGCAGCTTTGATGTATAACCCAGTCCCACCTACAATAAAGGGGTGGTCAATGGTGTGAATCAATTGTCTCACTTCTTTTTGGAAAGTTGACACATCATATAATTGATTGGGTTCATAGACATCTATAAGATGGTGTCTAACACCTTTTGTCTCTATTGGTTTTATCTTAGCTGATCCAATATCCAATCCCTTATAAACTTGAACAGAATCGCCACTAATGATTTCAGCGTTAAACTTTTTTGCCAGTTCAATCGATAATCCAGTTTTTCCAACTGCGGTTGGTCCGCAAATAACCACTACTTTTTTCATACAATCCTCTTAAAGAGCTTTTCAATTTCATATTGGGTAAACTGAATAACAACAGGTCTGCCATGAGGGCAGTAATAAGGGTTTTCACAAGCTTGAAGACCAGAAAACAAATGGTTGATTTCATCAGTAGAAAGTGATTTATTCGCTTTAATTGCCCCTTTACAACTTACATCTTTGGCCAATTGATCTCGTAATTTTGATAAGTCAATATGGTTATAATCTCTAAGTTGTTCAATTAAACCATAAACCATATAATCCAAATCCTTTTCCTCTAACCATATTGGAATTGTTCTTAACAAAAAGGTATAGTCACCAAATAATTCAAAGGTTAGACCGTAAGACTCAATTAGACTTTGGTTTTGTGTGATGATGCTGGACTCACTAGGCTTAAACTGGTAACTAATTGGTGTAATGAGCTGTTTCTTTACTGTTTTAACTTCACCTAAGCGCTTATAAATAGCTTCGTAGCGAATCCGTTCTGCAGCAGCGTGTTGGTCAATTAGATAAAGCCCTTTTTCATTTTGATATAATAAATAAGTGCCCGCATAACTGCCTATATAGTCCATATCTTCTAATTTTTTATTGTATTCGATTTTGGGTTCTTGAATGGTTAAAGTAGGTATAGCATTTTTATCTTGTTTTTCCTCTAGATTCTCCATCAAGTATTCAAACCCAGATACCTTTACATATTTATCGGCTTTGTTTAAGACATCTGGAATTGACAAAGGTTTTGTCATAAAGGCTTTACGTATATGTTCTTTGATTAAGTTTGCGATCACATATTCATTTGAAAATTTCACTTCTCTTTTTTGCGGATGAACGTTGACATCGATTAAACTTGTATCCATTTCAATATCGATTAAGGCGATTGGATACCTTGAAACCATTAAATGGGTGTGATAACCATCAATGACACTGTTAATCAATAGATAGTTTTTTATCGTTCGATGATTAACTAGAACAACGATATCATTTTTCTTTGAACGCGTAATCACCGGTTTGATCAAATAAGATTTGATTTTGATGTCATCTAATTGGCTCTCATAGGTAATTAGATTTTTAGCAACTTCAGGGCCGTAAACCGATTGAAAGAGGTTTTCATAATGATTGTCTCCATAAGATTGTCTGACGGTTTTTTCATCATGTGTGACTAAAAATGCTATTTTTGGGTTGGCTAACATCATTTCATCAGCAACCTCAAGCATGTAGGACAATTCCAATTGTGGACTTTTTATGTATTTTAGTCTTGCAGGAACATTATAAAAAAGTTCGCTGACAGTGACAGAAGTCCCATTGTTTTGTGAGCTCTTTTTTTCTTGTGTAAGCTTCCCACCTTCATAGGTAACTTCATAGGCGATATCATCTTCATGCTTAGATGCAATGGTCATCTTAGAAACAGATGCAATGGCTGGAATTGCTTCGCCTCTAAAGCCTAAACTGTTGATATGAGCTAAGTCATATTCATTTTTAATTTTTGATGTAGCATGCCGAAAAAACGCTAAGTGAATGTCTTCTTTATCCATGCCTATGCCGTTATCGATGACTTTGATTTCTTCCAATCCATTTTGCTTAATGTGTATTTCGATTTTATCTGCCTTGGCATCAATTGCGTTTTCAAGCAACTCCTTGAGTGCACTAGCTGGTCTAGTTACAACTTCTCCAGCAGCAATCATGTTGGAGAGTCTATCGTCTAGTTTTATGATTTTAGCCAAAGAAATTCACCTCTCTCATTCTAATTCGTCTTGTAGTTTCTTAACCAATAATAATGCCTCTAATGGGCTAAGCTCATTGATTTCTAATGCCTTTAATTGATTTAGGACCATTTCCTCTTTACTTGAAACATAATTATAATCCTCTTTTTCATCAAAGTTAAACAAATTGATTAAGGCAGTTTGTTTTTTATCTTTTTCCAAATGTGTCAATATTTCTTCCGCTCGTCTTATAAGTGGCCTTGGAAGTTTTGCAAGTTCTGCAACATTAATACCATAGGATTTGTCCGTTGGTCCTTCTTTTATTTTGTGAAGAAATACAATGGTTCTTTTCTCTTCTGCAGCCATTACGTGAATGTTTTTTAACCTTTTCAACGAAGTTTCTAAAATCGTCAATTCGTGGTAATGTGTTGAAAACAAGGTAATACATTTGATTTTTTCGTGAACATACTCAATGATAGCTTGTGCAAGTGCCATACCATCATAAGTCGCAGTGCCTCTACCAATCTCATCAAAGATAAGTAATGAGTTTTCAGTAGCATGTTTAATCGCATCGTTTGTTTCGAGCATTTCAACCATAAATGTGGATTGACCTAACGTCAAATCATCAGATGCACCAATACGGGTAAACACTTGATCGAATATCGGCATGATTGCCAAGTCTGCTGGGACAAAACATCCCATTTGAGCCATAATGACGTGCTGTGCAAACATACGCATATAGGTGGATTTACCACTCATATTTGGTCCAGTTATTAATAAAATACCATTTTGATCTATCGATACATCATTTTGTACAAAATCACCTTTTAACGCTTGTTCAACCACTGCGTGTCGACCATTTTTAATACGAACCGTTTTGTCAGATGTAAAAGAAGGTCGGACATATCGATTTTTTTTAGCAACCATTGCTAAGTTCGAAATAACGTCAATATAGGCAATTTGATCAGATAGTTTTTGAAGGTTTTTCGTGCTTTTAGCGACTAAATCTCTAATTTGAATGAAGAGTTCATATTCAAGGGCTACTTCTTTTTCTCCAGCAGTCAATATGAAAGTTTCTTTTTCTTTTAGGTCTTCAGTAATGAAGCGTTCTGCAGTCGAAAGGGTTTGTTTCCGCTGGTAACCAAAGGAATCATTCACCATATCAAGATTACCTTTTGTGATTTCAATGTAATAACCAAATACTCGGTTGTATCCGATTTTTAGATTTTTTATGCCGGTTCTCTCTCGTTCTTTGGCTTCAAATTGAACCATCCAGTTTTTACCATCTTTACTAGCATTTTTAAGTTCATCTAACGTTTTATCGTACCCAAACTTAATGAGACCACCTTCTTTGATGGTTAGGGGTGGGTCTGACTCAATGGAACGCTCTAAAAGAGTTTTTAAATCTTCAAGGGCTGAAATTTTCTCATTATAATCATCTAATAAAGGGTGATTGAAGCTTTCCAATGCTTGTTTAATGGCAGGCACTCTTGATAAGGTTTGTCTAAGCTGTGCCAAATCTTTACCGTTGGCATTCTTTGTGGCGATTCTTGTGGTAATTCGTCTTAAGTCATAAACACCTTTTAACGATTCTTTTAATTGTTCTAAAGACATCATTGAAGACTGCATCGCCACAATAGCATCAAATCTGTTTTCTATAATTTCTTGATTTATACTCGGTTCATCCATATATTTTCTGAGTAATCTGGACCCTAAAGCCGTTACGCAGTGGTCAAGTACTTCGAACAAGGTTGAGCCTTTTTGTTTTGAGTAAGTATCTGTTAGTTCTAAACTAACCCTCGAATGGTTGTCCATATTGAGAAACCCATTTTTTTCTAAAACACGTATTTCATGGAATTGTTCTAAGTCATTTTTTTGTGTCTGTTTTAAATAGTTCAGTAATAGACCAGATGCTTTATGAGCTTTAATGCCTATCGATTGATTTAGCTCATGTTCTAAGACATGATCTGTTTTTGACAGCAACACAAATTTTTCTAGTTTATTAAACAGTCTTTTGTCAGATGCTTCTAATACGACTTCTTTTAAATCCAATCTGACGATTTCTGACATCAGTTCATCTTCGGTCAAATCTACTTCTACGCTTAAATCACCAGTTGATAGATCTGCATAAGCAAGATTGAAAACCGTATGCTCTTGAGAAATTGCCCCAATATAATTATAAGTAGAGGCATTTAAAATACCTTCATCCATAATCATCCCTGGTGTAATCAACTTCACCACTTCACGTTTAACCAGGCCATTTCCAGGTTCTGTCACTTGTTCTACAATCGCAATCTTAAATCCGTTTTGTATCAGACGTTGAGCATAGGGAATAACGGCATGGTGTGGAACGCCACACATTGGTACCCTTTGTTCAACGCCAGCATCTCTACCTGTTAATGCAATCTCCAATGTTTTAGAAGCAATGATTGCATCTTCAAAAAACATTTCATAAAAGTCACCTAATCTAAAAAAGACTATCGCATCTGCGTAGTCTTTTTTAATTTCAAGATACTGTTGCATCATAGGAGTGTATGTTGTTTCTTTTTTAGCCATACAATCACCTTTCTAATTCAAAAATCTATTAAAATATATTGTTAAACCAATTCATGAATGCTTCCCAGTTAAATAAGAATTTACGATTCTCATCAATATAGTTTTTTGTATGTGAAGCAAATTCATAGCCTGGATCCAAGATTTTATCTAAAAGTTTACCCGAATTATAGTCTCCAAATGATAAAACATCATAAACTCTTAAGAATCCTAATGTAGCATAAAGTGCCGCCAACAATACCACAATAAACACAGTCCAGAAAATGACGCGTCTGACCGGATGTTTTTTCTTTGACTTACTCTTTGTGTTTTCATCTGGCTTAACTTCCACTGAAATCTCATTTTCTTGGGTTTGTTCAATCAAGCCACCTTGAGACTCTTCGATGACTTTTAATTCTTCTTTTTGAACTTTGTCCCATTCTTTCTTATTCAAAGTAGTTTCATAAGCCGATAAAATAGTAGGTTTAAGCATTGGTCTATGTGCTTTTTCATAAGCTTTATCCAACATCAATTGATGATATTGATTCATATCCATTCTTAGCGCCTTGATTTCATCTACCAGTGCTTGTAAAGATTCTTTGGATAACCCTTCTGTTACAATTTGTTTTTCGATCACTTTAATATTCTCTTTTTCTTCGACATTTTTAATTTCTGTAGGTTGGTCAAGTTCTTCTTTTTCTTCGATAAACTTAACTTCTTTTACTTCTTTGTTTACAGGCTCACTCTTAGCGATTGTCCCAACCACTTCTTCGATTTCATCTTTCGGTTCTTCTTTTTCGATGATTTCATTCACTTCAGCTTCGAATTTCTTCTCTTCATCTTGAGTTAGAAGCGTATCCTCAATGAAAACGCGTTCGGTAGGTTTGATTTCTTCGTATACACCTGGATTAGAGGGTACATAGTATTTTTCTTTGGTTTCTTTAGCATTAGCAAGAATGTATTCGATGATTTCTTCTTTTTTGAGTTCAATTGATGCTTTGATGTTATGTTCTATGGCAAATCTTTGAAGTTGAATGACTGCCATTTTTCTCACTTTATCATCTAGCGCTTGTGTATAGGTGTTTTGGTTTTTAAGTTCGCGAATGATAATGGCTACGAGTTCATTTTTCTTAAGTCTTCTTGGAACATCTACGCCATACTTAGTCCCAATTTCACGAAGTTCAACAAGTGTAGAACTCTTATATAGTACCGGTCTAAATAACTCAGGTGATAACCCATCGATTTGATTATCATCATCATAAAAAATAGAATTCAATTTATTTTGATAAGAAAGCGTATCCTCTGCAATCGGTCCAACATTTGCATAATGATTTTTAGATTCATTGACGAATGACAATAATTCTTTTGAAGGCACGCGTTTATCAATTAGGTAAGTTAATAGGGCTAACCATAAGCTTTCAAGTGCTTTTTTTTCAAGTTCCACAGATTTAAATTGTGGAATCAAATTGATCAATTGTGATTCACTGAAATTATCATACCATGATAAACGATAGTTTACTTCGTCAGAGAGCGTCTGTTGAACTATTTGTCTAGAAGTGACATAGGTATCCAGTTCTTTTCTAAGCGCATTCATACGAACTTTTCTTGGTACCATTAACCCAATGGATTCAAAAAAGAGTGTTACTTTATCAGCTGGAAAATAGATGAGTGTTTGGATCACACTTTCCACTTTAACTTGCTTATCCCCCATTTTTACATCACTGTTTTTGGACAAAATAGTCATTAAAATCCCTCCGTTTGTTATTATCTATATATATCATACATCAAATACATCCATTTAGCAAGTGGACGCACTCATAGAAAAAAAGCGAATACTAGGGTTTTTCCACTGGTTTCGCTTTTTAAAAAACTATTTAGTTAGCACCTTATTTAACTCAGTCTCAATGATTTCTTTTACTTCAATTAAAAGTTGATTTATTTCATTTTGTAAGTCTAAATAAGTCTCGATCAAAGGTTCATTTTCAAAGGAATTTCTCGCTTCATCATAGGTCTGTGAAAATTGTTTGATTGCGTTTTGTTTTTGAATGGCTTTAGCATTTACCAGTTGTTTTTGAATGGCTTTCAGCTCAGCAAAACGTTTTTTCAGATCTTTGTTTGAATTGATGACATTCTCAAATTTTTGGTAAGTCTTAACCTCTTCGAGATTCTTGATTAACTCAATTAACTCTTCTTTTTTACTCAACAGCTTCACCTATTAAGAACCAAGTTCTCGCAATCGTGACTTTAACATCGACAAATTGGCCTATCAGCGATTTACTGCCTTTAAAATTGACTAATTTATTATGTTCAGAATATCCAGCCAGAATGTTATCATCATGTTTGGAAACACCATCAACCAATACTTTGATGGTTTTACCAAGGTATTTCTTACTTGCTCTTAAATACCCTTCATTGACAATTTTATTCAATCTTTGAAGACGTTCTTTCTTAGTTGCTTCCAAAATAGTGTCCTCAAAGCTAGCTGCAGGCGTTCCGGCTCGTTTGGAAAATATGAACGTATAAGCCCCTTCGAAATCAACTTTTTGAACCAAATCAATCGTCTCTAAAAAATCCTCTTCTGTTTCTGAGGGAAAAGCCACGATAATGTCTGTAGTAAGCGCAATGTCAGGGCGTGCTTCTTTGAGTTGTTTAATGACATCTAAGTAGCGCTCTTTGGTATAGTGTCTATTCATTTTCTTTAATACACTGTTACTTCCAGATTGTACTGGTAAGTGTAGATGTGGCATGACAGACGGACACAACTTAAAGGCTTGAACTGTTTTATCGTCGATATCTCTTGGATGACTGGTCGTAAAACGAATTCGAGGTATACCGAGTTTGTCCAAGTCCATCAGTAAATCACCGAAAGTATAATCTATGTTTTTAAAGTCTTTGCCATAGGCGTTGACATTTTGGCCAAGCAGAGTTACTTCTTTGTACCCATCTTTAACCAAATCTTTGACCTCTTTGATGATTTCATCTTTATCTCTAGAACGTTCTTTCCCTCTTGTATAAGGAACTATACAATAAGTGCAAAACTCATCACAACCATACATTATATTTACCCATGCTTTAAACTTATGTTCTCTGACCTTAGGTAAGTTTTCAACGATGCTACCTTCTTGTGAAAAGACTTCAATGACGCGTTCTTTGCTGAAATAAGCTTGCATGATATAGTTGGGCAACATATGAATGTTGTGTGTGCCAAATATCATATCAACTTGATCATATTTTTCTAATATTCTGTTTACCACTTTTTCTTCTTGAGCCATGCATCCGCAAAGTCCAAGAATCAAGTCAGGGTTCTTGCGTTTAAGTGGTTTAAGTCTTCCTAATTCGCCCCATATACGGTTTTCGGCATTTTCCCTAATGGCACATGTATTAATTAAAATCACATCTGCATCATGTTCATCATTCGTACGGACATAGCCCATGTTTTCCAGTATGCCTGCCATAGTTTCGCTATCTGCTTCATTACCTTGACACCCATATGTTTGGATTTTATAGGTTTTTCCTTTTCCCATTTTTTGATAGGATGGGTCCAATTCAAACTGAACATGTTCAGTATCATTTTTTGTTCTTTTTCTCGCCTTTGACAAATCAGGCTTGAAATATTTATCAATATCTATCATATTATCACCTTAATAAAGAGTATACACGAAAAAGCTTTCAGTTTCAATTTTTAAGCCAGCCCAGTCATTAATGCGTGAACTACCCACCACTTAATCGAAGTGGGGGCTTCCTATCCAAACCGATGTACCCACCAGTGAATCAATAGGCTATCCCCGTAGTCCCTACGGTTCTAAATCCTTTTATAACTGAAATGCTAACTTATATTGTCTTAATCCTTCTTTATTGATATTGATCGCTGCGTTGTGATCTCGATCTAGGTGTAGTCGACAACTTCGACACTCAAACACTCGGTTAGAGAGTTTCAGTTCAGTGTGAATCTCGCCACAGTGACTACATAACTTCGATGATGGATACCATTTATCCATCGTCATAAGTGTCTTGCCTTCTTTTTCTAACTTGTA
>Ga0265295_1001149_pt1 | contig 48052 bp, 42 predicted proteins | sample Munlansysbiofilm_FD_192503 | JGI IMG/M metagenome (GOLD analysis project Ga0265295, IMG submission 192503) | Leachate microbial communities from a municipal landfill in Southern Ontario, Canada - Methane capture system biofilm | ecosystem: Engineered > Solid waste > Landfill > Unclassified ...
ACGGCGTGCCCTGCTACGCCGGTCTTGCAGCGGTGGACTCCTATCTTGGTGCCACCGAACCGACGGAAGAGGACCCCTTGAACAAGGTCTATCCCGGCCAGTTCAAATACGGCGGCGGCCATGTCATTGAGGATCTGGTCAAGGGCAAGCGCGTGCACCTGAAAGCCGAAGCCTACGGCACGGACTGCTACCCGCGCAAGGCCATCGAGAAGAACGTCTCCCTGGCAGAGCTGCGCAACGCCATCCTCTTCAATCCGCGCAACTGCTACCAGAATTACAACTGCGCCATAAACCGCACGGACAAGCTGAAATACACATACATGGGCCCGCTCAAATCAAACATCGGCAACGCCAACTATGCCACGGCCGGCGAGCTGAGCCCATTGCTGAACGATCCGTATTTTAGAACCATCGGCCTAGGTACCCGTATCTTCCTTGGCGGTGGCGTGGGCTACGTCATCGGCGAAGGCACCCAGCATGTTCCCGACCCCCAGCGCAACGAACGCGGCGTGCCCATGAGCGCCTCGGGAACCCTCATGGTCAAGGGCGACCTCAAAGGCATGAATGCCCGCTATCTGCGCGGGGTGAGCATCGTCGGCTACGGCAGCTCCCTGGCTGTGGGCCTGGGCATCCCCATTCCCATCCTGAACGAAGAGATGGCCTGGTTCACCGGCGTGGCCGACGAGGACATCCTCGTGCCCATCGTCGATTACGGAGAGGACTATCCAAACGGATATCCGTCCAAGTACGGACACGCCAGCTTTGCCGACCTGAAGAAGGGAGTCATCCGCGTGGAAGGCAAGGATGTGCCCACCACGCCCCTGACCAGCCACACTCTCTCCCTGGAAGTCGCCGAGGAGCTCAAGCGCTGGATCCAGGAAGGTCGATTCCTGTTGACTGAGGCCCAGGAACCCATTCCCGCAAGGTGAGTCATGGCCGAACCCGTTTATTTCTGGAACCTGCGCGCCTCGCGCAAGGCTCCGTATGAAGCAAAGGTCAAGCGCCTGCTGAAGCTGGCCGGCCTGGGTGCGGAACTTCGCTCCGGCGATCTGGCCGCGATCAAGCTTCATTTCGGCGAGGGCGGAGGCACGGGCCATGTGCGCCCCTTGCAACTCGCGCCCATTCTGGCCTTTGTCCGCAAATGCGGAGCCAAACCGTTTCTGACCGACACCAACACGCTCTACGTCGGCCAGCGCGGCGAATCCGTTTCCCACGGGCTGCAGGCCGCCGCCCACGGTTACGACCCCAATGTTCTGGGTGCGCCGGTCATCATCGCCGACGGACTCAAAAGCGGCAACGAGCGGGCCGTTCCCTGTCCCGGCAGGCATTTCGAGTTTGCCTATCTGGGCGGGGACATAGTCGACGCGGACATGATGGTCACGATCAGTCACTTCAAGGGACACGATCTGGCCGGATTCGGCGGCACCATCAAGAACGTGGGCATGGGCTGCGCCACGCGCAAGGGCAAGATGCAGCAGCACTGCGGCCTTGGCCCGACCATCCATCCCGAGCATTGCACCGGCTGCGGAATCTGCGTGGAGGAGTGCAGCCACGGCGCCCTGACCCTTGACCCAAGCGGCAAGGTCACCATCGACCGCGACAAGTGCGCGGGCTGCGCGGCCTGCTTCCTGGTCTGCCGCGCCGGAGGCCTGGAAGTGGACTGGCGGGTGGATGTGAACACATTTCTTGAGCGCATGGCCGAATATGCGGCGGCTGCGCTTTTGACCAGGCCGAGGCGGACCTTCCACATGAGCTTCATCCAGCAGGTCAGCCCCGGATGCGATTGCACGGGCTTCTCCGATGCGCCCATCTGTCCCGATCTGGGACTGCTGGCCTCCTGGGATCCGGTGGCCCTCGACCAGGCCTGCCTGGACCTGGTCAACCAGGCCCAGCCCTTGTTTCCGAGCGCCCTTCCGGAAGGCATCGTACCCGGACAGGACAAATTCGAGGCCATCCACGGACACGTGCGGGGCGTCCATCTTCTGGAGTACGCGGCAAGCCTCGGGATCGGCTCCCGGGAATATGCGCTTCAGCCCGTATGAGACAGGCTTTTTGACACACATTGAGACTGGACAAAGGGCGTAACGCTATTATATGTGCCCTTTCTTTGAATCAGCTTAAAATTTTATCCCATTGGAGGAATACATAATGGCTCAGAAGAAAATCGAACGCAAAAAAGAGATTGATCGTCGTCGCAAACGTCGTGCCGAGCGCATCAAGGAACGCATCAAGGAAGCCAAGGCCGCTGCCAAGAAGTAGGCCCTATTTTTAGGGAGGTAACCATGCCCATTTACGAATACTGCTGTGAAGACTGTCGTCAGATCTTCGAAGAGTGGCAGAAGGATTTCAAGGACAGGGAAAAAGTCTGTCCGGTCTGCGGGGGCACGTCCCAGAGGCTTATCTCCAACACCTCCTTCGTGTTGAAAGGAGGCGGCTGGTACGCTTCCGGCTACAGCAAGGAATCCGGCGGCAACGGCAAGAAAAAGGACACCTCGTCCACTCCGGCCCCGGACACAACCTCTTCGGCGTCCTGACCAAGGCAGCTCCGGCTGCCTTTTTCATTTTCAGTCGCGGATACTCTCCAAGCGACTCCAAACATCAACCCACCCCCACCACCATGATTGATCGTTATACCCGCAAGGAAATGGGCGACATTTGGACCCTTGAACAAAAGTTCCGGGTCTGGCTCGAAGTGGAACTGGCCATCTGCGAAGGCTGGCACGCCATGAATGTCATTCCGGCCACGGACATGGCCACCATCAGGGAAAAGGCCGATTTCGAATTGGACCGGATCCTCGAACTCGAAGAGACCACCAAGCACGACGTCATCGCCTTCCTGACCGCCGTGGAAGAAAAGGTCGGCCCTTCCGCCAGATACATTCACCTCGGCTGCACGTCCTCGGACATTGTCGACACGGCCAACGCCGTGCTTCTGACCAGGGCAGGCCGGATCATCCTGGCCGATCTGGACAGGCTGCTCGGCACCCTTGAGACGATGGCAAGGACCCACCAGGGCAGGCTTTGCATGGGCCGCACCCACGGCATCCATGCCGAGCCGACCAGCTTCGGCCTCAAGATGGCTGTCTTTCATGCGGAATTCCAGCGCCACAGACAGCGCTGGGTGGACGCCCTGGAGAACATCCGCTTCGGCAAGATCTCCGGCGCCGTGGGCACCTACGCCCAGCTCGAACCCGAGCTTGAGGAGCGCGCCCTGACCATCCTCGGTCTTGAGGTCGACCCCATCTCCACCCAGGTCATCCAGCGCGACCGTTACGCCCAGTATTTCACCACCCTGGCGCTCATCGCCGGCGGCATCGAACGCATCTGCGTGGAGCTTCGGCACCTGCAGCGCACCGAGGTTCTGGAAGTCGAAGAAGGCTTCGGCAAGGGACAGAAGGGATCGTCGGCCATGCCGCACAAAAAGAACCCCATCTCTGCCGAGAATCTGACCGGTCTTTCCCGCCTGGTGCGCACCAACGCCGTGGCCGCCTTGGAGAACATGGCCCTGTGGCACGAACGCGACATCAGCCATTCATCCGTTGAGCGCGTCATCATGCCTGACTCGACCATCATGGTGAACTACATGCTGAACCGTTTGAACGGGCTGCTCGCGAACCTGCGCATCATCCCCGAAAACATGGAGCGCAACCTGATGGGTTCCTACGGGCTCTTCTTCTCCCAGCGCGTGCTCATCGCCCTGGTGGAAGCGGGTCTCCCGCGTCAGGAAGCGTATGTCATGGTCCAGGCCGTGGCCATGGACTGCTGGCGGGATCGGACCTCGTTCGAGGCCGCCGTGCGCGACAACGCCGACATCACCGCCCATCTCGACTCCGCCCGGCTGGACCAGGCCTTTGATCTGAACTACTATCTGCGGCACGAACAGACCGTGTTCAACCGCGTTTTCTCCCGGGAGAAGAAAAATGATTGATCTGAAGAGACGCCTGGCCAGGCTGCTCATCGAGAAGTCCTATCTCGAGGGCGACTTCACCCTGACCTCGGGCAAGAAGAGCGACTATTATTTCGATTGCAAGCACACGGCCCTGCATCCCGAAGGGGCATGGCTCATCGGCAAGCTCTTTCTGGACATGATCCGCGCCAAGGGCGGGGTCAAGGGCGTGGGCGGAATGACCCTGGGCGCCGACCCACTGGTGTCGAGCGTGACCGTGGTCTCCCATCTGGAGGGTTACCCGCTGCCCGGATTCATCATCCGCAAGCAGTCCAAGGGTCACGGCACCAACCAGTACCTCGAAGGCCTCAAGAACTTCGAGCCGGGCCACAACGTGTGCCTGCTCGAAGACGTCATCACCACCGGCGGCACGCTGCTCACGGCGGTGGAACGGGTGCGCGACCAGGGCCTCAACATCGTCGGCATCATGGGCGTGCTCGACCGCGAACAGGGTGGCCGGGAGAATCTGGAAAAAGCCGGATTCGACCTGCAAACCATCTTCACCCGCAAAGAACTGCTCGAAACCGCGAAAAGCTAGGGAGGCTTCGGCCTCCCTCCCCAAAAAATGGGTTCCCGCACCTTCATCCTGCTCGCGGCGTTCCTGTCCGTCCTCTTCGCCGCCCCTGCCCGCTCCCAAGGCTGGACTTCATCCTTTTCCGCACATCCAAGCACCCCTGCGGCATTCATGGCCGTGGACATGGGTCGGCAACGCGCCTTTCTGGTCGGCAACAAAAACGGCGAACTCAAAAAAATGAGGGATATGCCCTGCACGACAGGCATGCGCGGGGGCGGCAAGCTCCTGGAGGGCGACCGAAAAACCCCTGAAGGCGTCTATTTTCTGGAAGGCAAGGCCACAGGGGGCCTTGATTTCGACAGCTTCGGCAACACGGCCTTTCCTCTGAATTATCCAAACCCCGTGGATCGCATCCACGGCAAGACCGGGAACGGGATCATGATCCACGGCCGGGGCCGCAGCTTCGGGCCGCGCCAGACTCTTGGGTGCGTGGTTCTTGAAAACGACGACGTGGACACCCTGGACAGGCATGTGCGCATTCACGCCACGCCGGTCGTCATCGCGGAGTCGGTGAGCCTGACGGGCAAGGCAGGTCCGCCCCCGGAGATCGTTCTTGGCACCTGGGGCTGGGCCAAAGCCCGGGAGCGACGCGAGAATGCGTTTTTCGAAATCTACGATCCCGCGCGTTTTGAAAAATCATCAAACATGAGCTTTGCACGTTTCCGGCAGAAAACCCTGCTGGAATTCGCCGGTGCAAAGTGGGTCGACATCCGCATGGAGAATCTGCAGGTTCTGCAGGGGCCGGACTACATGGTCTCGGTCTTTGCCCAGCGCACCTTTCCCCATGGGGAACAGGGCTGGCGCAGGTTGTACTGGATGCGCCATGTGGAACTCTGGAAGATCGTGGGCGAGGAGTGGATTCCGGTGAACCTGGGCGGAAGCGTGGACTACGCCAAGCTGGTCGGAAAGGAGATTCGCGAACGGCTGCGTGAATGCGCAGAGGCCTGGGACAAGGGTGATCTCAAAACCCTGGTGCGGACCTACGACCGGACCGGCAGTCGAAACGGCACCCTGGGCCGCAAAGCCATCGCCGCATCGCTTGAGCGCGACATGGCGGCCAAAAAGGAAAATCCCTACAGCGCCGAACCCGTGGTGCGCGTCACCAAAAACGGCATCGAGGCCAAACTCATGGCGGATGGGCATTCCCGGAACATCCTCTTTCTGCCCGGGGCCTTTGACTCCTGGCTCATTGCAAGCGACGAGGCAGCGCGGCAGCCATGACCTTCACCAACCTGCCCCTACGCTACATTGAAGAGCACCCGCGATATCTGGACCTCTTTTTGACCCATGGGCTAAGCCCCGAACTTGGCCTCGACGCCCTGGCCCTCGATACGTTTTCGCCCGAGTGGCACAAAAAGACCGCCCGCATTTTTCATGATGCCGGACTGACCTGCGCCGTGCACCTGCCCTTTTTCGACCTGCGTCCGGGAAGCCTCGACCACATGATCCGCAAGGCGAGCAGGGAGCGCCTGCTGCAAGCCGTTGACACCGCCCGGATCTATGACCCGGTCCATTTCATCGCCCATCTGGACTACAACAGCGTCATCTATTCCCATTTCGAGGAAGCGTGGCTTGAAAACTCCTTGCGCACCTGGGAGATGGTGCTAGACCAGACAGCAGATACGCCGCTCTATCTTGAAAACGTGTTCGAGCTGAGCCCGGATCATCATGTGCGCGTGCTGCGGGGACTTTCCGACAAGGCCGGAGCCTGTCTGGACGTGGGGCACTGGCACTGTTTCGCTAAAGGACGCAAACGCCAAAATCTTGCGGAATGGCTTGCGGCCCTGGCTCCCTTTCGCCTGCACCTGCACCTGCACGACAATGATGGCGAGTCCGACGCCCACCTTGGCCTGGGCCAGGGGACGATACCCTGGGACCAGCTCTGGTGCGGCCTGGCCGGACGGAAGGCCTCGGCCACCTTCGAACCGCACACCGAGGCCGCTTTCCTGGCCACCCAGGACTACCTGCGCGCCCACGCCCCGATGCTCTGAGCCGCAAAATTCGCGACACGAATCACGACACGCGCCTTGTAAATCGCGACATATCATGACATACCCATGTCGTGATTCGTCATCATTTGTCACGTCAAGGTTCACGCATGCATATTTCCACTCACAGACATGAAGAGATCCGGCAGCTTTTGCTCCAATATCCTGACGGGCTGACCAGCACCGCCATCTGCGCGTTTTTGCGAAATCCGCCCCATCCACGCACGGTGCAGCGCTGGCTGGCCGAACTCTCTGCGACCGGAATCGTGGCCGTTTCCGGTCGCGCAAGAGCCACCGTCTATCAGTTGACCACCCCGATCACGTCGCCTCCTGCGCTGCTGGCGGAGCCATCGGCGCCGTTTGACGCCACGGACGGCATTCCCCTGTCGGAGCAGGGCAGAGAGATTTGTGCCTACGTCAGGCGGCCACGCACAGGCCGGACCCAGATTGGCTATGATCGAAACTTTCTTGACGATTACGTTCCAAACCAGACCTGGTATCTGAGCGAGACAACCAGGAGGCATTTGCGGAACATTGGCGAGACGGACGCGTTCGGCCGCCCGGCAGGCACCCATGGCCGGGCCATTTTGAACCGGCTTCTGATTGATTTGTCCTGGTCTTCGAGCCGTCTGGAAGGCAACACCTATTCCCGGCTCGATACGCAGAAACTGATCGAGTTCGGTCGGCATGCGCAAGGCAAGGGCGCCCAGGACGCCCAGATGATCCTCAACCACAAGGCGGCCATCGAACTGCTGCTCGATGACGCCGAATCCGTGGGTTTTGACGCACATACCCTGCTCAGCCTGCACGGCCTGCTTTCGGAGAACCTGATGCCTGATCCGGATGCATCCGGACGCCTGCGGTTCCGGCCGGTGCAGATCAGCGGATCAGTCTTCATTCCCCTGGCCATGCCACAGATCATCGAGGAATGTTTTCATGGCATTCTTGATAAGGCAGCGGCCATTGCGGACCCTTTCGAGCAAGCATTTTTCGTGCTAGTCCAGCTTCCGTATCTGCAGCCGTTCGAGGATGTGAACAAGCGCGTCTCACGCCTTGCGGCCAATATTCCGCTTATCAAAAACAACCTTTCGCCGCTGACATTCATCGACGTTCCGGATCGGACATATGTCGATGCGATCCTCGGGGTATATGAAATGAACCGCATCGAATTGCTGCGGGATCTTTTTGTCTGGGCATACGAACGCTCGGCGAAGGAGTACGTGGCGGTGCGCAAGAGTCTGGCCGACCCGGATCCGCTGCGCCTGCGCTACAGGCAGCAGTTGCGGGAGATCGTCGTCGATATCGTGCGCAGCAAACGAGAGGATGTGCTGGAGACCATGGAACGATTCGCGGATGAACATATCGAGGCCCAGGACCGCGATGCCTTTGTCGAGATGGTTCAGGACGAATTAAAGCGCCTGCACCAGGGAACGCTGGCCAGGTATCGGCTCCGGCTTTCCGAGTTCGAAGCGTGGCGGGAAGCGAGAAAGCTCTTGTGATCCAAGAAATGTCCCGCGCCTGGAGTACGGACCTTCGATGTGCCGCCCCGGTCATTCTGCGTCCGGGGCGGCTTTAGACTCGCAAAGGAAAAAAAACGGCGGGGAGAGGGTCCCCGCTACGTCAAAACGAACGGCCCTCCTGCTCCGGCCACACGCCTTTGTAGCCCCGGCAAAGGAAGATGGTGAACGTCTGCCCGGTGCGTTTTCCGTGAGAGCTGACCACCACTCTCGGTTCATCCACGCTCTCAAACAAGGGGAGCACCCTGTCTGAAACCTTGTCCTTTTCGCCCTTGTAGACAAAAACCGCGTTTTGCATCCCGCTGTCCGGACCGGGCCACAGGTCGTACTGGTTCATCTTGCGCCCTCCGGCCAGGCAGAATGCCCGCTTCTGGCCCGGAACGTAAAAGGCCAGTTCCGCCGTGACACCGTATTCGCTCCCGAAGAGAAAGACGGTTTCCTCTCCGCCAAGCTCCTCCCTGGCCTGCGCCACCTGCGCGCCCAGATCCTGCCAGCCCATGAGCCGGTGCACCGGATTCTTTGGACTATCGAAGGGAATGAATCCCTGCAAATGCAAGAGGATGAAAACGACGGCGCCCAAGGCAGGCCAGGCGAAGCGCCATTTGGGACGCGGATCGCGGTGCACGAACCGCTCCACGGCCAGGGCCGCAAGCATGATGCCCGCCGGGTAAGCCGTGGCCGACCAGTTGGCTTCGACTTTGGTGTGCAGACTCCAGAACAGAAAAAAGAGCCACACGGGCCAGAAAAAAACGGTCAGAATGATGCCCATGGACCGGGAAAGCCAGGGGAACACGGGCTCCTGATCGCTCTTTAAGAGCTGGCGACCGACCAACCAGGCTCCGATGAACAGAAAAACGAACCACCACGGGGTGACCACGCCCAGCTGACTGCCCAGATATTCGGGAAAGTTTTTCAGCTCAAAAAAGATCTTGGCCTTATCCCCGGCCATGGCCCCGCGATAGAGGACGTGCTTGATCCCGACCCAATCGTTGGTGGCGTTCCAGATCAGGATGGGCAGCAACCCGGCCACTCCACCGATCCCCAGCGTCTTTAAAAGCCGTGGCCAAAAAAGGGCGGGCATGTCCTGTTTGCGACCGATCCAGAACGCGGCCGCAAGAGCCAGGGGCATGAAGAGCACCATGGTGTATTTGGCCGTGATCCCAAGCGTGAGGCACAGCCCGAGCATGATGAAGGCCGCGAGATGTCCCTTGTCCACGGTCACGCCAAGGCAGATCATGCCCAGAAGCCAGAAGACCAAGAGCGGATTGTCCGTGGTCATGAGCAGGCCCCCGGCCATGAAAAGCATGGTCGTGTTCAGTACCAGCAGCGTCCAGAAGGCGGTGCGGATGCGTTTCATATAGATGCCGATCCAACCCAGCACGGCCAGCTGCATGATCAGCGCCCCGATCATGGCGCCGGAGCGCACGCCAAGTTCCGTCGCGCTCAGAAAGGCCGTACTCACGTAATTGATGAACGCTATAAGCGGCCCTTTGGAGTAATAGGACCACTGCAGACTCCGGCTCCAGTCCCAATACTGGGCTTCATCGGGCGCGAGATTGAGTTGTCCCGAGGCCACGAACCAGTATCTGGCCAGAGTTGCCGCCGTTATCAGAAGAAGACTCAAAGCCCAATACAATGCGGATTCTTGACGGTTGGTCATATGGCCCCCTCCTTGGCGGGAGCGGTTGCGAGAATATCCTTCATGTCCTGCGCGCAAATGCGCTCTATCCGAAACTCTCCCTGCCAGGACGGCAGGACAAAAAATTCGTGTCCGGGCCAGGAAAGGGCGGCTGCATGCAGCAAAAGCCCTCCGCCCCGACCATACCGGGGATCGCCGACAATGGCATGTCCGAGGTCGGCCAGATGGACCCTGATCTGATGGGTGCGCCCGGTGCCGAGAACGACCAGCAGCAAACTTTTCTGCCCGTCCCCAAGCAATGGATGAACGTGGGAGACGGCCCGCTTGCCCTGTCCGGAGACCACCTGCTCGCCGCGACCCGTTTCGGCCTTGGCCAGTTTCGAGACGATGGTCCGCCAGCCGGTCGATTCCCATGTCCCTTCCACCCAGCACAGATAGGCCTTGGTCAGCGTGGGCCATGCCGCGTGCATCGAGCGCAGAAAATCATGGGTCTTGGCGCAGAGCAGAAGCCCGGAGGTGTCACGGTCCAACCGATGCACCGGGACGGGCACAAAGGCCTGTCCTTCGAAACAGCCCTTGAGGCGGTCGTGCACGGAATCGGTCCAGCCCGTGCCGCCGTGAACGGGCAACCCTGCGGGCTTGTCGATCACGATCATCTCGTCGTTCTCGAACACGACTTGGAGCCCCGGCAAGTCACGTGCCAGCTTTTCCGGACGCTCCACGTTCACGGGCGGAACGCGCACCATCTGGCCCGCAAGGACGCGATCGAAAGGCTTGCAGCGGCGACCGTCGATGCGAACCTGGCCAGTGCGCACCAGACGCATGAGCAGACCCGTCGGAAGGCTGCCCAGCCGTGCCTCCAGAAAGGAAATGAGCTTGCGGCCGTTTTCCTCGCGCCCGACCTCCACCACCTGAACCGACGTCCTTTCCGACTGCATGGACCCTCCGCTTTGACAGGCCCTTTCTTGATGGCTACAGGGGCTCTTGTCAAATAAGCCCTTAACCACCCCCCTATGAAAAATACCACTCGCTCTTTCAGGCTGGTGTGCGCGCAGGACCAGATCAACGATGTGGAAGCCCTGCTTCATGCCGAAGGCTTCCGCTTCGAGCCGCAGCCCTGCTTCGCCCTGGCGCGGACCCTCACCGCCGAACCCATGCCGCTTGGCCGAAGCATCGCGGCCAGGTTCGGCTACATCTACATTCAGGACAAGTCCTCCATGCTGCCGCCCCTGGCCCTGGCACCCGAATCCGGGGAGCGCGTGCTCGACTTCTGCGCCAGTCCCGGCAGCAAGACCGGCATCCTCTCAAGCCTGGTCGGGCCCGAAGGGCTGGTGCTGGCCAACGAGCCAAGTCCGGACCGCCTGGCCACCCTGCGCGTGAACATGCGCCATCTTGGCTGCTATAACGTGGCTACCTGCAAATATGAAGGTCAGGCCTTGCCCCTTCAGGATGACTCATGGCCGCGCATTCTGCTCGACGCGCCCTGCAGCGGCTGGGGCACTGTGGACAAGAACCCCAAGGCCGCCCAGATGTGGGCTGGGGAGAAAACAGCGCCGCTGGAAGCCCTGCAACGGGAACTTTTGACCAAGGCCGCCGGGCTTCTTGCTCCGGGAGGGCGACTCCTTTATTCGACCTGCACCACAAATGAGCGTGAAAACGAAGATCAGGTCCGTTTCGCCACGCAGCACCTGGATCTTGTGTCCGAGCCCCTGACGGAATTCCCCGGATTCAGGTTCGCACCTTCCCTGCCGGGATGCCTGCTCGTGGACGGAGAGGGCAGCCTCGCACAGGGATTTTTCCTGGCCGCCCTGAAGAAGCCGGGCCAAAAAGAAAGGAACGTTCGCGCGCCCAAGGCGGAACTTCCCGGCGAACTTGTCTCAAGGCAGGAATTTTCGGCCCGCACCGGACTGGACACGGACTGGCTCCCGGAGCACTGTTTCCTGCGCGTGGGAGGCCGCATCTACCTTCTCATGAAGCAGGCGGCGGAACTTCCGGCGGAACTCCGCTGGCAGGGTTTCGCCGTGGGCAAGAGCGCCGGGGATGCCATCCTGGCCGACGCCACGCTGCGCATGTTCGTTCCGCCGAGGCCGGACGAAAAAAGCATGGTCCTCGAACAGGTGTCCACTATTCGGGAACTCCTGTCCGGACAAAGTTTGCCATGGTCCGGACCGGGAAAACGCCTCGCGTTCTATTTCAAGGGACTTCCCTTGGGTTTTTTGACGATCAAGGGCAATCGCTGCCTGTGGTCGGATCGATAACAAAAACAGGAGAGCATCATGATCGGATACCTGCGCAAGGCGGCCCGCCTCTTTCATCCGGGATCCAAACGAACCATCATCCTGCCTCTGGATCATGGAATTTCCGAAGGGAACATCCCCGGTCTGGAAGATCTGGGCAGCCTGCTTCGCGAAGTGCGGCATCTGCCCACCCAGGGCGTGATCCTGCACAAGGGCATGGTCATGGCCCACGCCGGGGAGATCCGCCTGGACCAGTCCCTGATCGTGCATCTCTCCGCCGGAACCCGGCACGGCCTGCCCTCGTACAACAAGGCTCTGGTCTGCTCCGTGCAGGAAGCGCTTCGGCTTGGCGCGGACATGGTCTCCATGCACATAAACATCGGCAACGACCTCGAAGACCGCATGCTCTCGGATCTTGGCGCCTGCGTGGAAGAGGCGCACCAGCTCGGCCTGCCGCTGCTGGCCATGATCTACGCCCGAGGCGGACAGATCGTGAACGAGAACGATCCTTCCCTGGTCGCGCACAGCATCCGCATCGGCGCAGAGCTTGGTGCGGACGTGGTCAAGGTGCCCTATTGCGGAAACAATCAGAGCTTCGCCCGGGCCATCGCGGCCTGCCCCGTGCCCGTGGTCATGGGCGGCGGACCGCGTAATGGCGAGTTCAAATCCTTCCTGCGCTCGGTGCGCGAAAGCCTGGATGCCGGAGTGGCCGGGATGTGCATTGGACGCAACGTCTTCCAGCAGGAAAACCCTGCCAAGGCCCTGGAAGACATTTGCAACCTCGTGCACGGAAAGGGATAGAGAGCTAGGTGGTGGGTTCGGTATTCCAGGCCATGAGGGGAGTCTGGGCGCGAGGGGCGGTCAGATCGACGCGCACCGCCGTGAAGGCTCCCATCCATGGAAAGGCGGGCGTGCTGTTCAGATAGCGGATGACCGGAGCGGAATTCCAGGTGCAGGGCGGACCCAGAAGAATGGACCTGGCTTCGATGCCGCCCGGGGATAGATTCTTCTGGATCAGCGCGCGCATTTCGGGCCAAGTGAACCAGCGCGCCTCGCCGAGCGAGGATTTTCTCTTTTCCAGCCTTACGGACAGCCCGTACAGGGACATCCGGTTCAAAAAACAGATCAAGAGCCCCTTGCGGGCCACGCGCGCCGCTTCACGCAGGGCCGAGGCCGGATCTTCCACAAATTCGAACACGGTCATGAGCGAGGCGTAATCAAACTCGCGGTCTTCGAAGGGCAGATGCTCCGCGCTCCCAAGATGCAGATCTGCGCGATGGCCTATCTTTTCCCGGGCCCGGGCCAGCATGTCCGGACTTTTGTCCATACCCGTCAGATCAAACCCGCAGGACCAGAAAAACTCCAGAAACATTCCCGTTCCGCAGCCGATGTCGAGGAGCTTCTGCTTGCGTCTGGGCCAGGGCGCAATAACACCCTGCAGCAGTTTTTTTTCCTGCTGCAGGGCGAAACTTCCCCGCACGGTTCCGGCCCATTTGTCGTAGCGGACCGCGCTTTCCCGGTTCCAACGCATCAGATTTTGGTCACCGCTCCCTTGGCCGCGGACGAAGCCATGCGGCTGTAACGGCGCAGGATGGAGGAACGGATTTCCTTGGCAAAGGGTTTGAAATTCTGGCGACGCTTTTCAAGTTCCGCCTCATCGACCAGAAGCTCCAGGCTGCGGGCGGGAATGTCTATCCTGATACGGTCCCCTTCCTGCACCAACCCGATGATCCCGCCTTCGGCCGCTTCGGGGCTGATGTGACCGATGGCCGCACCACGCGTTCCGCCGCTGAAACGGCCATCCGTCAAGAGCGCCACTTCACCGCCAAGGCCAAGGCCGGAGATGGCCGAGGTCGGGGTCAGCATCTCGCGCATGCCGGGACCGCCCACCGGGCCTTCGTTGCGGATGACGACCACGTCGCCGGCTTTAATCCTGTTGCCCATGATCGCGCTCACGGCGTCTTCCTCGCTTTCAAAAACCCGGGCGACGCCCGTGCGCTGCATCATTTCAGGCGCCACGGCAGACTGCTTCACCACCGCGCCGTCCAGGGCCAGATTGCCCTTCAGGATGGCGATACCGCCTTCATGAGAATACGGATCGGCCACGGTGCGGATGACCTCCGGCCGCAGAATGGCAGGCTTCAGGGCTTCCAGGTTATCCCCAAGGGTCCGGCCGGTCACGGTCATGACATCAAGGTCGATGCGCCCGCTCTGAGCCAATTCGTTCATGACGGCCGGGATACCTCCCGCCTCGTGGAGGTCGGCGATATGGTGCGGTCCGGCAGGAGACAGCCTGCAAAGATTGGGAGTCTTGCGGCTGATGTTGTCGAAAATGTCCAGGGTCAGATCAAGCTCGGCCTCGCGGAAAATCGCGGGCAGGTGCAGGACCGTGTTGGTGGAACAGCCAAGGGCCATGTCCACGGTCACGCCGTTGGCCACACTCTTTTCCGTGACGATGTCGCGCGGGCGGATGTTTTTTTCGACCAGACTCATGACCTGCATGCCCGCATCCTTGGCCAGACGGATGCGCGCGCTGGTCGGGGCGGGGATGGTTCCGTTGCCGGGCAGGGACAGCCCAAGGGCCTCGGACAGGCAGTTCATGGAATTGGCCGTGAACATGCCCGCGCAGGAGCCGCAGCCGGGACAGGCGCATTCTTCCATGCGCTCAAGCTCCGCTTCGGTCATGCTGCCGCTCTTGACCTTGCCCACGCCCTCGAAGACCGTGATCAGATCGATGGTTTTGCCCTCGAACTTGCCCGGAAGCATGGGACCGCCGCTGATCATGATAGAGGGAATGTTGAGGCGCAGCATGGCCATGAGCATGCCAGGCACGATCTTGTCGCAGTTTGGAATGAAAACCAGCCCGTCGAAAGGCACGGCCGTGGCTGAAATTTCAATGGAGTCGGCAATAAGCTCGCGGCTGGGCAGGCTCATCTTCATGCCTTCATGATTCATGGCCAGTCCGTCGCACACGCCGATGGTCGGAAACTCCATGGGCGTGCCCCCGGCCATGCGCACTCCGTCCTTGACGGCCTGGGCGATGATATCAAGATGCATGTGTCCGGGCACGATCTCATTGGCCGAATTGACCACGCCGATCAGTGGCCGCCTCATTTCCTCCCGGGTCATGCCGAGGGCAAAAAGCAGGGAGCGGTGCGGTGCCTTTTCCAAACCTTTGATCATTTTATCGCTACGATTCATTGAGAGATCCTCGAGTAGATTAATTGCGAAAAGCGACAAGGGAGCTCAAAACTCCAACTGACGCCAAAATGGCAAGAATGGCCAGGCTGTGTATCTGGGGCAAAAAGGAGATGGTGATCCACAGCGGTGGAACATTGAACATGTCCTCGATTCCGTGGTGCAAAAGCTTAAGCAGGCCAAGGGCGAGGCCTGCGCCCAAAAGTCCCTGAAAGGCTCCGCCCACGAGCAGCGGGAACTGTATGTATGCCCGGCTTGCGCCCACAAAGCGCAGGATTTCCAGTTCATCGCGCCGGGCCAGAAGAGCGAGTTTTATGGTGTTCCCCACCACAAGGCCGACGACAACAAGCAAAAATCCGGTCACCGGCCAGAAAGCCATCTTGGTCAATCCGACCCAAGAGGTCAACAGATCGACCTGCAGGGGATTGAAGGTCACTTTCTCGACCTTGGGCAAGGCTTCAAGACGCCTGACCATGCCCGCAGCCCATTTCTTCCCGTCTTTGGCGGGCAGGTCGCATTCGACCAGAGCCGTCGGCGGCAGGGGGCTTCTGCCTTTCATCCAATCCAGATCCACATTTTTCTGAAATGATTGCTCAAGCACGCCAAGAGCCTGATCCGGGGTGAAGGTGCGCACGTTGACCACGCCCTCCATGGCGGACAGACCGGACCAGACCTCCTTCAATTCATCGGAGGCAACATCGGCCTGCCAGTAGACCTGAAACTGGACATTGCCCTGCCTGTTGCCGATCTGCAGATCGAGATTGTGCACGAGCATGAGAAAAGCCCCGCCCAGAAAGGACACCAGGGTGATGGCCGCGATGGTCATGCACAGAGACCACGGAGCCCGGAACAGGTCCCGCACGCCTTGCCCGATGAGCTGAAAAAATACGTTCATGGCCGCCCTCCGACCTGGGCGCAACCTTCGCGCATGACCCCGTCCTCCAGAGTCACGATGCGCGCATCGGCCATGCGTTCCATGATTTCACGGTTATGGGTAGCTATCATGATTGAAGTTCCAAACTTATGAAATTGTTGAAAAATATCCATCATGCGCATGGACAGCTCATGGTCGAGATTTCCCGTGGGCTCATCGGCCAAGAGCAGCTTGGGTTTGACCACCACGGCCCGGGCCACGGCCACCCGCTGCTGTTCGCCGCCGGACAGTTCCTCGCAGGGCGCTCCGGTCTTGTGATCGAGGTGCAGGCTTCTGAGCACCGCCCGGACACGTTTCTCGATGATGTGCTGCCCGATGCCGCGCACCTTCAACGGCAGGGCCACATTGGCGAAAACGGTCTGGTTGGTCAGGATCTTGAAATCCTGGAAGACCACGCTCACGTCGCGGCGGAGCAAATGCTTGCGGCTCTCGGGCAACGTGTTCAAATCATAGCCGGCCACATCGGCCTTGCCGCGTTGCACCGGAAGCGCGCCGTGCAGAATGCGCATGAAGGTCGTCTTTCCGGCACCGGATGGGCCGCACAGGAAGACGAACTCGCCGGGCTTCATGCAGAAATTTATGTCCTTCAATGCCAGCTGCCTGCCGAAGGAGTAGGAAAGTTTGGAAATGCTGATCATGTTTCGTCCCCGGATTTCTCGGCTTCGTCGTGTTTGTGCTCATGGGCGCTGATTTGCTTCAGGAGCGCCTTGGCTTTTTCAAAATCAGGGTCATTGCCCAGGGCGTGGGCCAAAAGGGACTTGGCCTTGCCGTATTGTTTTCTGTTCACATAGGCCACGGCGGCGTTGAAGAGAATCTTGGGATTGTCGGGTTCCTTGGACAGCGCCGCGCGGTAGATTTCTATTGCCCGGGCCAGTTCACCCTTACGCCGGTAGGCCACGGCCATGTTATTCAGGGTGTCGCAGGTCAAGGATGAGAAAATATACGAACCGAAATCGCGCTGCACTTCATCGACCATGTCCAGATCGACATAGGCGTTCCAGATGTCCTGCTTGATCTGATCGTTCTTGCGATCGATGTTGAGTGCCGTCATGAAACTATTCCGGGCCGCGTGCAGATCTTCCCTGTGCAAGTTTATGGAGCCGCGCAGAATGTAATATTCGGTGTTGTTGGGGCTGATGGAGACAGCCTTGTCCACGGCGGCCAAAGCCTGATCGGGTTTTCCCTGCCAGCACTGGATCTTGGCCATGGTTTCCCAGCCTCTGGCGAAAAGCGGATTCGCGGCCAGAATTTCGCAGAGCATTTCCTCGGCCTTGGGAAAATCAGAAAATTCCATCAGCACCCGCACATGCGCAAGCCGTATTCTCTGCATCTGGGAAGGATAGAGCAGTTCAAAGCGGCGCAAAAGATCGAGGGCCTTGGCCTGTTCCTTTGCCGCGCACAAATTCTGGATCTCAACCTTAAGCAGTTCAAAATCCTGTTCGAAGCCGCCATCGAAAACCGTGTTCAAGGCCTCGGACAAAGCCTTGATGGTCACGGGCTTGACCAGATAGGCCGAAGCGCCACCGTCCGAGGCCAGGGCCACGTCCTCCACCTCGGATTTGGAAGTCAGAAATATGAAGGGTATGTATGGAGTTTCCGGCCGTGAACGCACAGCGCGCAACAGGTTCAGACCGTTCATCTTCGGCATGTTCCAGTCGGAAATGATCAGGCCGGGAACGCCTTCCTTGATTTTTCCAAGAGCCTCCTCCCCGTTCTCCGCCTCCAGAAAATGAGTGAACCCAAGGGCTCGCAAAAGATTCAAGACCGTCTCCCTGGCAGACAGGATATCTTCAACCACCATCACGGTGATATTTTTGTCCATCTCAAGTTTCCTCGGGGATAAAAAGAATGACGCAAAATCTGCTGCCATGCGGAGTGACATCCTCCACCCAGATCTTGCCTTGAAACATGTTCACTATCTTGCGACAGATGAAAAGTCCGATACCGGTTCCCTTTATCCCGCTTTCGACTGATTTTTCAGTGCGTACGAACTTGTCGAAAATGGATTCCTTGTAGCGATCCTCGATCCCCTCGCCATCATCCTCGACCCAGAACTTGAGCACCGTATGCGTGGGATCCGCTGTTCTGCGCGATTCCCAGGTGCCCATCCCCACCCTGATCCGCCCATTCACGGGCGTATACTTTATGGCGTTTGAAATCAGGTTCTGAACCAGATGTCCAAGCAGCATGGGATCGCCCAGAACCTGAACATCAAGCTCGCACTGATTTTCGATGGTCATGTTCTTTTCACGGGCCAAGGGCATGAGAGCTTCGACCTGCTCATGCACCAGGGGCAGAAAAGAGACCGGGCAGGGGATGACTCCACGCTCCTGACATTCATCGACACGCGCTATGTGCAGGAATTCGTCGATCATTTCCAGAAGCTTGCTCGCTCCCTTGAAGGCCGTCTCGATGATCGGTTTCTGGGATTCGCTGGGCCCGAGATACGACAACAGATCCATGTTGGAGATGACGGCCGAAAGGGGGCTTTTAAAATCGTGAACCACCATCTGCACCAGTTCGGAGCGCTCGGTGGAGGCGATGATCAGCTCTTTTTGCTTGATCTCAAGTTCCTGCGCCAATTCCTGATACCGCTCCTTTTCCGCCTCCAGCCTTTCAAACATGCCAAGGCTCTCGATCAGGGGAGTGATCCAGCCCGCGTATTCGAGGAGGGCGGACAAATCGGACTTGGTGAAGGGCCCCCCGCCTTCCTTGTCGGAAACGTTTATGACTCCGATGACCCGTTCCTGATCGGAGAGCAGGGGCACGGAAATGAGCGACTTGGTCTTGTAGTTGCCGTTACGGCAGCAAAAACGGGAATCGGTTTCAATATCCTCGATCAGAAGCGGCACCTTGTGCGTACACACATACCCAGAGATGCTTTCCGGAGAGAGGGGCTGAGTCAGCCCCACTATCTCCTTTCTGCTGGCGGCCACGACTTTCAGTTCCAGCTTGTCCTCGTCGAACAGCATGACCGAGGCGTTGCGGCTTTTGATCCTTGTCTGGATGAGCATACCGCCGCAATGCAGTTTTTCGGCCGCGTTCATGGCCCTGCTGGCCAGAATGGCCATCATGCTGCGCAGAAACTGCTCTATCCCGTTAGACTGCTCCATGATCCTGTCCGATCAGCCGCACTTGGTGAAGCCGCAGGACGGACAGACAAAACACCCTTCCTGAAAGACCAGCTCCGTGGTGCATTCCGGGCATTCGGTCTTGGACAGGGATTTGTAGGAACTGCTCGGTGTCGTTCCCTGCAGATACTTGTTTTCAAGCACCCAGGACACAGCGTCGGGAATGGAGAGGAGCATGCCCTTTTTCTGAAAAACCGGATGCTCTCCGCCGATGCCCTTGAGCTGCTTGACTATTTCACGAACATGCACCCCGGAACGCAGCGCCAGGGAAACCAGTCGTCCAATGGCTTCGGCCTTGGCCGTGATGGATCTGCCCGACCGGCCAATGGTGGTGAAAACCTCGAAGGGCTTGCCGTTGACCTCGTTGACCGTGAGGTAAAGATCGCCAAGGCCGGTGCGCACCTTCTGCGTGAAACCGTAGACGATGTCGGGCCGGTCCATGGGACGGCAATGGTCATCGCCTTTCTCTTCCTTCTGGCCCTCTCCGGTGCACAGGACTTGCACGCTCTTGCAGCCGTCGCGGTAGACCGTGACGCCTTTGCAGCCCTCTTCGTAGGCCATCCAGTAGATCTTGTAGATGTCTTCCTGGGTGGCCGAATTGGGCAGGTTGACCGTCTTGGATACGGCATTGTCGGTATGCTTCTGGAAGGCCGCCTGCATCTTGAGGTGCCACTGCGGATCGATGTCCATGGAAGTGACATAGACGCTGCGCAGTTCTTCGGGGAGAAAATCCATGTTCCGGACCGAACCCTTTTCGATCACCTCGGCCATGAGCTTTTCGGAATAACAGCCTTGATCGTGCAAGGCCTTGACAAAGAAGCTGTTGGCCTCGGTCAGCTTTTCGCCGTCCATGACCTGGCGCACGAAGCACAGGGCAAAAAGAGGCTCCACCCCGGACGAACATCCGGCGATGATGGACAGGGTGCCCGTGGGGGCGATGGTCGTGGTCGTGGCGTGGCGGTAGGGCCCCAGATTCTGTTCCTTGTAGATGGAGGTCTCGTAGGACGGAAAGGGTCCGCGCTCCATGGCGAGTTTCTTCGACGCCGACCTTGATTCCTTCTGGATGAAATCCATCATCTGCTCGGCGAGCACGATGGCCCGGCGGCTGTCGTAGGGCAGACCAAGCTGGTAGAGAAGATCGGCCCAGCCCATGACGCCAAGTCCGATTTTTCTGTTCTTGCGCACGGTCTCCGTGATGCGTTCCAGCGGATATTCCGAAGCGTCGATGACGTTGTCCAGAAAGCGAACGCTGAGTTGCACCACTTCACGCAACCTGTCCCAGTCGACCTCGATCCCGCCGTCCTTTTCGAGCACGAACCGGGCCAGATTGATGGAGCCGAGGTTGCAGGCTTCGTAAGGCAGCAAGGGCTGTTCGCCGCACGGATTGGTGCTCTCGATCTCGCCCTGGTCGGGGTTGGGATTGTCGCGATTGATGCGGTCGATGAAGATGATCCCCGGATCTCCGCTCTCCCAGGCCTTGCGCACCAGAAGCTCGAAGACCTCGCGTGCCTTCAGCGTTTCGATGACCTCCTGCGACTGCGGGGCGATAAGGGGATATTCCTCATCGTGTTCCACGGCCTGCATGAATTTTTCGGTCAACGCCACGGACAGGTTGAAATTGTTGAGGTCTCCCTCGCGTTCCTTGGCTCGGATGAATTCCAGGATATCGGGATGGTCAACGCGCAGGATGCCCATGTTGGCCCCGCGTCTGGTTCCGCCCTGTTTGACCTGCTCGGTCGCGGTGTTGAAAATCTTGAGAAAGGAGATGGGCCCGGAAGCGACGCCGCCGGTTGAACCGACCCGGCTGTCCTTGGGGCGCAGGCGAGTGAAGGAAAATCCCGTTCCTCCGCCGGACTTGTGGATCAGCGCCGCGTGCTTCACCGCATCGAAAATCTCATCCATGGAGTCGCCGACAGGCAGAACGAAGCAAGCCGCCAGCTGTCCCAATTCCGTGCCGGCGTTCATGAGCGTCGGGGAATTGGGCAGAAAATCGTACTGCGTCATCAACGTATAGAATGTGCGGGCCAGATCCTTGGTCTTGAACGGCGAAGAGGGGTAGTTCTTTTCCATGGATGCTATGCTTGCCGCCACCCTCCAGAACATTTCCTTGGCGGTCTCGATGGGCGTCCCATCCAGTCCCTTTCGCTGGTAACGTTTTTTCAACACCAACTCGGCGTTGGAATTGAGATTCACGTCGGGCAGATCAGCCGGCATTTTCATAACGTCCATGGATACCTCACTTTCCTTGAAATTATTGTATAGCTATCGAAAATAATTGATTCTTCTTGATCGGTTTTTCTCTGTACTGGAGAAGGCCCCAGACTTCAATCGTGAGAAAAAGAGTTCAATCTTCAAGGTCTTCCAGGCCTCTTAAATAAAGAAAAGATTAGGTTATTGGGATTATTAGTGGGCACATTATGTGCGCTTCTTTATTAAGATACTGAAATATTTATGACTTAATAGTTTGGTAATTTTCAGGTTGATTGTTTTTCAGGTTGCCTGATTTGGGCTTCCTGAAAAACAAGGAACATGGGGACATGTTTGGAACAAAGTTTTCACCAGGTGTTCCTTTGTTTATTAACAACCTGATTTATATACATTTAAATAGACTCATCCGCGATTTCATCGAGATATTTTCCGTACTCGTTTTTTTTGAATCGTGCGGCCAGCAGTTTGAGCTGGCCTGCATCAATGAACCCTTTTGAAAAGGCGATTTCCTCGATGCAGGCGATCTTGAACCCCTGCCTGTCCTGGATGGCCTGAACAAAACTGCCCGCCTGTTGCAGGGATTCGTGGGTTCCGGCGTCGAGCCAGGCATATCCCCGCCCGAGCAATTCGACCTTGAGGCTGCCGCGACGCAGGTACTCGCGATTGACATCGGTGATCTCAAGTTCCCCGCGCGGGGAGGGGCGCAGGTTTTTCGAGATTTCGACGACTTCGTTGTCATAGAAATAAATGCCCGGAACAACGTATTTCGACTTCGGTTTTTGCGGTTTTTCCTCGATGCTGATCACCTCGCCCGAGGCGTTGAACTCGACGACCCCATAGCGTTGCGGGTCCTTGACCGGATAGCCGAAGACGATGCCGCCTTTGTCGAGCCTGGCGCAGCTGTTTAGAACCTTGGACAGGCCTTCGCCGTAGATGATGTTGTCGCCCAGGACGAGGCAGACGCTGTCCGTACCGATGAAGTCCGCGCCAAGGATGAAGGCCTGGGCCAATCCGTCGGGCGAGGGCTGCACGATATAGGAGAACTTGAGGCCAAGTTCACTGCCGTCTCCGAGCACGTCCTTGAAGCGTGGCAGATCCTGGGGGGTGGAGATGATGAGAATGTCCCGTATCCCTGCCAGCATGAGAATGGAGAGGGGATAGTAGATGAGGGGCTTGTCATAAACGGGGAGAAGCTGCTTGCTGGTGCCGAGAGTCAGGGGATAGAGGCGTGTTCCCGAGCCTCCGGCCAGAATGATTCCTTTCATGGGATTGATCCTTTTGATGCTGTTTCAAGACAACAAAGCACTACTCCAGACCCACTTCACGGACAAGTGTCGACTGATTGCGGTAATGACAACCGCGTCGGGCTTTGGTAGGCAAAACAGGTCAATACAAAAATAATTCGAAGCACAAGGGGCCTGCATGCACGTTACCTGGAAGGATGCCTATACCGCCGGTACGGTGATCATTGGTCAGGGGCTGGATCATCCGCTGATTCACGGCTGGTTCGATGCTGATGCGGAACTGCGGGCCGGAGACATTGTTCACGATCCAAACTGTTCCGTGCAGCTTGAAAACCGGATTCGTCTTTGTCGGGAAGATGGACTCTTCATGCCCGCCTGGGTTGCACGAAAGGAAAAGGGCGTGTTCGTACCGGGAGAATTTTCATGCACGCGGTCCCGACGGGGTTTTTCCCTGGCCTGGATCACCCTGAGCGACAAGGGTTCCCGGGGCGAGCGCGTCGATGCCAGCGGCCCGGCCATTCGCGACGCGGCCATGGAAGCCATGGAGATAGGACTTGCCCGGGGAATGATCATTCCCGACGAGCCTGAAATCCTGAAAGCAGCCCTTGTGGACTGTTGCCTCTTCCAGGGCTTCGATCTTGTCTTCACCACCGGCGGAACCGGAGTCGGCCCCCGCGACATCACCCCCGAAGTGACCCTGCCCCTTTTGGACAAGCGCCTGCCCGGGTTTGAACGCGCCATGACCCAAACCTCCCTCGCCAAGACCCCGCATGCCATGATTTCCCGCGCCGTGGCCGGAGTCATGGGCCTCTCCCTGATCGTCAATCTGCCCGGAAGCCCCAAGGCCGTGCGCGAAAATCTGCACGCCATTTTGCCCGCGCTCAAGCATGCGGTGGAAAAACTGCAGGGAGATCCTAGGGATTGTGGACAATAACCCTGAACTGAAACCTTCTGACGAATTCAAAAATTTCTACATCAAATTCTCCGTGATCCGTCTCGGGATCATGGTCTTTCTTTTGTTTTTGGCCTTGGCCGAGATCGTCAATATCTCGGATAGAGGCATGAGACTGGAAGTAAACCGAGATTTTCAGTATATTCTCTTTTTTATCAGCGGTTTTTCATTAAGTATCATATATCTGCTGGCAACAAAGAGATTCATTGGTTCTTTTCTGTTATTCAGGATTCAACTTTTCGCAGACATTTTTTTAACGACTTGGTGGGTTGTATTAACTGGTGGATCATTTAGCGCATTTGTTTTTCTTTATATATTATGTCTTTTTTTCTATGGACGGATAATCGGTTTTAAAACCATAATAATATCCTCATTTCTCGTCTGGATTCTTCTTTTCATCATCTCCTGTTTTCAATTCTACTTTCCACACTATTGGGCTCAGACGCACATTCGTGGTTCTGACCTTGCCTATAACTTCAGCTTGTTGACGCTGGCGCTCATTCTGGTCAGTTCTTTGGTCAAATTGAGCCGCACGGCGGAGAATCGGCTTTTATACAGGATCATCGAGCAGGAAGAAGCCCTGCGCAAAGCCGAGGAGATAAAATACCGCGTTTTCGACTGGATCGATGCAGGACTTCTGGTCTTGAATGATAAAGGCAGAATCACGACCGTGAACCAGCGCACTCTGAACTGGCTTCCCGGGCACGATCGCAACGAGATGATCGGCACCAGATTCGATGTCTATTTCCCGGAATTTCTTCCCTTTTGGAATGATCGTGAACTTGCCTGTCTGCGTCGGAACATGGTCATAAGCAATGAACGTGGACTGGTTTTCGGGTTCAAGATCACCGAATTGCCCGAGAATCAGGGCTGGATGATTCTTTTTTCCGACATTACCGAAGTGCAAAGGCTCGAACGGCAGGTCAAGGAAATGGAGAAGTTGGCCAGCGTCGGCGAACTTGCAGCCGGTCTGGCCCATGAAATGAAGAATCCGCTGGCCGGGATCAAGACCAGTCTTCAGCTTCTTCTCTCGGATGATCTGGAAAAGGAATTTTCCGACAGGCTCTCACGGGTCATACTGCGTGATATCGACCGGCTTGATTTTCTGCTCAAGGATTTTCTGATCTTTGCTCGCCCCAAGGCGCCCGAGCCGGAAGCCCTTGATCTGGCAAGGGAGCTGGAGCATGTGCTCATGCCCCTTCGCCTGCAATACCCTGGAATTGCCATCGACATCGAGGTCGGGGACGAGCCGTTTTATTTTGATCGCAACCAGCTGCATCAGATCCTCATAAATCTTTTGGTCAATGCCTTGCAAGCTCTTGAAAATACGGAAGATTCGAAGATCAGTATCCGTGAGACGCACGGGCAGGACAGCAGAACCCTGATCATCGTCGACAACGGTCCGGGGCTGGCGCCGAATATGCTGGACAAGTGTTTCGATCCTTTCGTGACCAGCAAGGCCGTGGGTTCGGGGTTGGGCCTGGCCATCGCCCGCAGACTCGCGGCTCAGAATGGAACATTCATTGATCTCGTCAATATTCCCTCTGGAGGAACCCGGGCCGTGCTGGTTCAGGACCTCTCCTTTTTCCGGACCCAAAAGGATCCCCAGGATACAACGTGAACAATTTCATCGCCGACCTGCACATTCATTCCAAATTTTCCCGGGCCACGAGCAAGAACCTCACACCCAGAAATCTGGTGGCCTGGGCCGGAATCAAGGGCATCGACATTCTGGCCACGGGCGACTTCACCCATCCGGGCTGGATGGACATCATCACCGAACAGCTCGAAGCCGAGGAAAGCGGACTGCTGCGCCTGCGCGACGACAGGGCGCTCGAACAGGAATTGCCCTGGTATTCCGGGAATATGAACACGGCGCACATCCGTTTTATGCTCTGCACCGAGATCAGCTCCATCTACAAGAAGAGGGGCAAGGTCCGAAAAATCCACAATCTGGTCTTCATGCCGAGCATCGATGCGGCTCTCAGGTTCAACACCCGGCTGGCGCAGGTCGGTAATCTCGCATCGGACGGTCGCCCCATTCTTGGACTCGATGCGCATGATCTTCTCGAAATGGTTCTTGAAACCGATCCGCTGGCCTATCTCATCCCCGCTCATATCTGGACTCCGTGGTTTTCCCTTTTTGGCTCAAAGTCGGGCTTTGATCGTATCGAAGACTGTTTCGAGGATTTGAGTGGAGAAATCTTCGCTCTGGAAACCGGCCTGTCTTCCGATCCCGAAATGAACTGGATGGTCAGCGCCCTGGACCGTTTTACCCTTGTGTCCAATTCCGATGCCCATTCCGGGGAAAAACTGGGACGGGAAGTCAATATTTTTTCAGGGGAAATGTCTTTTGCGAGCATTCGCGCCGCCCTGGGGCGCAAGAGCGAGACGACGCGTTTTGAAGGCACCCTTGAATTCTATCCCGAGGAAGGGAAATACCATCTCGACGGCCACCGCAAATGCGGGGTGATGCTCGAACCACAGGAGACCGCAGTGCATCGCGGGCTTTGCCCGGTCTGCGGCAAACCTCTGACAATCGGCGTGCTCAATCGCATCTTTGCCCTCTCGGACCGGGATCTGCCCGTGCGTCCCGCTCATCATCCGGGATTTTCGTCCCTGGTGCCCCTGACCGAAGTCCTTTCGGAAATTCTGGGAGTGGGCCCCGGCACAAAGAAAGTGCTTGGCATGTACAATCAGCTGGTGCGGGATTTCGGTTCCGAATTCAACATATTGCGCAGCGTCCCTGAAGAAGATCTGCGGCGCTCCTCCGCTGTTTTGGCAGAGGCGGTGCGCAGGATGCGTCAGGGCGTCGTGCACAGGCATTCGGGCTATGACGGCGAGTATGGGCGTATTTCCATGTTCGCCCCCCAGGAACTGCTCGAATTCAAACACGGACGCATGTTGTCCATGGCCGCCCGCTCCGGGCCGCCGGAGGTCTTGGGACAGCGCTGGCGAAAGACCAGCGCGGAGACGCCCCCCTTGCCGGAGGACACGGCCCTGGCGGCCAATGAAATGCAGATGGCCGCAATTCTGGCCGGACCCGGGCCGGTGCTGGTCCTGGCCGGTCCCGGCACGGGCAAGACCCAGACCCTCATGGGCCGGGTGCGGCACCTGCTCGAACAGGGCGCCGATCCGTCGCGAATGCTGATCCTGACCTTCACCCGCAAGGCCGCGCGGGAATTGAAAGACCGCCTGCAGCGGCTTTGTCCGGGCCTGCCCGTGCTACCCAAGACGGACACCCTGCACGCCCTGGGGCTTGAATACTGGACCTCCGTCATGGGCGAGGCCCCGATCCTTCTTTCCGAGGAGAGCAGCCGCAGGCTCTTCGCAGCGGCCAATCCCGACCTGCAGGGCAAGGAGCTCAAGGTCGCCTGGAGTGAGCAGTCCCTGGCCCGCGAGGGCGGGGTGCGCATCCCTGGCGAACACACCAGACGCTATCTGGACGACAAGGTTCGCTTCAATCTGGTCGATTACACCGACCTGCTCGAATTCTGGTTTGAACACTTGGAGCTTGGCCAATGCGTTCCGGGTTACGATCATGTCCTGGTCGACGAGGTGCAGGATCTTTCCGCCCTGCAGCTCGGACTGGTCACGGCGCTTTGCTCCCAGGGCGGGCGGGGTTTTTTTGCCATCGGGGATCCGAATCAGGCCATTTATGGATTTCGTGGCGCGGTGCGCGACGTCGAGCTCAGACTGCGCGATCTATGGCCGGATCTCAAAAGGATCAGACTGGTGCACAACTACCGCTCTGCGCAGCAGATCCTGAGCCTTGCAGCGCATCTTTTCACGGAGAGGCAGACCCTGGTGGCCCAGAAATCCCTGTCGGCGTCCCTTGTGCTGTTCGAAGCCCAGGGCGCCGAGCAGGAGGCGGGCTGGATCGCGGGGCGGGTGCGCGAACTTCTGGGAGGCACGGGACACTGGCAGGCCGACACGCACGAGGGAAAAAACATTTCCCCCGGCGACATTGCCGTTCTGGTACGTTTCAAGGCTCTCATCCCGCCCATCGCCAAGGCTCTCGAAAGTGCGGGAATACCCGTTTCCGTGCCCGAACAGGAATCGTTTTTCGTCGATGCCCGGGTGGACCTCATCTTGCGCATTGCCGGAAACGTGCTCGGGCTGCCAGACGCCCAGGACGAACAGATCCCGTCCTGTCCCGAGGACGTGGTCGAGAAGGGTCCGCTGGCCATGGCGGTCCATTTCTCCGCGACCCCGCCATTTGACGCGCTGTTCTGGAAGAGCAGGGCTTTTGTGGATCTGGTCAAGGCCTTCCAGGTCTGCTCGGGCTGGCGCGGGCTCTTGAACATGGTCAGGCTTGAAACTGAGCTCTGCGCCATCAGGGCCAAGGCGCAGAAAGTGCAGATCATGACCATGCACGGGGCCAAGGGGCTTGAATTCGAGGTCGTGTTCCTGCCCGGCCTTGAAGAGGGCATCCTGCCCTTTGCGGGGATGGACATGCTCCTTGGCAAGCCCGGCGACGACAACGTGCTCGACATGGACGAGGAACGCCGCCTCTTCTACGTCGGACTGACCCGGGCCAAGTCCATGCTCTTTCTCAGCCACTGCGCCAGCCGGCGCGTTTTCGGCAAGACCCTGAAACTCGCCCTGTCGTCCCTGGTGCGCCGCCTGCCCCAGGACATGCTGCGCAAGAGCGCCATCAAGCGTCATGTGCGCCTGAGTGAACGGCAGCTGAGCCTCTTTTGACTCTCATGCGCTTTCGACTGGCCGCCCCATCCTGCGTCATTCCCGATCGGGTCGGGCCCAATTGCCGGGCACTTTCCTCCATGGTGGGGGAGGTCGCGCTCATGCTTCTTGAGACACGTGGATGCCTGGAGTACGACGAGCTTGATCTGCCCGCGGATCTCCCCGGACTTGGCCTTGGCTATCATGCCCATCTGCCCCTCGACCTGCCCTGGAAGGACGGTCCGGCCGCTGTCGGCGACGTCATTTTCGCTCTTGAGCAAAAAATTGCCTTTCTGCGCCCACGCGGTTATGTGCTCCATCCTCCCGAGCCCGGGGATCTTTCCGGACTGCTGCGGCACAGGCCAGGCCTGTCGTCCAAGCTCTGGCTGGAAAACACGCGCGAGGGGGATCTTTGCAAGCTCTGGGACGAGATAGGCGCCCTTGGTCTCGGTGTCTGCCTGGATGTGGGGCACATGGTCAGTTACGGGCAGGAAAGAGTGATGGATCTGCCCGGATTTTTCGAGCGCGTGCGCATTCTCCACATTTACGGCGGAGAATCGGAGCGCGGGCATGCGGGCCTTGACCGGTTGCCCGATCCGAACCAGTTGCGCGACATCCTGTTGCGTCTGAAGGGAGATGAAACGCTGGTGGTTGAAATCTTTTCTCTTGAAGAGCTCGGGCGTTCCCTGAATCTGCTTCAATCCTGGCTTCTTGGATGGGGCTTGCACCATGATTGATCTGATCCTTGGGGGCAACAAGTCCGGCAAATCCGATTTCGGGCTTGAGCTGTTGTGCCGGGGGCCGCGCCCCTGGACGCTTGTGGCCACGGGGAAATCCCGGGACCTTGCCTTTCGGCGGCAGATCATTACCCATCGCCTGAGCCGGGATGCGGAAATAGCGGTGCGGGAAGTGGACACCGACCTGGCAGGCGCGCTTGGAGCCCTGGCCCCCCTTGGCGGCAGCGTCCTGGTGGACAGCCTTGATTTCTGGATGTTTTCGCTGGCGGGTCAAAGCCGGGAAGACGCCAGGCGCAGGAGAGAGGAGTTTTTTGCCCGCCTTCAGTTTCACGAAGGCGGAAATCTGATTTTAGTCTCGACTGAAATGGGCCTTGGGCCTCTTGCATTCGATGGCGAAATACGGGCATTTGCCCGTGATCTGGGCCAACTCAACCGTGAAATTGCCAGTGTCAGTACAAGTGTGTATCTGGTCGTTGCCGGGTTGGCCCAAAAACTCAAGTGAGAAGGTCATGGCCTATTTTCGAAAGCTGGATCCGAAGCTAGCCAAGCTTCAAGAATTGCTGAATAAAAATGAGCGCTGGCTGATCCTCATCAATGCCGATCCTGATGCCCTGGCCTCGGCCATGGCTTTGAAGCGCATCCTCGCCGGTCGTGTGGAGCAGGTCGCTATCGCCCACGTCAACGAGATCACCCGGCCCGACAATCTGGCCATGATCCGCCTTTTGCGCATCGCGACCAAGAAGCTCAACCCGCTTCTTCTGGCCCAGTACGACCGCTTTGCGCTGGTCGATTCCCAGCCGCACCACCACCCGGATTTTGCGAACATCCATTTTTCCGTGGTCATCGACCATCATCCCAAGGTCGCGGGGACGCCCGTGGAGGCCGATTTCGTCGAGATCGTGTCCGAGTACGGTTCCAACGCGACCATCATGACCGAGTATCTCTACAATCTGGGGCTGCGTCCGGGGAAACTGCTGGCCACCGCCCTTTTGTACGGGATCAAGACCGACACGCAGAGCTTCGAGCGCGAGTTTCATGACAACGACATGAAGGCTTTTCGCTATCTCTCGAAGTTCTACAACAAGCCCCTGCTGCACAAGATCATCCGCTCGGAATTCCGCCTGGAGTGGCTCAAGTACTTTACCCAGGCTTTCCGCAAGATGCGCGTCACCGGCAAGACCATCACCATCTTCATGGGCAAGGTCGATTCTTCCGACATTCTGGTCGTCCTGGCCGATTTTTTCCTGCGCGTGCATGGGCTGTCCACGACCATGATCAGCGGCATCAGCGAGGACAAGCTCGTTGTCGTGTTTCGCGGCGACGGCCTGCGACGTGACATGGGCAAGTTCGCCAAGCGCCTTTTTGGCGATGTGGGTTCGGCCGGAGGACACAAGTCCATGGCCCGGGCCGAAATTCCCATGGAGAAGCTTGGCTGTCAGCATGCCAGCCAGTTTGTGTGGGAGCGCCTGCATGGCGGCGCGGATGTGAAGAAAAAGAAGAAAGAGCTGGAGACAGCACCGAACGGGGCCTCATAACCGGCCCCGCTTCCCCCAAACCGGAGGGCGCATGAGTTTGCAAACAAGGCTCGGACTGAAAACCGAGCCGCTTTTTTTGATCGACGGCCACGCCTTCATCTATCGCGGGTTTTACGCCTATCCCGATTTCAAGCGCTCCGATGGGTTTCCGACCAGCGCCATGTATATCGTCTTCAAGCTGGTCCTTAAACTCCTGCGCGAAGAGAATCCATCCCACCTCGTTTTTGTCACCGACGGCCGCGCCCCCACGTTCAGGCACGAGCTTCTGCCCTCCTACAAGGCCAACCGGCCGCGCATGCCCGAAGGGCTTGCCGCGCAGCTCGAACCGTTGAAGGCCGGGCTCAGGCTGCTGGGCATCCGCGTGCTTGAAGCCGAGGGCGGAGAGGCCGACGACTGCATCGCCTCCCTGGCTGCCCGTTTCAAGGAAGATCGCAGCGTGGTCATTGTCGGCGCGGACAAGGATCTGCGGCAGTGCCTGGATGAGAACGTGGTCATGTGGGACCCCGCCCAAGGCAAGGAGAAGCTCGTCACCCGGGATGGCTTTGTGGAGGAGACGGGCCTCAAGCCGGACCAGTGGGCGGATTTTCAGGCCATGACCGGCGACGCGGCGGACAACATTCCCGGCATCCCGAAAGTGGGGCCGAAGACGGCCATGGGCTTTCTGCGCCGCTTTCCGAGCCTTGACGCGCTCAAGAAAAATTTCGACCGGCTTACGGCCAAGGAGCAGACCCTGCTCGCCCCGCACATGGAGCAGGTCTTCGTGTATCGGGAGCTGACCACCCTGCGCACGGACATGTGCATGGAGTACGGCCTTGACGATCTGGCCGTGGGCGAGATTGACGGCGGGGCGCTGGATTTTTTCAAGGAATATGAGTTCCGCTCCCTGTTGTCGGAATTTCAGGCCCTGGCCCGCAAGAACGGGCGTACCATTACGAGCGGTGCTCAGGCGGAAGCGGCCGTCAAGACCGATTCGGCCCCGGACGGGGAAGAAAAACCCGGCCCGGCGCGGGTCGAACCGCGTTTGGCACCGAGTCTTGAGCCCATGGCCGGAAAGGACGTGGGCCTTTACGCCGATGGCGAAAAGTGGATTCTGGGCACGGACGCCGAAGAGCTCCTGTACATGGGCGCGGCCTCGGATCTGTGCCGTGCGCTGACCGGGGCACATGTGTTCGTGACGTCCTACAAGGGCGTGCTCGAACAGGGCCGCCTTGATCTCTCGGGTTGCGCGGAAGTCTTCGACATAGAGCTTGCGGCCTATCTTTTGAGCCCTGAAGAGCGCAATTACACCCTGGAGCGGATTCGCGACGGGCTGGGCGACGAGATCGACGTGCACCGGGAAAATCACGGGCAGGCAGTGCTGGCCGTAGGCCGCCTGCTGCGTGCGCGGCTTGCCGGTTCGGAGCTGCTCGGGCTCATGCAGGGTCTTGAACTGCCCCTGACCGAGGTGCTGGTGCGCATGCAGAAACGCGGCATCCGCATCGACGAGGCCAGGTTCCAGGATTTTCTCTCCATGGTCCAGACCGAGCTGGATCGACTGACGCAGAAAATTCATGAGCAGGCCGGAGAAGAGTTCAACATCCGCTCCAGTCAGCAGCTGGGCGAGGTGCTTTTTTCAAGGCTCGGCCTGACCAGCAAGCAGAAGACTCCGGGCGGGGCCCAATCCACGTCCAGCAGCGTGCTTGAAGGATTGGCCGGGGATCATCCCATCGTCGCCGATGTGCTTGAATTTAGGATGTACGAGAAGCTGCGCTCTACATACCTTGAGCCCATGCCCCGGCTGGCCGACAGGAACGGGCGCATCCACACCACCTTCAATCAGCTGGCCACGGCCACCGGCCGCCTTTCGAGCAGCAATCCCAACCTGCAGAACATACCCATAAGGGGAGTGCTCGGCCCGCGCATGCGCTCCTGCTTCGTGGCCGCGCCGGGCAACCGGCTTGTGGCTGCGGACTATTCGCAGGTCGAGCTCAGAGTGCTGGCGCACATGTCCGGCGATCCGACCCTCACGGACGCCTTTGCCGCCGGTGACGACATTCACGCCCGCACGGCCGGGATCCTCTTCGACAAGGCCGAGGTCAGCGCCGACGAGCGGCGCAAGGCCAAGACCATCAATTTCGGTCTGCTCTACGGCATGGGCCCGCAGAAGCTGGGGCGGGAGCTTGGCATCAGCCTGAAGGAGGCCAAGGAGTTCATCGCGGTCTACTTCAGCAAACTGTCCCGCGTGCGGGAGTTCTACGAGGAGATCGAGGCCGGGGCCAAGTCCCTGGGCTATGTGACTACCCTGGCCGGGAGAAGGCGCATGCTGCCCGGGATCAATTCCCGCAACGTGAACATGGCGCAGCAGGCCAGGCGCATGGCCATCAACACCGTGGTCCAGGGTTCGGCGGCGGATATCATCAAAAAGGCCATGCTCGAAGTGGACAAGAGCCCGGTTATTGGCGAATTAGACGCGAGCCTGATCCTGCAGATTCACGACGAACTTCTGCTCGAAGCCCCGGCGGCAAAGGCCCGGGAAGTGGGCCAGGCCGTCGCCGGGATCATGTCCTCCGTGCACAGCCTCAGCGTGCCCCTCGTGGTTGATTGGGGCGTTGGCGAGGACTGGGGCGCGGCTCATCAATAAACATTTGCAAACATCTTTTGCGGATACGATATGCTCAATAAATCAAGATTGTTGACTCCCGGACCCACTCCCTTGCCGGAGGAGGTTCGGCTGGCCCTGGCCAAGGACATGGTCCATCATCGCAAGCGCGATTTCGTGCAGGTCATGGAGCGCATTCAGCCCGGCCTCAAGTATCTCTTCGGCACCGCGCAGCAGGTCCTGCCCCTGTCTTGTTCGGGCACGGGAGCCATGCACGCGGCCGTGACCAACCTCTTCGCGCCCGGTGAAAAGGTGCTCGTTATCGAAGGCGGCAAGTTCGGAGAGCGCTGGCGCGAGATCGCCGAGGCTCATGGCCTTGTGGTCACCTCCCTGGTTTTTGAAAACGGCAGCGCCGTTGCCGCTGAGGATGTGCGGGCGGCCCTGGCGGCGGACTCCTCGCTTCGCGGCGTGCTGGTCCAGGCCTCGGAGACCTCCACCGGAGTGCTGCACCCCGTGCACGAGCTTGGCGCGGTGACCCGTGACAAGGATGTGCTCCTCGTCGTCGACGGCATCTCCGCTGTCGGAATTTCGCCTTGCCCCATGGACGCCTGGGGCATCGACTGCCTGCTGACGGGGTCCCAGAAGGGCCTCATGCTTCCGCCCGGCCTGGCCTTGCTGGCTCTTAGCGAGCGCGCCTGGGACAAGGTGCGCGCGGTCGGTTCCACCAATTTCTATTTCAACCTGCTGGCCGAGCGGGACAAGAGCCTGGGTCATCAGACCCTCTTCACGTCCCCGGTCAATCTGCTGCAAGGGCTGGCCGTGAGCCTCGATCTGTTCAGGGAACAGACCCTTGAGGCCGTGTACGCCAAGCAATGGGCCCTGACCTCCATGGCCCGGGCCGGAGCGGCGAGCATGGGGCTTGAACTTCTGGCCAAGACACATTTCACCTGGGGACTGACCTCCATCAAGATCCCGTTGGGCGTCGATGGAAGCGAAGTGCTCAAGGTGGCGGCGGAACGCTGCGGAGTGATCATGGCCGGGGGTCAGGGCGAACTCAAGAAGAGCCTCGTCAGGCTGGGTCACATGGGTCATGTGGATTGGAGCGACGTCCTGGCGGGACTTCACGCCCTGCGCGTGGGTTTGCACGCGGCCGGAGGATATTGTGCCGCAAGGACGTATATGGAAGACGCCGTCAATGCCTATGAAGAAGGGCTGCGCGACGGTTGCCCCGAAATTCGGGCGTAAGGAGTGAATATGAGCGAAGAGAAGAAACTGGCCGAAGAATATGAGGAATTGTCCTGTTCCTGTCCGGAAATGCCGCAGCTGGATTTTGGGACCTTTGTCCTGTCCATGAGCTCTTCCGCCCTGGTCTATCTGGGCGAGGTACCCGAGCCCGAGAGCGGGCAGACCATGGAGAATGTGCTGGCCGCCAAACAGACCATCGACATCCTGTGCATGCTCGAAAGCAAGACCAGGGGCAATCTGACGGATCAGGAAGCCCGGCTGCTTCGGGACATGCTTTTTGAACTGCGCATGAAATACGTGCAGAAGGCGAAATAGGGGGATCGAGAATGATGAAGCGCGTTGGTCTGGTCGGGGTTACCGGCTACACGGGAATGGAGTTGACCCGCATCCTGCTTGGCCATCCCGGCCTGCGTCTGACCAAGGTCACGTCGCGCAAGGAGGCCGGACAGCCCCTGCAAAGGATTTATCCCTTCCTGCAGGGCACAAAGCTTGGCGATCTTGAGATAACAACTCCGGACTGCACGGTGCTGGCCGCTGATTGTGACCTCGTCTTTCTGGCCGTTCCTCACTGCACGGCCATGGAGATGGCCGCCGAGCTGCGCGGGCTTGGAACCAGAGTCGTGGACTTGAGCGCGGATTTTCGTCTGCGCGACCACGAGGTCTACGAGAGCTGGTATCAGGTGCCGCACACCCAGTCCGCCCTGCTGGCCGAGGCTGTTTACGGACTGCCCGAGCTCTACGCCGAACGCATCGCCGGAGCCGGTTTGGTGGCCAATCCCGGCTGTTATCCGACATCCGCCATCCTGGCCCTGTATCCGGCACTGGCCGCCGGGCTCATCTCGCCCGAGGACCTGGTCATCGATTCCAAGTCCGGAACCACCGGGGCCGGGCGCAAGGCCGGGGTCGGCACTCTCTTCTGCGAGGTCTCGGACACGTTTCGGGCCTACAACCTGACCAAGCACCGTCACACCCCCGAAATCGAGCAGGAGCTGGGCGTGGCCGCAGGGCGGGAAATACGTCTCTCCTTCAACACGCACCTTCTGCCCATCAATCGCGGCATCCTGACCACCGCCTACGCCAAGCTTTCCCCCGGCGCGGACATGGAAAAAATCCGGGCCTGCTACCAGGAGTTTTATGCGGGCAAACGCTGGGTGCGTCTTCTGCCCCAGGGCACCCTGCCTGAAACCAGGTGGGTGCGCGGCACCAATTTCTGCGACCTCGGGCTGGTCACGGACCCGCGTACGGACAGGCTCATCGTGGTCTCGGCCATAGACAACCTTTGTCGCGGCGCTTCGGGCCAGGCCGTTGCCAATGCCAACCTCATGCTGGGCCTGGAAGAGGGTGCAGGCCTTCCTTTTGCGCCACTCATGCCTTAGAGGCTTTTAATGCCAGAACAAATGCCTGAACAGTTTTATGACAAGATCTTTGTTGCCAGGCAGCCCATTTTCACTGCCGAAATGAAGATTTGGGGCTATGAGCTGCTTTTCAGGCATGGGGATACCCAGTCCGCCGTGTTCACGGACGGCGACCAGGCCACGACTCAGGTCATCGCCGACGGCTTCGCCCTGGGAGTCCGGGGCATGGAGAACAGGATCAAGGCGCTGATCAACTTTCCGCGCAATGTCCTTCTTGGCCATGCGCCCTATGTGCTTCCTTCCGAGCGTTGCGTGGTGGAAATCCTGGAGACGGTTCTGCCCGAGGATGATGTCATGGAGGCGTGCCGGGAGCTGAAGGCAAACGGCTACACCCTGGCCTTGGATGATTTCGTGGGAGATCCGGGTTTTGAGCCGCTGTGCGAGATCGCGGACATCATAAAGGTCGATATCCTGGGCAAGACACCGACCGAGGTCAGGGCCATCGTCAACGGCCTGAAAGGGTACAAGGTCCGGCTCCTGGCCGAAAAGGTCGAGAACATCAACATGTTCAACGTCTGCCAGCGCCTCGGCTTCGAATATTTTCAGGGGTATTTCTTCAGCAAGCCCGAGATCGTCCCCGGGCGCAAGCTCTCCGCCAGCCAGAGCACCAAGATCAAGCTTTTGAAGGAACTCAACGAATCCGAGGCGGAGCTGTCCCGATTGGTGGAAATCATTCAGACGGATCTGTCCATTTCCTATCGTCTGCTCAAATACATCAATTCCGCCCGCTTCAGCCTGCGCGGCAAGATCGAATCCATCCAGCGAGCCGTGAACATGCTCGGTCGTCAGAACCTGCGCCAGTGGCTCCAGGTGGTTATTTTGTCCGATATCAATTCCACGGACAAGGGCCAGGAACTGGTTCGCATATCCGTGCTGCGTGGACGCTTCCTCCAGCTTCTGGCCGCGTCCGGTACCGCTCCGTTTTCCTCGGACAGCATGTTCGTGATGGGCTTTTTTTCCGTGCTCGACGCCATCCTCGATCAGCAAATGGAGCAGGTCCTCGACGAAATTTCCCTTGACCCGGACATCAAGGCCACTCTGGTCGATCCTCAAAGCGAGCACGCCGTCTGGGTTGGGCTCTTGAACGAGCTTGACCGTGGCAGTTGGGGCGGACTTGAAGACAAGGCGAGGCAGATGGGCATTCCCATGGAACTGGTCGACAACGCCGCCATCGAGGCCGCGATATGGACCGATGAAGTCATGGGAGATGCGTCCTAGGGAGGGCCCCAGATACTCGCGTTTTGATTCTGGGGAGCCGTTTTCACTGTTTCAAGGTCTGTAATTTGCGAAGGGACGCGCGATGTGCTCCTCAAAAAGGACCCGGTGATGGAAGAGACGTATCCTGAGCAGCTTTACGACAAGTTTTTTGTCGCCCGGCAGCCCATATTCACGGCACGGATGCAGATCTGGGGCTATGAGCTTCTTTTCCGTCACGGCGAAAACATCCAGGAGGCCGTGTTCGCCGACGGGGATCAGGCCACGACGCAGATCATCGCCGACGGCTACAACCTCGCGGTACAGGGGTTGCGTCAGGGAGCCAGGGCGCTGGTCAATTTTCCTCGCAGCGTGCTCCTCGGCGAGGCTCCCTATGTCCTGCCCGCCGATCAGTGCGTGGTGGAGATCCTTGAGACCGTCCTGCCGGAAGCCGAAGTCATCTGCGCCTGCCGGGAGCTCAAGAGGCGCGGCTACATGCTGGCCCTGGACGATTTCGAAGGCGGACCGGGCCTTGAACCCCTGTGCGAGATCGTCGACATCATCAAGGTCGACGTCCTCGGCAAGACTCCGGCGCAGGTCGAGGCCATCGCCAAGGGGGTCAAAAAGTTCGATGCGTTGCTGCTGGCCGAGAAAGTGGAGAATCACGACGTCTTCAAGGTGTGCAGGAAGCTGGGCTTTACGTATTTTCAAGGCTTTTTCTTCAATCGTCCCGAGCTTATACCCGGTCGAAAACTTTCCGCATCGCAAATCAACAAGGTCAAACTGTTAAAGGAATTGAGCGCCCCGGACGTGGATACTTCCCGTCTGGTGGAAATCATCCAGACGGACCTTTCCATTTCCTACAGGCTGCTCAGATATATAAATTCCGCATTCTTCGGCCTGCAGGTCAAGATCACCTCCATCCCGCGCGCGGTCACCATGCTCGGATCCCGGAATCTGCGACAGTGGCTTCAGGTAGTCGTCCTGTCCGATGTCGGCACCGAGGACAAGGCTCACGAGCTGGTCCGTATTTCCGTGCAACGGGCGCGTTTTCTGCATCTTTTGGCAATGAGCCGTCCCACGGTGTTCGACCGGGACGGCATGTTTCTTCTGGGCTTTTTTTCCCTGCTCGACGCCATTCTGGATCAGTCCATGGACCTGGTGCTGGAGGAGATCCCCTTGGATCCCGCCATCAAGCGGGCGCTGACCGATCCGGATGACACCAACGCGGTATGGATAGCGCTGCTTGACGAAATAGACCGCTGCAACTGGAAACGCCTGAACAGGAAGGCCGAGCAGCTCGGGGTGCCCATCACTCTCGTCAACAGGCTCTCCGCCGAAGCCTCGATCTGGGCGGTCTGGGTCACGAGTTGAGCGGTGTCGCCCTGCTTGACGGAGCGATATGATGGCGTGTCAACGAATCGCAACAACTTTACATTATTCCAAACATAATCAGCTTCCAAGGTGTTCGCATGGTTGAGCTTTTTTCGTATCCCGCGTTTTTTTACACCATGGCCCTCATTCTGGGGCTATGCCTGGGCAGTTTCTACAACGTCTGCGTGCACCGCTATCTGGTGGGCAAGTCCGTAATCAGCCCCGGCTCGCATTGTCCGGCCTGCGGGCATGTGCTGTCCTGGTGGGAAAACATCCCGGTCCTGTCCTATCTTCTGCTTGGAGCCAAATGCCGCTCCTGCAAGGGGAAGATCCACTGGCGCTATCCGGCCGTGGAGCTGCTCTCCGGAGTCCTGGCACTGCTCTTTGCGGTCAAATTCGGCCCGACGGCGCAGTGGTTGACCTATATGGTCTTTCTGGGGATTTTTCTGGTGGCTTCCTTCATCGATCTGGACTCCTTCATCCTGCCCGACGTCCTGACCTATCCGGCGGCCGTCCTGGCCTTGTCCACCCCGCTCTTTCTGCCCGTCGACTGGCTTGAAACCCTGCTTGGCGGTTTTTTCGGCGCTGGAATATTTCTTCTCTTGCAGCAGGTCTATCTGCGCCTGCGCGGGATCGATGCCCTGGGCACCGGCGACATAAAACTCATGCTCAGCCTTGGTGCGCTGGTCGGGCTGTCCCTGCTGCCGCTCATGATCCTCCTCTCCGCCCTGTGCGCCCTCATGGTCGCCGTGGTCTACCTGCGCCGTCCCGAAGGGCAGGGGCTGCGCACGGCCGTCCCCTTCGGCCCGTTTCTCTGTCTCGGGGCGGTGCTGACCCTGCTCTGGGGAGAGGAGCTGCTTCTGATGATCATGAACCTTTGAAGCGGGCTACACGTCCGGGGCGCGCAAGGGGATAGTCCGGCGTGGTCGGGTCGTGGAGGAGCGTACGCCGCCATAATGAATCTGGGGTTGTTTTGCGGTCAGGTCAGGGCAGGAAGGCCTTGGCGATGAGATAGAGGTCGTTGAAGGGCGTCCCGGACTTGATGGCGGACATCATCTGCATGGACAGGTCCATCTTCCTTTCCGTGGCTTCGAGGATTTCTTTTTTGACCAGATTGAGCCGGAATTTCACGAAGTCGTAGTCGAATCCGTCATGGATGAGCATCAGGCCGTCCTTGAAATACCGGGAGGAGATGTATTCCTGAAACCCAAGGAGATGCTCCACCCCGTTTCTTCTGGCCAGCATGCAATAGAAGATGAGGTTTATGATGAGCGCCTCGATTTTTAGCTTGTGGTCGATATTGAGAAACTTGGTCTTGTTCAGCTCGGCGTTGTCCAGATTCCTGAGCATGAGCTGGGCGACCTCGAAGACCTGTTTCTCGAAAATGGGCGCGATGTGGAATTTGGACAAAAAGCGGACCATCACCTTTTGCGGGTTTTCCTTGGACACGATGCCCAAGAGGCCAATGGCCATGAGTACGTATTTGCGATGCAGTTCGCCCAGGATGTTTTTCTTTCTGACCTGAGCCAGCTCTTCGCAGCGGGTGGGCGAAAACGAGGAGGCGGCCAGTTCCAGGAGAAACCTGACGTGGGGTTCGCGGGTGTGCTTTGCCTCCTCAAGCAGGAATTCGTCGCCCCTTTTCTTGGAGTCCATGGTTTTTTTAACGGACAGCCAAAAAGCGGCCACTCCCTCCAGCGGCATCTCCATGAGGTCGAATTCCTTGGGAGCCGTCAGCGACTTGGCACTGGCCCCGAGCAGGAGCTCGGCGACCTGTTCATTGATGTTGCCCGCGCCGTTCATGGGCCTATTCGAAGCAGAATTCCAGGGTGAAGGTCCCGGCTTCGCAGGAGAAGGGGATGGCGATGGCCAGGGCCGAGCTCATGTGCGCGATGGTGTGGTTGTCGCCCATGATGACCGAAGGGGTGGAGCCCTGCAGCTTGAGGCCCATGTCCACCAGCCCGACGCGGGCCTGGCCGGAGATCATGTTCGTGATCTCGCCCATGGCGTCCTGCACGTCCTGCAGGATGTCCTCGATGGCGTCGCCGAGCATCTGCTTGACGATGTGTACGGCGGTCTTGCGGTCAAAGGATATGGAGAAGGTGCCCTGCTTGTCTCCGGTGATGCCGATCACGGCGGAAACATCGCCCCGGGCCATTTTGTCTTTTTTGACATAAGGCGTGCCGGCCACGACTTCAAGGGCGGCCATGGCGGCGAGAACATCTTTTGTTGCTTTTATGAAAGGTTTGGCCAGCGAAGGGTCCATGTTATTCTCCTTGGGGGGTGCGTGGATGGAAAAACTTCACACCGTGGAATTTCATAAAGAAAATTTGTGGGCGGGGTCAACCACAAGACGGGAGCAAGTCCTGGATTTTTTGGCGGGCAGAAGGGTTTCGTTGTCAGCGAAACACGTCGGGCAGGTTGCTCTGCCTCGGTGCGTCTTGGGCGGGCATGATGGAGGCACGACCTTTGTCTGCGTTTGAATTTCATGCGTTATGACGAGATGCTTGCCAGTCGCTCCCAGGCTCTCTACATGGTGCTGATTCGACATTCTAAGGATTTTGTCCGGACAAGCGATGCACGGAGAAAAGCATGAAGCAGCGGGTCAAGGAACATTTGTGCCGGGTCTACGGCTTGGGCATGGATGACATCGATGAACTTTACGGCCTTGGTTGCCAGACGGTGGCCGCGACGCTGAGCCGCCTTGAAACCGCCTTTTCCGGCGCGGGTGACGAGCAGGAGATCGCGGACGCGGGACATATGCTCAAAGGGGCCCTTTTCAACATGGGGCTGGTTGAACTCGGGGAAATGGCCCGGGCCTTGGAACAGGCCGGCAAGGACGGGCACATGGAAGAGGCGCGTGCCGTGTACGAGAGGCTCCGCCCTGCCTTGAAATTCTTCTGAGGTCCCCATCGTTTTCGGCGCTCTTCCCTCCTGCGCCGGGCATCCCGAGGAAGTGCCCATTTGTGCCCGCATGGCGGCTGCTCTAGTCGTGGTGATGATGCGGCTCGTCGCCCAGGGGGTGGGCATGCACATGCCGGTGCGGCAAGTGCGGCACGTCGGTCACGAGGCAGCCGTCCTTTATGGTCATGAACCGTGAGGTTGTTTGCGCCAGAAAGTCCCAGTCGTGCGAAATGATGATGCGGGCCGTGGGCAGGGCGGCAAGGATCTCGATGATGCGTTCCCTGGTCTGCGGGTCCAGTCCGTTGGTGGGCTCGTCCAGCAGCAGCACTTTGGGCTGCATGGACAGGATCGTGGCCAGTGACACCAGCTTCTTTTCCCCTCCGGACAGGCGGTGGGTCAGACGACCCTCGAACCCGCCCAGGCCCAGTTCCTTCAGGGTCGCAAGAGACCTCTCCCGTGCTTCGTCCACGGACATTCCCAGATTCAGCGGGCCGAAAGCCACGTCGTCGAGGACCGTGGGGTTGAAGAGCTGGTCTTCGGCGTTCTGCAGGACCATGCCGACCTCGCGGCGCAGGGCCTGAAATTCCTTTTCGCCACGCACCGCCCTGCCATGGAAGAGGACCTTGCCGCGTTGCGGGGTCATGAGGCCCATGACAATGTGGAAAAGAGTGGTCTTGCCGCTGCCGTTGGTGCCGTAGAGCCCGATTTTCTGTCCGGGTTCAAAGGCGAAGTTCACGTCGTGCAGCACCGCGTGGCCGGAAGGATAGGCAAAGGACACGTCCTGCAGGGCGAAAATGGGCGTTTCAGACAAGGCGTATCTCCGGAAAAAAGTCCATGAGCACGATGCCGACCGTGGCCGCCATCCACAAAAAGGCGAAGATCGCATCCCTCGGACGCGCCTTGAAGCGGACCACGGAGACGAAACGTCCCTGGAATCCGCGCAGGACCATGGCCTGATAGACCCGGCTTGAGCGGTCGAAGCTGTTGACCAGGACCATGGCCAGAAGGTTCCCGATGGTGCGGTAGGTGTGCATGCCGGTGCGGGGAGCGAACCCGCGCAGCCTGGCCGCCGTGACCAGCCGCTGCCATTCGTCCGCGATGACGTGCAGGTAGCGGTAAGTGAAAAGGAACAGGAATACCAGCTTGGACGGAACGCCGAGGCGGTCCAGGGCGTGCCCCATGGTCGGGGAGTCCATGGTCGTGACCAGGGCCAGGAAAGTTAAGAGAATGGCGTTGGACTTGAGGGTGGCGAGCAGAACCAGCTCGGCGCCCTCTCGGCTTGCCGTCAACGGGCCAAGGGTCGCCAAGGGCGTGCCGGGCATGGTCAGGGGCACGGTCAGCCACAAGAAAAGAATGAAGACGTTGACCAGGGCCACGCGTTTGCAAAGCAGTTGAAGGGGCGGCGTGCTCAGGCTCAAGACCGCCATGGCCGGAATCAGCGCCGATCCGGCCGCGATTGGGTCTTTGAGCAGGGCCACGCAGATGGAGAAAAGGGCGGCCATGGCCAGGCGCATCCTGGGATCGAGGCCGTGCACCAGGGAGCGGCCCCGGGCAAAGGGTTCGTCAAACACGCGGGCGGCTCTTGAAATAGGCGGCTATGCCGACCAGTCCGAAAATCCAGCCGATGCCGCCGATTATTTCCCGCAATCCTGGCCCGGCCTGGCTTTGTTCGAGCAGGCTACGCTTTATGGGCGCGAGCTTTGCGTCGAGCAGGGCGCTCACGACCTCTTCCACGTCAGCCCGCGATAGCCCCTGTGCATTGGAGGTCGCGTCAGATGGGCTTCCAGGGGCAACGGCAGCGGTCGCCTTCTCCTGGTTCGGCGCAGGAGTCTTGGGAGCCGAGCCTTCCATGAATTCCGCAGCTTCCACGATCCACTCGTTTTGATGCCCTTCTCCGGCCTGAAGCAGAATGCGCAGGTCCGCTCCTGTTTTTCGCGCTTGGTCCGGAACGGGGAAGCGGAACAGTCCCTCTTCGTCGGTCGTTCCCTGCAGCAGCGTCTGACCGGTGACAGCGTCACGGACTTCGATAGTGCCGTGCCTGACCCTTTTGGATTTGCTGTAGCTGCACTCGGCGACAATCTCGTTGCCTTCCACGTAGGCAAAAATGTTGACCCGGTGCGCCAGGGCCGGGCCTGAAGTCAGCAAGGCGAAGACAAGGAGCAGGAAAAGGCTACGCACGTGATCCTCCTTCAAAACTTGAGGCAAAATGCAGGAGTTCAGGTCGGACCCTGGCCAGAAAGGATACGGCCAGCGTGGTCACGATGCCCTCGACGATCATGACCGGGACATGGGCCAGGAAGAGCAGCTGCGCGGCCTGGAGGAAGCCTTCGTCCGTCTGGGCCAGGGAGAGGGCCGTGAGCAGGCCCGCGCCGGTCACGGACAGGGCTCCGCAGCAAAACGCCGCCACCGTGCGTATCCGCCCGGGACGGGACAGCAGGGGGCGCAGAAGCAGAAAGCACAGCACGGCCGGAAAAGCCATGTTGAAGGCGTTCACGCCCAGGACAGTGAAGCCTCCATACTGGAAGAGCACTGATTGCAGCATGAGCGCCACCAGGATGGCCGGAAACGCGGCCCAGCCGAGAATGGCGCCGAGGAGACCGTTCAGGATCAGGTGGGCGCTGGAGGGCCCGATGGGAATGTGGATGAGCGATCCGACAAAAAAGGCCGCGGCCAGGATGGCCACGGTCATGAGCCTGTCGTAATCGAGACGGCGCAGGCCAAGGGCCGTGCCGCCGACGGTCAGGACCGCGCCCAGGCCCAGTATCGCGGGAGATAGAACCCCTTCGGAAATATGCACTTTTCTGCCCTCTCTTCGCGTGGTTCGGCGAGGCATGACAAAAAGCCGGGCATGTGTCCATGCCCGGCACATGTTCCGGATCCCGGAGTGGGACCCCGCAAGGCCCCCTATTTGCGCACGGGCTCGAGAAACTGGGTCCAAAGCACGGCTCCCAGTTCCACATCCTTGGGCGTACCCTCGTGATCCATCTTATCCGCCGCCGTGTTCAGGGCGGCAAAGCCCCACCATCCGGCAAAAGGCACGGCATAGGTGAACACGCCGTCGGCGTCGGTCCTGACCACCTGGGTGATCATGTAGTCGTTTGGCGCTTCGTACTTTTTGTCCTTGTTGTAGAACTCCACCTCGACGTCCGCGCCTGCCACAGGTTTGCCGTCAACGAGTACCCGGCCCTGGAAGACATTGCCGGCATAATTGCCGAAAGGCCGGGTCAGGGGAACGATCTCGGTCTTGAGGCCAAGGGGTTCGCCCCAGCCTTCTTCCTCACCGAAGGCGGCGATCACGGTCTTGGTGTAATGGATGATGAAGCAGTCCTCAGCCGGTTCCCAGTAAGGGGTGGGTTCCATGACAAACTGGTACACGCCGGGTCTTTTGATCATGTACTCGGCGGTCCAGGATGGATGTTCCATGATCGTGGCGGGTTTCAGGGCATCCTTCATCTCCTGCGCCTCTCCGTCCACGAAAACCTTGAACGAGGCCGGAGCGACAAGAGGCATGCCGACCATTTCCATGGGATGGGAAAAGGACAGGGCAAAGGAAACGGTCGCATCCTTTTTCTCCATGACGATGTCAGATGAAGGGATGACCATTCCGAAATGGGCCAGGGCCGCGCCCGAAAAACAGAAAATCATGGTGAGACAAAGCGCGAGAGTTCTGAACATGGCAATGCACCTCCCCTCCTGGCCGGTCTTTGGCAATACGGATCGCGCCAGGACTTGCGAGTTGAAACTATGGAATTGGAAAACCGGCCTCAAGAATAACACCAATTGAAAAATAATAACATCGATGGCCGTAGCTATCCGGGAACTCGCGTTTTTGTCAACAAACGGATTTTATTGGGAGTCTGGATGTGGGGAAATGCGGAGGGCTTGGTTTGTCTAAGGCGGCTCAAGGACGGTGCAGGCAGAAAGGGCCCGGCGCGTGTGCTACGCGCCGGGCGGGAAAGGATCAGGCGGGTTTGTTCCGCTTGGGTCCTGACCACACTTTTTGTCCGGTCTTGCCGGATTTCGCGCCGGGGAGCGCGGGCCCGCGTTTGCGGGCCACTGTCGGCGTGGCTTTGTCGTGGGGCTGCGGTTGCCTGGCGGAAACGGGCGCAGTGGTGGCGGATTCCTTGCGGGTATCAGGGCCTGCGGGCTCCGGCCTTTTTTTGCCGCCCCGGCCGGGGCCGAAAGGACGCGGAGCCGGGCGCAGGGTCTGCGCGGAGTCGCCCGTGGCCGGGACAAGGGCGCCGCGCACGAGTTGCACCTGCTCCAGGACGATGTCCAGATCCTGGGCGTAACGCTTGGCCAGACGGCTTTCCGCCTCGGTCATGAGGGACAGCACAAGGCCCTCGGCCCCGGCTCGTCCCGTGCGCCCGGCGCGGTGCAGATAATCACGGCTCTGGCTTGGCACGTCCACGTTGACCACCAGTTCCACACCGAAAATATCGAGCCCCCGAGCCGCGATGTCCGAAGCGATGAGCGTCTGGGCCTTGCCTTTGCGGAAATCATCCAGGGCGGCCTGGCGCTCGAACTTGTCGTGCGCGCCGTGCAGATCGGCCACGGCCAGCTGGTGATGTTCCAGACGTTCGGACATGCGTTCGGCGCTGGCCCCCCGGTGCACGAAAACGAGCGCCCGCTCGGGGGAAAGGCCGCGCAGCACCTTGCGCAGCCAGTCGGTCTTGTCGCGTTCCTCGCAGACCAGATAGCAGTGCCGGATGGCCGGGCTGATTCCGTCCTGGGCGCGCACGAAATCAAGGTTTGGAGCCAGCCCGCGAGCGATGCGGGTCGTGGCCGGGCCCTCGGTGGCGGAGACGAAGACGAAACGGGTCTCGGGACCAAGCTGGCCCGTGATCTTGCGGATGTGCTCCAACCCTTCCTCGATGAGCAGGCGATCCGCTTCGTCGAGGACCAGCCACACGGTTTCTTTCAGCTTGAGCTTTCCAAGTTCCATGAGGTGCGTCATGCGGCCGGCGGAGCCGATCACCAGATGGGGCTTTTTCTTGAGCCCCTCGATCTGGCGGCTGACCGCAGCCCCGCCGATGAGGGACTGCACCCGCACGCCAAGGCCCGCGTCCCGGGACAGGTCCGTGGCCACGCGGTGGATCTGCATGGCCAGTTCGTGGGTGGGAGCCAGCACCACGGCCTGCACGTGCATGCTCTCGGCGTTGATGCCCGCCAGAATGGGCAGCAGATAGGCGAGCGTCTTGCCCGAACCGGTCCGGGAGACCAGCATGGCCGATTTTCCGGCCATCAGCACCGGTAGCGCGGCCTCCTGCACGGGCAGGGGCGTGTCGAGTTTGCGGGTTTGCAGGGCCTGAACCAGAGCGGGCGGGAGCCCAAGAGAATCAAAAGACATATATATCCTTGTCGGCATGGAGCCGTGACTATGGAGAAAAGGAACCGCGCCGGAACATCCGGAGCGGAGGAAAAATCATTCGGCGGGCATGGCGGGCTGCTCATCACTTGAGGCCACGACCCGGTTGCGACCCGATCTTTTGGCCTGGTACATGGCGCTGTCCGCTTTCTGCAGCAGCTTAGCCATGCCGTCATCACCGTCTTCAAGCCGAGGGGTCATGGACGCCACGCCAAAGCTCATGGTCACGAAGGGCGCCACCTGGGATGCGCCATGCTCCAGGCGCAGGTCGAGCACCGCCTGGCGCAAGGCCTCGGCCACATGCGTCACGCCCTCGGCGTGGGTGTCGGCCAGGATGACGGCAAATTCCTCGCCTCCGAAGCGTGCGACCAGATCCGCCGGGCGCTGCATCATGCGCTGCATGACCGCCGCCACGGCGATAAGGCACTGATCACCCTGCAGATGCCCATGTTTATCGTTGTAATCCTTGAAAAAATCCACGTCCGCCAGGATGATGGCGATGGGGGTTTGGTCGCGCATGGCCCGCCGCCATTCCTGCTTCAGACAATTGTCGAACATGCGGCGGTTGGCGACTCCCGTCAAGCCGTCCAGGAGGGACAGCTGCTTCAACTGTTCGTTGGCGCGCTTGAGATCCTCGGTGCGCTCGCGGATGGTTTGCACCATGTTGTCGAAGCTTTTGGCCAGGATTCCGACCTCGTCGTTGCGCCGCAGGTCGATGCGCAGGGAATAATCCCCTTCCTTTTGCAGCCTGGTCGCATGGCTGGTCAACCTTTGCAGGGGCCTGAGCACAACGGCCTGCAGTAAAACGTTCAGCAAAACGAGCACTAAAAGTCCGGACGAAACTACCAGGACCATGGCGTAGCGGATGCTTGAGATGCCCTTTTGAGTGATATCCCGGGGAAACAGGTAGTTGATGCCGAAGATGGGCGCCCCTGTCGGATCGAGATATGCCCCGCAAACCTTGACGAATTCGCCTTCGTCCAGGGTGAAGTAATCGAGGTCGTCGATGCTGGCGGAAGTGACTTCATTTTTGCCGCATAGCGTCTGTTCTTGTGTGTAGGGGTAGACGATTTCAAAGTCGATGCGGGTTTGTTCGCCCAGGGTTTTGACCATGTCCTGGTTCAAGATTCGCCCGATGACCAGGAAGCCGTTGCCGGGACCGCTTCCATCAGAACGCAGGATCTGCCGTGTGGCAAAAAGCAGGGGGCCAAGCTCGGTATTGACGACTCCGTTCATGCCTTTTTGCCCTTCTTCCGCGCCAGGAATTTTCAGCAGCGGGTGGTCCGGGGCGATGCGTCCCTGCTTCAGCAGGTCAAGAGAGATGGCGCTTTGTTGAGTCGTGTCGCGGGCATTGCTCGAGACGATCGTTCCGTCCTGCGCGCAATAGATCATTACATTCACCGAAATGCTGTCCAGCGCTTCGTCGTAGAGATTGCTTGTTTTGTAGGTCTCGG
>Ga0265295_1001150_pt1 | contig 48039 bp, 41 predicted proteins | sample Munlansysbiofilm_FD_192503 | JGI IMG/M metagenome (GOLD analysis project Ga0265295, IMG submission 192503) | Leachate microbial communities from a municipal landfill in Southern Ontario, Canada - Methane capture system biofilm | ecosystem: Engineered > Solid waste > Landfill > Unclassified ...
GAGGGGGATGGAACTTTCAGGCATGATTGAGCCTTTGGCTGACAGTATGCGGGAGTCGGACTGTAAGCCGGGTTCTGTCACAACGGTTGCCCGTGTGTGACCGTCATTCCTCTAGGAGTACGGTTGCCCGCACCCTCAAGCAACCTACCCGGAAGGCTGTGGCCGGGCCAGCCGCCTTCCCTATTTGGTCTTGCTCCGAACGGGGTATGCCGAGCATGCCGCGTCACCGCGGCATCTGGTGGTCTCTTACACCACCGTTTCACCCTTACCCGACCGAGGTCGGGCGGTTTGCTTTCTGTGGCGCTGTCCGAGGGTCGCCCCTCCTGGGTGTTACCCAGCGTCCTGCCCTGTGGAGCCCGGACTTTCCTCCCCGGGTTTTCACCCGCGGCGACGGTCTGTCCGACTCCCGCAATCTGGAGCTGCATGGGCGGCAAAGCACGCCGCAAGACCGGATCGCACAATCATAAATCGGGAGCGGTCCGGTCCTGGCTCATGAGCCAAAAGTTTTAGTCAGTCAGCGTCTGTGGCTTGGGGGCGCATTGCGGCGCGTCAGCCACGCTGAAGTGTTCGCACCAGAAAATGAGGCGCTGGCAGTTGGGGCAGCTCAAAATCTGCTGGCCGCGCTGCAGCTCGATGAAGGACTGCGGCGGAACGGCAATGTGACAGCCGGAGCAGATGCCTTCTTTAACAGCCACAATGACGGGATGTTCCAGGCGTTCGCGGATGAATTCGTAGCGCATGAACACAGGCTGGGGGATGGCTTTGCTGACCTGGGCGCGTTTGGCATTGAGCTCGGTAAGCGCGGCGTTGCCTTTTTGCAGCTTTTCTTCAAGGCCGTCACGCTTCACTTCAAGTTCGGCCTTTATGCCCATGTGGGTCAAGTCAATTTCGGCCAGCGCGTCTTTCTGGAACTGCAGTTCTTCCATGAGAGTCATTTTTTCTTCTTCACGGGAGCGGTTCACTTTCTCCATGCTGTCCATTTCGCGCATCATGGCATGGTATTCGCGCGTGTTTTCCACCTGCATAAGCTTGTTTTTGCTTTTTTTGATGCGGGCGCTGTCATCGTCGATTTCAAGCGACAGGCGCTTTTGCTGATCCTGAAGGTGGGTCAGCTTGTCCACTATATAGTTGCGTTGCGTTTCACTGGCGCTGAAACGCTGTTCAAGCGAATCCAGCTCGCTGGGGGCACGCTCCATGTCCTGCCGTACTGTGTGAATGGCGTCATCAACTTTCTGCAGCTCAACAAGCTGCTTTATCTGTTCAAAGTAAACGGCATTATTCATTTATTAGATCCTCCTGAGGATTCATGACAGGGCAACAGTGCGAAACGGGGATGCAGAAGGCACAAAGTGCACTGCAACTCCATGAGCACGTTGTTGGAGCACGTGGCACATACGGCGCATCATTTCTTCTTCAAGGCTGTGGTGACCCACATCCAGAAGCGGGATTTCAGCGTCCAGCGCAGTGTGGTATTTTACATCACCAGTAATGAACAACTGGGCCCCGGCCTTATGCGCCGCAGCCAGCAGTGATGAACCGGAACCGGTGCAGTATGCCAGCCGGTCTATTTTTCCAGGGGGCGGCCCGCTCAGGGTCGCCGTGGAAAGATCAAGAATGCTTTCCAGCGCGCGAATGATATGCTCGACAGTCTGGGGTTGCGGCAGGTCGCCCGCAAGACCATAACCCAGTATAGTCCCATCCGCGTCGGCAGGGGCTACCGGCTCAAGCACAGTCAGATTTTCGAGCCGCAAATCTGTGGCCAGCCAGCCCGCAGGCCCCTCGGGGTTGACGTCCAAGGAGGTGTGGGCCGCGTACAGGGGAACATCCGCGCGTAAAAGCAGGCGCAACACTTCATGGTATGCGTCAAGTTTTGTCGGCAGTGAGGGCTTGAGCGTCAAGGGGTGATGGCTCAGGATGAACTGCGCTCCAAGATCAAGGGATTGCCTGATGGAGTGCGGCGTCGGGTCAAGGCAGACCGCGATGCTGCTGACCTCATGCCGTAAGCTTGCAACCTGAAATCCGGAAAGGTCCCACGGAGCCGCTGCCTTCAAAGGTGCAACTTCTTCAATGATGCTAATTAATTCAGCTACTTGCATGTATGTGCTCCACCATAAAAAACGGCGCTTTCTTGCTTGGCAGAGAAAGCGCCAAAAATCACCGGCGTTAAAAGAAATTTGAGCGATACCGACAAGATAGTTTTATACCTACCAATTGGTGCGATGCCGTAATCCACAAATATCGATGTGCTCGCACCGTCAGGCTTTGAATCTTCATTTCATAGTTCTAAAATAGGCGGTTGTCAAGATTGGTTGTGCCCCAAAGAGCACAGATCCGGTTGCCCCGTGCTGGCGGAGAATGGCAGGGAAGCGCGTTGGCCTGCCGCTGAGAATCAGGTTTTAGAGCATGTTGCCTTTGGAAAAGAGTCCATGCTCTGCCGCTGCACGCAAGTGCAGCGCACCGTACCGTGGTGTGTATTCAGGCGGGAAATATTTTTTCGGCTGAATGATATTTTGCAGTGCGAGGCGTTTAAAAGGTACTCTGATCGTGTCAGCAAAATCAGTATGCCGTCTTGTCAGCATTGGAGAGCCATGTGGCGAATGTGTTGCACGCTTCGTCGCAATGCAGCTGCTCGATGGGCAGTTTTCTTTCTGTCAGATCTCTTGAGAGTTCCTGGTAAATGGCCGCATCATCAAAGCCCGCAGCCGCAGCGTCTTCGCGTGTATTGCAAAAATATATTTTTTCAATGCGCGCCCACCAGATGGCGCTGAGGCACATGGGGCAGGGTTCGCAGCTGGCAAAGACTACCGCGCCCGAGAGGTCAAAGGTTGCAAGTTTGCGACAGGCCTCGCGTATGGCCACAACTTCGGCATGGGCGGTAGGATCATTGAGGGGGACAACCCTGTTCATGCCCTCACCAATTATTTTTCCGTCCTTCACAATGACTGCGCCAAAAGGCCCTCCGCCAAGTCGCATGCTTTCTTCAGAAAGCTCGATTGCTCTTTTCATAAACCGCGAGTTTTCCATTGGAATCCCTTTTTGCATTCAGAAACTTTTGAACGTACTTAAAGTTGGCTTAAAATGGGCTGCTTGGCAAGCTGGAGTTGGCCGTTGCGGCCATTTGGCTTCTGCGTTAATTATACTGAATGAGTATGCGCAGCTTTTTTCGAATATTTCGTGATCTTTTTTTGCCGCAACCGCGCAATGCCTGCCCACATTGTGGCGGCCTCCGCTGCATCGGGGTTTGCCAGTTTGACAAGAACGCAGGGGAAAACAATTCTTCAACAGCAGGGGACAATGGAGAGAATCACGGCAATTCAGGCGTGAAAATCAACCGTAACAGCAAATAACGTAAAGCAAAATTTGACGCATTGGCCTGTTAAGCAGGCGCGGACACGATTTTTTTGTTTTGCTGCGTTGAATATCGTGAATTGTGTTTTGACAGACAGACATGATAGATAAAAACAGTTTTGCATCAAAAATGGTTACAGTATTTCCTTCCTGATACCCTGCTGAAGGGCAACATCGGTTCCAAGTGGGCGGATGCTCGTCGGCAGGATGCTCCGAATCATCTTTTGCAAAATTCCCTATTCCCTCGCCATCATCATCGGTTAGATTCGGGTGTTTTTGTTCGACAACACTATAATCATGGCAGTCGCCTGCATAACTACAGATGAATTTTGTCAAAAATAACAGCCTGTTCATCAGGCTTGTAATGATGGTCAGTCTGGCCCTCTGCCCCCCCATACTTCTGAGTCATTTTGCAAGCTCGTATTTTATCAGCAAATACGGCTTTGAACAGGCGGAACAGACAGTCTCCAATGTGGCGCAGCTTACCGCAGAATCACCAGTAGTCATTGAAGGAATGCGGTCACCCAAGGGTGACGCCTGGCTTCAGATGACAGGCTTTCTCCACATGCTCACAAGTGTTTCCGGTGTAAAGTTTATTGTGCTCATAGACATGCATGGCAACCGTATATATCACCCTGAGGAGCAAAAAATCGGCGCGCACATTGTCGGCGGCGACGAGGGCGAAGCCTTGCAGGGCAAGACCTATATTTCTTCCGCCCGTGGCACCTTTGGTTTTTCGCAACGGGCATTCAGGCCCGTGCACGACGAAAATGGCCAGCAAATCGGTGCCGTAGTGGTTGGCATCATGTCCCGTGATATTGAAAAAAACGTCTCCCGTCTTACCAGCCCCATGACGTGGCTGTTCAGCCTTGCTCTGATCATTGGCCTTCTGCTGGCCGTTTTGCTGTCACGCAAAATCAAAAAAATTCTCTTCGGCCTGGAGCCGCACCAGATCGCCCGTCTTCTGGAAGAGCGCACCGCCATTCTGAGTACCGTGCGCGAGGGCATCATTGCCATCAACAGGAATAACAGACTTGTTGTCGTCAATGAAATGGCTGAGAAAATTCTGCGCTCCGCAGGGATACAGGGGGAGTTGCTTGGGCGCCCCGTACAGGAAGTGGTGCCGTCAACGCGCCTTGATGCCATCCTCAAGGAAGGAAAGCCTGAATATGACCGCGAACAGAACATTAATGGACAGATCATCATGACCAATCGATCCCCCATTATCATTCAGGGCAAAACCATTGGTGCTGTGGCGACATTCAGGGATATGACGGAAATGCGCGCCCTGGCGGAACGCATGACGGGGCTGAGCAATTATGCAGAGGCTTTGCGATCCCGCTCGCACGAATATCTGAACAAGCTGCACGTTATTTCGGGCCTGCTGCGCAACAAACGCTATGAAGAACTTGAAGAATATCTGTCACAGATCATAGGCAGCAAAATACGCGAAACATCATCCATCAAGGTTAACGTGCAGGACCCAATTCTTGTGGGACTTTTGGAAAGCAAGTTCAGCCGTGCCCACGAACGCCATGTTACGCTGACACTGGGCGGCAGTGGCGTTATTCCGCCGCTTTCGCCAACAGGGTCGCATGCTCTTGTGACAATACTTGGAAATCTTGTGGACAATGCCTTTGACGCTGTCAGCTATACGCAGGAAAGGCACATTGATCTGTCCGTACATTGCGAGAATGATACCCTTGTCATAACCGTTGCGGATACCGGGCGGGGCATTAACGAAGAACACCTGCCGGAGATCTTCAAAAAAGGCTTTTCCACCAAGGGGGCGGGCAGAGGCATCGGCCTGTATATGCTGCTTTTGACTCTTGACGAGCTGGACGGTTCCATTGAGGTTGATTCTCATGCGGGGCAGGGGACGTCCTTTACGGTGCATATTCCCCTGGCCATGCTCATCAGTGGAGGGCGGGCATGATCCGCACGATAATTGTTGAAGACGACCCTATGGTGGCTGACCTTGCCGCGGGATATCTGGAGCGTATAGACGGGTTCAGTCTTGATCATACCGCCAGATCGGCCGAAGATGCTCTGGACCTGTTGCGTGCCTGCCATGTGGATTTGGTGCTGCTTGATGTGTTCATGCCCGGGATGGACGGTATGGAACTGCTGCGTATTATAAAATCCCAATTTTTTCATACAGATGTCATTATGATCACGGCAGCCCAAAGCAGCGAAGATATCCTGAAGGCCCTGAGGCTTGGAGTGGCGGATTATATCGTCAAGCCCTTCACCTTTGAGCGCTTTCGTGAATCCATGTTGCAGTTTCAAGAAAAGCGCCGCCTGCTCATGTCGCCTGAAGTCGCCATAACCCAGGACATTCTGGACAGGCGTATTTTCATAAAAAAGCCCGAAAGGGGCGCTGGCAGGCCAAAAGGGATTGACGCCCAAACCCTTGAAACCGTTGTGTCAGTGTTGAAAGAACAGCCCGGCCTCTTCAGTCTCAAAGACATTGAACGCCTGGCCGGAATTTCGCGCATTTCTTTGAAGAAGTATTTCGATTATCTGGCCGAAACCGGGCGGCTTGGCAGTTCCAAGGGATACGGCGGGCAGGGGCGACCGGTAACCCTGTATAATTGGCTGGGGTGAGCATTGCCCTGAGACGGCCCATTGTGTCACTGAACCTGACTTCTGGAGGTGCAGCATGCCACGCATAGTAACCATGGCCTTTGTTTTGACCCTCGCCCTGCTGGCGGCAACCCCGGGCATGACTGCCCAGGCGGAATGGCCAGCCTACAGGGGAAACGTAAAGTCCCGCATTTACCACAACAGTGGTTGCAAGTATTTCAATTGCAAGGCGTGCACTGTGCCGCTGGCTTCTCCACAGGAAGCGAAAGCAAAGGGCTTTCGGGCCTGCAAAGTCTGCGGCGGATAGCTTGGAACATCTGAGGAAGTCTTGCCTTTATTTCTGAAGGTGTGCCTTCACTGAAACGTATGCCACTAACAAAATAGTGTTCATGACAAATTGACATGAGAATACAGGAATGAAACAAAGCAGAGAATGATGTGATGTTGCCGCCATAAACGGTGATATATATACTCCGGGGTAACTACAGTGTAACCTCAGGTGCCGGTGGATAATAAAAATGCCCTTACGAGTTATCGTAAGGGCATTAAAAAATAGGTGAACAAAAAGAAAATAGCTACTCTAAGGGGTTCTGCCTAAAAGATTTTTTTATGCCTTGGAGCAACTGGCGCAGGCTTCCGGTTCTGTGCCGCTTTTCTTGAAGATGATCAAGGGGCAGTTTTTACAGATATCCGCGCCCGGGAAAGGATCGCCGGGACGAGATATGGATGCGGCCCCTGTCTTTGCTATGCGTTCCATCAGGCGATCAACCGTGGCCCCGATGTGAGCGCCGGGAATGAAGACGTTCAGCTCACCGCGCTCGGTTTTGCCTGCGTTGTAGCTGCCGGAGCAGGCCGGGCACATGTTCATGCTCTGTTCAAGGTGGGTGAACACAGACCCGCCGCAGGCGGAGGAGCTCATAGTCACCATGGGGCGCAAGGGATGGGTATCTGTTCCTGCCATGTAATCTACTGCCAGATGGTAGGACTGCAGGTTGTCGCAGTAAAAATGTACCACGTCAGGCTGCATGACGGCGTCAGCCAGCGGGCCCACAGACACTGCGACAATGGAGTTCATAGGCAGGCGGGGCTTGGTGCGCAGGAAGCGCTCGGCCTGCGCCAAGTCTTTGCAGTATTTAGATTGTGATTTAATTTCAGCTTCGTCGATGTCTTTCCAGCCGAAAGAAACCTGGGAGTTGGTACAACCAAGCTTTTCCTTGGTCGCCAGCACGGTCTGCCCCTGCATGCGTGCTGTTATTTCCCACTGGCAGTAAGTAATTGGCTTAACGGGCTCAACATAACGGGCCTTCTTTTTGAACTCTTCCACATCTGCCTGAGTTTTATGAAAATTTACGGCGATGGGAAAATGGTACAGTCGCAGCTCCCGCATCAACAAGTCCTGCATTTCTTTGTACGTCAGGGGCATTGCGATCTCCTTTTTTATAGTTAGTAATCATTGCCAGTATGGGTGGTAATTGTAAAAGATATTGTTCGATATGGCTATACCCCTAAGCCCCTTTTTTTGACTTTTACTTCAGCAGGGGCGGGTGACAGGCGGGTGACAACCTGGGCAACCAAATCCAAAAATTTCGCATAAACAATAAAAGGGATGCGCGATAGAATCGCGTATCCCTATGAAATGTAATGGTGCGCCCGACAAGAATCGAACTTGTGGCCTACAGCTTAGGAGGCTGTCGCTCTATCCAACTGAGCTACGAGCGCAACCGCGTATATATATTTGTCGGATTGCATGGTGTCAAGTTTTTTGCTTTTATTTGAGTGTCGCCTGTAGGCAAAAACTTTCCGTTAGAGCTTGTAACTTTTTCAAAGGTTACAAGCTCTAACGCTGCACGAGAGTGCAGCGTGCCGAACTCGGTGTGGACTCTGCCGACAATCGAGTTTTTGGGTAGAATGACAAATAAAAATGTGACGGTTTTTTTAACGATGCTCTGATCCTGGTGGGGATTATCCCGGCAGCACAGCACCACAGGATATGCGGTTGTTTTGAGCGTCTTGTGTGTTCCTGGCCCACAAGTAAAATCCGCCGCCTTCAATGAAGAAGGCGGCGGTCAAAACGCGCACGGGAAGGAGGCGCGCGCAGTTGTGGATTGGATTGCCGGGGCACAGGCGAGCCCCGAAGTGGCACTCAGGGTCTAGAAGCTGTAAGCGAAAACAAGCTGGGCTTTCCAGGCGTCTTTTTTGTCAAAGCTGCCGTTGCCGCCGCCGTTGTAGTAACCGTCTTTCTTCCAGGTGTCCTGATCCATCATGTTGACAACGTAACCCAGTTCAAGATTGGCTTCAAGATTTTCGTAGATCTGCCACTGGTTGATCAGGTTGAATTCAAGCAGGCCGTCGTTGGTCGTCAGGTACGGGCCATCACCGCCGTAGCCTTCTCTCCACGAATAGGCGTTCTCCATATACTTGACCATGGAGGGAGAGTTGGTGCCGCCCCAGTAGGCCACGCGCAGGGTATGCTTGAGGTCTTCAAGGAAGCTTATGTCCTTCAACTGGCCGCCGATGCCCCAGGTGCCGGCATAGGACATGTTCCAGTCTGCAACGTTGCCGGGGCCTGCACCCCAGGCAAGATTGCCGTCGCCAACGAAGGAGGTGAAATTGCCAGCTCCCGCGATTGAAGGCATGCGCTCGGAGCCGTTCTTGATGTTGCCGTCATCGCCAGAGCCGTACCAGCCAAAGATGCCGGGGGTGGCCCAATCCAGCTTGTATTCGACCAGAGCCTTGACGACAAAGCCCTGCCGTTGAGTGCTGCCGCGTACGATATCATTAGCGTCACCACGTTTCATTACATCAAAGCGGCCCATCTCTTCCACATAGCCGTAATTGATGTCGAACTCGATGTTCAGGGGATCAAACATGGTGATGCCAACAGGCAGACCAGCCCAGAACATGTTGCCATATTGCTTGCTGGTACTGCGCGAATTAAGCGGGGAGTTGCCACCAACATAGTTGAAGCCAGGCGTCAAGCCGGGAATTGTCAAGCCAAGAACACCATCGTTGGTTGCCCAAGGTTCGTCATTGTTGGGAGCTTCAAGGCCGCGCAGGGCATTGCGTCCAAGCAGGCCGTACATGGCCCAGGGCGTGATTTCAATACCGTCAAACGTCATAGGCAGAGAGACGGCAAAGAGATCCATGTTGTCAAGGTAGTTGTCTTTGGCTTTGCTGTCGTTAATGCCGTATTTTTTTGCATTGAAGTTGTCATTGACCGGGCGCGCCCAGAAGGCGGTGAGGCCGACATTTTCGTTGAATTTATAGTTGCCCACAACCGCAGCAACGTCAGCGTCGAGGATGGAAGAGCCGCCAGCCATATTGGGCAGGGCAAGGGCCTGTATGCCCATGCGCATACGGGCTTCAGTCTGGGGGATAACCCAGTCGATATACGCATTCTTGAGTTTGATGGCGCTGTTGCCATCGGCGCCAAGAGCGCCGCCTTCATCAGCCTTGCCCCAGTTCTGGGTACCGATTTCAAAGTACACGGTACCGGACAGTGCTTCTGAAGCCACTGCATCCAACTGCAAACGCAGACGCTGCGCAGCGCCGAACATATCGTTGTCGTTGACTTTTTCTTTAGGGCCATGACCGGGTTCTCTTGTGTGTTCGGTCAGCGTGGCGTCAGCCAGGCCGAAGCCCATAAGCCATTCGCCCTGAGCCTTGAAATCGATGGCTTTGGCCCCCCCGGCCGCACCCATCAGCAGACCGGCGGCAAGCAACGCCACCATGCAGCTCTTTTTGAAGTGTTGCAAACCTTTCCTTTGCGTAACGTTCATACCTTTTTCTCCAGGTTGTATAGTTTGTGTGGCGGCAATGCGGTCAGGCCAGCATTTTGCCACATTTGGGCTCCGTGATTGTCATGTCAGCGATAGCACTTGGCGATGGCAAGGCCCCTTCGCAACGCTCGCTGAGAGACCATGACCTTTGCTGACAGGTCAGTTATGGGTTTCATGCCCATGCTGGGCATGGTGGCCGTCATGTGAATGGCCATGCTTGTGTTGCTCGCCTTTGTTATGCCCGCACTTGCAATTGGCGCAGTTGCCCTTGCAAACATGCTTCTTTTCTTGCTGGATGATGACCCTGTTTCCTGTAACGGCCATATCGAAGCCGCTTTTACCTTTGAAAATGACTTGTTCTTTATTAAAGCCATTCAGGATCATGGACGTCTTAAAGGTGTCTACAACCGATGGGTTGGGGTGCCGTATCTGACGTACATCAATGAAAATACGCTTGCAGGCGGCGTGATTGAGCTGAAGAAGATCAAGTACTGCATTGGCCTGAGGAGGATCAAATTGATCGTTAAGGCAAATGTGGAGGTTTTCGTTGCTGAAGCGGTGGGTAACGTTTGAGTTCTGAGTGGAACTGCCATTGTGCGCCATGCTTTCCTCCAGGATGCGTTGTTGGCTGGGCGCAAAATGACATTTTTGAAAACCAATGTCAACAAAAATGAAATTCTTTTTCAAATCATATGTGTGCGACATCGGTAAGATGCAGGAAAGCCAGATGAAAGAGTATGATGTTTTTCAGGGGTAAAATTTTACAACAAAACAACAAAATATTGCCATGCTCCAACTGAAGACATGGTACAAGAGTATCTTTATCAGTGTCAGATGGAGACCTGTAGAAACGGTAAACTACGCCAAATACAATCAGCCGTTGTCCTGATGAGGGACAACGGCTGTCTTGGCGTTTGATTGGTTTTGATGCAGGTTGCGCTAATGTGGTCAGGCGGCGCGGATTTGTCCCTGTTCAACACAAAAGAGCGTCGCTCCCGGTTCTGCCTTGCGCAGCAGATCCACCATATGGGGCTGGCAAGTAAAATACAGAAGCTGATGCCCCTTGCTGCTGCCCGAGTCCGTCAGATCCACAAAAGCCCTGGCCGTGCGTTCAGCCCGTTGCGGGTCAAAGTTGACCAGAACTTCATCCATAATAATGGGAAGAGGGACGGCGTGCGCCGCATGGTTCTTAATATAGGCCAGCCGCAGGGCCAGATATGCCTGCTCACGCGCGCCTCTGCTGAGATTTTCAGGGGCAAGGGCTTCGCCTTGGGCGGGCAGGATATTCAGCGTCTTGTCCTCAAGAGAAGCGCTGATGCCGAGCCAGCGGCGACCGGTAATGCGGGCAAATATTTCTGAGGCAAGCCGTATGACTTCAGGTTGCCTTTCGCGCTCAAAATTACGCTTGGCAGCTTCAAGAATGGCGCGCGCCAGTGCCCGACGGCTCCAGTCATAGGCCATACGCTGCATGGCTTCTTCAAGAGCGGCAGCTTCCTGCTGCAATTGTGCCAGTTCCTCATTGTGCGACAGCGCAGCAACACCGGAGCGCAGGGTACTCACCCTGTCGCCCAGTTCCTGCTCCTTGCCCTGAAGCTGAAGCAGTTCTTCGTTGATGTTTGCGCAGCGTTTTTCCTGGACTTCCTGGCTTTCAGTTTCGAACTGGGGCAGGAATTCTTCCAGGGGGCATTTGTCGGCAGCAAGGCGCAGGGCATCTTCAAGGTCAAGACGGCGTTGGGCAAGGCTGCGCTGTTCTTCATGGCGTGCGGCCTGCCGTAAAAAGTCTTCGGCATCAGCTGCTCCTGCCAGGGCAAGCAGGCTACGCTCTGTGTGGATGGCGGAATCCAGGGCGGCCTGAGCGGCGCGTGCCTCGCTTTCAAGCTCCACCAGTTCCTGATCCAGCCCAAGACGGCGGGTCTGGCCCACGGCCATGGCTTCTGCCGCTTCCAGCGAAGCGTCCAGGCTGGCCAGCCAGTCCGGTTCATCGTCAGTGCCAGCCAGGGGCGGGCGATTCAGGTTGGCGAGATGCTGCGCCAGGGGTTCACGCAGGGCAGCCAGTTCCGCATGGCTCTGCGCCAGTTCAATACGTGCCCGTTCCAGAGCGGATTCGGCCAGCAGGCAATTTTCCATATACTTGAAAGCTTCACGCACCGTTTCAGGATCAAGATCCGTACCCAGCCCCAGTCCTTCAAGGCAGTGGGCCCACTGCGCACGTGCAGCATTCAGGCGATCTTCAGCCGCGCGCAACTCTGCAGTGGCTTCATTCTGACGTACCTTGCAGCGCTGCCTGTCGCTTTCGGCATTCTGCAAGGCGGCCTCGGCCTTGATGCGCTGTTCACGCACGGCGTCAGCCTCCCGGCAGGATTCCAGTATCTGGTGCGCAATCTCGGCAAGAGTATCGGAAAGATTTTCGTCTGGCTGCAAAGGCTGTGCGCCATTGGGCGTAAGCGGGAGGCGTTCCGCCACCGCTGCCATCTTGCGCATGCGCTCCTCGGTGCGCGCAAGGTCTTCCTCAAGAGCGTCAAGTTCGGCTTGGGCGGCGGCTACGCTGCTGTAGGCCAGTCTGGCGGCTTCCGCTCTGGCAAAAAAGGCCGCAGCGCCCTCCGGAGCAGGGACATTGCCAACCTTGAGCGAGAGCATGAACTCATGCCAGCGGCGTCTGGTTTGCTGCACGACGCCTTCAACTTCCTGGCACAGCGCCTGCCGCCTGCTGACCTCGGTGCGCGCGAGATCCGTGGTGCGCTTGAGCCCTTCCATATCCTTGCGGGCGCGCTCTTCGTGAAAGCATTGCTCGCGCTCGCGTTCGAGCAGCACTTCCATTGCTTCCAACGTGACCATATCCATGCTCTGCACCTGCGCTGTCCGGCAGAGTTGGCGGGCCTGTTCTTCCAGTTCAACCAGGTGGTTGGCACATGTGTCACGTCGATTTTGCAGGCTGGCCAGTTCCTTTTTGCGGCGTTTGGCCTCAGGGCCATTGTGCGGCAGCCCGCCAGCCAGAAAACCCACTCCACAAAGCAGAATGAGATAGCCAGACCAGAGGTTTATGGGAAAATCCAAACCTTCGTTCAGTGAAATAACCGTCAAGCCAAGTCGCCAGTACGTAAGCAGCATGCCAACACCTGACGCAAAAAAAATCAGGCCCAAAAGCAGCAGTGGAAGATTTTTAATGCTTTTGACAGGCGGTTCACTGTCCAATCGTGCATCCAGTTCACTGAGCCGCAGCCTTTCTGTCTCCAGCGTGGCTGAAAGGGCGCGCAAAGAGCGCAGGGCTGCCGTTTGCCCGTCCAGGTGTTCGCGGGTGGGGCCGTTTTTGCCGCGCTGCTCCTCGCGCAGGGCATCCATGCGGGCCTTGACGGAGAGCAGATGTTCCTCGGCTTGCTGCACGGCCTGGGCCGCTTCACCAGCATGATCCAGCCGCTCCTGCACGCTGGCCGCCAAATCAAGCGCTTCGTCCTGACGGGCCAGCAGCGCGTCCAGTGTCGCCACGGCCCCGCTGTTGGCCTCCAGAGTTGTACCGCCAGAAAGCTTCAGCGGAGTGAGCGCACGGGCAAAGGTGGTGCGCGCTTCCAGCAGGGTACGCTGGCGCAAAGGAATCTGGCGTCGGGCTTCTTCCTGGCGGGCCAGAGCCTGGCGCAGCGTGTCGCGTTGATCGTCATCCAGGGCGGCCACCGGGATAGGGAGCAGCGCCAGATTACTATGATGTGCAGCCACTTCGCGCTCGGCGGCCTCCACATCGCGGTTGCACTGGTTCAGCGTGTCCACTGCGGCCTGGTGCGCGGACACGGCAGCCGTCATTTCGCGTGCCTGTTTTTCAAGATCTTCACGGGCGAAAAGCGAGCGGTCAGTCTGACGGATGCGGTCGCAACTCCAGTCCGGCCCAAGGCGCGCCAGTTCGCGGGCGAGATCCTCCTCGGCACGGCGGCAGCGGTCATTTTGCGCGGGAAGGGCCGTCAAGGCCTGCCGATAGCCGCTTTTGCGTTCAGCCAGGCGGCGCAAAGCCGGCAATGTTTCCAGCAGGGGCATATCCAACTGCACCGCGTCACGACGCTCGCGCAAGAGATCAAGCTTTTCTTTGCGGGCGGCGTGATGACGCTCGCAGCTTTCCCTGGCTTCCTGAGCGCGGGCCAGGCGGGCCTGAGCGTCTTCGGGGAAAGATTCGTTAAGAGGGCCGAGCCGCTCCAGAGCGGCGCAGACCATGCGCCATTCGTTCCATTGCAGCCAGACGCCCAACCGACGTTCCAGCAAGCGCCGTTCCTCTTCAAGCTGCGCCTTGTAGCCGCGCACCGCAGTCAGTTCGTCGCGTTTTTGATCCAGTTCACGGGCCAGGTCGTCAAAACCAGCCTGTTGCTGGCGCAGTTCTGCAATACGCTGGCGCAGTTCGTTGAGTTGCTTGAGGGCTAGATTAAGGGGCGGTTTGCTGCCGCCGGACTTGAAAATCTCGTCATTCTGTTTTTTCAGGATATTGAGGACTTCACCGGGGGCGCGCAAGCCGGGGCCAAAGCTGGCGCCATAAAGGGCATGGCGTACGCTTTCGCCGGTGAGGTTGCCCATATGTTCCAGTTCGCTGAGGCTGAAACCGAAAACATTGCGGTACACGTCCCGGCTGACGCCCGAAAGCAGGCGGCGTAAAACGTCTTCGTCCAGAGGTTTGCCCTGACCGTCCGTAAGGGATACCTGCCCGTTTGCGCTGCCCGGACGGCGCGTCAGCCGTAAAAGCTGCGCATCATCAGCGCGCAGGGTCAGGCTTCCGCCTGCCGTGCCGCCACGCAGCGCGCCGGGGATGAGCTTGCCTTCCTTGCTGTTGGGGGCCGGATAGCCCGCCAGGGTGGAGCGCAAAAACTCCAGACACGTGGATTTGCCCGCTTCGTTTTCACCCAGAAAGATGGTGAGGCCGGGGCCAAGCCCCTCAACAGTTACATCAGAAAAAATGCCGAACCCGTCCATATGGAAGGACTGGATATACATCAGCGAACCTCCAGAAGGTCGGTGCAAAGGCGTTGGGCCTCCTCAAGGAGCGCCTGCATCTGGGCATCGTCGGGCTGGGCCAGAATTTTGCGTAACTGCCCATGGGTGAACAGGGGGGCAAGGGCCGGGCCCGCCACCTCCTGAAAAGCTTCATGACTTTCACCCATGCGTTGGGCCATGCGGAGCGTTTCGCCAAGCAGATCCTCGCGTTGCAGGTACTGGGCGGGATCCGTGGCCGGGCTCGTGTCCATACGTAAATCCTTGACCCATACGCCGGGCGTGCCGCTGGCAAGGTGCCCGAGGCGTTCCAGAAGGTCTTCCTGATTGCTGGAGTCACGCAGGACGGCGTCAAGGGCGGTACGACCATGCAGGTTTACGCGCGCAAGCAGGGCTTCACACCCGGGATCAGTATCGCTGGCGGCATGGTCAAGGCATTGAACCAGAGAGTTTTCCACCTGGTCAATCTGCTCAGTGCCGCTCAGGTCCAGATCCAGGGTGGCCCATTGCACGGGCCCAAGACGCATGAATTCTGCACTACAGCGCCAGGCGCAGGGGACGGCGGACTGATCCGCGTCGAAATTTTCGGCACGGGCCGTGACCAGGAGGCAGCCACGGGGCCCGGTTTCATTGATGTGCAATCCCTGACTGTTGCCGCTGTAGGCAATAAAGGGCTCGTCACACAGGATACGGCGTTCGTGCACGTGTCCAAGCGCCCAGGCGTCCAGTTCGGCGCTTTTGAGGTCGTCCAGCGAGCAGGGCGCATAACGGTCAGCCTTGCTTTCACCCTCTACGGTGCAATGCAGCACGCCCAGTTGAAAACACGTCTGTTCGGCATCACGCCGGAACAATCGGGCCAGGTTACGGCCTTCACGGATTTTGGCGTGACTGATGCCATGTATGATGGCCAGGGGTTTTCCATCTTTTTCAATGACATGACGTTCGACCTCAGGGCCGAAGATGGTCACATTGTCGGGCCAGCGGATGGAAGCGAGCAGCGAATTGAGCGGATCATGATTGCCGTGGGCGATAAAAACGCGTACTCCCGCATCGCGCAGGCGCAAGCAGCCATCGCGAAGGCGCAATTGGGCTTTAACGCTGCGATCTTCTTCATTATACACGTCGCCAGCCAGCACGAGAAAATCGGGTTTTTCTGTTTCGCACAGGCGAAAAAGCCGATCCAGCGCTTTGAAGGTGGCTTCATGCAGCAGCTTGGCCAAATGGCCGCCCTGAGCGGTTTCGCGCGAAAGCCCGCGAAAAGGGGTATCCAGATGCAGATCGGCTGCGTGGATATAACGTACAACGTCCATGCGTGGCCTCACGTGGAATGGGTAATGAATAAGCGCCAAACTTTAGACTTTTTCTTGAAGCAAGACAAGCGCGCACAAAGTTACGCAGGGAGCAGTTCTGCTGCGGTCATAATTACCATGCAGTTACTGTTCTCTGAAAAGAACAAAAATATAATGGAATGGAGCTAGTTTCCGTTCAGAGTGCGCAAGCGGATGCACTCATTGGCCAGTCGCATCAATTCCAGATTGTCGGGGACTTCCTTGAGGCCGTTGCGCACATGACCAAGAGCGCGCACATATTCTCCTGCGTTGAGCATGGCAGTGGCCATCATGGCAAAGACGGCCTGTTCGTCCTTGTAATATTTCATGACTTCAGCAAAGCAGGCGTCGGCTTCAGAGGGTCGCCCCTCGGAGAGAAGTTTTTTGCCTTCCCTGAGATTGCGATCAATGTTGAGCTTGCGTTGCAGTGTGCTTTCATAATCCTCTTCTTCAGCGCTGTCTTGAAGTTTTTTATAAGTATCTGATAATAATTGTAAAAGTTCTTTTTCGCTGCCGGGCTGATATGCAAGCGACGCAGGCAGAATATCTTTCAGGCCAGGGTCTGCGACCAGTTCGCTGACCGTCGTGCGAATATCGCTGCGCAGGTCCGTGGGGGCAGGCTGGCCACCCAGATCCTTGAGGGCTGTTATGGTCAGATAGAGCGCGCGCATGGGGTCGCGGCGAGCGCAACTGGCTTTGGCGCGGCCAAGGTCTTCACGGATTTTGCGAATGTTCATTGATACCTCATCAAGTCTCGGAACATGTTTGCATTGAGGATGTATACTTTCATCATGTTGCGCCGCCTGCGCAGCATGTGCGGGCACAACCGGATTGCATCAGGGCCAGGGGGGCCTGGCGCACTCGCCAAAGCGTTTTCAATCGCCAAAGCGTTTTCAACGGGGAACTGTCGGGTGCAGCCGCATGCAACGGTCAGGGAGCCCACTACGGCGTGCCATCCACATCTTCAGTTTATTCTTTGGTTTATTCTTTGTGCATGCTTGTGGGCAGCGGATCTTTGAGAGCATACTTTTTCAAAGTTGACGATACCCCCGCTGCGACGTGTACCAGCCCGGAAGCGCAGCGTTTGCGCCTTCACATTTGCGCCTTCACGTCTTCTTGCGCCTGCTCACGCAGCCGCCCGAACAGCTTCAACGTGAAAGTGCATTTGCTTCTGAATGCTAGATAATAAAAGCCTGTACCGTCAAGATGTTGCAGGTATGCGTCATAATTGCGGCATTGACGGCTGCGCTGGCTGCTTGTTATCCTGCGCAGCTATACGGCAAAGGAATACTGCTTTTACGCATCATTACGGCATCCTGAACTTTGGGGCCATCCGGCTTCCGGGCATGGGCAAAGCCATGCACGCGGAGCAGGAACAGGCGCAGGCCGCTAACAGAAAAGGAAAATTATGGCGCGCATTCTTTATGGCATACACGGCACCGGGCATGGACATGCCATGCGCGGATTGACCATCGCCCGCCGCCTTTCCCGCCACGAATTCCTTTTTATCGCCGATGACGATGCGCCCAAGATCCTTGAGCCGGAGTTTCCTGTTCGCCGCCTGCCCAATCTGGGCACAGTGTTCAAAAATTACAAGGTGGATTTTGCGGCCACCATCAAAAAAGCCCTGCCCATACTTTGGCATCGCCAGCGGTATATTGATCAGGTTTCGCGTCTGATTGACGAATTCAAGCCCGATGTCTGCATGACCGATCTTGAGTACTTTGTGCCCCGCGCTGCGGAAAAGGCGGGCCTGCCGTGCCTGACCCTGGATCATCAGCATGTGATCACGTGCTGCCGTCATGACCTTCCGCCGGACATGTGGTGGGACAGCTTTGTGCAAGGGCTGACGCCACGGTATCTTTTTCGTCCCACGGCAGAAAATCTCATTATTTCCTTTTACGCTCCGCCTGTCTTGCCGCAGTATAAAGCCAGAATAGCGCCGCCCATTTTGCGGGACAGCGTGTTGGCGCTGAACCCGCGTGATGACGGTCATGTGCTGGTGTACCAGAGCAATTCCACGCACCGCAAGCTGGTGGATTTTCTGCGCGCGGCCACACGCAAAACCTGCTATGTTTTCGGGTATGACCGTGAAGAAGGGCAGGAGGATAATGTCATCTTCATGCGCAAGAGCGAAGAGGGTTTTTTGCGCCTGCTGGAAGGGTGTTCATACGTCATCCAGGGGGGCGGCCACACCCTCATGGGCGAGGCCCTGTATCTTGGAAAACCCATCCTCACCCTGCCTCTTAAAGCCATGGTGGAGCAACGCTTCAACGCATTGTACATTGAGCGCCTTGGCTACGGCATGCAAGCCGACATGCTCACGCTGGAGCCGGAGTTGCTCCGCCGCTTTGAGGCAAAGCTTCCTGATTACAAGGCGGCCATCGCCAGAGGCAGTTTTTGTGGCAACGAAACCGTGTTCGGTCTGATTGATTATTTTATCAGGCACGGCTCCTTGCCCATAGTAGGCACGCCCAAGGTTGAAGAATAAGCTGAAGCATCTTGCGAAAAAGTTAAAGTAAAACTTTAAGGCTGCCTACAAGGCCGCCTTTTTGCTGGAGTATTTTAATTTGAAATGAGTTAAAATGCTCTGCAGGGATTGTTCTGAAAATCCTTGCCACGAGATGCTTTAGTTGACCGTTGGCGTAAAATGCACTTTGACAACAAGAACTTCGGCGCGCGATGTGTTGCGCATGGGCGGGCCCCAGGTGCCGATTCCTGCTGATACCACAGAATGGAGCCCATTTTTGGTCAGCAGGCCCAGCGGGTTTTCATACAGATTCTCCACCACCCAGTGAAAAGGCCATAGCTGGCCGTAGTGTGTGTGCCCGGAAAGTTCCAGCACCGCCCCTGCCGTGCGCGCCTCATCCAGTGAAGAAGGCTGGTGGTCCATGACCAAGAGCGGCAAATTGCCATGCTCCGGCGGCAGATCAGCAAGGATTTCTTTGAGGCTTTTGCGCGAACTCCCGGAAAACATGTGGCCGCTCAAATCATCTCTGCCAGCCAGTACCAAGGCATTGTCCAGGACATGCCACTGGTCGCGCAGTACCCGCATGCCGCTGCGGCGCAGGATATCAAGACTGTCATCGATGGGGCCGGAGATGTATTCATGGTTGCCCGGTACCGCCCAATGGCCCAGCCGGGGCTGTATGCGGGCCAGGGCTGCGGCCATGGCTTCCACGTCAACCAGAACATGGTCATCAAGAATGTCGCCAACGTAGAGGATGGCATCGGGCTTGTAGGGAGCCAGCAGATCCATGGCGCGCACAAGGCGCGGGGCCGTGATGATCCGCCCAAGATGCAAGTCTGCCAGTACGCCGAGGACAAGGGGCGAATGCGTGTACTGCCGGGCTACGGGCTTGTTGGTGCGTATGGTCAGATCGTACTGCCGCACCACAGGGTAGGCGGCATTGAACCAACTGGCGCAGCCGATGACGAAGGGCAGGCCAATAACTATCAGGGTGGCTCCCCAGCGGGGAGAAGTGGGGGGATCCGCCCACAGGCGGCTTGCCAGCCCCCAGATGTCCATAAGTAGCACCAGGCAAAAAACATAGAAAAGCATACCCAGCCAGAACGATCCCGCCCGCAGCAACCAGACCTCGATGGCGGAATCGCCGCCAAGCTTGTACAGCAGGGGAAATGACGCGCCAAGCACAGCCACCGTGAGGCAGAGCGCCGGTCGCAGCCAGCCCGTATGGTCAAGTGCGCGCCATAGCCACCAGGCAATCCATCCATTGGCGAGGACAAGGGCAAACCCTGTCACAACGAAAAATTTTACCATAAATGGATGTGCCTTATGAAGCCCATGCGGCTATGGCCTTGTCCAGTTCCGGGCCAGGGCTGACCTTGAGGTTATTGTCCAGGTGCAGATGGCAGACGTGTCCTTCAAGGCAGACCTGAGCGTGAGTTTCCACGGGGCCAGGATGGTTTTCAAGGATGTTGCGCAGCGCCAGCAAGTCCTCCCGGCCCATGCGGTGCGAGGGAATCTGCACGCATACCGGGGTATCGTTAAGCCCGCAGCACTCTGCCATCAGCAGCAGACTTTGCCCCAGAAGCTTGAGTTCGCGAGGGGCGTCCTCATTGTCTTCGTCCAGATCGCGGCTGTCTTCCGGCTCCTTGTCAAGCCTGGCGGTAAGGCACAGCGGCTGCTCAGAATGGAGCAGCTGACGAACTTCCGCATAGCTGCGGGGGAAAAAGGTCACCTCGCCATGACCTGTGAGGTCTTCAATGGCCGCAAAAGCCATACGCTCGCCCTTGCTCTTGGTAATAACCTCGCGAATGCCGGTTACAAGCACGGCGCAGCGCACCTCGGCGCCGGGAAACATGTCTCGGGCGTCTTCAAGGGTTGTGAGTCCCAGACGGCGAATTTCACGCAAATAGGGTTGCAGCGGATGGCTTGTAAGAAAGAAGCCCAGAGCTTCTTTTTCGGCGCGCAGTTTGTCTTCGTCGGGCATTTCGGGCAGGTCGGCTTCAGGGCAGTCGAGTCCTATGCCGGGCTGCGGGGCGCTTTCCATTGCCGGAGCCATGGCCAGCAGGGACACTTGGTTGGAGTTTTTGTCCTTGGCCTTTTTCTGCGCGCGGGAGACCACCGCCTCAAGCGAGGCCAGCATGGCGGCGCGGGGCACGCCAAAGCAGTCGCAAGCGCCGCCCTTGATAAGAGACTCCAGAACGCGTTTGGTGACCTTGCGCAGGTTCACGCGGCAGCACAGGTCGAAGAGCGAGGCGAATTCTCCCTCAGCCATGCGGGATTCCACCAGTTCGCGGATGGCTTCGTCGCCCACGTTCTTGATGCCGCCCAGCCCGAATACGACCTTGCCTTCAAAGGCCGTAAACTCACGCTGGCTGCGATTCACTGAAGGCTGCACAACATCAATGCCCATGTCTTTGCAGCAGGAGACGTATTTGAGCAGCTTGTCCTGATTGCCCATTTCCGAGGTGAGCAGGGCAGCCATAAATTCAACTTTAAAGTGAACCTTGAGATAGGCGGTGTAGTAGGAAATGAGAGCATAGGCGGCAGAGTGCGACTTGTTGAAGCCGTATTCCGCAAATTTTTCCATCAAGTCGAATATTTCGTTGGCCTTGTCTTCGCTGATGCCGTTGCTTGTGGCGCCGGCCACAAAGGTGACGCGCTCCTTGGCCATGGCTTCGGCCTTTTTCTTGCCCATGGCGCGGCGCAGCAGGTCGGCGCCGCCCAGCGTGTAGCTGGCGATAATCTGGGCAATCTGCATGACCTGTTCCTGGTACACGATAACGCCGTAGGTGTCGCGCAGGCAGTCCGTAAGCGAGTCATGGGGGTAGATGACGGGCACCTGGCCGTGTTTGCGCTTGATGAATTCGTCAACCATGCCGGAGCCGAGAGGGCCGGGCCGATAAAGCGCCAGCATGGCGATGATATCTTCAAAACACGTGGGCCGCAGCATGCGCAGATACTGGCGCATGCCCGAGCTTTCCACCTGAAAGACGCCATCGGTCTCGCCCCTGGCGTACAGGTCGTACGTTTCGGTATCGGTGAGCGGCAGATTGTCCAGATCCGGCGGGGATTGCCCCTGAAGGCTGATGTTGTCCAGAGTATCCTGAATCAGGGTCATGGTCTTGAGGCCCAGAAAGTCGAACTTCACCAGCCCGGCTTTTTCGGTCATGGGGCCGTCGAACTGGGTCACAAGTTCGCCGCGTTTGCCAAGATAGAGGGGCAGGTATTCCTCCATGGGCTTGTCGGACACCACAAGACCTGCGGCATGGGTGGAAGCGTGGCGCGCGAGCCCTTCAAGCCGACGTGCCGTATCCAGCAGATGCTTGACCTGCTGGTCTTCAAGGTAGAGCTTTTCCAGTTCGGGTTCGGCTTCTAGCGCCTTCTTGATGGTCATCTTGAGGTCGGCGGGCACCAGCTTGGCAATGCGGTCGGTTTCGGCAAAGCTCATGCCCAGCGCACGGCCCACGTCGCGCACCACGCCCTTGGCCTTCATGGTGCCAAAGGTGGTGATTTGCGCCACCGAGCCCTCGCCGTAGGTTTCAACCATATGTCTGATGACGTCGCCACGCCGGCGTTCGCAGAAGTCGACGTCGATATCGGGCAGGGACACGCGTTCGCTGTTCAAAAAGCGTTCAAACAGCAGGTTGTAGGGGATGGGGTCAAGGTTGGTGATGCGCAAGGCCCATGCCACCAGTGACCCGGCGGCTGATCCGCGCCCCGGCCCCACAGGAATATTGTTGTTTTTTGCCCAGTTGATGAATTCCTGCACGATGAGGAAGTAACTTGGAAAGCCCATTTCCAGAATGACGCGCAGTTCGTACTGCAGGCGTTCACGGTACATGTCGGCGTTGATGGAAGCCCGATCCGGGTGTTTTTCCAGCCTTTTTTCAAGACCATCTTCGGCCAGACGGCGGAATTCCGATTCCATGCTGGCCCCTTCGGGCAACTGGTACACGGGGAAATAATGGTTGCCGAAGTCCAGAGCCACATTGCATTCCTCGGCGATGCGCATGGTGTTGGACAGCGCTTCGGGCACATGGCTGAATGACTTTTCCATTTCTTCAATGGACTTGTAGTACAACTCATGGGTGCCGAACTTCATGCGTTTGGGGTCATCCATGGTGGTCTGCGTCTGAATGCAGAGCAGAACTTCATGGGCTTCGGCATCGTCTGCGCCAAGGTAATGGCAGTCGTTGGTGGCCACCAGGGGCAGCTTGCAGGTTTCGGCCAGCTCCATAAGGGCAATATTGGCTTTTTCCTGTTCTTTCAGTCCGTTGGATTGCAACTCAAGGTAAAACCGGCCAGGGTAGATGCTGGCGTACTCCAGGGTGAGCTTTTTGGCGAGATCCATATTGTCGGCCAAAATGGCGCGGGGGATTTCGCCAGCGATGCAGGCTGAAAGGCAGGTAAGCCCTTCGGAGTATTTGCGCAGCAGGGCCTTGTCCACGCGGGGTTTGTAGTAAAAACCCTCAAGAAAGCCGTGGCTTACCAGTTTAACAAGGTTGTGGTAGCCTGTTTTGTTCTGGGCCAGCAAAATAAGGTGGTTACGCTTGCGGGCCAGAGGAGATTCCGTTTTTTTGTCCGTATGGTCATGGCAGACGTAAACTTCGCAGCCGAATATGGGCTTGATGCCGAAGTCTTTGCAGCCCTGGTAAAAGTAGGCTGCGCCAAAAAGATTGCCATGGTCTGTGATGGCGCAGGCGGGCATGCCGAAATCCTTGGCGCGGGCACAAAGATCCTTGATGCGTATGGCGCCATCCAGGAGGCTGTATTCGGTATGGCAATGCAAATGAACGAAATCGGACATGAAATCTCCGGAAATGCTGTATAAAGAATGGATTGAAGCGTGTGGTGCGGTGGGCCGCAAGCGCGCAGCGAGTGTGAGTGGTCTTTATAGCAAATGAGTCACCATGCCTCAAGCGGTTGATAGTCGTGCGGGCCCGGCGCATTGCCTTGCGTTCCGGCTGGGCGTATAAAAAAGTCATGGAAACGAGTACGGTAAACGCGTGCGATATCAGCGCGCATGAAAATTGGTTTGCGGTATATGCTGCCAGCAAGTGTGCGGAGGAGTCGGCCAATCCCCGTGGCGATGTGGGGCCTATGCACCTGAAAATACGGCATAGTATGGCTGTACTGGAGAATGCCAGGCGCATGGCTGCCTGCGAGAATTTTTCTTCTGTGCAGCGGCGTGTCTGCCTGCTTGCTGCGCTGTATCATGATGTGGGGCGGTTTGAACAATATTTGCGGTTTCATACCTTCAAGGACAAAGAATCGTGCGATCACGGCCAGATGGGGGTGCGCATCCTCAAGCAGGAAAAGCGCCTCAATGATGAAGCCCCTCTTGTGCGCAAAGCTGTATTGGCTGCTGTGGCGCTGCACAACCGTTTCGCATTGCCCCAAGGATTGCCGGAACTAACGGCAACAGCCGCCCATGTTGTACGCGATGCCGACAAACTGGATATTCTGCGCGTCATGGACGAACATTTGAGCGGCCCAGGCCCCTACAACCCCACCGTTGTGCTGAGCCTGCCCGATACGCCCGGCGTTTACAGCGAGGCAGTGCTGCGGGCGGCGCGTGAGGGACGTGTGGCAGCCTATGCGGACCTGCGCAGCGTCAATGATTTTCGCCTGCTGTTGGGAACCTGGTTTTTCGACATGCATTTTGCCTCAAGCCGCCGCCAGTTTGTGGAGGACGGCCATGCCTTGAACCTTTTGCGTGGTCTGACCACGAGCGCTCCCTATGGACAGGTCAGGCAGGCGATGCTTGAAAAACTTGGAGCGCTGCATGACACGGCATCACTCTGAAACTGTGCCCGTGACCCTCCCAGGTCTGCAGCCTGGTCAGAATTCGGGCAAAAATTGGGGCCAGAATTTGAGCCAGAAGCCCGACCAGAAGCCGGGTCAGGATCCGGGCCAGAATCCGGGTCAGGATCCGGGCCAGAAGTTCGGGGCTTGCGCGAGGCCGGCAAAACAATGAATACCCTGCACAGTGACCAGCCAGCTTGGAGGGGCTTGACGGATCTTCCCGAACCCCCACGTTTTTTTCCGTCAGCCACGCTTGCGGCCAGAATTCCCTGGCCTGTTGAAGCCCTGTCCGCACCGCTCAATCCTGCTCCTGAATCCCTGTACAGCATGCTTGGCGCGCCCTGGCCGCTTTTGCGCATGGCGTACAGGCTTTTTTATCTTTCGCAGCCCCAAGGCGAGGCTCTTCTGAGCCTTGCGCTTACCGCCGCAAGAGAGGTGCTGGTGGCGGATTTCAAATGTGCCGAACGTAATCTGGAGTTGCCTTGTGTTGCCGCTGCCGCGTGTCTGCGGGAGATCTGCGGGGCCCGGAGCACGTCATTTATGCGCGCTGGCGGACTTGAGGGCATGGTTCACCGTCTGGGACTGACGGTTTCAGAGCGCCATCCCCTTCTTGGCGGAGCGGCGGTGTTATTGAGGCTGCACGCAGCGCGCTGATCGGGCTGCAACTGCGGCTCACTGCCCCGCAGGCGTCGTGGAAATGGGCGAAGCCCCGGGTGCAGGCGCGGCACGGGAGTCACTGCCGGGCGCATCGGGTGAAAGCAGGCTTTCCGGCACAACGCCGGGCCCAGGCACGGTAAGCGTTTCAGGATTAATGCTGTACCATGCAAACCACATGGAATAGCCACCGAAGTATTCCGGCATTGACGCGCCCTTCATGTTGCCATCAACTGCCGCACCTGTCGCGGGATCCCATATGCTGCGGGTCTTCAGATCCATAAGTTTGCCGTAGCGGCTGATGAACAGGAAAGGTTCGGCCCATATCTGGCGGTTGAACACGCGCACCACGTTGAGCTTGGGATCGTGCGTGGCCAGCAGGGCGTGCGGCCCTGCAAAAAAATTCACCGCGCCCTTTTTTTTCACATAGGCCACATCAATGGCCAGCAAATAGCCTTCATATTCCAGGCAAAGCATGTTGGCCTTGCGTTGAAAGCGCTTGTCCATCCGCTGAACGGGGTAGATGAGCCTGTCGTTGTCGTAATAGTTACCCTTGCGCAGGTAGTTGCCGTAAGGATCACGCCCGTAAGGGCGGGTTCCGGCAGGCTTGCCCATCACCGGCGCATTGGGATACACGCTGCGAGCCGCGCCCCAGTTTGTCCAGAATACGGGAACGGTGGGCAAACCTCTGCCCATAAGGGGGCCGTCAAAGGCCATGCCTGTTTCCTGCAGCCACAGACTGCCCGAATTTCGGTCAATGAGTACGCTGTTGCCGTCATAAAGGCGGCCTTCGACATCAAAAATAAGATTAAGGCCGCCCATGGAGGCGTTGTAGGCCATCAGCGTACCGGTGGTGGGGCAGTAGGTAATGGCATAGGCCACATCATCAACCACCTCGTTGACCACCTGATGCCAGACCATGAATCGTTGTGGATAGATGTGCGGCCCATTGGGCAGCATGACCACAAAAACGACTTCTTCGGCGCTGGTGTTGAGGTCGGCATCCATTACGCGGTCATAGCGGGGTCTGTACAGCGAGGGGATGGCCCCGTATTTGACGCCGGTTTCCACCAGCTTGCCCATAATGGCCGCCAGTTCCTCCATGCTTTTGGGGCGGGCCTGGGCTTCGGGCAGGCAGACGATGAGCATCAGCAGCGGCAGAAAGAGCCTGAGAAAAATGCGGGAAAGCGCGTGGCGCTTCATATGGGCAGGGGATTTTTTTGCCATAAGCATACGTTTTCCTGACGTAGCGCGCATTGCCGCCCGGCTGGCCTGTACGGCGAAAGTTGCAAGGGCTTGGCGCAAGGCCAGGAGGCGTATGCTCCAGCCTGCTGTCAATGCAGATCCTTTTCCTTGCGGTGCGTGGGCAGGTAATCGCTGTAGATGTAGTCGCGCAAGGCCTGAGGCCAGGGGCGGGGTTTTTTGCCGAGAAATGCGCTCAGCTTGCTGTTATCCAGTACGGAAAACGCCGGGCGTCGCGCCTTTTGCGGCCACTGACCAGAATCAATGGGCACAACCCGGCAGGAAGCTGCGGCCAGCGCAATGGATTCACACGCCAGTTCACACCAGCTGGCCTGGCCGCTGTTGACGGCGTGCCAAAGGCCCGTAGCCTGCTTTTCGGCCAGTGCGGCGCTCCATTGGGCCAGATCCATGCTGTAGGTTGGTGAGCCTACCTGATCATACACAACATTGATGGCGTCACGTTTCACACAAGCCGCCACAATGGTATCCACAAAGTTTTTTCGTCCCGGGCCGAAAAGCCAGGCCGTGCGCAGTACACAGGAGCGTTCTGGCAGGCTGCGCAGCACGGCCTGTTCGCCTTCCAGCTTGGTGCGGCCATAGACGGACTGCGGGTGCACCTCATCACTTTCGGTCAAGGGCGTTTCGCCATGACCGGAAAAGACAAAATCTGTGCTGTAATGGAGCAGGTGCCCGTGCCCGAGAGAGTGCAGAATGTGCGCCAGCGCATCCGGCAAGGCCCGGTTAAGCTCGCAGGCAGCTTCAGCATCATCTTCGGCGGCGTCCACAGCGGTATATCCCACGGCGTTAAAAACCACATCGGCGTGAGCCGCGCGAAGACGGGATTGCAGAAAATCAAAATCCAGCACGTTGCCGTCCTGCCGCCCCAATGTCTCAACCTGCCAGCCCCGTGCCGAAAGAACGTGCACAAGAGCCTGCCCCAACAGACCGGTTGCGCCACCTAAAATCAGCGCCTTTGCCATTCTGACCCCCCCAGCGACATGCCCCGCTCTTTGCGTGGATATGTGATCTCATGTTGCGGCCACTGTATCTTTGTGGGCCCTATGGGTCAACATGGAACGCATATAAGATGATTCAGCGCCACCCCTTCTTGCCACCATGCTGCAAGTAACGTACAAATGTGCCCATGAGACGTGCGATTTTATTGGTAGCTTTTGGCGCAAGCAGCGCTCAGGGACAAAATGCCCTCAAAGGGTTTGACGCTCTGGTGCGCCAGCATTACCCTGGAATTCCCGTGCGTTGGGCCTATACCTCTCTTTTGTTGCGCGAACGCCTGGCCCAGGCCCGGCAGAAGAGCGATTCTGTCCGTAAAGCTTTGCAACGTCTTTCTTTCGAGCGTTTTACGCACATTGCGGTACAGCCCTTGCAGACCATTCCGGGGCGTGAGCATGGCGAAGTGTGCGCGGCGGTGGATGAGGCCATGTCCAATGACAACCTCTGCTGCCGCGTAGGGGTGCCCCTGCTGTCCACAGAAGAAGACCTGCATGCGACGACGCAGGCCATTTTGCGTCATTTGCCCCCTGACCGGGCAGCCGGAGAAGACGTGGTCTTTATGGGCCACGGAGCTGAACATCAGGCTGTGTCCCGTTATGCCGACTTGGCGCAGGCCGTGTATGCGCTTGACCCGCACGTGCATGTGGGGGCCATGAACGGCGCTGTGCTGCTTGATGATATTTTGCCCCGTCTTACGTCTGAGCGCGTATGGCTCATGCCTTTGCTTTCCGTTGTGGGCAATCATGCCCTCAAGGATATGGCAGGCCAGGGCGGCATGTCCTGGCGCGGCAGGGTTGAGGCATTGGGGCACCAGTGTGTTCCCGTGTTGAAAGGTACGGCGGAATACGCCGGTTTTGCTGAAATATGGTTGCGGCATCTGGATTATGCCGCCCAATCCTGTTTCGAATTTGCATGAGGTGATGTATGCGTGGAATGTTGATAACTGTGCTGCTTTTGGGCCTGATGCTTTCCGGTTGCGGGGCCGCCAGCAGCAACGGCGGCTCCAAAGCCGCCGTGAACCTGTCGTCCTCGGTGCAGAACGGCAATGCCAACCAGTATAATCCCTATATGCACCAGAATACGCCCAATCTTCGCGAGGCTACGTCTGAGAGTGCGGACATGCTCAAAAAACTGGGTGGCGCTGTGCCGACCATTGAAGGCGAGGCGGGCCATCGTCCCCAGTGGAAGTGCGAAATATATCCTGTGTTTTTTGGCACTGCCACTGCGCCGCATGAAATTCTTGTGCTGCTCGATTTTGCCGCGCCCCAGAGCGAAAAGGTCTGGCAGGCCGTGGTGGAGGCCAGCCGCTCGCTTTCCCCCCAACAGTGTAAGATTGTCGTTTTCGCCAACAGTAAGGAATACTATGGCACAGACCTAATGGGACTTGGCATCTGGATCAGCCATTCCCGTCCCGGTCAGGCAATGCCGTATCTGACCTACGCCCTCGGCCAGTGGAACAAGGTCAAGGCCGACCAGAAAAGTACCCGTGGCAAGGCTGTGCCTTTCCAGAACGAATATGACGCCACAGTCAAAAACACGGACTACCCCATTCACTATTCCTATTTTTCACATTTGCGCCCGCCCGTGCCTGCCAGTCAGGAATTGAGCGTGGCCAAGTACTGCTATGACGCCGGCAACGTAAACCTGTATCAGGCCGAGCAGATCAGCAAGTACTACGGAATCAAGGCCCTGCCTGCCGTTGTTGTGGATGGGCAGCACCTTTCTTCCGTCTCTGCGGGCAGCATTCTTAAAGCTTTGCAGTAAGAACGTAAAAAATCACCGCCGCGCCTTGCACCGGTTTTACGACAGGTCATTACGGCAAGACCTCATGTATAAAAAGCCCGCTCGTGAGAGCGGGCTTTTTATGATGCTGATGGCCAGTTCACAGCCTGAAAAATTCCAGTGGTGGTGCTGCGGGAATCATGCGGGCTGCTGCAAGCTTGTCGTAAAAAAGCTTCAGGCCGCGCTGCTCTTCTTCACCGAGGCTGTAGACAAGCCCATTGCTGTAGTAGAAGGCCAGTTCGTCCCTGCTCAGCGGGCAACCGTGACCTGTAAGATCTAGTATCACGTCCATATGGGCCAGGCCCCAGTCCCGCCCCTGACGCAGGAGTTCTCCCGGATCAGTGGCGAAAAGGCCTGCGTCGGCGGCAGCCCTGCTTACCACCCAGAGGCCGAAAATAAAGGGCAGTCCTGTCCAGTCGCGCCATGCTTCAGCCATATCAAGACGGTAGGGGTAGTCGGCATGGTTGCGAAGGCGCAGAGCTTCATCACCTATGGCCAAAAAGGCTGCTGGCGGATTGTCGCCGCGCAAAGCGGGCGTGACCTGGCCTGTGCTGTAGGTGACGTTGAGTTTATAGCGGTCTAGCATGAGCAGGCGCAGCAAGGCCACAGAGGTATGCGTTTCGCCGCTGATCAGAATTTCCTGCCCGTCCAGTTGGTCCAGGGGGACGCGCGAAAGCAGAAGAACGCTCATGACCGGGCCGCGTGAACCTATGGAGAGATCCTCCACGAGGTAATAGCGTTCCGGTCGGCAGGCATATTCAAAGCAGGATGTAGACGACACATGCAGTTCGCCACGGGCCATCATGTTGTTGAGCAGGGCGGGCGGGCCTGACACCATCTCAAAGTCGTGGGGCAGGATGCCCGCTTCAAGCGGATGATAGACGGGAAGAACGTTAAGATAGCCGATACGGCCCATGCGCAGCGTAGGCCGCTGTTTGGGACTGGTCATGACGACAACCTTGTTGCAGGGTGGGCGTTGTTTGCCTGAGCAAAAAGGGGGGAAGCCCCTTTGACAAAATGCACTGTTAAGGAAGCACTGATTAAAGAACCTCCTGGAAACGCGCAGTTATTTTGTTTGGCAAGGCGCGATCATTTTTTGAAGCAGGAGTGGACTTTTCCGTCCTCGACTGTTTCAAAAAAAGTGAAGCAACACCGCCAAGCGAAATAAATCAGCGTTTCCCTAAAGAACGCACCCGGATGAAAGGCCTGTCTGGCGTTTCGTCCGGGCGCGCCTTTATGAGTCTCTTATACCGAAGGCTGAGGGTCCACGGGCCTGTAGTCCATGGTGCGCTGTATCGGCGTAAACCCGGCAGCGCGGATAACCTTGTGGATGTCGGCCCGGCTCATCTGAAAAGACACTCCGGCCGCAGCCACGACATTTTCTTCGATCATCAGCGAGCCGAAATCGTTGGCGCCGTAGAAAAGGGCCAGCTGGGCAACGTGTGGCCCCATGGTCACCCACGATGCCTGAATGTTGACGATGTTATCAAGCACCAGGCGTGAGACGGCCAGCAGGCGCAAATAGGCGGGCGCGGGCAGGGGATCAACCTGAATGCGCGTATGCGCAGGCTGGAAAGTCCAGGGGATAAAGGCCGTGAATCCCTGTGTTCTGTCCTGTACTTCACGCACGGCAAAAAGGTGATCAAGCCGGTGGGCCGGGGATTCTTCGTGTCCGAACATCATGGTGGCCGTGGTGCGCAGGCCCAGCTTGTGGGCTTCTTCCATAACGCTAAGCCACTGTTCTGCGGTACATTTATTGGGCGAAACCTGGGCCCGGACGCCGGTATGCAGGATTTCAGCCCCGCCGCCGGGCAGGGAGTGCAGCCCGGCGTCTTTCAGGCGGCGCAGCACTTCCGTCACGGAAAGATTGAATTTTTCGGCCCAAAAGAAGATTTCCGGCGGCGAAAAGGCGTGAATGTGCAGTTGCGGCCAGGTCTGCCGCAGCCAGCGCAAAAGGTCTTCATACCATTCAAGGGGCAGGTCAGGGTGATGCCCCCCCTGAAGGAGAATCTGCGTTCCGCCGAGGGCCAGGGTTTCTTCCACCTTTTGGGCCATTTCTTCCCGGCTGATGACGTAGCCGTCTTCATGATCCGGCGCGCGGAAAAAGGCGCAGAACCGGCAGGCACAGACGCACACGTTGGAATAGTTGATGTTGCGGTCGCCCACGTAGGTGACAACGGGTTCGGGGTGCATGCGCATGCGCATGCCGTGCGCCAGTTGCGCCAGCGTATGGAGGCTGGCCTTGTAGTACAGGGCTTCAGCGGCGGTGCGGTCAAGCCGCTGGCCGCTGGCTGCCAACGCCGCTGCCTCGCGAACATCGGCAAATGCCGGACTTTCTTCCTCAAAGGGGCTGTGTGCGGGGGTAAAGGTGCTCACTGGCGCGCCTCCGGGCTGTCTGTATCATTCATGATGTTGAACGTGGCGTTGCGGCGCACGGGGGTAAAGCCGGAAGAGCGTATGGAATGCTCCAGTTCGTCAATGGTCATGCCCTGGGCAGACTGGGCCCCGGCCATATGGCCGATGCGCTCTTCAATGATTGTGCCGTCCAGATCGTCCGCGCCGTACCAGAGGGCCACAGGAGCCAGCTTGGGCCCCATCATTATCCAATAGGCCTTGAGGTGGGGGATATTGTCCAGCATAAGGCGCGAAACAGCCACGGTGCGCAGTTGATCAAGACCACGCTGCGGGCCGACCTTGTCTTCAGGCAGCTTGAGAAGGCTGTTGGCCGTCAGGAAGGGCAGGGGGATAAAGCAGGTGAATCCTCCGCTTTTGTCCTGCTGCTCGCGTAGACGGCAAAGATGGTCGACGCGGTGTTCATAGGTCTCAAGGTGTCCAAAAAGCATGGTGCAGTTGGTCTTGATGCCCAGGCTGTGCGCTTCGCCAGAAATGCGCAGCCATGCGGCGGCGTCCGCCTTGTGCGGGCAGATTTGGGGGCGCAGTTCTTCATCAAAAATTTCCGCGCCGCCGCCGGGCATCATGACCAGGCCCGCGGCTTGCAGTCTGCGCAGCACTTCAAGGGAACTGATGCCCTCAAGGCGCGAGAAATGTTCGATTTCTACGGCGGTAAAAGCTTTTACCGGCAGATTTGGATTAAAGGCCCGCACAGCGCGTATCATGTCCTCAAACCAGGACAGGGGGCGCGTGGGATGGCAACCACCCACAATATGGAGCTCGTCCAGTTGCAGGGGGGTGGCGTCGGCAGCACGCAGGCGGGCCATTACATCGTCAAGGCTCATGGCGAACGCGCCGGGGTCGCTTTCGGCATCGCGCCGGAAGGCGCAGAAGGTACAGCCGTTGACGCAAACATTGGTGTAGTTGATCTGCCTGTTTACCACATAAAAAGCTTTGTGCCCGTGCAGGCGGCAGCGCACGTGCAGGGCAAGGGCTCCCACGGCGGTAATGTCGGGGCAGCGGAACAAGGCAAGACCGTCGTCAAAGCTCAGCCGTTGCCCGGCAAGCACTTTTTCATGGATGGACGAAAGGCCCAGTGCGGCGTAGTATGCAGCGTCTAACATGATGAAATCCTGTAGGTGGAGTGGGCCGAAATGGCCGCAAGCAGAGTAGGCCGCCCGCAGCACGCTGTCAATCCGAGGAAACAATGTCTTCAGTTTTGCCGCAAACGACGTTTCAGAGCCTGAGGTTCGGACTTTCACCCTGCCCCAACGACACGTATATTTTTCACGCCCTGCTGCACGGCATCGTGCCCGCGCCAGCGGCTCTGCGCCCACACATGGCGGACGTTGAAGAACTGAACACGCTGGCCCAGAAAGGCCAGCTTGAGGTTACCAAGCTTTCACTCGGCGTGGTAGCGGAGGTTATGGACAGTTACGCGCTTTTGTCATCAGGGGCGGCCCTGGGCTGGGGTTGCGGCCCCCTTGTGGTTGCACGCAAAGGACTGACGCCGAACGACTGGAAAAACGCCACAGTGGCCGTGCCAGGGCTGCTGACCACCGCCAATCTTTTGCTTACCCTGCACGGCGGTTTTCAGGGGCCCAGGCAGGAAATGCTGTTCAGCGACGTCATGCCCGCCGTGGCCAGAGGCGAGGCCGATCTGGGGCTTGTCATCCACGAGGGCCGATTCACGTATGAAAAACTTGGCCTGACCAAGGTGCTTGATCTTGGCCAATGGTGGGAAGGCGAGTTTCATCTCCCCCTGCCCCTGGGAGCCATCGCCGTGCGGCGTGATATGCCTTTGCCCCTGGCCCGTCGGGTGCAGAGCGCCATTACGGCCAGTCTGGCCTATGCCAACGCGCATCCTGACACGTCGCGCGACTACATCAGATCCCACGCCCAGGAAATGGACGAAAGCGTCACACACGCGCACATCAAGACATTTGTGACGGATTTCAGCCTTGACCTTGGTGCTTCAGGCCGGACAGCCATTGAGCATCTTGTGGGTCGCGCTGCGGATATGGTGGGCAAAAAACTGCCTGCAGAGGGATTGTTTTTGCGATAAACTGCGCCAAAGCGCAACGCTGCCGCAACATATTTTCAGTATTCTGGCGGTCGCAGCGACACCGGATGGCCGAGATTTTGGGCCACTGGTTTGAGCAGCGTTAATGCTGCTTGCACTTCTGCTGTGCGCCGCCATGGATCACCTTCAACCCCCCCAGACTTATGCTTCATAAATATTTTTCTTTTTCCGAAGCCCGGCGGTTTTACTCCATTGGTCTGCCGATTTTTATTGCCCAGCTTTCACAGACGGGCATGACCTTTGCCGATACCGCCATTGCGGGTCAGTACAGCGCGGAACACATGGCGGCTGTGGCCGTTGGCAGCAGCGTATGGGTACCCGTTATGCTGCTCGGCATTGGCTGCCTGCTGGCTCTTCCCCCCTTGAGCGCCCAGATGGTGGGTTCTGGCAGGCCGGAAAAAGCGGCGCACCTTCTGCGTCAGGGCTTGTGGCTGACCCTGGGCCTGAGCGTTGTGCTCATGAGCTTTTTTTATGTGGCTTCGTGGCGGATGGAATCTTTCGGGCTGACCCCGGAAATGGCGAGGATTTCAGGCGGTTTTTTGCGCGCCATCATGTGGGGACTGCCCGGTTTCATGCTTTTTGTAAATCTGCGCAGCTTTCTTGAAGGATTTGCGCGCACACGGCCTGCCATGATCATTGGGCTTGTGGGACTGACCATCAACGTACCCTGCAACGTCATATTTGTGTACGGCAAATTCGGTATGCCGGAACTGGGGGGCGTTGGCTGCGGCGTGGCTACGGCCATCAGCTTCTGGGTCATGGCCTTGTGTATGCTTTTTTATGTCTGGCGGGATTCGTGCAATACCCATTTGCGGCCGCTTTTTTCCCCTCTCTGGCGCAAGAGCGCTTCAACCGGGGACGGGAGCGACGGGGTGGGCAACATGCCGCGCTTTGACGGCGCGCTGGTCTGGAGGATTCTGCGCATTGGCACGCCCGGCGCGCTGGCCCTGTTTTTTGAGGTCTCGCTTTTCGCACTCAGCGCCATACTGCTGGCTCCGCTGGGCACAGTGATGGTGGCCGGGCATCAGATTGCGCTCAATTTTGGTTCTCTGACCTTTATGGTGCCCCTGTCCCTTTGCATGACCGTCACCATTCGCGTCGGACGCTGCCTGGGAGCGCAGCAGATCGAGCGGGCCAGACTGGTGGCGCGTACCGGCCTTATTCTCAGTGTGGTTTTTGCCCTTATGATCGCCATCTTCACCGTGCTGTTCCGTCATGGCATCGTGCGCATATACACGGACAATCCGGAGGTTACGGCGCTTGCCGTGCATTTGCTGCTCTTTCAGGCGGCGTATCAGGTGGTGGACGGGCTTCAGGTCACGGGCATAGGCGTTTTGCGCGGCTATAACGACACGCGGATTATTTCCGCCATCTGCTTTATAGCGTACTGGGTCATTGGACTGCCATTGGGCTTTGTGCTGGCCCGCACCAATGTGCTGACGCCGCTTATGGGCGCACAGGGCTTCTGGATAGCCTACATTGTGGCCCTTGGCTTTGGAGCGCTGTGTTATCTTTTGCGGGTACGTTTTCTGCACGGCCTTGCGCCCGAAGCCGTACTCCTGCGGGTGCGCAGGTAGCGCTGTGGTTATTCTTTGCGGCGGCGGGCCATTTTCCAGGTATACTTCATCACGGACAGCAGATCGGTAAGCTTGTGTGCGTCGTCATCTGCGGCCAGGGGTTCAAGGAGGGGCGCATTGCCATCCGTCCGCGGTGCGCCGGAGGCAGATTCCTGGGCGGCATGCTCCTGGACGAACGACGTTTGCGGAAAGTCTGTCGAATCCTGTCCCCATAACAGGACAGGCAGGATTTCTGCATCGTTGTCGCTGGTTTGCCTTTTGGACGCGCCGGGGTTGTCCGTTTGGGAGCGCGCTGACGTTGCGGCCCCCTGGCTGCTGTCTGCGCTCCGGGGCGGCTTGCCGTCTGTCTGGCTGGCGCTTTGACCTGTTGCGGACGATTGACGTGAAGCGGCGGCATTGGGCGAATCTTCGGCCTGTTCCGTATTTTCGCGTTGGCGGGCGGCCTGACGGGCTGCCAGCCATTGATTTTCAACCGCTTCCTGACGTTTTCTTTCTTCCTGCTGCCGCGCGAGATTGGCCAGCGTCGAACGTATGCCCTCGGTCAACGGCCCGGCCGCCATGCCTAAGGTACGGCCAAGACTGGCTTCGAGCTCGGCCAGCATATGTTGCGGCTCATCGGTGCTGAGGCAGGTCTGGGCTATGCGCTCGGTCAATTGACGCCGTGGGGTCACATCATGCCCTTGCGAGAGCACCTCGGCGGCCTCGTCGTACTGCCCCTGGCGCATCATCTGAAAAGCTTCGGACAGAAAAGGACTTTTGGCGTCCGGGTCTTCCCGGAGCAGCCCGACGTATACGGTGCGCGCCTGGTGCCAGTGACGGGCACGCACAAAGGTTGTGGCCGCCAATCCGAGATAATGGCGATACTGCGCCATGTCGCCCTTGCCCTTCCAGGCAACGGCCATCCCAAGTTCCGCATGCCCCTGAATGACCGCCCCCCTCAGGGCGCGCTGAAAGGCGTTTATGGCGTTATTCCACTGGCGCTGCTGCAGACATTGCATACCCACACGAAAATAGTCCTCGGGCTGACGCACGGGCTTGAGCAGGATGCCGTAGGTGGCAAGCGCCTGATCAAAAGATTTGGTGTCGGTATAGCGTTGGGCGTCCTGAAGCTGTTGCAAGCTTGGGCGTGAGGCCGTCAGGGAGTCCAGATGCGCCTTGAGAACGTTGATGGAATAGGGGCGCGCCAGCAAGGCGCTGGCGCCGCAGCCCAGCGTTTTGAGTTGCTCGACCTCGCTGTCGTTGGGCAGGATGAGCAGAATCGGCAAATCGAGAAGCAGGGGATGCAGGCGCAGTATGGCGCAGAACTGCTCGCCGTCCATATCAGCCAGTTTTTGCGAACAGACGACCACGTCGGGCATAAAGAGGGCCTGAGCCTGGTCAAGGGCCGCCAGCATGCGGGCAGCGTCGATGCCGGACGTCATGCTTTCCACCCGGCTGGCTCCGACGTCACGCAGAGCGCGCCGGTCAAGACTAGCCAGCGAATCGCTTTCGCTAAGAAGAAGAATGTTCAGAGCGGCTGGCCAGGTCATGTACATCCTCAAGGGGCAAGGGGGGCGGGAACTGTCCTAGGGCGGGGAGATTTGCGTGGGGCATTGCTGCCTTCAGTCACGATTCTATAGTGACGCGGCCCCGTAGGCAAGCGAATCAGCGGGCAAAGGGAATGATCCTGGCGTGGCGTACAATGGCGCTGTCCTGGTATTCAGCCTCTTGTCTGACGCCGGGGTAGCCAGCATGGCAGTAAGGGCAGTGCAGGGCCTTTTGCCAGCGCTCAAGCCGGATGAGCCCTCCCTCGCTTTCATAGCAGCGCGGGCAGAAGGGCCCCTGCCGCACATCATTGGTAGTCAGCCAGTAGAATCCGTCTTCGACATGCAGGTTTTCAGCAAAAAAAGCTATATCTTCCAGCGTCTTCAGACGAACTTTAAGCATGCTCAGCTCATCGCGAAGGGCTATACAGCGGGATTGCACCTCCATGAGCAGGTGTCGGGCCTTGGCGTGCTGACCTGAAGCAAAAAGGTCATTGATTTTTTTGAAAAGGCTATAGTCCAGCATGTTATTTCCCTGTTATGCGAATCTATTCGGAACAGGAGAAAAAAGCTTTAGGCCGGGTTTGGGAGGTGTTTTCGTCAGTTATGCGTGAATTGGCTGCGGGTTAGCACAATTTCAACTGTCTGGAAATTTTTTGGAGTTTGCGGGCGTGCCCGTCACATTTTACGCCGCGATACAGGCTCAAGCGAACGCAGCATTTCACGAAACCTTCGGTCTTCTTCCGGATCAATGCCATCCGGCAGGGCCGTGCCACGCAGCAACTGGCTGTGCAGCATGTCGGCCTCCTTGCGGGCGCCCGCTTTGCGCACCATGTCGGTAGCCGCGTCCGGCACAGGAGACAACACTTCTTCGTTGAGGCGTTGTTCGGCTTTTTCCTGAGCTTCGGCAGCCCTGCGCAAAACCTCCTCATTCACCATGATGGGGGCTTCGGCCCGCATGGCCAGGGCAATGGCGTCAGAAGGGCGACAGTCAACGCGCACGCGCCCGTCCGGCCCTTGAATCACCAGCAGGGCAAAAAAGACGCCGTCCTTGAGGTCGGTGATTTCCACACGGGTCAAAGAAGCCTTGAGCGCCCTGAGCGTCATAAGCAAAAGGTCATGGGTCAGCGGCCGGGGCAGATTTTCCTTGTTGAGTACAAGAGAAACGGCCATGGCCTCCATGGCGCCAACCCAGACGGGCAGGATGGTTTCCCCGTCCACTTCCCGCAACATTACTATGGGGGTCTTGGTCTGCGGATCAATGGTCAGGCCGAAGACGTTCATCTCTACCATGGCTCCCCCGTGCGCACGGCCATCAGGCTGTGCTTTTTCGCTTCGGTAACGGTTACCTGCACAAGGCGGCCTGTGTGGTCGATTCCGGCGGGCAGCGGCACATGAACGGGCACGCCGTAGGGGTCTCGCCCCTGCCAGCTGGGCTCTTGCCCTTCACTGGTCTTGGGACTTGGCCCTTCAAGCAGCAGTGTGCTTTGCGCCTGCCCGTCCAGGCGGCCAACGAGCCAGCGGGCCCCCAGTTCGTCCTGAAGCGCCTGGAGGCGCATCAAACGGTCCTGAGCCACTTCTGCGGGTATTTTGTCGGGAAAAAGCGCGGCTCTTGCGCCGGGCCTGTCCGAATAAATGAACGAGAAGCTGGACATGAAGTCACAGGCGCGCATCATGTCGAGGGTTGCCTGAAAATCGTCCTCAGTTTCACCGGGAAAGCCCACAATAAGGTCTGTGGACAGCGCGATATCCGGCCGTGCGGCGCGCAGGGCTTCCACCAATTGCAAAAAGGTTGTGCTGTCATAGCGGCGGCGCATGCTCTTGAGTATTGCGTCGGAGCCAGCCTGAAGCGGCAGGTGCAGGCGCGGGCACAGTTGCGGCAGTTCGGCAAAGGCTGCGATGTCCTCGGGGCCCATGTCTTTGGGATGCGGGGTCACATAGCGCAGGCGCTCAAGCCCAGGAAGGGCGGCAATCTGCCGCAGCAGTTGGGCAAAGCTTGTGCCGTCGCCGCTTTTGTCCTGGCCGAAGGCGTTGACGTTCTGCCCAAGCAGGCTGATCTCGCGTGCCCCTTTGTCAAGAACGGCTTGGCATTCTTCAAGAATGGCCGTTGAGGAGCGCGATTTTTGACGTCCCCTCGTGAAGGGCACGATGCAGTAGGCGCAGAAGTTGTCGCAGCCCTGCATGATGTTAATATAGGCCACAGGGTCGGACGGGCCCTCGGCTGTTTCCGGCCCGGCCTCGCGTTCTGCATAGTGGCTTGTGAAGTCCAGCAGTGAAAGCTTCAGCCCCGGTTCTTCAAGAAGGCGTTCAATGGCCGCAGGAGCGCCGCTGATGCCATCGCTGCCAGCCACGAGGCGCACCTGGCTTTCTTTGGTGAAAAAGGCTTCGCCCAGTTGCTGCGCCACGCAGCCCGCAACGCCCACCAGAACATCCGGGTTGCCGCCCGTGACCTGACGGATGCGCCCAAGAGCGCTCATGACCTTTTGTTCCGGCTTTTCCCGCACGGAACACGTGTTGACCACGACCACCTGGGCTTCTTCCAGCGGGGCTTCCATAAAGCCCCGAGCGGTAAGGGCACGGCCCAGCCATTGGGAGTCGTGCACGTTCATCTGACAACCGAATGTCATGATATGATAGGTTCTTTCAGTCATGGCGGCTATTGTTCGATGTCCAGATCAGCCTCGTACATGCCGGTAGTGCCTTCTTCTTCAAGGGCAGCCACGCGATCTTCGAGCCAGTCAAGCACGGCGCGTGCGGTATGGTAGTTGAGCAGCACTCGGCTGTGTATGCAGCGGGTGACTTCACGCAGGTCGTCTTCGCCAGGAATCATTTCATGTCCGATGGAGCCGTCAGGGGCCACAAGCTGCTCGGAAAATGCGGGCAGTGAATCACTCTCATGGTAGAAATTCATTTCTATCTCACCCTGAGGGTTGATTCCTCCCCATACGCCATGGGCAGTCTGAAGACGGGCCTCTTTGTCCATATTATATTTATAGCGGATTTTAGCCGGATGTGCGTTGGGTTTGTTCATGCGCCTTCCTTTCATTTCGTGTACGTATGGTGCAATGGCATATGATAAAAAAGCGGCTCTGCCAAGTAAAGCCGCTTCACGGCCCACGGGGGGCAGCCCGTAGTGCGCGCTAAATGAGAAGGCAGCGGGCAGGCTGACCCCCGTGAAAAAGTGATCAGAAAATACTGTCGCCAGACGTGGCGGTGATCGGACGCAAGGCGTTTTTCATGCCAATATGCCCTACTGACAGCGCGGGCAGGCGCTCGGTGTGGCGGTGAACTGCGGTTTGTCTGCACGGTTTGTCTGCACGGTTTGTTTGCACGGCTTTTCTGCCCAGTTTCGCTCCCATGCGGGCGAGTTGCGCCCTTTGCGATGCGTATTTTTAAAGGTAATCTGCTCGATTTGTGCGACTGGCCCTTGACGATGCCCGCCCCTTGGTTAAACTATCCTCTCAAGAACAAGCGTCCGGCCGCAGGGCTGAAACCCGTTTGAGCGACGGCACGTGGTCGTGTTTTCATTCATTGAAGGAGCGTATGTGAGCGAGGCAAGCAGTGCAGGCGTAAAGGAACATGCCATCCAGCCCTATTTTGACATGGAAGGTTTTTTGGTCATGAGCCAGGAAACCCGTCTGGGGGGAGCAGTTTTTGAACGTCTGGTTGAATTGTGGGGGAAGTGGCTGTCGCAACTCAAAGTGCGCGAAATAACCACGGGCAAAATTTCCTATCTGGCGGTATGGCTGCCGGAAGAAGTGGAGCTTGAAGTGGATGAGGCATGGGGAAAATCCGCCTCTGACGGTTTTATGATCAATAATCTTGCCCAGTTCATGTGCATGAGCGCCGTGCAGATGCTGCTTCCGCAAGTGGAGGACGCCGGCTGTGCGCCCTCACCCAGGCCAACTGAGGCCTTGCGTGCCGTGTTAAGCGAATTGGGGCTTGAATACAGGCCCGGCGCATCTGTCCTGTCCCGCCGCTATGCGGTTGTGACGCACTTTCCATTCCGTGGGGGGTGTGAAATCTGTCATCTTCAGGATCAATGCCCCAAAGGGCAGGGTCAGGCTGAAAGTTCCAGCATCCTTTTGCCGGGCCATGAGCGCGGTGCGGATGAAGAAAAGCCCCAGTAGGGGACTTTCATTGGGCGCTGCCTCGAAAGGTCGCGCCCAATGTTTTTTTCAGCGTCCTTCCATGACGAGAGTGCGCGTGGCGCCGGAAGGGGTGCGCACCACCAGCTCCACAGTGCGCGCATTGCGTGTTACGCTTTCAACCAGACACGTTTCAACGGAGTCGGAATCGTAGTTGCGAACATCCACCGTATCACCTTGAAAAGGCACACGGTCGGGGGTTATTTCCACAAGGTCAGCGGAGTCCGCGTCAAATCCATCCCAAGCCCGGGCAACCGGGGGGGCGCATAGGGCTAAACTCAGGATGCCCGCGAGGGCCGCTCCCATAAGCAGGTGTTTCATGCAGGCAGATGTAAATCCATTTTCGCTTCTTGGCAACAGGGATGACGCTACTGTGACGAACGGCGGGCAGGAAAACGGCCATCTTTGCCGCGACAGGTGCAGTCTTTCGCCACTTGTGGACAACCACGGACGCACGGTGCGCTACCTGCGGCTTTCCATCACAGATCGGTGCAATCTGCGCTGTATTTACTGCTGTAGCAATGCCCGTCAGACCTATATTCCGCACCCGCAGGTGCTGCGGTATGAAGAAATGGCCCGTATGGTGTCCATCATGGCCGCCATGGGTGTGGTCAAGGTTCGCCTGACGGGAGGCGAGCCTTTTGCACGTAAAGGCAGCGATGAATTTTTGCATATGCTGCACAAGCGCTTCCCCACCATGGATCTGCGGATTACAACCAACGGAACCTTGCTGGAACCCCATATCCCCCTGTTAAGGCAGATCGGCGTAAAAGCCGTCAACATGTCGCTGGACAGTTTTGACCGGCAAACGTTTGCACACGTCACCGGGCGCGATATGTTGCCTGCGGTGCTGGCCTCTCTGGATAAATTGCTGGAGGCGGGAATCAAGGTTAAAATCAACGCGGTTGCCATGCGTGGCATAAATGATCGGCAAATGGACGATTTTATTCATGCCGCCCGGACCATGCCCATTGATCTGCGTTTTATAGAATTCATGCCCATGGGCAGTGGAACCTTGTGGAATGAAAATACCTTCTGGCCTGCCGCACAGATTCGTGCAGAAGCTGAAACCCGCGCCCGGCTTGTGCCCTCGCATGACGATACGGGCGAGGCCGGGCCAGCACGCATGTTTGCCATTGAGGGCGGCCTGGGGCGACTGGGCTTCATCACTGCGGTGAGCTGTCATTTCTGTGGCTCATGTAACCGCCTGCGGCTGACCAGCGACGGCAACCTGCGAACATGCCTCTTTGATGACAGGGAATACGGCTTGCGCGATATGTTGCGCGATGCAAGCGTAAGCGACGCCCAGATCGGACAATTTGTGCGTGAGGCATGCGCGGAAAAACCCATTGGCGCGGAGTTGCTGGCCAGCAGAACCAAGGGAGCCGTGGCTGACAAGCAGATGGTGGGCATAGGCGGCTAAAAAAAACGCTGCCAGCGTATTTGAAAACTCGGACTGTTCCGTATATACTTAGTCTAGAAAAGATGCCGGGCAGTCCTTCTTTACCAATGCTGATTGATTTTGTGCCCGAACTGCCGCGTGACCGCCTTGCGTAAGGTTTTGCGCGGCTCAAATACATGAGGCCAAGTCGGACGCGGCAGGCCGCCCGGCTTTCACGGCGTATATTTTACGGCAGTGCTCCAGAGCTATCTTTTGAAATTGCTCTGGCAGCAGGAGCGGCAGGCGCTCGCAGGCGATATAGGTGCGGCGCGCCCGGCTGTTATGCGCCGGGGCGAGCGTGTCGAAAACGCTGAGAATGGAATTTTCACCGTTGATCTGCTCCAAAGCTGGCGGCAGTACGCACTCCGCGTCGTCAGCAGCACTTTCTGATATGCAAGGGAATTCATGATCGCCTATCTTGAAGGCCGCCTGGCCGAAATATGGGGCAATGCCTGCCTGCTCGTCACCGAAAGCGGCGTGGGCTATGAAGTGGCCTTGCCCGCCCACACATTGTCGGCCTTGCCGGGCAGGGGCGAGCATCTTGCCCTGTATACAAGCCTTGCCGTGCGTGAAGACGCGCTGGAGCTCTTTGGCTTTGCCACCTTTGAAGAACGCCAGACATTTGAAGTGCTGGTTTCCATTTCAAAAGTGGGCGCTCGTACGGCCTTGTCCATTCTTTCCATTTACAGACCCGATGATCTGCGTCGCATCGTGTTTGAAGAAGATGTGATGGCGCTCACCCGCGTGTCGGGAATAGGCAAGAAAACCGCGCAGCATGTTTTTTTGGAACTCAAGTACAAGCTCAAGGTTGACGATGCGCCGCAGACCGCAGTTCTGGCTGCGACTGGCCAACGGCCGGGGTCGGTGTTCCGTGATGTGCTTGATGGCCTGGCCAACCTGGGCTACGCCGAGGACGAATGCGCCCCCATGGTCAAAAAACTCTTGCTCGAAGAGCCGGATCTTGATGTGACCGGCGCGCTCAGAGCCGCGCTGAAGACGCTGGCCAGAGGGAGATCCTGATGGCGGATTTTTGTGAGCCGGAGTGCGCTGTCAATATTGATGAAAGCGTGCGCCCGCACAGTTTGGAAGACTTCATCGGCCAGGACGATCTGCGGGCCAATCTGCGTGTATTTCTTGATGCCGCCCGCGAACGCGGCAAGGCTCTTGACCATACGCTTTTTTATGGCAACCCTGGCCTTGGCAAGACGACTCTGGCCCAGATCATGGCCGCCGAGCTTGGCGTCAATCTGGTCTGCACGTCTGGCCCGGTGCTGGAACGCAGCGGGGATCTGGCCGCCATTCTTACCAATCTGAATCGCCACGACATACTTTTTGTGGATGAAATCCACCGCATGCCCATTGCGGTGGAAGAAGTTCTTTACCCTGCCATGGAAGATTTCAAGCTCGACCTTGTCATAGGGCAGGGCCCGGCGGCCCGAACGGTTAAAATCGACCTTGAGCCCTTCACACTGGCCGGGGCCACCACCCGCATGGGGCTGATCTCTTCTCCACTGCGTGACCGCTTTGGCATTGTGGCCAGGCTTGAATACTACAGCCCTGCTGATCTTGCCCGTGTAGTGCAGCGCACTGCCCGTATTCTGGGCGTATCCATTACGCCGGAAGGGGCGGATGAAATTGGCCGCCGTTCGCGTGGCACGCCGCGTATTGCCAACCGGCTGTTGCGCCGGGTGCGCGATTTCGCGTTGGTGCATGGCAATGGACAGGTAACAGGGCATGAAGCATCGGCGGCGCTCAAGCGGATGGATGTGGATGAGCACGGCCTGGACCAGATGGACCGCAAGCTTCTTGAAGTGCTTATCAAACACTATGACGGCGGCCCTGTGGGCATAAAAACCCTGGCGGTGGCATGCTCGGAAGAAGTGCGTACAATTGAAGATATTTACGAACCATATCTTATCCAATGCGGGTTTCTTAAACGTACTCCGCGAGGCCGTATGGCCACTGCGCGCGCCTATACACACTTAAAGCTTCTGCTTTCCTGAGGTGGGTCTTCACGGCGGTTGTGAAGGGCTTCCTGCCATGCGCAGACTTGTTGGCTGAGCTTTTTTGGGAAAAAATCTGCCTGTCTGTTCCAAGTAAGGTGAAAAAATCATGCGTCTTGAGGTAGTTGAAGGGGAGTTTACTGTCAGCAAGGTGTCCGGCATGCATGAGGTAAACCTTGCTGCTCCCTGGCTTTTTATTGGCAGAACCGATGCCGAAACTTCCGTAGTATGTCTGTCTGCTCATGCCCCGGTGCACTGTCTTGCACGCGAAGACGGCTGGCGCGCTTTTCGGGTGGCAGGACAAATGGACTTCGGCCTGACGGGCGTGCTGGCGGGTTTGGCCACGGTACTGGCTCGGGCGTCTGTCAGCATCTTCGCGCTTTCCACGTTTGACACAGATTATATTCTGGTTAAAAAGGAAAATCTGTCCAAAGCCCTTGAGGCCCTTGCATCGGCCGGGCACGAGGTGGAATGGTTGGGCTGACTGTGGGGCTTGGCTGCTCTGTTGATCCACGCCGCGATGCTCAGCAACGGGGTGCTGTAAGTTTTTGGAATGTGTATTCGCAAAGCTCATTTTATTAATTAGCAAGAGTACTGTTCATAAAGAAGGGCACTGCCGCGTAAGCAGTGCCCTTCGTGTGTTTGATATTTTTCGATCCGATTACCTTTGAAATGCTCCGCATTTTACTTTGTCATTCTGCCGAAACTTGCGATGTTCAGCTGAATTCACGACACGTTGCGGTTCGCCGTACTCTCGCGCAGCGCTATTTGCTGTCGGTTTTTCCAGCACGGGCGGCGTTCAGCACTGCCATGAGCGCCACGCCCACGTCAGCGAACACAGCCTCCCACAGGCCCGAAAGCCCAAAGATGCCAAGCCCCATAAAGACACTTTTGATGCCAAGAGCCATGGCGATATTTTGCCACACAATAGTTCTGGTGCGACGGGCAATGCGGAGCAGTTCCGGCAACTTGGCGGGGTTGTCGTCCAAAATGACAACATCGGCGGTTTCAATGGCGGCTTCGGCTCCCAGGCCGCCCATGGCCACGCCGACGCCAGCCGTAGCCAGTACCGGCGCATCGTTGATGCCGTCTCCCACAAAGAGTGTGCTCTTGACGGGGCCAAGGGCCTCAAGCGCCGCCGCCTTGTCTTCTGGCAGAAGGTCAGCCTTGAGAATATCCAGTTTCAGGCGTTCAGCCACAGGTTGGGCCTGTTCCTCGCGGTCTCCTGTAAGCATGGCTATGGTGCCCACACCCATATGGCGCAGCCCTTCAATGGCTTCCGGCGATTGCGGCTTGAGCCTGTCCGCAACCACAAGGGCTCCAAGCAGGCGGCCATTGCGGGCAACCTGAACAACGCTGCCGGGTACGGTTACTGGCTGCGGCACTATGCTGTAGGCCTCCATAAGCGCGCCATTGCCCGCAAGCAGGGTGACCTCGGCAGCATGCACTTCAACGCCCTTGCCAGGAATTTCCCGCATGCTGCTTATGGCCGCGTCGTCAGTGATAATCTTGGCCTCGAGCGCGGCCCGCATTACAGAGCGCGCTATAGGGTGGTTGGAGCGGCTTTCAGCCAGGGCGGCCATTGTCAGCAGTTCCTCTGGCTCCACACCCGGAGCGGGCAATACTGCATTGACCTCAAAAACGCCTTCGGTGAGGGTTCCTGTTTTGTCCAGAGCGGCCACACGAATGTCTCGCAGGCTGTCCAGCACCGCGCCGCCCTTGATAAGAATGCCCCTGCGCGAGGCCGCGCCTATGCCCCCAAAATACCCAAGGGGAATGGAAATGAGCAGCGCGCATGGGCAGGAGATGACCAGAAGCACCAGCGCCCGGTACAACCATTCAGAAAAGGAGCCAAAGCCCAGGACTGGGGGGAGCACGGCGACCAGCAGGGCGAGTCCTGTGACGGCAGGCGTATACCAGCGTGCCACGCGGGTGATGAAGCGCTCGGTGGGGGCTTTGCGGGCTACGGCGTTTTCCACCATTTCCAAAATGCGCGCAATGGATGATTCGGCAAAGGCGGCTGTGACCTCTATCCGCAGCGAACCGTTCAGATTGATGGTTCCCGCATGCACGCGGCCGCCAGGCAAAAGCCTCAAGGGAACCGACTCGCCCGTGAGTGGGGAGGTGTCAACCTGCGATTCGCCTTCGAGCACAGTACCGTCCAGGGGGATTTTTTCGCCGGGACGCACAAGAATGTGGCTGCCAGGGCCCAGGTCTTCGGGCTTGACGTCACAAGTGCTGCCATCATCAAGGATCTGGTGTGCAATGCTGGGTCGCGCAGCCAGGAGTGCCTTGACGGATCGGCGGGAACGACCGGCGGCCCGTTCCTGCACAAATTCTCCAATGCGGTAAAACAGCATGACCCCCACAGCCTCAGGCAACTCGCCCAAAGCAATGGCTGCGATGGTCGCACCGCCCATTAAGGTGAATTCATTAAAGAAGTCTTTATTGAGGATGCTTTTCAAGCCCATGTGGAGAACGTCATAGCCACAAAGGATGTAGGGCAGGGCATAAAATATGGCTATGACCAGCCAGTTGGGGACAAGCTGGGCCATGCGTGTATCACCGAGCATGCCGATGGCGAAAAGCACGGCAGAAACTCCCATGAGCAAAAGTTCGCGCTTGTCATTGCTCGATCCTTGATCCTGGTCATGGCTGTGACAACCGCAAGAGCTGCATCCGCAGCCAGACTCTTCTTCATCCATGGGGGCTTCGGAAGCGGGTGCGCCGCCTGAGCAGGCGCACGTAAGGTTATGTGCGTGCAGCGTGGTGAGGTTCACGGCCGGGATGCAACCGCAATCTTGGCCACAGCGTTCATGTTTGTCAGTAGAGCAGTTGCTCATGGTCGGGTCTCCTGGCGGATGTCAGAATGGGTCAGTTGGACGTATTGTCTTCGGCGGCAGTTTCAGCGCTGGTACCGGCGTCATCGCTGTCGTCAGCCTCGTCATCAGGGATTCGGATATGCTTGCGCTTGAGAAAATCGTGGATGTTCGTGTTGTGGGTAATCCCCAGAAGGGCTGCCTCATCCTGGGCAACCTGGGGAGATTCGGCAAGTTCACGCATTGTCCAGTCGAGAGCCGCGCGAATGCTGGGCGAAGGATTTTGCGGCAGGCGGTAGTATACCCAGCGGCCTTTCTTGATGCTTTCAATAAGCCGCGCCTGACGAAGAAGAAAGAGGTGCTTTGATGTGGTGGATGCCGCCAGTCCAAGCAGGGTGGTTATTTCACACACGCACAAGGTTCGCAGGCGCAAAGCCATCAGGATACGGGCACGGTTTTCATCGCCAATAGCGCGTACAGTAGTGATAAAATTGAACATAAATCCTCCTGTCTGACTGCGGCCGTGCTTGTAACTACGTTTGATCTGGCTCTGCCGGCGCTGAAAGGCTAGTTGACGATCCTTCATTATCTATAAAGAAGAAAGAGCATGAAACCTTTTATATTTCGTCTTCTGGCGAAATATAAAAACGACCAAGGGGGATGTCAAGATATTTCGTTAAAAAGCGAAATACGCTGCGTATGAATGCATATGCACCCCAATGGTATGAATTTGACGGACGCTTGCTGTTGATAACTTTTAACTAGCTGTATTTATATAATAATTTTTAAAAAATGAGAGTCTTTATGTCTCTGTGAGGGGATTGGATGTTGACAAAAAAAGGCGATGTGCCTATTGTGCAATTCCTGTCACGGCACTGACCTTGAAACGACACGCAGCGAAACAAATTTCGCCGGGTCGCAAGAAAGTGATTGACGGGGTGCGAAAAGAGGCGCATAAGTCTCCTCCCGCTCATACAAAACTGAATAATGACTTTATCTTGCGATAGCGAAATCATTTCAGCAAAGCGAAAATAAGTGATTGACAGTCTGGGCAAAGGGGTGCATAAGTCTCCCTCGCTCAAACAAACTG
>Ga0265295_1001151_pt1 | contig 48002 bp, 47 predicted proteins | sample Munlansysbiofilm_FD_192503 | JGI IMG/M metagenome (GOLD analysis project Ga0265295, IMG submission 192503) | Leachate microbial communities from a municipal landfill in Southern Ontario, Canada - Methane capture system biofilm | ecosystem: Engineered > Solid waste > Landfill > Unclassified ...
ACTTCCCAGGGAGAGACGATGCCAAGGGCCATACCAAAGAGCTGTTCGGGTTGCATGTGACGGGCACCTCCAAAATGAGATGACCGACTATACCACGGCTACCCACTCATTTCGACGAAGAGCCTAAATTAAAGGAAAGCCAGGGACATTTCCCGTATTTGCTAACAGCCTGCACGCGAAAAAAGACGAAAAATCAGAAAAATTAGGAAAAATTAGGCAAAATTAGGGGACACAATACAGAATTGCAAGTCAAAATCTAAAATTCGTATTGCGTCCCCGGATTTCCCCGGATTTCCGCGTGATCTGAAACCGGCATAACCGAAAACACAGAAAGCCGACCCCTGAAGGATCGGCTTTCTGTGTTTGGATTTACATTGAAGAAAAATAGCTATGGAGGTATATCACACCTAACGACACCGTCATTCTATATTCGGAGAGTGCATATCGTGTTTGAAGTCTATTCATCTGTATCTGCATGGCCGTTAAATGACAAAATCAATTTTTCGACTTCTATCGCAACATGGTTAACGGCAGTTGGCACTATCGGGGCTGTAATTACGTCGCTCTGGTTTGCATGGTCAAAAAACAGGCTGCGCCTTAAAGTTCACGTAGGGCTTATGGTTGCCATGGGTGATATCACTGGAGACCAATATTGCAGAATAAGGGCGGTAAATATTGGGCTACGCCCGATTACTATCACTAATATAGGTTGGAAGTGTGGGATTTGGCATTGGGGCAGAAAATATGCGATTCAGGACATCTCATTTTCACCGAGTGCATCAGAGATACAAAAGATATCGTCAAAACTTCCACTGCTTCTCAATCATGGAGATGAATTTAACGTCTATTTACCAGCATTGAATTGGCTGGAATCAGCAAGTTCATTTGTAGGCAAGAACCGAATCATTGCAAAGTCTTTAAAAGTAACTGTATTCACATCAACAGATGAAGTAATTGAAAAAAAGGTATCAGGAGATTTGATGAAGGCTTTAAGTGGCACGCTAAAGGATGTACAGAGATAGTATTCACCTTACAGCCTGCACGCACCCCCCTGCACCAACAAAAAAGGCCGGCCCGTTTCCGGGCCGGCCTTTTAACATTCACGCAACAACTCGCTTCAGGCTGCCTCTTTCAGCATAAAATCCACATGAACGGCATCATAGGGGAACAGAATCTGCCCGGCCTCGTTCTTTTCCAACAATCCGGCCACCAGCAGTGCCTGCACATCGCCATGCACCGCCTTTACATCACGCTGCACACGACGTGCGGCCTCGCGGATGCTCATCGCCCCTGCCCCGGTCATTGCCTGCAGCAATTCCCAGCGTTTGGCGGTAAGTGTCTTAAACAACAGCTCCGGTGTTGCAAAGCTGATGAAACTGCCTTGCTGGTTGCCGCTAAAGGCACCGATAAAACGGCGGCTGGCCAGGTCTCGACTCGCAATTTCTAGTGTTACGGTGTTCATCTCACTACCTCCAGGCATCAACATCACGCCAAAAGTCCTCTAACAATCTCTGCGGACCAACAAATCGATAGGGGGTTTCACGGCCATCTGCATGCCGGTGGTCCCCCTTACCGGCCTCATTGTCATAGCGCAGCACACACGTTCCGTCGACCACCAGCGCGAGCCGGTACTTGAACCGATGGTTGCTCCCCTTAGCCGGCACGTTCAACTGCCAGACCACCATTTCGACAAAACGATTCTCAACAAGGGCAAGACGTTCGCGATACAGGAGCATAGCGTTCATGTTGGAGATACTACCAACACCATGTGCTGTTGTCAATTACCACAACACGTAAAATTACAAAAGCCGCCCCACACAGGGCGGCTTTTGTTTGCATCACTAGCTCTTCTGCTCGTTAATACGCCTCTTTGTTCTCCAGCAGATCCTGCTCGGTGACCGGGGCGCGGAAGACCCGGTAGACCCAGATCTTGTAGGCGATCACGATCGGGACGAAGATCAGCGCCACCACGGTCATGATCACCAGCGTGTACTGGCTGGAGGACGAGTTGTAGATCGTCAGACTGTGGGCCGGATCGAGGCTGGACGGGATCAGGTTGGGAAACAGCCCGGTCACGCCGGTGAAGACCACGAACAGGATCGTGACGCAGGAGGCGGCAAAGGCCTTGAGCGGCTTGTTGGCGATCATGTAGGCCTGCACCGCCACCAGGGCCAGCACGGCGATGGCCGGGATCAGGAACAGGTACGGCGCTGCCAGGTAGTTGTCATAGAGTTTGGTGCTGTAGGCGGTGGCCCCCAGGAACAACAGTGCCACCAGCAAGAGCGGGATCCAGAGCATCTTGGCCAGCTCAAAGGCCCGCTTGCTCAGATCGCCCACGGTCTTGACCGAGGCGTAGAGGGCGCCATGCACCGCAAACAGGCAGACAAACAGCAGACCGGTCAGGATGCCGTAGGGGTTCAGGAGCGACAGCAGGCCGCCGTGGTGGCCGCTGGCATCCATCGGCAGACCTTTAAAGATGTTGCCAAAGGCCACCCCGAACAGCAGGGCCGGCAGAAAACTGGAAACCATAATGGCGCGATCCCAGGCCCCTTTCCATTGTTCCCCTTCCAGCTTGCCGCGGAACTCGAAGGAGACCCCGCGCACGATCAGCGAGAACAGCAGCAACAGCAGGGCGGTGTACATATAGCTGAACATCAGGGCATAGGTGGTGGGAAAGGCGGCAAAGGTGGCGCCCCCGGCGGTGATCAGCCAGACCTCGTTACCGTCCCATACCGGACCGACCGAGTTGATCAGCAGCCGTTTTTCCGTATCGTTCTTGGCCAGGATGCCGGACAGGAAACCGGTGCCCAGCACGAAACCGTCCAGCATGAAGTAGACCGCCCACAGCACGGACCAGAGCACAAACCAGGTAATCTGGAGTTCCATAGCTACGCCACCTCCTTGACCGGGATCATACCGGTTGTGTCGTTGTCAGGCCCTTTTTTGGCATACTTGGCCAACAGATAGATGTCGATCACCCCCAACAGACCGTACAGCAGGGTAAAGCCCACCAGTGAGCCCCCCACCTGCACCAGCGAGACCGATTTGGAGACGCTGTCGGCGGTCTTCAGTACGCCGTAGACCGACCAGGGCTGACGGCCCAGCTCAGCCACCAGCCAGCCCAGTTGTACTGTGATGTAGGGCAGTGGCAGGGCAATCACCATAATCCACAGGAACAGTTTAAAATCGAGAAAATGCTTCCAACGGGGCATGATCACCGCCAGCAGGCTGAGCCCGATCAGCAGGGTACCCAGGCCCACCATCAGCCGGAAGCTCAAGAACACCGGCAGTACCGGCGGACGCTCCTCCTTGGGGAACTCCTTCAGCCCTTTGACCTCACCGTTCACGTCATGGAAGGCCATAAAGCTGAGCATGCCCGGTATGGAGGCGGTGGCAACCGCATTGCGCTCGTTGGCCTCGTCCGGCACCAGCAGCAGGTGCATCGGCGCGTTACTCCGGGTTTCCCAGACCGATTCCATGGCGGCAAACTTGGTGGGCTGCACCTTGGCGATCTCCACCGCGTGAAAGTCACCGCTGGCCCCCACTGCCAGGCCGGACAGCAGGCCGAACATGGCGGCGGTCTTAAAGGAACGGGTGAAGAAGTCAATCTCGTTCTTGCGCAGCAGGTGCCAGGCGGCGATGCCCATCACAAAGAAGGCCGCCACCATATAGCCGGAGGTGACGGTGTGCAGGAACTTGATCCAGCCGTAGGGGTTGGTGATCAGCGCCAGGAAATCGTTCATCTCGGCCCGGCCGTTACGCAACACAAAACCGACCGGCTTCTGCATCCAGCCGTTGGCCAGCAGGATCCAGAGCGCCGACAGGTTGGTGCCGAAGGCCACCAGCCAGATCGTGACGGCGTGGGCCTTCTTGGAGATCTTATCCCAGCCGAAGATCCAGACGCCGATGAAGACCGACTCAAGGAAGAAGGCCGCCGTGGCCTCGATGGCCAGCGGTGCGCCGAAGATGTCCCCCACATAGCGGGAATACTCGGCCCAGTTCATACCAAACTGGAACTCCTGAGTGATGCCGGTCACCACCCCCAGGGCGAAGTTGATCAGGAACAGCTTGCCCCAGAATTTGGTCATCCGCAGATAGGTCGGATCACCGGTGCGGACATACTTGGTCTCGAACCAGGCGGTCAGGACCGACAGGCCGAGGGTAAGGGGAACGAAGATGAAGTGAAACATGGTGGTGACTGCGAACTGCAGCCGGCTGAGGGCGAGGACGTCCATGCAACCTCCCGGATATGAAATGGTGCAGTCAGGTTGACTGCCGCTGGTAACTGTAGCGCAGTTTTATAAAAAAGCAAGAACAAAAAAGACCATTTTTATCCTATTGATCGACCGGCACCTACGCCACAAAATTGAAAGAGCATGTTTTCACATGGTCACAGATAGGTCAGCGGATCGGAAAGCCCGGCTTCCTGGAAGCCTTTCAGCCGCAGCCGGCAGGAGTCGCAGCGGCCGCAGGAACGGCCATCCGGTGCAGGATCGTAGCAGGAATGGGTCAGGCCGTAATCAACCCCCAGCGCCGTTCCACTCTGGATAATCTGGGCCTTGGTCAGGTCGATCAGCGGTGTGTGGATCGTGAAGCGGCCACTGCCCTCCACACCGGCCTTGGTGGCTACATTGGCGGTCTGCTGGAAGGATTCGATAAAGGCGGGGCGGCAGTCGGGATAGCCGGAGTAATCCAGGGCATTGACGCCGATAAAGATGTCGAAGGCCCCCAACACCTCGGCCCAGCCAAGGGCAAAGGAGAGGAAGATCGTGTTACGGGCCGGCACGTAGGTAACCGGGATCTCGTTGTTCACTCCCTGCTTGGGCACCTCCAGATCGGCGGTCAGGGCGCTGCCTCCCATCTGGCGCAGGTCAAAGGAAACCACCAGGTGTTCCACGGCCCCCAGCCGCTTGGCATTAGCCTTGGCCAGTTCCAGCTCATAACGGTGCCGCTGACCGTAATCGAAGCTGATGGCGTAGGGACTGAATCCTTCGGCCTGGGCAATGGCCAGACAGGTGGTTGAATCGAGACCGGCGCTATACAGAACAACCGCCTTGCGCATGGTGCCTCCAGAAGGTGAGTATACTTCGCTGCAAGCATAGAGGGTCAGGGGGCATGGGTCAAGGGGCGATGCTGGCACAACCGCGTCGATTCATGCTACAGTGCCGCCATGGACGACCTGCGCCGCCACTACGAGCAGCACCCCTACCCCCGCTACCCGCTGCTGGCGTCATTACGACGCAAGGATGTCAAGCACCTCAGCCTGGCCGACCTCTGGCAGCGCCACAATGGCCACAAGCTGCCGCAGGAGTTACGCCGCATCCTGGTTGCCGGCTGCGGCAGCTTCGCCCCCTACCCCTTCAGCCTGGCCAACCCCGCTTGTCAGATCACCGCCCTCGATCTTTCACAGGCCAGCATAAAGCGGGCGCGGCTGCACTGCCTGCTGCACCTGCGCTTCAACGTGGACTTCATACTAGGCGACCTGCTGGATCCGACCATTGCAACCGGGCCCTTTGGCATGATCGACGCCTATGGGGTGCTGCACCATCTACCCGATCCGTTGGCAGGCCTGATGGCCCTGAAACAGCGGCTGACACACAACGGCCTGCTGCGGGTCATGCTCTACAGCCACGGCGCCCGCCGGGGGACCGAGGCAGCACGACGGGCGTTGCGTCGACTGGGCATCACGGATGTCGCCAGCCTAGAGGCGCTCTATGATCGCCTGCCCAAAGGGTCGCGGCTGGCCCGGCGACTGGCCGAGACACCTGAAGGGAACACCGACCACGGCCTGTCCGACGCCTTTCTGCACCCCCAGGTCACCACATACCGGGTTGCCCAGCTGGCTGGACTGGTTGCAAAGAGCGGCCTGGAGCTGCTGACCTTCTGCCACCCAAACGCCCTGAGCGACCCTTGCCAGGAATGGCAACGCTTGGCAGGCCTGGAGGAGAATGGAACCCTCGATGACAACTACGTGCTGCTGCTGCGTAACGCCACTCCTGCTCCTCAACGTTCCCCTGCAGCCCGCAACCGATAAACACCGGTAAAAAAAGCAGAATAAACTGGACTCTCCCGGCATCAATCAGCTATAAAATTGCGACCATCTGGCGCACCTTGTCATCAAAGGCTTTACGACTGCATGCATAAACCCCGTCACCATATGGCGTCCGTCCTGCTTTCCTGTCTAATCGGCGCCGCACTGCTGCTCAGCATCGCCGCACTGCAGCACCTGTTTGTCTCGCACGTACCGCTGATCCCCCGCAACTTCGTCATACCGGTTCTGGTGGGCGCCTCCATCGGGCTGTTTATCGGCCTGTACCATCGGCGCCTGCTGCAGCGGGAAGACCGACTGCAGGAGGCCTACCACGATATCTGGCAATCGGCCTACTACGACCAGCTGACCGGCCTGCCCAACCGGACCCTGCTGCTTGATCGGCTACGGCAGGCCGTGGCCCATGCCTGCCGTCATCAACAGACCCTTGGTGTGCTGCTGCTGGATATCGACCGCTTCAAACGGATCAACGAAAGCCTGGGGCACACCCTGGGCGACCAGCTGATCCTGCTGGTGGCTGAGCGGATCTCCAGCTGCATCCGCGACAGCGACAGCGTTGCCCGGCTAGGCGGCGATGAATTCGTGCTGCTGATGCCCGACCTTAAACACCCCGACGATGTGGCCTTGGTGGCCAACAAGATACTGACTGCGGTGGCCCAGCCGATCGAACTGGAAGGTCAAGAGGTGTTCTGCAGCTGCAGCATCGGCATCATTTTGGCGCCACTGGATGGTGATGATGGAGACACCATTCTCAAACATGCCGACATCGCCATGTACAAGGCTAAAGACTCCGGCGGCAACTGCTACCGCTTCTACTCCTGGTACATGAACCAGCAAGCCGTTGAACGTCTGGCCATGGAGGCCAATATGCAGCGGGGGTTGGAGCGTGGCGACTTCTTCCTGCACTACCAGCCCCAGATTGATCTGCGCTCAGGAAGGATTGTGGGGGTGGAGGCGTTGCTGCGCTGGCAGGCCCCCAACATCGGACCGATCTCGCCGGAGCTGTTCATCCCCCTGGCGGAGGAAACCGGCTTTATCATCCCGCTTGGGGAATGGGTGCTGCGCAGTGCCTGTCAACAGGCCGTCAACTGGCAACGTCAGGGCCTGCCTCCGACCCGGATGGCGGTCAACCTTTCGGTCCGTCAGTTCCGCCAGAAGGATCTGGTGCAGACCGTGGCTAACGTGCTTGCAGAAACCGGGCTTAAGCCCTCCCTGCTGGAGTTGGAGCTGACTGAAAGCTGCTTTGTCGAGCGTCCCAACGAGGCGATGGCCGTCTTGCATGAGCTGAGTCGTATGGGGGTCAACCTGTCAATCGACGACTTCGGCACCGGCTACTCGTCGTTGGCCTACTTAAAGCTCTGCCCAATCAACCACCTCAAGATCGCGATTCACTTCGTGCGCGACATCACCACTAACCCCGACGATGCCGCCATTGCCGAGGCGATCATCGCCATGTCACACGCCATGGGAATCCGCGTGATTGCTGAAGGGATCGAAACCACTGAGCAGCAATCATTTCTGGTGAACAAGGACTGCGACCTGGCCCAGGGCTTCCTGTTTGCACGTCCAATGCCGCCCGAAAAGATCGCCCCCCTGCTGGCAAAGGGTGAATCTGGCCAGTCTGCCTTCAGTGAAATCCTCAGCCCGCAACCGGCGCTTTTCTAATCACACCCACGGTCAAGCACCTGCTTGACCTCAGCCGCGCATCACCTGCCCCGCGGACTAAGTTCCTTGCAGCGTCCCAGCGTACAGGCGCCGGTCATACGGCGGATGTCATCCAGCGTCCGCCCTCCATCACGCATGGCCTGCCGGATAGCGCCAGCGGTCACGGCACTGCAGAAACAGACCAGTTCGTCATCGTTGATCATCGTTTGACACCTTTCCCCTTCACCAGACTCGACGTGCGCTCCGCCTCGTACACGACAATCTGTTCCGCCAACCGCACCATAGCCAGCACCTCCGGGTGCCGCAGAGAGTAGTAGATCTTCAACCCTTCCTTGCGCTGCTTGAGGATGCCGCTCTTGAGCATCATCTGAAGGTGGCGCGAGGTGTTGGACTGCTCATGACCGATGGCCGGAAAAATCTCGCAGACGCAGTGTTCACCATCCTGCAGCAGCTCGATGATCCGCAGCCGGGTTGGCTGTGCCATGGCCTTCAGTATGTCAGCGCACAGATCAAGCACGTCCATTCGCTACTGCTTTCCAGCCGGCAACAGGCCAAGCTCTTCCATGAAATCGGCAGCCGCATCGCCGCGCAGGTTCTCTGCCAGCCCGGTCAGGCCATCGGTCAGGTAACGGGCGTTGTAGCCCTTGGTGCGCAGATAGGCCATGGCCAGGGCCGATCGGTCCTTATGGGGGCAGGCGGTGACGATGATCTTGTCCTTGGGCAGCTCCTGATACCGCTTGGGCAGCTCGTTCAGCGGAATAAACAGACCAAAGCCCATCCGCCAGGCCCTGGTTTCCTCCGGAAAGCGAATATCCACCAACACCGCCTTTTTCTCCACCAGCAGCTTGATCAGCCGCTTGCTATCGGTCTTCATGTCAGCCCGGGTGTCATAATCAAAGCTGGTCAGGAAACGGTCAAAAGCCTCTTCAGCCGCAACAGCGGGCATCACAAAAAAACAGATGAACACGAGTGACAACGTAGCAATACGCAGCATCGTTACACCTCCCTATCGTTCCTGATCAGGTGCTATCGGCTCACCAACCAGCCCTGACTCCGTTGCGCTGACACCCTCCAGGTGACTGATCAGACGATAGATGGCCGCCGGTGAGCGGTTATTGTTTCTGGCAATAGTCTCCAGCTTCTCCTCCGGGCCGCTGATCGTAATCCCCTGTTTTTTCAGCTCGGCAAGTGCCGGTTCCAGCTCAATATCCACCTTCCGCAGCAAACTTTTCAACGGCAGCAGCTCGGCATGGCTGATAACCGGTTCGTCCTCCTCTGTCTTGATCCAAGATTCTTTGACATATTCATTCAAATCCAGAATGTAACTGAGCGGAGGGGTTTTGTAGATACCGGCAACGGTACAAAAAATCGTGATCACTGCTGCCACGGCCAGCTCAACCTTCAGGGTTAGGGCCTTACTGACCTTGTCTTGGAAGCAACTGACCAGCGCCCGCCAGTTAAGCCAGGTGTGCCACAATCCGGCCAGGGCAAACAGCAGGCTGGTGGTGATATGCATGTCACCCCACTGGGTCTTGGTCAGCCCCAGCATCCGCCAATCCACCCATGCAGCGATGCGCCCCTGGGGCACGATGAACAGAACCACGCCGGAAACGGTCATGATCAGGAAACTGAGGGCGGTCAACAGCGAGATGAATCCCCGCAGATGTACGCGTCGTATAGCACGGTCTACCATCGGTTGTATTCTCCTTCAGAGCTTAGTCAATCGGTGCCGGTTCTGGCAGCAGCCGCATCACAACATCCCCGCAATCTCTTGCGGTGTGGCCAGACGGCCTGAAAACAGCACCGTGCCGTCCTTGACCAGGGCCGGGGTACTCATCACACCGTACTTCATGATGGTGGCGATATCCTCCACCTTGACCAGTTCAGCCTGTTTACCGCTGATAGTCAGCGCCTTTTGCACATTTTCATACAGGGTCTTGCACTTGGCACAGCCGGTGCCCAACACTTCCAGTTTCATGGTCTTGCTCCTTTGCGTGGATTTTTGTCCGATTAGCGCTCGTGACCGCAGCAAGCAGCCTGCCGCTCCTGATGCTGCAATGGCTTGATCAGGGGGCCGCCGTTGCAGTCGCTGCATTCCAGCTGGATGGTGGTGTGGGTGATGTGAAAGTCATGTTCCAGGCGGTGTTCAAGTTGGTGCAGCAGCTGGCTTCTCTGCCCCTCAAAGCCAGGCTCAACCTCCACATGTACCGACAGGGCGGTGATATGGGAGCAGACCGACCAGATGTTCAGGTGGTGCAGATCGCGAACCCCCTCGACGCCTCGGATAACCTCGGCCACCTGCTTGATATCCAGCCCCCGCGGCGAGCCCTCCATCAGGATATGCACCGACTCCCGCAGTATCCGGCCAGCGCCGGTCAGGATCAGCAGGCCGATGGCGGCCGACAGCAGGGCATCCAGCACAAACCAGCCGGTGTAGTACATGATGATGCCGCCGATGATCACCCCCACCGAGGCCGCGGCATCGCCCAGCACATGCAGAAAGGCGCTTCTGACGTTCAGGTCATGGTGACTGTGGCTGTGCAGGGTCTTGGCAGCCAACAGGTTCATCACCAGGCCGATCACGGCGATCACCAGCATCGGTCCGCTCTTGACCGGCTGCGGCTCGCCAAAACGCCCCCAGGCCTCATACAGGATACCCAAGCCCATCAGAAAGACGGTCAGGCCGTTGATGAAGGAGGCGAACACTTCGGAGCGATGAAAGCCGAAGGTGTGCCGTTCCGAGGTGGGCAGACTGGCCAGCTGCACCGCTGCCAGCGACAGTACCAGGGCGAACAGATCAAGAAAGACATGGGCCGCATCGGACAACAGGGCCAGCGAATTGGTCCAGAGGCCGCCCACCACCTCGGCCACCAGCGTCACGGCGGTCAGGGCGATGGCGATCTTGAACCGGGCAGTCAAACGGCTGTCGATCGAAACACTCATCAGATCGCCTGTGGGCAACAGGAAGCCCTGTTACGTGGTCCATCAGTACATTGCATTCAGCAACCAGCCGACAATCGTAAAGGCGATCAACAGCATCAGAAACACGATCGCCAGCAGCCGCCACTGCATGACCTGCTTGAGCATCACGAACTCGGGAAAACTGGCCGCAACGGTACTCATGCAGAAGGCCAGGGTCGTCCCAAGCGGCAGCCCTTTCACAATCAGGCTCTCCATCACCGGTATAATGGCCGTGGCATTGGAATACAGCGGTATGCCGATAACAGTCGCCACCGGCACCGACCACCACTGCCCGGCCCCAAGGTGGGCCTCGAACCAGGTATCAGGCACAAAGCCATGCAAGGCCGCCCCCACTCCCACACCGACAATCACCCAGATCCAGATGCGGCCAAACACCTCTGCCAGTTCACGTTTGGCAAACTCGTGACGTTCCTGCATGGTAAAACGCTTCTTCTCACCGGCCGCTACGTGGGCATGCTGCCCATCGTCATACACCTTGCGGGCAAAGCCCTGCAGCAGACGTTCGGCCTTGATCGCATCCAGGAACATACCGCCGGCAATTCCCACGCCAAGACCGATCAGCACATACAGCAGGGTGATCTTCCAGCCCACCAGGCTCAGCAGCAGGACAACCGCAATCTCGTTGATCAGCGGCGAGGTGAGAAGAAAGGCCATGGTCATGCCGACCGGGATACCGGCGGAAATGAACCCCAGAAACACCGGGATGCTGGAACAGGAACAAAACGGGGTGATCGCCCCAAAAACCGAGCCCAGCACATACCCGACCAGCCGGTGCTTGCCGGCCAGGTAGCCACGCACCCGCTCAACCGGCAAGGATATCCGCACCAGGGCAATCAGGTAGATCATCACAATCAGCAGGAAATAGATCTTGGCCGTATCCTCGAGAAAAAAACTGAGCGCCTGGCCCACACGGGACTGGGATGACAGCCCCACCAGCCCATAGACCAGCCAATCGGCTACATCCTTAAAAAAAGACAACATATCCTTCGAACTCCTTTACGTGGCGCTGCCAACACATGACTGAACAATCATATACTCCTCAATCAGGACAGCGTCAATCCGAAAGACGGACAGCCGATCAGCAGCCATTCTGCCTTAGTTCAAGATATGAAGTCCCTCTTCAAGCAGCACCACATCGGTTGCAGAGCCGACTCGCAGGTCAAGTTTCTGGGCCAGACGGAACGGCACCAACAGATGCAACGGCAGCTCCTGCCCGGCAAAAGCGGCCGTGATCCGTACCTCATCCCCCAGCTCCAGAACCCCCCTAACCGTTATACGCAACTGATTGTGACTAGCTGGCAAGGAGCCTTGCCCCGCCGCCCGCAGCCTGATGGCGCTGTTGGGAGCCATCCAGCGCACACGGCTGCCGGGAGCCCACCTGGCATCAAGTCGACAGGCCAACAGATGGTCGCCGGAACGGAACCAAGTCAGCTCGGCCTGTTCATCGTGGCGCAGCAGTTCGCCATCAAACAGGTTACGGATGCCCAGCAGCCGTGCTGCAGCTTCATTGACCGGCCGCGCCAGGATCTCGCGGGGATGGCCACTCTGCAGGGTTTTACCATGAGAAAGCAGGGTCATCCGGTCGGCCAGCAGCAGGGCCTCACCCAGGTCGTGGGTAACCATGATGATCGGCAGTGAAAGTTCCCGCTTCAGCTCAGCCAGCTCAATGTAGAGGGTTTCGCGGGTTGCACGGTCAACTGCGGCAAACGGCTCGTCGAGCAGCAGCATCGAAGGTTCCCGGGCCAGGGCGCGGGCCAGGGCCACACGCTGCTGCTGTCCGCCTGACAACTCAGCCGGACGACGTTGTTCAAGGCCGGCCAGATGGACCCGAGCGAGCCACTCACGGGCACAGGGCTCACGCTTGTGGTCCGGAAGGTGGTGCAGGCCTGCCAGTATATTGGCCAGCGCCGTCATGTGCGGAAACAGGCCGTAGTGCTGCGGTACGAAGCCGACATGCCGCTGCTGGGGGCTGCACCAGATGCCCTGCGCCTGGTCATACCAGCAGCTGTCGCCGCAAATGATCTGGCCGGTAGCAGGCCGGGACAGCCCAGCGATCATCCGCAACAGGGTGGACTTGCCGCTGCCTGAAGGCCCCACCAGGGCCAGCAGCTGCCCCCCATTGCAACTGAACGTGGCATCCAGGAAAATGGGGCTGTGCTGCTGGATGGTCAGACAAAAATCAGCGCCGTGGCAGGACATGCCGCCTCCCTGCTGGCCGTGCCCAACCACCGGCCACCGCCAGCACGGCCAGTGAAAGCAGCAACAGCAGCAACGACATGCTGCCAGCTGCGTTGAAATCAAAGGCCTGCACACGATCGTAGATGGCGATGGCCACGGTTCTGGTTTCGCCCGGTATGTTGCCTCCCACCATCAGCACCACGCCAAATTCACCCAGGGTATGGGCAAAGGTCAGCACCATGCCGGTCAGCACACCTGGCCAGGCCAGCGGCAGCTCCACCGTGAGCAGCGTCCGCCAGAAGCCCATGCCGCAGCAGGCGGCGGCATCACGCAGTTCCTGCGGTATCGACTCAAAGGCGCGATTGACCGGTTGCACTGCAAAGGGGATGTTGACGATCAGCGAGGCCAGCAGCAGGCCGGAGAAATGAAAAACCAGTGGCTGCCCGAAAAACTGTTCCCACCACTGGCCGATCAGCGAGCTGCCCCCCAGGCCGGTTAAAAGGTAATAGCCCACCACCGTGGGGGGCAGCACCAGCGGCAGGGCCAGCATAGCCTCTACCAGCGATTTACCGACAAAGTGACGATAGGCCAGCCAGCGCCCGACAATGATCGCCAGCGGCAGCAGCAGCAGCACGGTAAGCCCGCCCAGCCGCAGCGACAAGACCAGGGCCGGCCAATCCATCAGGCCCCCTCACCCGGCAGAACAAAGCCGTAACGACGCATGATCGCACGGGCGTGCGGCTCCTGCATGAAACGGTAGAAGGCTTCGGCAGCCTGATCGGCCCTGGTGAGCAGCACCATCCGTTGCCTGAGCGGACTGTGCAGACGCTCGGGGATCAGCAGATAGCGCAAGAGCGGCTGTAGTTGGGGGGAGAGCGCCAGCGAAAGGGCGATGATACCGCCGTCGGCCGAACCGCTGAGCGCAAACTGGGCAGCCTGCGACACGTTTTCACCCAAGATCAGGCGCGGCCGCACTGCCTCCCAGCTGCCTACCCGGCGCAGCGCCTCTTCTGCCCGGCGGCCATAGGGCGCATGTTCCGGGTTGGCAATGGCGATCCGCCGCAGACGGCCTGCCGCAATCTGGGCAGGTAAGCCTTCCAGACCGGCATCAAGGGTAAGGCGGGAGGCTGTCGGCACCACCAGCACGATCCGGCCAACGCCATAGAGACTGCCCCGATCACGGGTGAACCCGTCGTGATGCAGGCTGAGCACATACTGTTCATCGGCTGAGAGATAGAGCTGGTAGGGGGCGCCGTTGCGAATCTGGGTGGCGATCACACCTGAAGAACCGTAGGTGATCCTCGGCCGGTGGCCGGTTTTCTGCTGAAAGGCCTGTGCGATTTCATCAAGGGCGAATTTGAGGTCGGAGGCAGCGGCAATGCTGGGCTCGGCAGCTACGGCCGGGGCCGTCCACAGGAACACGGCCAGCACCAGACACCAGGCTAGCCGTTGCACTGCCAGGTCCGACTGTCGGCCGGTCATGGGGCTGTGACCCCCCGTTGCCGGAGCGCCGCCTCAATCCCTTTCCGTAGCAGCTCGGGAGTCAACTCCTCATAGACGCTTCCGCCACACTGCACGGTGCGGCAGCTGGTGTCGGAGCCGGTCAGGCAACTGCAGGAGGGGCAGTCTGATACGCCGCTGGTTGCCGCCAGCAGTTCTTCCAGCGGTATGCCGTTGATCAGCACCAGGTTTGACTCGTTGATCCGGTCTTCGTCCAGCAAGGTTTCCTGCAGCTCAAACAGCACGCCTTGTGCGGCATAATCGCTCAGCACCTGTTTGAGGTTGGCGCCGGTATCGCCGCAGCGATCACAGGTGGCGCCGGCCTTGTCGTAGTGCCGCCATTCCACCCTGATCGGTGCCGCCACAGCCTCAATACGATCACCCGGCCTGATAACACCGGGCCTGATCACCTTGACAAAGATGCCTTCCTTGGGCATGACGCAGTCGCCAGCCTGATAAAAGATGGCACAGCGGGTGTGGCATTCCTTGCCGATCTGTGTCACCTCCAGCAAGGTTTCACCGATCGCCAGACGGCTGCCGATCGGCAGGCTGACCAGATCAATCCCGCTGGTGGTGATGTTTTCGGCAAAATCGCCGGTGGTGACATCCAGTCCCAGGGCGCGCATCTTATCGATACTCTCCTGGGCCAAAAGACTCACCTGCCGGTGCCAGTTGGCGGCATGGGCATCCCCCACAATTCCGTGATCGACCCGCAGCTCGACCTGTGCAACCGGCTTTTTGCGCTCTCCCTTGTTGGCACTGATACAGACTGCCACCACCTCTGCCATCGCGCTATCCTCCTATCTGAGCCATGCTGAAGTTACTGTGTTCATACTCGCCACACCGGATACCATGCCCCTCCGGCTTGCTGGCCACAATCTTCTGCAGGGTTCTGCAGAGACCTGCTGCGTCGGGGGGGCGCAGAAAGGGAGTCAGGTCAACCTTTTGATCGCTGAACAGACACCCTTTGGCCTGCCCTCTGGCAGTGACCCGTATCCGGTTGCAGTTCGTGCAGAAGTGACCCGATATGGCGGTGATGATACCGATGCTGCCGCTGGCGCCGGGGATACGATGGTCCTGGGATGGCCCGGCAAAAACACCTTTGTCTACGGTTTCAAGCGGATGCCGCTCTCTGATCCGCTGCAGCACTTCCTGACCGGAAAAACAGAACCGCTGCCAGCCGTCTTCCTTAACAGCCGGCATGTATTCGATAAATCTGACGCTGCAGCCCCGTGTACGGGTCAGTTCAACAAAGTCGTGGATCTCGTCATCATTGATGCCACGCATGATGACGACGTTTATCTTGGGAGGGGCAAACCCGGCTGTCACGGCTGCATCAAGTCCGGCCAGCACGTCCCGCAGGTTACCGCCACGGGTGATCTGACGGAACCGGTCAGGTTTCAACGAATCGAGGCTGACATTCAGACGTTGCACACCAGCCCGGTAAAGATCACCAGCCATCTGCTCAAGCAGCAAACCGTTGGTGGTAAGCGCCAGGTGGCGCAGACCGGGAAGAGCGGCAACCGAAGCCAGAAAAGGAATGATCCCGGCACGCACGGTCGGCTCACCGCCGGTGATCCTGATCTTCTCGATGCCCAGTTGTACGGCGCAGCCGGCTATCTGCAGCAATTCTTCATAGCTCAGCACACCGCTGTGGCCGACATCCTGCACCCCTTCCGCCGGCATGCAGTAGAAGCAACGCAGGTTGCAGCGATCGGTTACCGACAGGCGCAGATAGTTGATCCGTCGATTGAAGGAATCAATCAGGTTTCCCGAGCCAGCTGTTTTCATGGCAACCAACCAATAGCTGGCGATACCGGACTTCTTGCCGGGATACCATTCCCCACTTCGCCTGCATCGCCGCAACCACCCCTGTTCATCCTGCTACTCCTCGCCGCTGTCACTTCTACCGGCCGGATTTATCAGCCACCTGTTTCTGACCCGCCGCCTTTGAAGTGCATGCTACACAAAAGATCCTGTCCACACAAACAGATATCGCTTCTTGAATTTACCCATTGCCGATGCGTAACAGGGTATCAGAGGTTACAGGAAGCATCAGCAGACGGTTTAAACCATCTGCGCTGAAACCAAAAGGCCACATGCACCAGGCCGATCATCACCGGCACCTCCACCAGCGGTCCAATCACCGCCGCAAAGGCTGCACCTGAATTGATGCCGAACACGGCGATGGCCACGGCTATCGCCAGTTCAAAGTTATTACTGGCGGCGGTAAAGGCCAGGGTGGTGGTCTTGCTGTAGTCGGCCCCCAGCTTTTTACCCATCAAGAACGAGACCATAAACATCACCACAAAGTAAATTCCCAACGGGATGGCAATCCGCACCACATCCAGCGGCAACTGCACGATCAGATTGCCTTTCAGGCTGAACATCACCACGATGGTGAACAGCAGGGCGAGCAAGGTCAGCGGGCTGATCCTCGGCACTACTTCCCGATGGTAACGTTCCTTGCCCAGCAGCTTGACCCCGATCAGGCGGGTCAACGCACCGGCGATACAAGGGATGCCCAGATAGATAAAGACGCTTTCGGCGATCTGACCGATGCTGATGTTGACGTCCATCCCCTTTAGGCCGATCACAGGTGGCAGCACGGTGATGAAGAACCAGGCGTAGACGCTGTAGAACAACACCTGGAAGATGCTGTTAAAGGCCACCAGTCCGGCGGCGTACTCGGTATTGCCCTTGGCCAGCTCGTTCCAGACGATCACCATGGCGATGCAGCGGGCCAGGCCGATCATGATCAGACCCACCAGATACTCCGGCTTGTCCGGCAGCAGCAGGGCGGCCAGCACAAACATCAGCACCGGGCCGATCAGCCAGTTCTGCAGCAGCGAGATGCCCAGGATCTTCTTGTTCTGAAAGACCTCCGGCACCTCCTCGTACTTCACCTTGGCAAAGGGTGGATACATCATCACGATCAGGCCGATGGCAATCGGGATATTGGTGGCCCCGACCTGAAAGGAGTTGATGAACGTCTCGGTGCCAGGCACCAAATAGCCCACCCCGACTCCCAGGGCCATGGCAGCAAAGATCCACAGGGTTAGCCAGCGGTCGAGCAACGAAAGATGCGACGCGATGCGCTCGGACATGCCCCCCTCCTTTTTTACTTCACAGGAATCAGCTTTTATCATAATATCTGCCTAAGCGGATGCATATAGAATAAAAAATATATTCGGATAGTTAGATGCATCTCTTTTCATACTGATAGGCCAACAGACGCGCGCGATCTTCGACCGCTTCCGGGAGAGCGACACAACGGAGACGCAACAGCGCAACCAGATCACAGTGCAGGGCATCCAGGCCAGAGCGCAGTGAATAGTACATCCAGACCCCACCCCGACGGTCACTCAACCAACCGACGTTTTTCAGGTAGGCTAGGTGGCGCGATACCGTTGATTGGGGTAGTTCCAACGCCGTCATCAAGTCACAGACGCACAGTTCGCCGTGATCCGAAAGCAGCAATAGAATTCTCAAGCGGGTCTCATCGGCCAGAGATTTGAATATTTTGGCTGCCGTCAGCATGGCCAAACTATAGGACTCCAACAAACAAGCGTCAAGAATGTTGCAGGCGTTTAACGTAGTTTTTATGGAGCTGTATCAGACCTGACACACAGCACGACACCGAAAGGGGGAAACGCTATGGAGATTAATCGCAGGGATTTTCTCAAGGTGACAGCGGCAGCCGGCGCAGTGGCAACCGTGGGACTACCAAAGCTGAATGCTTTTGCAGCCCATCATGGCCCAAAGACCGGGGCAAGCGCAGGGGAGTGGATCCCTTCCACCTGCCAGGGCTGTACCGCCTGGTGCCCGGTGGAGTTCTTCGTGCAGGACAACCGGATCACCAAGGTGCGAGGCAACCAGCTCAGTAAGGCCAACAACGGCTACTGCTGCCCCCGAGGCCACCTGATGATCCAGCAGACCTACGACCCGGACCGGATCAAGGTGCCGATGAAACGGACCAATCCCCAAAAGGGGCGCGGCATCGATCCTAAATTTGTGCCGATCTCCTGGGATGAGGCGCTGGACACCATTGCCGACAAGATGATGGAACTGCGCAAGAACAACGAGCCGCATAAGTTGATGTATATGCGGGGCCGCTACTCTCCCACCTCAACCTATCTGGCCTACGGTAACATGCCGAAGATCTTCGGCACCCCCAACTCGTTCTCACACAGCGCCATCTGCGCCGAGGCCGAAAAGATGGGACCCGGCTACACCCAGGGTTTCTTCGGCTACCGCGATTACGACCTGGCCAAAACCAAGTGCCTGGTGGTCTGGGGCTGTGACCCGCTCTCTTCCAACCGCCAGGTGCCCAACGCCATTAACAAGTTCGGCGACCTGCTTGACCGCGGCACCCTAATCGCCGTTGATCCCCGCATGAGCACCTCAACCGCCAAGGCACACCAGTGGCTGCCGATCAAGCCGGGCGAAGACGGCGCCCTGGCAGCGGCCATCGCCCACGTGCTGCTGACTGAAGGGTACTGGAGCAGGGAGTTTGTAGGCGACTTTAAGGATGGCAAAAACCTGTTCAAGACCGGGCAGACGATTGATGAAGCTGCCTTTGAAGAAAAACAGACCCACGGTTTGATCAAATGGTGGAACATCGAGTTGAAGGACAAGACCCCGGCCTGGGCCGCCAAGAAAACCCTGATCCCGGCCAAGCAGATCATTGCAGCGGCACGCACCATGGGTAAGGCCGGTACGAGCTGTGCAGTCTGGATGGGACCGGGCGTGGCCATGTCGCCTCGCGGCACCTACGCCTCCATGTTCGTCTATGCCTTAAACGGCATCCTCGGTTCCATCGAGACCGAAGGCGGCGTGTTCCAGTCATCCAGCGCTCCTGGCACTTCATTTCCGGCGCCGGATCCGTTCATCGACGACGTGGCCAAAAAGTTTGGCAAGGAGAAAAAACTGGACGGTCGCGGTGCCAAGGATATGCCCGCTATCATGGGTGGCTATGACTCCAAGAAGGACAAGGACGGTAAGGTGACCGAGAGCGCCAAGGCTGGTGTGGTTACCAATAACGTGGCGAACGGGCTGCTCAAGAATCCTGGCGCAATTAAGGTGTTTATCGGCACCTGGAACAACTTCAATTTCTCGGCCACCGGTGCCGATCGCTGGGACAAGGCCCTTGCCACCATACCGTTTTTTGCGCATATGGTGACCAACGCCTCGGAGATGTCGCAGTTTGCCGATATTGTGCTACCAGCCACCTTTGCCCCCACCGAAAAATTGACCATCGTCACCAACATGGCCAACCTGCATGGTCACATGTCGATTCAGCAGCCGGTGGCCAAGCCGCTCTGGGATGTCAAGGCTGAAGAAACCGAAGTCATGTGGCTGCTTGCTGAAAAGCTGAAAGCCCGCGGCTTCAGCAATCTGTACGACTACTACGCCTCCTTTGAGGATCCGGAGACCAAGCAAAAGCCGGGCAATGCTGCCGAATTCGTCGAAATTGCCGCCCGTATCTCCAGCCAGAAGGTCTGGAACGGTAAGGAGGCGCTGAAAGGGGACAAGGTAGCCGGTTGGGCCGAGTTCAGAAAGAAAGGTATCTACAACTCGGAGCGCTATGCCTACAAGAAAAACTGGGGCAAGTTCAAGACGGTTACCAAAAAGTTCGAGTTTTACAGCGAGACCCTGAAGAAGACGCTGACCCTGTTTGCTACCAAGCACAAGACCAGCATCGACGACGTGCTGAAGAGCAGCGGCTACGAAGCCCAGGGTGAGCTGGTCTTTGTCCCCCACTATGAAACGCCCAAACGGTGGGGCAGCGAGAAGGAGTATCCCTTTACCTTCATCGACCACAAATCCCGTCTCAACCGGGAAGGACGCTCTGCCAACACCTCTTGGTACCAGGAATTCAAGAAGCTGGACGCCGGCGACGTCAGCTGGGACGACGTGGCCAAGATCAACCCCAGAGATGCAAAAAAGCTGGGCATAAAAGATGGCGATACCATCAAACTGATTTCACCCACCGCCTCCATCACCTGCAAGGCCAAGCTGTGGGAGGGAGTTCGTCCGGGCACCGTGGCCAAGTGTTACGGCCAGGGTCACTGGGCCTACGGTCGGGTGGCGGCCAAGGAGTACGGCAAGACACCCCGCGGCGGCAACAACAACGAGTTGATGCCGGACGATTACGATCGTCTCAGCGGCTCCACGGCACGTAACGGCGGCTTTACCGGCGTCAAGATTGAGAAGGCCTAGGAAAGGGGGGATTAAGCGATGGCTAAACAATATGGAATGGTGATTGATCTACAAAAATGCGTCGGCTGCGGCGCCTGCGCCCTGGCCTGCAAGACCGAGAACAACACTCAGGGTCGGGCCGATGGCCAGACCTTCAACTGGGCCGACTTCATCTGCACGCAAGAAGGGAAATTCCCGCGCACGACATACACAACTATACCGGTGCTCTGCAACCACTGCTCGGACGCCCCCTGCGTCAAGGCCTGCCCGGTGAAACCCAAGGCCATGTTCAAGACACCGGACGGCATCACCATGCACAATGACGAGCGCTGCATCGGTTGCCTGCGCTGTCAGAAGGCCTGCCCTTACAGCGTCATGGATGTGGAAAAACAGAAAGCTCAGTACAGCGTGATCAGCGCTAATCTGGGAGAAATTCACCCCAAATATCAGGACAAAAGTGAGCTGATCAAAGGCTGCACCGCCTCAGGCGCCGGAACGGCCAAGGCGGCTGGGGCACTGCCGCCGCACAAACATGACTACCAGCACCCGGACTACGCCAGCGTGCGCAAGGTGGGAGTGACGGAGAAATGCATCTTCTGCGAGCACCGCGTAAAGAAGGGTGATCAGCCTGCCTGCGTGGCGGCCTGTCCTTCGCAAGCTCGCATCTTCGGCGATCTGAACGATGCCGCCAGCGCACCGGCCCAAGCCCTGAAGAAATTTAAGGCCTTCAGACTGAAGGAAGAGAAGAAGACCCGACCCAATGTGGCCTACATCCGCTCCTTCAAACCATCGGCCAGGATCTGAGGCAATAGCAACCAATCCGTAGCGCAACAGGCGGGGTGGGGCCACATGCCCCATCCCGCTTTCCATCCAAGGATGCAACGTGACTAAATATGTCCCTACAACCAGCAGCCGCGAAGATGCCTACCGGCTGCTGTCTGCCTGTTACTATGCCCCGACCAGCGCCCTTCGCGAGGAAGGCTGCTGTGCAGCGCTGGCCGAACTGCTGGCCGATTTGTCACCGCAGGCAGCCCAACAGGCCAGCAAAGCCACACAGATTCTCGACAAAGCACCCGTTGAGGAGCTCCTGGTCGAATACAGTCGCCTGTTTCTGGGCCCCTTCAAGCTGGTGGCCCCGCCCTACGGCTCGGTCTGGCTGGACAAAACAAAAACTGTGATGGGCGATTCAACCGCACAGGTGGCTGCCGTCTATCAGACCCACGGCCTGCAGCTGGCCGATGATTTCCCAGAACTGCCGGACCATATAGCAGTGGAGCTGGAATTTCTTTCCTACCTGGCCTTTCAGCAGCGGCAGGCGCAGGCAACCGGTAACCAAGACGAGGCGACCCGGCTCGCAACGACCCAGCTGGGGTTTATCAACGAGTTACTGACGCCCTGGCTGACACCGTTTTGCCAGGCGATTATAGAGGATGGCGAGGCGCCGTTCTACATGGCGCTGGCCGAATGCACAGCAGCGTTTGTTGCAGCAGACAGCACTGCACTTCTGGCCGCTATCGATGCCTGACCAGCCGTCGCAACCATGTGGCAGTCGTGATGATCTGCGGATCGAACAGTCCCGCTGTCTGCCCAATCGTTACAGCGAAAGCAGCTGCCGTCGCTGCGTGGCGATCTGCCCCCGACAAGCCATCAGTGTTGATGAACACTTGCGTGTGGACCCAAATCGCTGCACCGGCTGCCTGCTCTGCACCACGGTCTGCCCCTCAGGGGCATTGGAGACCAACCAGCCGTTCGACACCTGCCTGGCTGCCCTGCGCAAGATAGAAAAACCTACACTCGGCTGTTGCCGTACCAATGCCTCTGCAAATGCCACCCTGGCCTGTCTGGGTGGGCTCTCAGACGAGCATCTGCTGAGCCTGGTCCACAGCCTGACCGGAACCCTGCAGTTGAATCTGAGCAGCTGCCAGGAGTGCCCCAACAGCACAATGCTGGATCGTCTGACGGAACGGCTGCGCCGACTTGCCGACCAGGGAACTGGCCAAGGGAAATGCCGGATCAGCACGGTGGAGGACGAAGTAGCACTACGCGTGGAGCAAGAACAGCTGAATCGGCGGAGTTTTTTCAGCTCGTTTCGAAGCGTCCTGTTTCAGAGCGCCGCCGTCGTGGTCAACGCCACGCAGCAATCAGCGGATCACCGCAGTGAGTATGCCGAAAAACGGGTACCGGAACGTCGTCAGTTACTGAACCGTACCCTACGCGCCCTGCCCACTGAACCAGGACAATGGATCACCACACACTACTCCCACCAGCTCACCTTCAGTAAAAACTGCAGCGCCTGCCAAGGCTGCGTTGCCAGCTGCCCCACCGGCGCCTTACGTACCAAAGACCGCAAGCAGCGGCCCGAGTTCCTTCAGCTGAACTGTACCGGTTGCGGCCTGTGTGTTGAATTCTGCCTGGATCAGGCCATCACCCTCTCACCCGCCCGCAACTGAGAAGGCCGGGATCGCTCCCGGCCTTCATTCGTTCTCAACTCCGTGCCCGACAGGCTGCGATCAGTTCGCGGGGCTCGGGGTAACGCATCTGCTCCAGACGGGAGAAGATCTGCTCCCCGTCTACCAACACCGCCAGTTCACTCTGTTTGGGACCACGTTCGATCGTAACCTGAGCCCCCTCAACATTTTTTTCCAGCTCTGCGGCCAGACCGGCCGCCAGTTGCTGCTGACCTCAGGATGCACAGTACTGGATCACAATCTGCATCGCTACAACTCCTTCCGCCTTTGATTTTATTTGGAAACAATATGGTTGAGTACCATTGCGACCGCAAAATCAACGTAGCTGTCGGCCTGGTCAGCCGGGTCAAGCCGCAGATCACGCAGCAGCCGCTGGCTGATAAACTGGTAGTTGACCAACGCGATCAGCGATTGCACCACGAAGCGGGCGTTGATACCAGGCCTGAAAATACCCTGATCGATACCGGCCTGGATCATGGCGGTGGCCTGCCGTGAGGCGTTTTCGATACAGGGCTTGACCACGGTCTCATAACAGGCCGAAGGGTTGGTCAATTCCCGCAGGTACAGCGTCAGCCAGAAGGGCCGTTGCTGGTGGAAGCGCGTCAGGGCCTTGCAAGCCTCGGTGACGTTGTGGCGAGCATCGCCTTCACACTTGAAAAACGGCACCACCTCGCGCTCATAGGCGGCGAACTGCTCGGCCACCACCGCGCCGTACAGCTGCTCTTTGCCGCCAAAGTAGTAGGATACCAGGGCGCTATTGGCGCCTGACTCCCGTGCGATGTCCCGAATCGAGACCGCATGGCGACAGCTCTGGCTCAGCAGGGCTGCGGTGGCTTCAATAATCTTGGCCCGGGTATTCTGGTCAGGTGCCTCTCCAGCGCCGTTTGTCTGGACAGCCTTGCTCTGATCAGCCATCTGAACGCTCCTTGATTGCAGCAGTTTTTTTACTTTTGGCACTGTATATCACTTCGCCTGCGCCTGCAATGCCGGCAACATTATGTCTGCACAGACTGCCGCCGCGAGCGAACCGTTTTTAACAACCGATCCATGTAGTAGTAAATCACCGGCGTGATATACAGCGTCAGCAACTGCGAGGTTAAAAGCCCCCCCACCACCGCCAACCCCAGCGGCTGGCGTGCCTCACCGCCGGCTCCGTACCCGACGGCGATCGGCAGGGTTCCCAACAGGGCCGCCATGGTGGTCATCATGATCGGCCGGAAACGGATGATGGCACCGTCGTAGATCGCCTCCAACGGCTGCTTGCCCCCCGTGCGTTCCGCCTCCAGGGCGAAGTCGATCATCATGATGGCGTTCTTCTTGACGATGCCGATCAGCATGATGATCCCCACCAGGCCGTAGATGTTCAGGTCGCTTCTGAACAGCATCAGGGTCAGCAGCGCGCCGAATCCAGCCGCCGGCAGACCGGACAGGATGGTGATCGGATGGATGTAACTCTCGTAGAGTACCCCCAGCACCAGATAGATCACGAAGATCGCCAGGGCCAGCAAGAGCCAGAAGCCGCTGAAGGAATCCTTGAAGGCCTGGGCCGTGCCTTGGAAGCTGGTGCTGATGATGGGTGGCAGCTCCCGCTTGGCCCGGTCTTCGATCAGTCTGACCGCGTCCCCCAGGGAGACACCGGGCCGCAGGTTAAAGGAGATCGTCACCGCCGGCAGCTGACCAAGGTGATTAACCGCCAGCGGACCCAGCTCCTTGGAGAGCGTGGCGATGGTCTCCAGCGGCACCAGCTGTCCGGCTGCGGAGCGGATGTAGAGCAGCTGCAGGGCCGACGGATCACCCTGCCAGCGGGGATCCAGCTCCATGATCACCTGGTACTGGTCGGCCGGGGCCAGGATGGTGGAAACCTGCCGGCTGGCGTAGGCATAGGAGAGGGCATCCTCCACCTGCAGCATGGTCAGCCCTAGGGCCGCCACTTTATCGCGGTTGATGGATACCTTGATCTGGGGATTGCTGATCTGCAGGTCGCTGGTCACATCCTGCAGTTGCGGCAGCTCCCGCAGTTGGGCCTCGAAGTCGGCAGCAGCGCGGTACAGTTCGCTGGTGTTCTGGGCCTGCAGGGTAAACTGGTACAGACTCTTGGAACTGACGCCCCCCACCTGGATCGAGGGGACATTTTTGGGATAAGCCTTGATGCCCGGCACCTGGGCCAGCTTGGGGCGCAGCTGCTGTATCACCTGATCGGCAGTCAGCCTGCGCTGGCTGCGAGGTTTCAGGCGGACAAAGAAAAAACCGTTATTGACGTTCCTGAAGCCGCCCACCGAGGCCATGAAGCCGTCGATGTTCGGGTCGGCGGCCAGGATGCGGGCCAGCTCCAGCTGGCGCTCCTTCATCGCCTCAAAGGAGGTACCCTGGGCGGTTTCAGTATCGATGTTGATCCGCCCGGTATCCTCCGATGGCAGGAAGCCCATCGGCACCACCTGAAACAGCCAGACCGTCAGCAGGATCGTCAGTAGCGTCACCGCCAGGGTGGCCCGGCGGTACTGCAGCACCACTGCAAGCGACCGCTGATAGCGGTGCAGCATAGCATTGAAGAAACGCTCCATAGCCAGATAGAAACGGCCGTGGGCCTGCTGATGCGGCACCAGGAAGCGGCTGCAAAGCATCGGCGTGAGGCTTAAGGAAACAAAACAGGAGACCAGGATAGCGGCGCTGATGGTGATGGCGAATTCATGCAACAGCCGCCCCAGGATGCCCCCCATGAACAGCACCGGCAGGAAGACCGCCACCAGCGAGATCGTCATGGAGATGATGGTGAAGCTGATCTCCCGGGAGCCGGTAAAAGCAGCCTCACGGGCGCTTTTACCCTGTTCCATGTGTCGGACGATATTCTCCAGCATCACGATGGCGTCATCCACCACGTAGCCCACCGCCAGGGTCAGGGCCATCATCGAGAGGTTGTTGAGGGAGAAACCGAACAGCTGCATCACGCTGAAGGTGCCGATGATGGAGAGCGGCAGGGCCAGCGAAGGGATCAGGGTGGCCCGCAGGTTGCGCAGGAACAGGAAGATCACCATGATCACCAGACTGATGGTCAGCACCAGGGTAAACTTGACGTCGTGCATCGACTCGCGGATGGTCAGGGAGCGGTCGTACAGCACGTCGATCCCCACCGCCTCCGGTATCTGGGCCCGAAACTGGGGCAGTAGCCTGCGGACGCTGTCCACCACCTGGATGGTGTTGGTGCCGGGCTGGCGGTAGACCGCCAGGATGATGCCGCGGCTGCTGTTGTACCAGGCAGCGGCCTTGGTGTTTTCCACGCTGTCCACCACCCGGCCCAGCTCCTCCAGGTAGACCGGCGAGCCTGCCCGGTAGGCCACCACCAGCTTGCGGTAGGCGCTGGCCTGCATCAGCTGGGCATTAGTCTCGATGGTGTAGGCCTGACGGGCGCCATCCAGAGTGCCGGTGGGCAGCTTGACATTGCCTGTGCCGATGGCGGACGCCACCTCGTCGATGCCGATCTGGCGGGCTGCCAGCTCCCGGGGATCCAGCAGGGCCCGCACCGCGTATTTCTGGGCGCCGAACACGTTCACCTGGGCCACACCGCTGATGGTGGAAACCCGACGGGCGATCATGGTCTGGGCGTATTCATCAATGGTGGAGAGCGGCAGGGCCGGCGAGCTTAAGGCCAGATACAGCACCGGCTGGTCGGCCGGGTTGACCTTGCGGAACCAGGGCGGGGTGGTCATGTTCTTGGGCAGGTAGCGGACCGCCTGCGAGATGGCAGCCTGTACATCCTGGGCAGCGGCGTCGATGTCGCGGTCCAGGTTGAACTGGATTGTAATCCGGGTCTGGCCGGTGCCGCTGGAGGAGGTCATGGAATCCACCCCAGCGATGGTGGAGAGCTGGTTCTCCAGCGGGGTGGCCACGGCCGAGGCCATGGTGTCGGGGTTGGCGCCGGACAGGCTGGCGTTGACCTGAATGGTGGGAAAATCCACGTTGGGCAGGTCGTTGACCGGCAGCTGACGGTAGGAAGCCAATCCGAAGATCAGGATCGCCACCATGATCAGCGAGGTCATGATCGGACGCCGGATAAAGGGATCGGCTATGTTCAAAGCTGTTGCTTTCCTTTGCCAGCCGGGGCGGCGCTGGTAACTGCGACTCCCGGGGTCAGGCGTAGCTGGCCGTCAACCACCACGGTCTCGCCGGCTGCCACCCCCTGCTCGATCACCGTCTCCCCTTCCCCGGCAGGAGAGGTCACCACCTGGCGCAGCTCGGCCTTCTGCTCCCTGGTCACCAGGTAGACATATTCTCCCTGCTGGCCGTTCTGCACCGCCGGCGCCGGCACCACCACCGCGCCATTCTTGACCCCCAGGGTCAGCACCAGATCGACAAACTGCCCCGGCCAGAGCCGGCGGGACCCGTTGGCAAACAGCCCCTTCAGCCTGATGGTGCCGGTGGCCGGATTGACGGCATTGTCGAGAAAACTGATCCGGCCGACCTCCGCCGGCCCGCCATCGTGGGGGATGACCGCCTCCACTCGCAACTGTCCGCCGGCCATGGCACGCTTGAGTTCGGCCAGCCGCTTCTCCGGCAGATCGAAGGCTACCGCAGCCGGGCTGATCTGGTTCACGGTCAGAATGGCCTGTTCATTGGCCTTGACCAGGTTGCCGGCATGTAGGGCCACCGTGCCGGTGCGGCCAGCAATCGGCGAGCGGATGCTGCAGTAATTCAGCAGAATCCTGGCATTGGCAACGGCGGCACGGTCGGCCGCCACCGCAGCGGCCAACGAATCGGCCGAGGCCTGCAGTTGTTCATACTGATCGCGGGTAACAATCCCTTCCCGCACCAGACCTTCGTAGCGTCGGGCCTGATCGGCAGCAAAACGGGCCTGGGCTTGGGATTTGGCCTGGTTAGCCTCGGCCTGGCGCAACGCCGCCTGGAACGGCTCGGCATCGATGCTGACCAGCAGGGCCCCCTGGTGTACGTCACTGCCTTCGGCAACGTGGATGCGGGCGATCTGTCCGCTGACCTGGGGCTTGATCTCGACCGTGTTCAGCGCCTCAACAGAGCCGATCACCCTGATCTGCACCGGCACATCCTTGTGCTGCGCCTGGGCCACCTTGACCGGTATGGCCGGCTTCTGCGCAGGTTTCTGCTTGCCGCCATCACAGGCCACGATGCACAGCATGACACCACAACTGGCCAAGAGCGCTACGCTACGAGTCATAGATGATTCTTTCATGGCTGGAGTCAACAATGACTATTCCCTATACACGCTCGCCCGCTTTGTTGCAATGCCAAGCGGTGGCATGGTATTAACACCGCTATGAGTTCATCCCTGCAGACCCCCATGATGCGACAGTACCTGGAGATCAAGGCCCAGCACCCGGAGAGTATCCTGTTCTTCCGGATGGGTGATTTCTACGAAATGTTTCTGGAGGACGCCCTGCTGGCCTCCCGCATCCTGGATATCGCCCTCACTTCCCGCAACAAGGGCAGCGGCGACGAGATTCCGTTCTGCGGGGTGCCGTTTCACTCAGCCCAGCCCTACATCGCCCGCTTGATCGAAGCAGGCTACCGGGTAGCGGTCTGCGAGCAGGTGGAAGACCCCAAACAGGCCAAGGGGATCGTCAAGCGCGATGTGGTGCGGGTGGTCACCCCGGCCCTGGTCACCGAGGCCGAATCACTGGTGCCGGAGGAAAACTCCTTCCTGCTGGCGCTGACCGAAAACGGACGCCGATGGGGAGCTGCCTGGCTCGATCTCTCCACCGGAGAATTCCGCGCCGCTGAACTGGATAATCTGAGCGCCGCCGCCTCACTGGCTGCCTCGGTGCTGCCCCGCGAGCTGCTGCTGCCGGAAGCACTGCGCCATGAGCCACCGGCCGAACTAATTGCGGTGTTGGGTGAGCGTCCCCGCGCTGCCGTGGCGGATTGGGTGCTGGACAAAGACTACGCCGCCAAGTTGCTCTGCAGCCAGTTCAACGTGGCCAGCCCGGAGGCGCTGGGCCTGGCCGACCTGCCAACTGCGCTGCTGGCGGTGGGGATGGTGCTGCACTACCTGCAGGATAACCGCCACGCCTCACTGTCGCACCTGCGGGATCTGACCATCGTCCGCCAGAACGACCACCTGGCCCTGGACCCGGCCACCCGCCGTAACCTGGAACTGACCGCCACCATGAACGACGGCAAGAAGGCCGGTTCGCTTCTGGGCTGCCTGGACCGTACCGTCACCGCCATGGGGGCCCGCCTGCTCAAACAGTGGCTCTCCTACCCGTTGGTGCAGGTAGAACCGATCCGCCAACGCTTATCTGCCGTAGAAGAACTGATCGAACGGCCCGACCTGCGGGAGCCGCTGGCCGACCTGCTGAAACAGGTCCACGACCTGGAGCGGCTCAATGGCCGGGTCAGCCTGGCCGGCGCCGGTGGCCGCGACCTGCGGGCCCTGTACGACTCTTTGGAGCAGGTGCCGCAGATCCGGGTACTGTTGGCCGAAATCGCCGCGCCCCTGCTGCAAGAGCTGGTGGGGCAGCTGGACCCGCTTAGCGATATCCGCACCCTGATCGAACAGGCAATCAGCCCCACCCCCCCCTTCTCGCTGCGTGAGGGGGGCATCATCGCCGACGGCTACCACCCTGAGCTGGACGAACTACGCAGCATGAGCCGCGAGGGCAAAGGGTTCATCGCCCGGCTGGAGGCCCAGGAACGGGAGCGCACCGGGATCAGCTCGCTCAAGATCCGTTACAACAGGGTCTTTGGCTACTACATCGAGGTGACGAAAGCAAATTTAGCCAGCGTGCCGGCCGACTATATCCGCCGCCAGACCATCGCCACCGGCGAGCGCTACATCACCGAAGAGCTGAAAAGCTATGAGGAAAAGGTGCTGGGGGCCGAGGACCGGATCTGCGAGCTGGAGTACAGCCTGTTCCAGCAGGTGCGCGAGCAGACCGCCGCCCAGGGCGGCCGTATCAGCCGCACCGCCGCTGCCCTGGCAGCCCTGGACGTGCTGCGGGCCCTGGCGCAGGTGGCGGTGGAGCGCAGCTACTGCAAACCGCAGGTGGATGACGGCGACCTGCTTGAGATCACGGAGGGGCGCCACCCGGTGGTGGAGGCGATGAACCTGGGCGAACGGTTTGTGCCCAACGACACCCTCCTCGATCAGCAGCAGCACCAGCTGCTGATGATCACCGGCCCCAACATGGCCGGTAAATCCACCTACATGCGCCAAGTGGCCCTGATCACCCTGATGGCCCAGATCGGCTGCTTCGTGCCGGCCACGGCTGCCACCATCGGCATCGCCGACCAGATCTTTACCCGGGTGGGGGCCGGCGATAACCTGGCCCGGGGCCAGTCTACCTTCATGGTGGAGATGATGGAGACCGCCCATATCCTGCGCAGCGCCACCCCCAAGAGCCTGGTGGTGCTGGACGAGATCGGCCGCGGCACCTCCACCTTCGACGGCCTGTCCATCGCCTGGGCGGTGGCCGAATACCTGCACGACACTAATCGCTGCAAGGCCCGTACGCTGTTTGCCACCCACTACCACGAGCTGGCCGACCTGGCCGCTACCCGCGAAGGGATCACCAACCTGACTGTGGCGGTCAAGGAGTGGAACGACCAGGTGATCTTCCTGCGCACCATCGTACCCGGCGCCGCCTCACACTCCTACGGCATCCAGGTGGCCCGGCTGGCCGGCATGCCGGTGGATCTGATCGAGCGGGCCCGCGAGGTGCTGAAAACCCTGGAGGAAGGCGAGTTTGAACAGGGTGCGCCACGGCTGGCCAAGAGCCGGATCGCCCCGCCCAAGAAGGAGTCCCGCCAGTATACCCTGTTCGAACCCCAGGGCGACCTGCTGCGGGAACGGTTGAAAAAACTGAATATTTCTGCTATGACTCCCCTTGAAGCCTTGAACCTGCTGGACGAATTAAAAAGGATGGCATGAGACACCTGCGCACCTGCATATACCTGTTGTTCACCCTGACCCTGACCCTCGCCCTGGTCACCGCCGCAGACGCCGCCAGCAAGAAGAAAAACCCAAAAAAGACCACACGACCGGCGGTTGTAAAACAGGAACCGGCCCCAACGCTGCCCCCGGCCCAGGTTTTGGATATCAAGCACTGGTCTACCCCCGATTACACCAGGGTTGCTGTCAGCCTCGATCGCGACGCAACGTGGAAGAGCTATGAGCTGGACAAGGGCAGCGCCGGCAAGCCGGGACGAATCGTGATCGACATCCAGAACTCCCAGCTGGGGGCCGCTATCCGCGATATCACCATCGGTGACGGCCTGCTGAAAGGGGTGCGGGTGGCCCTGTTCAGGGCTGGCGTGGTGCGGGTGGTGCTGGACACCGACCAGATCCGCGACTACAAGATATTCCCGCTTTCCGACCCGTCCAAGCTGATCATCGACGTGCGCGGCGAGCGGCCAACCGAATTGAGCAGCCTGGAAAACAGCCTGACCAACCTGGTTAACGAGGCCACAGCGGCCGAGCTGCCGAAACCAGCCGATCATCAGGAGTTTGCCAAGCCGCGGTCGGCACACAAACAGCATCCGGCCATCGCCAAGGTGCGCCGGATTGTGGTTGATCCCGGCCACGGCGGTCATGACCCGGGGGCCGTCGGCCAATCGGGCCTGCAGGAAAAAGAGGTGGTGCTGTCCATTGGCCTCAAGCTGCGGGAAAAACTGCAGCATGAACTGGGACTGGATGTGGTCATGACCCGCTCGACAGACGTCTTTATCCCGCTGGAGGAGCGGACCGCCATCGCCAACAAGGTGGGGGCCGACCTGTTTGTCTCAATCCACGCCAACGCCGCCCCCAACCGTAATGCCAACGGCATCGAGACCTACTACCTGAACCTGGCCAAGACCGAGAAGGTAGCCCAACTGGCGGCCAAGGAAAACGGCACCTCGCTGGAGAAGGTCAGCACCCTGCAGGCGATCCTGTTTGATCTGATGGCCAACTACAAGCTGAACGACTCGGCCCACCTGGCGGAGGAAGTACAGAAGGCGCTCTACAAGACCATCAAGGGCAGGCACAGCGACACCAAAAGCTTAGGGGTCAAACAGGGCCCGTTCTATGTGCTGGTGGGGGCCACCATGCCCAGCATCCTGGTGGAGACCGCCTTTATCAGCAACAGTGCCGAAGAGGCCCACCTGCAGGACCCCGCCTTCCATGACCTGGCCGCCGACGGCATCCTGGACGGTATCAGGGGCTACATCTCCTCGCTCAAGTAATGCCAGGCACCCTGTACATCGTGGCCACGCCGATCGGCAACCTGGAGGACATGACCTTCCGGGCGGTGCGTATCCTCAAGGAATCGGCCCTGATCGCCGCCGAAGACACGCGCCACTCCCGCAAGCTGTTGGTCCACTTCGGCATCACCACGCCGCTCACCTCCTACTACGACCACAATCAGGCCCTGAAGGGTGAACGGATCCTGGCAACCCTGCTGGAGGGCAGGCAGGTGGCCCTGATTTCGGACGCCGGTACCCCCTGCATCTCGGACCCCGGCTACCAACTGGTGCGGGATGCCCTGTCCGCAGGAATCACCGTAGTGCCGATCCCCGGCGCCTGTGCCGCCATAGCCGCACTTTCGGCGGCAGGTCTGCCGACAAATGCCTTTACCTTTGCCGGTTTTCCGCCGAATAAAGAAGGTAAGCGTCGCTCGTTTCTGGTATCACTCGCCTCGGCACAGGGCACGGTGGTGCTGTATGAGGCGCCGCACCGGCTAAAGGCCACGCTGACCGATATCGCCGCAGTGCTGGGCGAACGCCGGGTGGTGGTGGCGCGTGAGCTGACCAAGCTGCACGAGGAATTTCTGCAGGGTACAGCCAGCACGCTGCAGGAGCAGCTGCCGGAAGACCGTGAACGGGGCGAGTTGGTGATCCTGATCGCAGCGGCCGATGAAGACAGCCAGCGGCTGGAGGGGCCTTCCCCTGAGGAACAGCTGCGGACAGCCCTGGCCAAAGGTCACAGCGTCAAGGAAACAGCTGCCCTGGTAGCTGCTGCCACCGGCCTGCCACGCCGTGAGCTGTACGCCCAGGCGCTGATCATGAAAAACAAGGAGCTTGTCTAGATGAAGATTTCCGTATTTGGCGCCGGGTATGTCGGATTGGTCGCAGCGGCCTGTTTTGCTGAGAGCGGCAACACCGTCATCGCCGTTGATGTTGATCAGAAGAAGATCGAAGGCCTCAAAAACGGCATCATCCCGATCTACGAGCCGGGCCTGAAAGAGTTGATCCTGCGCAACCAGGCCGAAGGCCGGCTGTCCTTCACCACCGACGTGGTTGAGGCCGTTGAGCAATCCCTGATCCAGTTCATCGCCGTCGGCACCCCGCCCGGCGAAGACGGCTCCGCCGATCTGCAGTACGTGCTGGCCGTGGGCCGCACCATCGGCAAGCATATGAACGGCTTCAAGATTATCGTCGACAAATCCACCGTACCGGTGGGCACCGCCGACAAGGTGCGGGCTGCGGTACAGGAAGAACTGAACGCCTGCGGTTCATCGCTGGAGTTCGACGTAGTCTCCAACCCTGAGTTCCTCAAAGAAGGGGCCGCCATCGATGACTTCATGAAACCGGACCGGGTGGTGATCGGCACCGATAACGTCCGCACCGCCGAGATCATGAAGGAACTCTACGACCCGTTCATGCGCAAGCAGAACCGGATGATCGTGATGGACATCCGCTCGGCCGAGATGACCAAATACGCCGCCAACGCCATGTTGGCGACCCGCATCTCCTTCATGAACCAGATCGCCGGCCTGTGCGAACGGATGGGGGCCGATGTGGCTGCTGTGCGCGAAGGGATCGGTTCCGACAGCCGCATCGGCTACGACTTCCTGTTCCCCGGCCCCGGCTACGGCGGTTCCTGCTTCCCCAAGGATGTCAAGGCGCTGATCCGCACCGCCGAGGAATGCGATTACGACTTCCTGCTCTTAAAGGCGGTGGAGGAGGTCAACGACCGCCAGAAAGAGGTGCTGGCCACCAAGCTGATCAAGGTGCTGGGCTCAGCCGACGAAGAGCAGCCGCTGACCGGCCGCACCATCGCCTGCTGGGGCCTTTCCTTCAAGCCCCGCACCGACGACATGCGCGAGGCCCCGTCCATCACCATCATCGAGCGGCTGCTGGCAGCCGGTGCCACGGTGCGGGCCCACGACCCGGAGGCGCTGCATGAGGCGCAGAAGATCTTCGGCGATCGGATCGAATACAGCAGCAACCAGTACGAGATACTGGAAAATGCCGACGCCCTGGTGGTGATCACCGACTGGTCCGAGTACCGCAACCCGGATTTCGATCGGATCAAGAGCGCCCTGCGTCAGCCGCTGATCGTTGATGGCCGCAACCTCTACAAGCCCAACCGGATGCAGGAGGCAGGCATCCGTTACATCCCGCTGGGCAGGGCCGGTAGCGGCATTACCGGCGGAGACAAATAAGATGCGCATCCTAGTCACTGGTGGAGCAGGTTTTCTGGGTAGCCACCTCTGCGAGCGATTGATCAACGAAGGGCACGACGTGATCTGCCTGGACAACTTCTTCACCGGCTCCAGGGATAACATCATCCACCTGCTGGACAACCGCCGTTTCGAGCTGATCAGGCACGACATCGTGGAGCCGATCCTCTTGGAAGTGGACCGGATCTATAACCTGGCCTGCCCGGCCTCGCCGGTACACTACCAGTACAACCCGGTCAAGACCGTCAAGACCAGCGTGATGGGCACCATCAACATGCTGGGCATGGCCAAACGGGTCAAGGCCCGCATCCTGCAGGCCTCCACCTCCGAGGTCTACGGCGACCCCCAGGTCCACCCACAAACCGAGGACTACTGGGGCCATGTCAACCCGATCGGCATCCGCAGCTGTTACGACGAGGGCAAGCGAGTCGCCGAAACCCTGATGATGGACTACCACCGCCAGAACGGGGTGGACATCCGCATCGTGCGCATCTTCAACACCTACGGCCCACGCATGGCCGAGAACGACGGCCGGGTGGTCTCCAATTTCATCCTGCAGGCCTTAAAAAACCAGGAGATCACCGTCTTTGGCGATGGCTCCCAGACCCGCTCCTTCTGCTATGTGGATGACCTGATCGAGGGGATGATCCGCATGATGGAGAACCAGCAGGGCTTTATCGGTCCGGTTAACCTGGGCAACCCGCAGGAGAACAGTATCCTTGAATTTGCTGAAAAAATCGTTAGTATAACGGGATCGGCATCGCGGATCGCCTTCAAACCGCTGCCCCAGGACGATCCCAAGCAACGCCGGCCGGATATAAGCCTGGCAGCCGAGCAGCTGGGCTGGCAGCCGCTGGTTCCCCTGGCAACCGGCCTGAAACGGACCGCCGACTACTTTGCGGCACGCAGCAGCAGAGGATAACCTGTGCAGAAGATTCGCATCACACGACGCACCTATCTGATCCCGGCAGCCTGCCTGGCCTTTATCCTGTTCTTTACGGTATTTGGCGAACGGGGCCTGCTGCGGATTTACGAGATGCGTCAGGAAAAGCAGCGGATCGACGACAAGGTGACCGAACTCAAAACCGAAAACGACAAACTACGGACCGAGATTGCCGCGCTGCACAACGACCGTTACTACCTGGAACGGATCGCCCGCAAGGACCTGGGGCTGGTCAAGCCCAACGAGATCATCTACCAGTTCCCGCCGGCCGGGAACTAAGGAAGAGCCCCTATGTCACGACAAAGTTGCGCCGTCTGCGCCTGGCGCGAGACCTGCGCCAAACGTTTCAGCGTTACCGATGGCGGCGCACGCTGCCCTGATTTTTCACGAGATGTCTCTATTAAAGATCCGGATGACACGCCCCCGTCCAGCTCCAACCAACCCACCAAGGAACCACAGAAACAATGATCCGTCATAACCTTGCCACATTGGTCTCACAGGCACTGGAAAGGGCCCGCGAGGCCTCTGTACTGTTGTCCGAAACCCTGCCCGCCGTCACCATCGGCACCCCGGCCCATGAAGAGCATGGTGACTTCTCCTGCAACGTGGCCATGCAACTGGCCAAGGCCGAAAAGAAGGCGCCCCGTCAAGTGGCTGAACTGCTGCTTGCTCACCTGGAAGACCGGGAAGGTTTGGTGGCCCGTACCGAGATCGCCGGGCCGGGCTTCATCAACTTCTTCATCGCCCCGTCAGCCTGGCAGGCCTGCCTGCCGGCCATCAGCAAAGCCGGCAGCAGCTACGGCCAGACCTTCAGCGGCCAGGGCCGCAAGGCACAGGTGGAGTTCGTCAGCGCCAACCCCACCGGGCCGCTGCATATCGGCCATGGCCGCGGCGCCGCCATTGGTGACGTACTCTGCCGCCTGCTGTCAGCCAGTGGCTGGCAGGTGACCCGCGAGTTCTACTACAACGACGCCGGCGCCCAGATCAGCAACCTGGCCCTCTCGGTACAGGCCCGTTGCCTGGGGATCGAACCGGATGACCCGCGCTGGCCGGCCGATGGCTACCAGGGCGACTACATCAAGGATGTGGCCGCCGCCTACCTGGCCAAAGAGACGGTACAGGCCGACGACCAGCAGGTAACCGCGTCCGGCGACCCGCAAGACCTGGACGCCATCCGCCGTTTCGCGGTGGCGGCCCTGCGCCGCGAACAGGATCAGGACCTGAAGGCCTTCGATGTCCATTTCGACAACTATTTCCTCGAATCCAGCCTCTACAGCGATGGCAAGGTGGAGGCCGCAGTGCAGGCCATCATCACCAACGGCCATACCTATGAGCAGGAAGGGGCGCTCTGGCTGCGTACCACCGACTTCGGCGACGATAAAGACCGGGTGATGCGTAAGACCGACGGTGGCTACACCTACTTCGTGCCGGACGTGGCCTACCACCTGGACAAGTGGCAGCGCGGCTTCGTGCGGGTGGTCAACGAGCAGGGCGCCGATCATCACAGCACCATCACCCGGGTGCGGGCCGGTTTGCAGGCCTTGAATGTCGGCATCCCCAAGGGCTGGCCTGAATACGTGCTGCACCAGATGGTCACCGTGATGCGCGGCGGCGAAGAGGTCAAGATCTCCAAACGGGCCGGCAGTTACGTCACCCTGCGGGACCTGATCGACGAGGTGGGCCGCGACGCCACCCGCTTCTTCTTCGTGATGCGCAAGCCGGATTCACAACTGGTGTTCGACATCGACCTGGCCAAGCAGCAGTCGCTGGACAACCCGGTCTACTACATCCAGTATGCCCACGCCCGCATCTGCAGCATCTTCGAAAACGCCGCCGAAAAGGGGCTGGCCGTACCGAACGCTGCCGCTGCCGACCTGCTGCTGTCCCGCCTGGAGACGCCGGAAGAGCTGAAACTGATCAAGCTCTTAGACAGCCTGCCGGATGTAGTTGATGAAGCGGCCCGCGACTTTGAGCCGCACCGGATCGTTTACTACCTGACCGAATTGGCCGGCCAGTTCCACAGCTACTACAACAAGACCAAGGTGGTCACCGATGACCGCCAGGTCAGCGAAGCACGCCTCTTCCTGCTGTCGGTCACCCGACAGGTGCTGCGCAACGCGCTGTCCCTGCTTGGTGTCTCGGCACCGGACAAGATGTAGGCACCCCGATGCGGATCGACTACAGCGAACCCCGACAATCCTACACCGTACCGAACCCGTCGCGGCATCGGCCTAAAAGTGGTGTCTCCAGCGCCACACTGATCGCCCTCGTCGTGTGCGGCGGCCTGTTATTCGGTTCCGGCTTTGGGGTCGGTTGGTACTTCTCACAACAGGCATCCAAAAAGGCCTTTCGGGCTGCCATGGAGCAACAGAGTCTGGAGACCGGCGCCAAGGGAGGTCTGCAGCCCCCGCCAGCCGCAACACCTGACGGGCCAGCACAGCAGTCCGAGGCAGCACCGGCAGCCCAACCTGGTACTGCACCCGTCCCAAGTCACCCTGAGCTACCCTTATCCTTCTTCGATAACCTGCCCAAGGGCCAGAAGAACACCGTGCTGGGCAGCGGTATCAATGAAAAACCGAAACCAGCACCACAGCCGCCAGTGACGGCGCCTGTACCGCAATCCGCTCCACAGCAGCCAGTGGAGGCACCAAAAAACGTGCCTGCACAGCCCGCTGCAAAACCGATTGCAAAGCCAGCACCAAAACCCACTGGCTATCTTGTTCAGGTGGCCTCCTACAGTAACCGCAAGGATGCCGAAACGCTTAAGTCACGGTTGTCGTCAAGGGGCTATGCAGCCAAGGTTTCCGAAACCACCCTGGAGGGCAAGACCTGGTACCGGGTGCGGATCGGCCGTCACCTGGACAAGGAATCGGCCACAACTATCTCCAATCAGCTGATGATGGGGGCCAAGATCGTCCCCGACCAGGACGAATAATAAAATTGTTGACACGCCTTACCATGCCCTGCTATAAGAGGTATTCCAATTGACGCGGGGTGGAGCAGTCTGGTAGCTCGTCGGGCTCATAACCCGAAGGTCAGAGGTTCAAATCCTCTCCCCGCAACCAAATCATTCAAAGGACGTTCCCAACGGGACGTCCTTTTTTTGTTAACCTACCTCCCAAACATATCGCTTGACGTTATTAACGCGAAGCATTATGTTTACACCATGATCCAGAGCTTTTCTGACAAGGAAACCGCTGCCGTCTTTGCCGGGTATGTGGTACGTCGCTTGCCGCAGGATATGCAGCAGGTAGCTCGTCGCAAGCTCAAACAACTTGATGCGGCCAGACTCCTGGATGAGTTGAAGATACCGCCTGGCAATCGACTGGAAGCCCTGAAAGGTGACCGCAAAGGACAGTGGAGTATACGAATCAACGATCAATGGCGCATCTGCTTTGCCTGGAACAATGGTGATGCAGAGGATGTGCAGATAGTGGATTACCACTAGGAGTAAGGATGATGACTATTACGCGCGACAAACTGGATACAATGGATTTTTCCGATGTTTCGGACGGGACACGGCTGGCCCCGGTACATCCGGGCGAGGTGCTGTTGTATGATTTTATGGAGCCGCTTGAAGTGACGCAGTATCGTCTTGCCGTGACGATCAGCGTACCTCCTCGCCGGATCAATGAAATTGTGCATGGCAAGCGTGCGATTACTGCGGATACCGCCCTGCGCTTAGGGCAGTTCTTCGGCACAACACCCGAATTTTGGATGGCCCTGCAAGCATCGTACGACACGGAAACAGCGCGAGAAAAAATCGCGACGGTGCTGGCTTCCATCCCTCTATTTTCTCGGATACAAAAGGAACGTTCACAGCGGCTGGCAGCCTGACCGCTGGGGTATGAGTCCGATGCTCACAGGTTCAGCCCTCTCCCCGCAACCAAAGCATTCAAAGGACGTTCCCAACGGGACGTCCTTTTTTTGTTGCCTGCCCCACAAAAAACGGCCCGTAAGTTCGACGGGCCGTTGCAGTTAAGGCTAGGGCAGTTTACCGTTTCGCCCCTCCCAGAAACCGTTCTTCCACAAACCTGGCCACCTCCACAGGATCATTCAGATTCAACACCGGCACATCCAACTCAAGCGGTTCATCACTGGCCACCGCCCGCAAGGTCGGGTCATGCTGCTCACCGCGACACAACAGGGTGCTGCTGCGCTCGGCGCGATGCACCTCAATCTTGGGCAGACCGCTCTGCTTGAACCCTTCGGTCAGCACGATATCCACATCAGCAAAGTAGGTGGCGATCAGCTCCTCGATTGGCGGCGAGGCCTGATGCTTTTTAACCACGGCCAGTTTTTCTGGGGAGGAGATCAGCATGGTATCGGCCCCGGCAGCGGTCAGGCGGTAGCTGTCCTTGCCGGGGTGGTCGATGTCGAAGCGGTGGGCGTCATGTTTGATCACTCCCAGCCGCCAGCCGCGCTGTTTCAGTTCCACAATCACCTGTTCCAGCAGAGTGGTCTTGCCGGTGCCGGACTTGGCCACAAAGGAGACCGCCGGCACCGGCAGAACGGTTTGTTTGGCAGGAAGCGGCACACAGTCGGATGGGTCGCCCTGGATCTTGGCCACACCGTGAGGCACTGCCTCCCAGACCGCCTCCAGACACTCCACTGCCCCCTTGGGGCTGCCGGGCAGGTTGATGATCAGGCTAGTGCCACGGATGCCTGCCACCGCCCGCGAGAGCATGGCATGGGGAGTCTTCTGCAGGCACCTGGCCCGCATCACTTCGCCAATGCCGGGAACCACCCGCTGCAGCACCTGCAGGGTGGCTTCGGGGGTCACATCGCGAGGCGCCACGCCGGTGCCACCGGTAGTCAGGATCAGGTCAAAGCGACCGCTGTCGGCCCACTCCGTGAGCTTCGCCACGATGGTTGGCGCATCGTCGGGAATAATCTCGGTCTGAACGACGCCGTACCCCCGCTGCGCCAGCCAGTCGGCCAGGGCCGGGGCACTGGCGTCAGCCCGTTCGCCACGGGCGCTACGGTCACTTAAGGTCAGGATGGCAATCTTCATCGCACACTACTCCTTTACGTGATCTGGCAGCCATTGTGCCAGATCAGCGCTGCGCCGTCCAGCGCATGCCGCTCAGGCCTACTCGGCCTGGACAGCAGCCGGCTTGTGCGCTCCCTCCAGCTTGCGGAAGTTGTCGGGCAGGGTGTAATCCACGGTCTCGGGATGGTGCTCGAAGATCGGGAAATACTTGGCGATCAGCACAAAGAACAACACGTGGGCCGCGATAATCCCCACCGTCACCAGGGACTCGATCAGCGAGGGGATGTAAATCTGCTGATCGGGCTGGATCATGCCGAACATCGAGACGTTGAAGCGGTTCAGCACCAGCCCGAAGACCACCATTGTGGCGCCCCGCAGCTGCATCCGCTTGTCTTCGCGGTTGGCCTTGTTGAGGAACATCAGCAGCGGCATGATCACCCCCACCACCAGTTCAGCCAAGAACAACATCAGCAGCCAGGGACGGTCGAACAGCGGGCCGTGACTGAGGAAGATGGTGGCGTACAGCTTCACCAGCAGGTAGGCCCCCAGCACCCAGGGCAGGATGCGGGTCAGCACCTCCAACAGCTCCGACTCGTCGGGCTGGTTCAGGTAGCGGTGCACCATGGTGGCCTCGATGATGATGATCGAGATGCCGGTAAAGATGGCCGACATCCAGAACAACAGCGGCAGCAGCGGGTTGTACCAGAGTGCATGCAGCTTATCCACGGCGATCAGGAAGAAGGTGCCCAGCGACGACTGGTGCAGGGTGGAGATGGCGGCCGCGGCGATCACCAACGGCATCTCCAGCCAGCGTAGCACCCGCAGCGGCAGGCGGTAGCCGAACTTCTCGCAGACCGGCGACAAAAACTCCAAGAACAGCACCGTGGTGTAGGCCATCACGCACATCGACACCTCGAACATCGGCGAGTGCACGTTCCAGTAGACCAGGACGTGCCAGCCCTTGTGGAACTGCCCCAGGTCCAGCAGCAGCCCCACGCAGACCAGCGAATACCCCAGGAAGCCGGTCACGATGGCCGGCCGCACCAGCGGTTCCAGCTTCTTGATATGGAAGCAGTGTACGATCGCCCCCAGGGTGAAGGCGCCGGCCGCCAGCGGCACTGAGGTCACCACGTCAAAGGAGATCCACAGGCCCCAGGGATAGGTGTCGTTCAGGTTGGTGGTGGCCCCCAGGCCGAACACGAAACGGAGCAGCGAAGCCGCGGCCCCCAGCGCCACCAGGACGATCATGAACTTCAAAAAACGGTGATAGCCTTTGACTTCATCGATAATCAGGCGTGCGGCGGTCATTGCTGATCTCCTTCCGTGGGCTGCTGGTCGGCGTTCTGCTGGCGCTGTTCCTCCTCGCGCCGCACCCGTTCCTTGCGATGGTTAAACCAGGACAGGGCCGACAGGGTACCGCCCACGGTCAGGAAGATGCCCGGCACCAGCCGCAGGGCTTCCCAGGTATAGGAGGGCAAGGCCCGGCTGGTGACCGGCTTGAAGCCCAGCTCATCCAGCGGCTGGTGAGTCAGATAGAAGATACTGGTGCCGCCGGCCTCTTCCTTGCCGTAGATCTTCTTGTAGTAGCGCTCCGGCTTCTCCTTCATCCGCCGTTCTGCCTCTTTCAGCATCGCATCGTGACTGCCGTAGCTGATGGCGGTCGGACAGGCGGTCACGCAGGCCGGCTCCAGCCCTTCCTTGATCCGGCTGTAGCAGCCGGTGCACTTGCGCACCAGCGGAAAGGCCTTGCTCCACTCGTACTTGGGGATGCCGAAGGGGCAGGCGATCATACAGAAACGACAGCCGATGCAGCGGCCGGCATCGTAGATCACCGGGCCTTCCTTGGTCTTCTTGAAGGCCCCCACCGGGCAGACCGAGGCACAAGCCGGGTCGTTGCAGTGCATGCACATCTCTTTATAGAAGGCGAACTCGTTCTGACCATCCTTCTGGTAGTCACGGAACTTGATCCGGGTGAAGGTGTATTCCGACATGGCCGGCGGGTTCTGGTAGCCTTCGCCGCTGAAGAAGGTGGTCTCCTCGGCCTTCAGCTGGTTCCACTGCTTGCAGGCCACCTGGCAGCCGCGGCAGCCGGTGCACTTGGTGGTATCGATCAAAAACGCCTTGTTCTTGCTGTAGTCGATGGTTTTTACGCTCATCCCTTACGTCCCCCCTTCTCGATATTGCAGAGAAACGCCTTGAACTCCGGGATATTGGTGTTGGCGCATCCCACGGCCGGGGTCAGCATGTTGCCGCTGTCGCCGGTGGACAGGCCGGCGTAGCCGAAGTGCCACGGCATGCCGAGTTGCTCCACCTTTTGACCGCCCACATTGAACGGCTTGAGACGGGAGGTGATCAACGCCACCGCCTCAATCGAGCCGCGCTCGGTGGTCACGGTCACCTTGTCGCCCCGCTTGATCCCCTTAAGCTTGGCCAGGGATTCGCTCATCTCCACGAACATGTCTGGCACCAGTTCCACCAGCCAGGGCAGGTTGCGGGTCATGCCGCCGGTCTGCCAGTGTTCGGTCATCCGGTAGGTAGTGCCGATGTAGGGGTACTGCTCCAGGTTGGAGCTGACGTTCTTGGGCAGCTTGACCACCGGGTTGTTCTGTACCGCAGACAACAGGTTTTTGGCCGGGCTCTCCACCGGCTCGTAATGCTCGGGGAACGGGCCATCCTTCAGATCCAGACCGTACAGGCGGCCATGGCCCTCCGGCAGCATGATGAAGGGGTATTTGCCCTCCTTGTCGTCGGCCATCGGCGGCCAGGGCCCATCCGGCACGTCACCCTGCCACTTCTTCGCCGCTCCGTCCCAGGCGATCACGGTCCGCTTGGGGTTAAAGGGCATCCCCTGCGGGGTGACCGAGGCGCGGTTGTAAAGGATGCGGCGGTTGACCGGCCAACACCAGGACCACTTAGGATACATCCCCAGGCCGGTCGGATCGCTGTCGTCGCGGCGGGCCATCTGGTTGCCGTCATTGGTGTAGGAGCCGCAATACAGCCAGCAGCCCGACAGGGTAGAACCATCGGCGGCCAGATACTTGAAGGCCGGCACCTGGTCGCCCTTTTTAAAGACCAGGGTCGTGCCCTTTTCGGTTACGGTCACATCTTTGGTGAAGTAGCCGTTGATCTCCTTGGCCACCAGGTGCACATCCGGCTCATGGCCGTTGCCGTAGTTCCAGGCCAGCTTGGTGAGCGGCTCGGGGAAGGTGCCGCCCTTTTGGTACAGCGCGGTTACCCGCTTGTAGAACTGATCGATGATCCACAGGTCGCTCTGGGCCTTGCCCACCGGCTCCACCGCCTTGTAGCGCCACTGGGCCCAGCGCCCCGAGTTGGAGATGGACCCCTCCTTCTCGATGGAGGAGGCGGCCGGCAGCATGAAGACCTCGGTCTGGATCTTCGTGGGATCGACACCGGGGCGCTTCCAGAAGATCGAGGTCTCGGTCTCCCACAGGTCCACCGTCACCAGCCACTTCAACTTGCCCAGCGCCTCGCGGGCGCTGCCGGAATCGGGACCGCCCACGGCCGGGTTCATCCCCATGCAGACCAGCCCTTCCAGCTCACCCTTACCCATCTTTTCGATGATCTTGGAATAGGAGTAGTTACCGGAGCGCTTGGGCAGGTAGTCGTAGCAGAAGTCGTTTTCCGCAGTGGCGTTGTCGCCGTACCAGGCCTTGAGCAGGCTGGTGACGTACTTGGGCGTGTTGCCCCACCAGTTGGCGCTGCGGCTGTCCTTGGTGGTGGGGGTCCACTTCTCGTTATAGGCCGTAAGGCTCACGTTATCGATCTCCGGCGACTTGAGGTAGCCGGGCAGCACGTGGAACAGCAGACCGTAGTCGGTGGAGCCCTGCACGTTGGACTCACCCCGCAGGGCATTGACCCCGCCGCCGGCGATGCCCACGTTGCCCAGCAGCAGTTGCAGCATGGCCACCGCCCGCACGTTCTGGGTGCCGTGGGTTGATTGGGTGATCCCCATGGCGTACAGGATGGTGCCGGCCTTATCGGCCCGGCCGGTGTTACAGAAGGCGTCGGCCACCGCCAGGTAATCGCCCCGCTTGGTGCCGGTGATCGAGCAGACCGTATCCAGGTCGTAGCGGGAGTAGTGCTTCTTCAGCAGCTGGTAGACGCAGCGCGGGTCCTTCAGGCTGCGGTCCCGCTTGGGGTTGCCGGAGCCGTCCAGCTCATAGGCCCAGGCCTTGTTGTCGTACGTCTTCTCCTGGTCGTCAAAGGAGCAGAACAGCCCCTCCTCAAAGCCATACGTGTCATTAATGATGAACGAGGCGTTGGTGTAATCCCGCACGTACTCCAGGTGCGCAAGGTTATTCTTGAGGGCGTAGTTGATCAGACCGCCCAGGAAGGCGATATCGGTGCCGGGACGGATCTGGGCGTAGATGTCGGCCTTGGAGGCCGAACGGGTATAGCGCGGGTCCACCACCACCAGCTTGGCGCCGTTGTCCACCGCCTTCTCGATCCACTTGAAGGAGATCGGATGGTTCTCGGCCGGGTTGCAGCCGATAATAAAGATGCAATCACTGTTCTGCAGATCATTCCAATGGTTGGTCATGGCACCACGACCGAAAGAAGCCGCCAGACCGGCGACTGTAGCGGAGTGTCAAAGTCGGGCCTGGTGCTCCAGCTGCCCAACTCCCATGGCCCTGGCAAACTTGGACCACAGGTAGCACTCTTCATTATCCAGGCCGGCCCCGCCAAAAAAGGCCATGCCGTCGGTGCGGTTCACCACGTACTGCTTGTTGTCCTTCTTGTTCAGCTCGGTATGCTTAAAGGTCTTATCGCGGGTCTCCTTCATCAGCTGGCTGATCCGATCCAGGGCCCAGTCCCAGCTCTTCTCCTCAAACGTGGCGGAGCCAGGGGCGCGGTACATCACCTTCTGCAGCCGGCGGTCGTTCACCGCCACCTGAAACATCGAGCTGCCCTTAGAGCAGAGCGAACCCTGGTTGATCGGGTGCTTGGGGTCGCCCTCGATGTTGATCACCTTGCCGTTCTTGGTGCTGACCACCAGGCCACAGCCCACAGCACAATACGGGCAGATGGTGGTGGAGGTCGTGGCCCCCTTGGTTCTCAGCTCAGGGGAATCGACACTGGCCTCCCCTTTGCCTGCCAGGGCCGTACCGGCTGCTGCCAGCACCCCGCCCTGCAGAAACTGACGTCTGGAAATACCCATTCTTTCCTCCTTTAGCGATAAAGCACAAACACGTTACAAATCCGTCCCTTTTGAGCAACATGTGTGCCATAGCTGCCGCACCACCCCCTCCCCAACAAACCAGTGCAATTTCGAACCATTACCAGATTAGCTATTTCAAATTTACACACGCACTCCAAAACGACCCATAGCTTTTGTATCATTTTGTCTCCAGCTGCGTACTTCTGTCTACACGTCTACAACATCCCACCACCATGATTTAGCCTTGACAGCCAGCATCACAATCAGCTATACAAAAAAACTCATTTGGCTGCTTAGCTCAGCTGGTTAGAGCATACGCTTCATACGCGTGAGGTCCGGGGTTCGAGTCCCTGAGCAGCCACCAAGAACAAATCCGGCAACGTCCGGATTAAGATAAAAGCCCTTGAAAATTCAAGGGCTTTTTCTTTTATCTTGTCCACCACAGTCCGACTTGGTATGCTTGAATCCAGATTTTTTGACGGTATTTATAACTGCAAAATACCGTCACCCCGAGATGGATACCGTCAAAAAGGGGGTAAACACAATGCCAAAGCGGATTCTGCCACTCACTGACCTCCAGGTAAGCAAGGCAAAGCCTAAAACCAGCGAATACAAGCTCTCAGACGGCCAAGGGCTCTATTTGCTCGTCACGCCTACCGGCGGAAAATTATGGCGACTGGACTACCGTATTAACGGTAAACGCAAGACCGCCTCCTTCGGATCATACCCTGCCCTCTCACTGGCCGACGCCAGACGCCGCAGAGACGAAACCAAAAAATTATTAGCGAACGACGTAGACCCGATGGTCGCCAAACGGGCCAAGAAGCAAGCCGCTGAGGATCGCGCTGCCAACAGCTTCGAGGTAATCGCCCGTGAATGGTACGGTGCCTACCAAACCCAGTGGACGGAGGGACACGCCACAAACATCCTGCGCCGTTTAGAACGTGAAATTTTCCCCTACCTGGGAGCTATGCCGATCGAAGACATCAAGGCGCCTGATGTGCTGCAGGTCCTGAAGAAGATAGAGTCACGAGGCATCCTCGAAACGGCCCACCGCGTAAAAATTATTATCAGCCAAGTGCTGCGATATGCCATAGCCCACGGCCGACGAGCAGATCGCGACTGCACAGCTGATTTACGGGGAGCACTACCGCCTGCAAGCACCAAGCACTTCGGCGCTCTGACCGACCCCAAGGATGTTGGCCCACTCCTGAGAGCCATAGACGGCTTCCAGGGAAGTTTTGTGGTGAAGTGCGCTCTGCAAGCTTGCGCCCATGTTATTCGTACGGCCTGGCGAACTACGGGGCATGGAATGGGAGGAGTTAAATCTTGATGAAGCCGAATGGAACATCCCGGTCGAACGCATGAAGCTCAAGACCCAGACCAAGCTGGACCGCAAGGGTCAGTACCATCTCGTCCCCCTCTCGACCCAGGCAGTTGAAATACTGTGCGAGCTAAAACTCCTGACCGGCCACAGTAAATACGTATTCCCCTGCCACCGCACGCCGCTGCGTGCCATGAGCGAAAATGCCATCACTGCCGCCCTGAGGCGACTGGGATACACCGGCAGTGAGATGACCGGTCACGGTTTTCGGGCAACGGCCCGCACTATCCTTGATGAGGTGCTCGGCTTTCGGCCCGACATCATCGAGCATCAACTGGCCCATGCGGTGAAAGACGCAAACGGTCGCGCCTATAACCGGACCACGTTCGTTGCCGAACGTCGCAGAATGATGCAGAAGTGGACCGACTATTTGGATGGGCTAAAGAGCGGGGCAAAGGTAATACCCCTCCACAAGGCGGCGTAAATGGATGAGCATGAAATAACAGACATGACTGTACCTGTTATCAATGAATTGCTTGAGCGGGGACTTAAATTAAACGACCTCCATTCAGAACTTGTACGATCCGGGATAAGGGCGAGATACGCCAGGCTTGAACATTTATTCAATCAGAAAAAGCAGATTACAGCCCAAGACATCCTTGCCTGTATCCCAGCACTCGAAGATGAGCCAGCAGAGCCCCACAGAAAGCCAACAGCCCAAAACACCAAATATGCAAATCGTCGCAATCCGATTGAAATAAAACATCCGGAGACCAAGCAGTCAAACCGAGAGGGCAAATATCCCAATCCTTCAATTATTACCGCCTCAAGCATCGACCAACAAGAGGATCTGAAGATATTCAAAAGAATATCAGATGATGCACGGCGCCAATACGAAGAAACAGGGAATATGCTGTATGTGATGAAAGCCTTTTACCAGTGGGTGGACCTTTTATCAGGCCCCTTGTCACAGAAAGCCATTCAATGTCAATCGGCATTGAAAATTGACCCACCATCGGCGTCCAAAATTGACCCACCCCAGCGGTTAGTTTTTGTGTGAATTTCTGGTTTTGATTCTCCAGCTTTCATTCCCTGTTTCTACAATCTCGCAG
>Ga0265295_1001152_pt1 | contig 47984 bp, 50 predicted proteins | sample Munlansysbiofilm_FD_192503 | JGI IMG/M metagenome (GOLD analysis project Ga0265295, IMG submission 192503) | Leachate microbial communities from a municipal landfill in Southern Ontario, Canada - Methane capture system biofilm | ecosystem: Engineered > Solid waste > Landfill > Unclassified ...
TTCCCGGCAATTGTGTTCAGTGGATGCTCATCGCGTATAAGCGGCGGATTCAAAACGCTTTGTTGCCCAAGGTCTAGCCCATGCCCCCTGCAAAATAAAGGGGCTCCGCGCAGGACGCGAAAGTCAGACGCGACCCTCAGGCAAGAAAACGCCCCGCATCCGGAATCATCAGTCATCTTCTTTGGCAAGACATTGCTCGTACAAGCGCCGCATGGATTCGGAAAAGCATGCAAAGACTACCGAGGCTGGCGCCAGATGCTCGCGCTGAAAAACCCGAACCTGGGACACGGCCACGGCACAGGCTTCAGCCGCCGGAAAACCGTACGCTCCGCAACTGATGGCCGGAAAAGCCACGCTGCCCAGGCCGTGCTCCAGCGCCAAAGTCAGGCAGGCCCTGTAGCAACTGGCCAATACTTCCCGCTCGCCCTGCCCGCCGCCTTTCCAGACCGGGCCTACGGTGTGGATTACGTATCTGGCAGGCAGACGGTAGCCTCTGGTTATCCGCGCCTCTCCCGCAGGGCATCCCCCAAGGGTGCGGCATTCGGCCAAGAGTTCGGGACCTGCCGCACGATGAATGGCGCCGTCCACCCCGCCTCCGCCCAAGAGCGAAGAATTGGCGGCGTTGACGATGGCATCCACCTGCAATGTCGTGATGTCGGCTACGACAATGGAAATCATGATATCCCTCCTTCACTCGACAATGTGTGAATTCGACCGCTGACCCTGCGTCTGACGCAAGTCACGGCCAAAATGAGTCCGTTCCCCGCCGTAAAACGCTTCCAGAGCCTCTGCACAATGTGCGTACATAGTTCGAACATCCACTTATTACCATCACTTATCACCTACAACCGAACGGTAGCCGCAACCCGGTCAGCGGCTACAAATTCCCATTAGCCAGTTCAATTCGACTCCTTTCGCCAATAACCTGTTTCTTCCTCCATTCACCGGAAAGCAGATGCAATGCTTTGCAAACCGTGTCAAAAAACATCCAAGCTCAATCGGGTGAAGCCACATTTCATCAACGCTTTTTTCACAGGGGGGGGGGACAACATGGATATGTCAATGCAAAGTTACTGGAAAAGAAACAAAACGTACATGCTCATCCTTTTGGCCATCTGGGCGACGGTATCCTACGGATTCGGGATTTTATTCGTCGAACAACTCAACGCCTTCCATCTTGGCGGATTTCCTCTAGGTTTCTGGTTTGCCCAGCAAGGGTCGATCTATGTTTTCGTACTCATCATCCTTGCCTACTTCCTGCTCATGGATCGGCTGGATAAGAAATACGACGTGCATGAATAGCAACTGACCAACCGGAGGAATCATGTCACTGCAAATCTGGACTTATCTCATCGTGGGCGCGACGTTCGCCCTCTACATAGGAATCGCCTGGACATCCCGCGTCAAGGACACAAAGGGCTTCTACGTCGCCGGAGGCGGTGTTCCGCCCTTGGCCAACGGCATGGCCACGGCGGCCGACTGGATGAGCGCTGCCTCTTTCATCTCCATGGCCGGCATGATCTCGTTCATGGGCTATGCTGGCTGCATGTATCTCATGGGCTGGACCGGCGGCTACGTGCTCCTGGCCCTGCTCCTGGCCCCCTATCTGCGCAAGTTCGGCAAGTTCACGGTCCCGGACTTCGTCGGCGACCGTTATTATTCCTCGGCGGCCAGGCTCGTGGCGCTGATCTGTGCCATCTTCGTCTCCCTGACCTACGTGGCCGGGCAGATGCGCGGGGTCGGCATCGTCTTCAGCCGCTTTCTGGAAGTCGACGTCAATACCGGCGTCATGATCGGCATGGTCCTGGTTTTCCTGTACGCGGCCATCGGTGGCATGAAGGGCATCACCTGGACCCAGGTGGCCCAGTACTGCGTGCTGATCACGGCCTTCCTCATTCCGGCCATCGCCATCTCGCTCAAGCTGACCGGCAACCCCATCCCGCAGGCAGGTTTTGGAAGCACCATTCTCGCTGGAGCCGACTCGGGCAAGTATCTGCTCGAAACCCTGAACCAGATCGGCAGAGATCTTGGCTTCGCCGAGTACACCAGCACCTTTGGCGCGGGCACGAAACCCATGATCGACGTCTTCGCCATCACCATGTGTCTCATGGTCGGCACGGCCGGACTGCCCCACGTCATCATCCGTTTCTACACCGTGCCCAGCGTCCGGGCCGCCCGCCTCTCGGCCTTCTACGCCATCCTGTTCATCGCCATCCTCTATACCACGGCTCCGGCTCTGGGCGCGTTCTCCCGCTATACCCTGACCAAGGCACTGAGCGAAACATCGTACTCCTCGGTACCCGCCTGGTTCGGCAACTGGGAAAAGACAGGCCTTCTGGCCTGGGTGGACAAGAACAATGACGGCATCATCACCTACAGGGCCGGTGCGGCCTTCGCGGGCAAGCCAACCTACAGCGGGGAAACGGGTGCACACGGCCAGCGACTGATCACGAACACGCCTCTCGACAACGCCAACGAACTTTACATAGACAACGACATCATGGTCCTGGCCACCCCCGAAATCTCGCAGCTTCCGCCCTGGGTCATCGCCCTGGTCGCGGCAGGCGGACTTGCCGCTGCCCTGTCCACGGCGGCCGGACTCTTGCTGGTCATCGCCTCGTCCATCTCCCATGACCTCTACTATCGCATCATCAACCGCGGCGCCTCGGAGAAGATACGCCTGCTCGTGGGCCGGGTCATGATCGGCGTGGGCGTCATCATCGCGGGATACTTCGGCATCAACCCTCCGGGATTTGTCGCTCAGGTCGTGGCGCTGGCTTTCGGACTGGCTTCGTCCTCCTTCTTCCCCATCATCGTGCTCGGCATCTTCTGGAAGCGCGCAACCAAGGAAGGAGCCATCAGCGGCATGATCAGCGGTATCGGATTCACCATGCTCTACATCGTACAGACCAAGTTCATGGGCGTGTCTCCCTGGTTCTTCGGCATCAGCCCCGAAGGCATCGGAACGGTGGGCATGGTCATCAACTTCGCGGTCACATTCGGCGTCTCCATGATCACTAAGGCTCCGCCGCTCGCCGTGCAGGAGATGGTGGAAAGCGTGCGCATCCCGCGCGGAGCGGGTGCGGCCATCGATCACTAGCCAAACAAAACAGGGGCCGGGAAACCGGCCCCGCAACCCAAGGACAACGCCATGAACGCGGGAATTCAGCCTGCGGGATACGACAGCATCATCACCTTTCTTGAGAGCACTCTGCCCTTTTCCGAACTGGAGAGGCAGAGTCTTGTCCGTCTTGCCCGAGGCTGCCTGGTGGACTTCTTTCCAGCCGGAACGCGGCTGCTGCGCCGGGGGATTAGCGAGGTCGACGGCCTCTACCTGATCCAGAAAGGAGCCATCCGCCTTTTTCTTGAGGACGAGGGCATTCTCATGGACATCCGCACCGAAGGGGCATCCCTTGGCGCACTGTCGCTTTTCAACGGTGAAAAGGCGGCCATGGATGCCGAAACGGTCGAAGACACCTTCATCATCAAGATTCCCCGCGACCGTTTTTTCGAAGCCGTGCATCTCAACCCGGGCATCCCGCGCTTCTACCTCAAATCCTTCGCCGACACGTTCCTCTCCAAGGCCTTCGAGGAAATGCGCTGCAAGACCCTCCCGGCTCATGAAGACCACAGCCTGCATCTCTTCAGCAATCCCGTCGGCGATCTCGTCTCCCGCGAACCCGTCAGCGTGCCCTTTGGCCTGAGCATCCAGGCCGCGGCCAAGGAAATGATCCGGCACAACACGGGCTCGCTCCTGTTCCGTGAACCCTCTGGGGAGATCTGCGGCATCATCACGGACACGGACCTACGCAAGGCCATGGCCCTGGGCCTTGACCTGCAGGCCCCGGCCGAGACCATCATGACCACGCCGGTGGAGAGCATCGACGCCGGTGCGGTATGCTTCGACGCCCTGTTGACCATGATGTCCAAGAACATCCATCATCTCGTGGTCAAATCCAACAACAGGCTGCAAGGCATCATCAGCTCCCACGACATCATGCTCCTGCAGGGCCGCTCGCCCATGTCCGTGTTCCGGGAAATCGCCTCGCGCACCACCATCCCCGGCCTCTATCCGCTGCACGACAGCATCACCCCGGTCATCCGCACCCTGGTCCAGCAAGGGGCCAAGGCGGGCAACATCACCCGCATGATCGCAATCCTGAACGACCAGATCATGTCCAAGCTCCTTGATCTCATGCTGCGCGAACTGGGTCCGCCGCCGGTCAAATTCTGCCTCCTGCTCATGGGCAGCGAGGGCCGCCGCGAGCAGACCTTCGCCACGGACCAGGACAACGCGCTGGTCACTGAAAACTGCGGAGTGGATTTTCTGGAGCGCGCGGCCGAGACCTATTTTTCGGCCTTCACCGAACGCATGGTCGGGCATCTCATAAACTGCGGCTTTCCGCGCTGCCCTGGCGACATGATGGCCTCGAACCCCCAGTGGCGAGGCTCGCTTGATGCGTGGAAAAACCGGGTCACCACCTGGACCACCGCGCCCGAACCCGAGCGCGTCCTGGCCAGCTCCGTTTTTTTCGATTTCAGGGGCATTTACGGGCACAAGGATCTGGCCGAAAACCTGCGCCTGCACGTCACCAACGCCTGCGCCGGCAAGGATCTGTTCCTGCGCTACCTGGCTGCGGAATGCCTGAATTCCAAACCGCCGCTGACATTCTTCAAGAATTTCATGGTTGAAAAGGATGGAGCCCACAAGAACACCCTGGACATAAAAACCAGGGGCCTGCTGCCCTTCATGGACTTTGCGCGGGTCATGGCTCTTTATCACGGAATCCGGGAAACGAGCACCCTTGGCAGGCTTGAACTGCTGCATCAGGAGGGGCATCTGTCGCGCGATTTGTTCCACGAAGCGCGGGAGGCCTTCGAATTCCTGCTGCATTCGCGGCTCATGCACCAGCTCGAACAGATGGAGCAGGGCGTGCCACCGGACAACCGCCTTGACCCGGGGACCCTCTCGGCGCTGGAAAAAAGAACCCTGCGCGAAGCCTTCGGCGTGATCACCCCGCTGCACGGAGTGTTGCGCGAAGTCTTCCGGCTGAACATGGCATGAGCATGAATCTTCCCACACCGAAAAGTCTGCTCGCCCTGATGGGACTTGGTCAAAAAGGCTCAAGCCTGCCCGCGCTGGACGAAAACAACCGTCTATGCCGCCAGCTGGATCAGACCCGCCCCCTGGAGGATTACGTCTACACGGTGCTGGACACGGAACTGACCGGCCTCTCAGCCCGCAAGGAGGAAATCGTCTCCATCGGAGCCGTGCGTGTGCGCGGGTTGGCCATCGTGCCGGGCGAAAGCTTCAGCGTTCTGGTGCGGCCCAGCATTCCGCTCCCCAAGACAAGCACCCTCATCCACCGCATCACCCCCGAGGCCATCGCCAAGGCCCCGCCCCTGGTCGAGGTCCTTCCCGGACTGATCGAATTCTGCAAGGGCACCCTCATCGTCGGCCACCATGTGGGGTTGGACATGAGCTTCCTGAACAGGGCCTGCAAAAAGAATCACGGCCGGCCACTGGCCAATCCCTGCCTCGACACCATGCGCATGGCCATGCTGTGGCGCGAGAAGCGCACGCCCTCGCATTACGAACAGTACAACCTGAGCATCTCCTATGTGCTGACCGACCTGGCCCGGGAGTTCGAACTACCCCGTTTCACGGCCCACGATGCCTTGGGCGATGCCCTCCAGGCAGCCTACCTCTTCATCTACCTGGCCAAGAAGATCGCCGGCAACAGGCCGCTTACCCTGCGCGAATTGTTCCGCGCCGGACAGAGCTGGCGCTGGTACATGTAGAACCGTCACTGTCCCGGAGGCGAACGCGTCAGTTCCCGGTCGGCTGAAACCGGCCGAGAGCGCCCGGCAAATGGCCAAAAAAAACGGAACGATTCCCCGTTATGGAAGAATCGTTCCGGATCAGTCAAAGACACAATCATCCGGTCAGGCAAAAAAACCGGGACCGCAAAGGACCCGGCCGCCCCGCTCCGGCTAGAAAAGCGAAACCAGCATCTTGGTGCCGACCAGAAAGAGGATCAGCGCGAACACCCGCTTCAGTTTGTCCACGGGCAGGCTGTGAGCCAGACGCACGCCCAGGGGAGCGGTGATGACGCTCATGACCGCGATGGAGATCAGCGCCGTCATGGATATGTAGCCGAGGGAAAAAGGCGGCAGGTTTTCGGTCCCAAAGCCGTTGACGATGTAGCCCAGGGTTCCCGCCACGGCGATGGGAAAGCCGATGGCTGCGGAAGTGCCGATGGCCTTGTGGATGGGAATGTTGTGCCAGACCATGAACGGCACGGAAAGTGTGCCCCCGCCGATGCCGACCAGGCTCGAAACCACCCCGATGACATTACCCGCCCCAAACATCCCCGCCGTTCCAGGCATAACGCGCGACGGCTTGGGCTTCTTCCCGGAGAGCATCTGGTAACAGACGTAGTAAAGAAAAATGACGAAGAATATCTTGAGCGCCCCGGTGCTCATCTGCGCGGCCACCCAGGCTCCGAGGAACGTGCCGACCAGGATGCCGGCCACGATGCGCCTGACCACGCTCCACTCCACCGCGCCCCGGCGATGATGGGCCATGAAGCTCGAAACCGAGGTGAACATGATGCTGGCCATGGAGGTGCCCAGCGCCATATGCATGATCAGCTCCTGGGGCAGGTTCTGCAACTCCATGCAAAAAACCAGCATGGGCACGATGACAAGTCCGCCCCCGATGCCCAGCAATCCGGCCAGAACGCCGGCCACCGCGCCCACGGCCAGATACAAAGCGACTACTTCAAACATGAGATCCTCCCGATGGAGGCCGCGCAGGACATGCCGCGAACGACCCGATAAATTGGTAGGACCAATATTTGAACCAGTCTGAAGCGCTTGTCAACGCCGCGTGGCGCAAATGAGCGGATTCGTGCTTGCAATTCCAGCTGGGGCGGGGGCATCATCGCCCATCAACCGCGCAACCAGGGATCATCATGGGTCACATCACAAGCAAGGACATCTTCCGCAAACTCGGACACCGCCTCGATCAGGCCCCGGTGCGCACCCCGTGGACACCGATCTTCAGACAATTGGTGGAAGAGCTGTATTCCCGGCCCGAGGCCGAACTGGTCGCGCGCATGCCCTACCGCCCCTCTACCCTGGAGCGCATCTCAGGCATGCTTGGCGAACCCGAAGACGCCCTGCGCCCCATGATCGAAGGGCTCTGCGCAAAAGGGCTGGTCATCGATATCTGGGACGGCTCGCGTTACCAGTACATGGTCAGCCCCATTGTCATCGGCTTCTTCGAATTCACCATGATGCGCACCGGGCCGGATCTGCCGCGCGCACGCTGGGCGGAACTTTTTCAGGCCTACATGTTCGGCGACAAGGATTTCCTGCATGCCAATTTCGGTGACGGTCAGGCCACCTCGGTCATGCGTGCCCTGCCGCACGAAGAGGCGCTGGGTGAACATGTGGAGATTCTGGATTACGAGAAGGCTTCCGCGCTCATCGAGGAGCACACGGAATTTTCACTCGGTCTGTGCTCCTGCCGCCACGAGAAGCACCACCTCGGGCACGCGCCCTGCCGCACGCCCATGGACACCTGCACCTCCATGGGCACCGGCGCGCGCTTCCTGATCCGCAACGGCTTCGCCAAACCCATCGACAAAATGCAGATGCGCGACATCCTGGCCCGCTCCCGGGACCAGGGCCTGACCCTGACTGCCGACAACGTCCGCCGCGACGCCGGCTTCATCTGCCACTGCTGCGGCTGCTGCTGCAATCTGCTCCAGGGCGTGCGGGAGACCGGATACACGGGCATCCTGGTCACCTCGAACTTCGTGGCCGTGGTGGACGAAAACCTGTGCACGGGCTGCGGCCTGTGCGCCAAGGCCTGCCCGGTCAACGCCGTGGGCATGCACGCACGGGAAGCCGCCAGTGCGTCCCGCAAGCCCGCGAAACTGGCGCGGATCGAAGAAGTGTGCCTGGGCTGCGGGGTCTGCGCCCTGAAATGTCCAACCGGAGCGCTCACGCTTAAGCCTCGCCCGCAAAAAGTGTATCACCCCGAAGACAGCTTCGAGCGGGTCATGCTCCAGGCTCTGGAGCGCGACACCTTCCAGACCTTCATCTTCGATAATCCGGAGAGCCGCACCCAGGAGTTCATGCGCGCCCTTGTCGGCGGATTCCTGAAGCTCCCGCCGGTCAAACGGGCGCTCCTGGGCGAAAAACTGCGCTCGCGCTTCCTCACCGCCTTGCGCCGGATGGCGGGATAGGCCGCGCGGGTCAAACCGGTTTAAATGTCTGGCGTCAGTCATTTCCGGGTTTTCGATTCCGTCAGGGGCAAGCGGGAAAATTCAGCATTGAAATGACCAGGTCCCAACCGATGCCTCGGTGGGACCGGTCTTGGTCCGGGGGCCTGGCCCCGTAAGGCTATTCCTCCGGTTCCGAACTGTAGGTACGGATGGAAGCGATCTCCTCCCAGCCATAGTAGGTATTTACGGACATTCCCTCTTCCTTCTCGGTCACGCGCAGAAAATCGGAGCCTAGAAAAAGAACGGCCTTTTCATAGATCCGGCCTTCATTGATCTGAATCTTGAGCCCTTTTCTGAGCTTGCGCGAGAGTGTCCCATGCAGAGGCATGGACGCATATTCCACCACCTTTTCCAAACAACTTACGTTCACAATTCCTCCTTTGCGGATTGGTTCGTTGGGAGCTACCACTTACCCGCGCCCATGGAGCACATGGGTGACAGCGACGGCAGCGGCAGAAAAAATCGGGAAGCCGTGACTCCTTCGGTCTTGACCTTGATGCGCGGGGAATCCGCGAAGGTGAAGCTGACCTGTCCGGGGCTGAAATCAAGAGTGATGGAGCCCGCCTCCATGCGCTCGCCATCACAGGGGTGACGGCGCAGGGGCGGGGCCAGGGTTCGCTTGCGGCCGTTTTCCAGCTCCACCTCGAAAGCGTGAGCCGCCGTCGTCAGGCCAAGCAAGGCTCCATTCTCGCGAAAGCGCAGTGAATTTCGATCGCCGCAGATACCCACCGCGTCCTGGTCAAAGGCCAAAAGTTCGCCTAGAGGCGTCCGCACGGCCACGGGACTGGCCGGTTCCAGGGAGCGCAACACCCCGCTGTCGAAAAACGAAACTCCGGACCTTGCACCGATGTTTCCCAATGGAGTGGGCACTTCGAGCACCGTGTCCGGCCAGAGGGTCAGGCTGCGCAGATTGCCTTCGGGGCCAAAATAGACGCAGACCGGCTTGACCCGGGCGCATCCGATGGGCGTGTCCAAGTTCAGGGGCGTGGCCATGACGGCCTCGTCCTCCTGGGTCCAATAACCGCTCAAGGTGCCGTTCAAAGGAAAGACGCGCTTGACGGCTCCGGTATCGTAGAAGGTGACCTGTTCGGCAGGCAGCATGCCAAGCGGAGTCGGGACCATGACCTGCTCTTCCAGCGGAAGATTGCGGAGCATGCCGTTTGAATGAAAGGAGATGGCCGGCAACTGGCGTTTGCGCAGGCTGCTGGCGGTGAACTGGGGGACAAGGGTACCAAGGGGCGTGGACAGCGGACAAGACCGGGCGGCGATGCAGGACTGCACGGTGCCGCCCGAAAAAAACTCGATGCTGGGAAGGGTTTCAAGAACTCCGAAAGGCGTTGTGATGACGGGCATGGCAGCCTCCTGTTGAGGAGGCTGAAGCAGCTCTTGTGCCAGTCACAACTATTTGATTTTTATACTGGCAGCTTAAAAAATACCGACACTTTCGTAGGTTGCTACCTCACAAAAATGTGGCTGACGTCCTTTATACCAGCGTCTAGGAGCGATCGTCCGTGGCTGGCCGCGCCGCGCAGGCCCGTATCGGGGATGGTGATCAGCCGGACGGGAACCTCGGCCAGAAGATGCCCATAGGCCGGGCAATCGCAAAATTCGCGCAAAAATTCATGGTGAGTGGCAAAAAAGGGATTCTTGACCGCTATCCCTCCGCACAGGTCAAGGCCTCCCCAGGCCAACACATTGAGTACGTAGCCCCTGCACACGCGGCCGAAGAACCGCGCGAACCAGGCAGTCGTTTCGCTTTCAGGCCCGATCTCCCGGGCCACCTCCGCCGGGGACAGATCGCGCCCCGTCAGAAACAGGTGCATGGCGACAAGGCCCCGGCCCGAGACCACGATGTCGCCGAATGCGTGGGAATGGCCGGTGCGGTCCTTTAGAAAACGCAGAAACTCGAACTCACGTTCGGTGACAAAGGCCAGGGGAGCGTGACCGCCCTCGGAGGGCAAGGCCAGAAAATCAGGACAGCCGGAGGCCAGGGGAGCCAGAGCGCAAAGGCCAAGCCCCGTTCCCGGGCCCACCGCCGCCACCACTCCGGACCGGGGCACTCCCTTCTGTATCGAAATGGAGGACCCGGCCGCGTCGCGGGTCCGGCAGCCAAGGGCCTGAGCCACGAAATCGTTGATCAGGACGGTTCGCTCAAACGGTAATCCGCCCGTGGACTCACGCAGATCGATGTCCCAGGAGGCATTGGTCAGGCTGCAACTCACCCCGTCCCGAACAGGTCCGGCCACGGCCAGGACGACCTGATCCGCGTCCATGGGATCAAGGCTCAAGCCCCCCTCCCGAATCCGCAGCAGCAAGTGCTCAAGGGAAGAGACCGAGTCGGTCAGGACGTCAAATGACTCCAGAAGTTCCGGATCCTGGCCCGGCGAATGAGCGAAAAGTCCAAAACGGCTGTTTGTCCCGCCGATGTCGGCGGCCAGAATATACGCCATGCGCTGCTCCTGAAAATAAAAGCAGTGATCCGCTCAAGGTCTGCCAGTCATGGGCTTTGACCGGCAAGGACACGCCCTCTTCGGTCAAAAAGCCCAGCCGCCCTATTTTGCCGCGCCGGCTCCGGCTTCACGGATACGCTCGACCACATAGGTCACGAGATCCTCGTCGGCCTCGTCGACGTTGAAGCAGCGGGCATCCTCACCCATGAGACCGCCGGGAACCCAGTCGCCCTGCTCCTGTTCGTCGGTGACCAGATCGTCGTAAAAGCAGACCGAAAGCCAGCGCTGTTCCGGATCGTCGTCGATGACGTCGATCAGCGCGAAGAGGTCCCGCCCCTGCTGGTCCGGATGCGCGCCACGCAGGGAATAGGTGATGCCCGGGCGGGCCTTGAAATCAAGGGTTACGCCATCGACAGCCTCAAGAGCCTGTCTGAAAACCAGAAATGCATCCTTGGCTTCGCAGGAATCCCACGTGGAAACAAACGCCTCAAATTCTTCCATCACGTTCTCCATCCGTACTCCCTAATCGTGTGAGTGTTCTTGAATTTCCCTCGCCTGGGAAGTGAAGGAAATGCCCTGTCCCGACTGGGCTCCGATCATGACCGACTCCACCACCGGAGCATTGATCGCATCCGGGGCCTCCCAGCGCACCAGAAAATTGGCTCCCGAACCGCCCTTGACGTCCTTTTCGGCCACCACGTAACGAATCGAGGCCAGCGGCTTCATCTCCAAAGGTGCCTCAAGGTAGTGTCGGACCAAATGCCCTTCGGTATCGTAATAGTCCACCGCCGTCAGCCTGAGACTTCCGCGCGGATCGGTATTGCGGATGGACAGGGTCACGGCCAGATTGAACGGCCGCTCCTTGTCCCCGGTGTAGATGTGCGAATACACGGGCACGTAGAGCAGCTGACCCAAAGACAGGGCCGGGCCGCCGCAAAATCCGGGCAGGGGAATGAGAAGCAGGCACAGAATGATCCAGCGCATGAGCGTCTCCTTTGCGGGGCGCCGGGCCCCGAAAATACTACGATTCGACTTCGCCCATCTTGGGAAGAAGATTTTTTGGAGCCTCGGATTCGTAACGAAACGTGTGGCTGAACGGCGTCATGACGTCCAGGGCCTGCTCCAGGCTCGCGCCCTCATCCATCAGCTTCTCGATCTTGGCGCGCTCCTTCCACATGTCGCCAAGCGGATCGTGGTCCTTGTTCTTGACCGGCGCCACGACCTTTTCCCAGTCATAGGAGTCGGCCTTTTCCTTGGTCACGATTTCCCAGTATTCTCCGGGCTTGCGAGCCCTTGAGGGGTGCGAGGCAGTGGCCTCGTCCAGGATTTCGGAGAAACGCGGCACATCCTCGTCCCAAAGGGCGATGACGGCCTCGGGCTTCTTGAGCACATCTCCTTCCTTGCAGCGATAGACCAGATATGAGCGGGACATATTTTCCTCGTTGGCAATATGGTTGAACTTACGATTGTTTCAAAACGCTTCTTGCAGGTTGACCACTAAATTTGGGTGCGCGGGAAAAACCGGGACCGCAGTTCATGACAATGCACGCGAAAATCCTTTTTTTCAAAGCGACGTAGACAACCCGCGGCGCGGGACCAAGCGGCTAAAGACCCATGCGGACCAGGGCCATGGACACCGCCGGCCGGCTGTAATCCATGCGCGTGACCCGCCCGCCGCTCAAAACCCCGATGATGCCTTGGGCATATCCGATACGCTCGTTCTCGGTCAGCCCGGCCCGGCGCACGGCCGGATCAAGTTCCAGGCCCTCGACCACCACCAGCCGGGTCACTTCCGGGGGCAGCTCAAAGGCGGGGCCAAGCCCCAGATACATTTCGCGGCCGTCATAAATGGCGCAGGCCGTCAGATTCATGTAGCCGGTATTGGACCCGGGCACCTCGATGAGGCCCGATTCCAGGGCCACGGACAGGGTGCAACCGGCAAAGGCGTTCCTGGCGCGATTCTTTGCTCCGCGCAGGGTCTCTTCAATTCCGAGAGGCTGATCCGGCACCTCGGAGGAAGCGGACACGGGCTCGAACCGGGCCAGAGGGAAAGGCCCCAACATGACCTCGCGGATGGCTCCGAGTTTGACCGGGTTGAGCGAACCGACCCGAATGACCAGCGGAGCGTCACCACCCTGGCCGATCTGGCTGGCCCGGATCAAAACGTGATGACCTGGCATCCCGCTTCCATGTAGGAGCGCATGGACGGATGGCCGTTCATGTCGCCGATGAGCGCGACACCTGCGGCTTCGACCTCGGCGGCGACGCCGAGCTTGACGGAGCAGGCCTTGCATGCGCCGTCAAGCAGTCCTGCTTCGCGAACCTTGGCGAAAAGCTTGGCCAGGGGGTGCTCGGGTTTGACCAGGGCCGGGGCCAGAGCCACGGACGCGCCTTCCATGACGACGCGGACTTCGTGCCCGGCGGCGTGCATGTCGAGCGCGTTCAGAAGCACGTGGATAAAGCACATAGGGTCGCCGTTGAATACGAACAGCACTGTTTTCATAAGCAAGCTCCTTAAAATTTGCGGATCAGCACCACGCCGGTGAAGAGCAGGATCGCGCCCAGAATCCGCCACATGGAGATGGGCTGAGCCGGGATTCCAAGCCACCCGAAATGATCCAGGACCAGGGAGATGCCCATCTGTCCGGCGATCAAGAGAGCCATGACGCTCATGGCTCCAAGGCGCGGCACGGCGACGATGGTCATGGTCACGAAGAAGGCCCCCATGGGCCCGGCCGTCCAGGCCCACCACGGCAGGCTCATCATGATTTTCCCGTCGGGCCAGGGCAGGCGCAGGGACAGGCACAAAAGGCCCAAGACCAGCGTTCCGGTCAAAAATGAAAAGAACGAGGCCAGGTACGGACTGCTCATCAGGTGTGCGGTCACGGCGTTAACGGCCGGCTGGACCGGCATGAGACACCCAGCCAGCGCTGTCAAGACGAGAATCAGTCCATCCATTGTTCCTCCATTGTTCCTCCTTGGAAAGCACCAGGATTCGGCGGTTGCCGCCCAATGAGGGCTTTGATACGGTATGCGTCCGCACTGATCAAGGAGTGCGGTCACAACCACCATGGCCGATCCTTAAAAGAGCGGCCGGGGAGAAAAAACCATGCTCGAAATCCTGCGTAAACGCCGCAGCATCCGCCACTACACTCCGCAAGCCATCGAGCCCGAAATCCTGGCCCAGCTCAAGGAGGCCGTGCTGCGCTCGCCGTCATCCCGGGGGCTCGATCCCTGGGAATTCATTTTCGTCACGGACAAAGCCCTCCTTGAAGCCCTGTCCACGGCCAAACCGCACGGCGCGCATTTTCTGCGCGAGGCGGCCCTGGGCGTGGCCGTGCTCGGCAACGAGGACAAGGCCGACACCTGGATCGAAGACTGCGCCATCGCCTCCATCATCCTGCAGCTGGCCTGCGAGAGCCTGGGGCTTGGCAGCTGCTGGGTGCAGATTCGCCTGCGCCCACACGACCTGGAAAGATCGGCCGAGGACCGCGTGCGCGAGATTCTGCACATCCCCCCCCATTTGCGGGTTGAATCCATCATCAGCATCGGGTATCCGGCCAAATCCCTCGCGGGACACGCCCGTGAAACACTCAAGGATCACACGATCAGGGCCAACACCTACTCATGACCACAACCGCCGGTCCCATCCGTCACGACCGCTACCGTTTCTGCCCCGCCTGCGGAGCACCCCTGGAGTTGCAACGCCTGCGCCCGGACGAGCCGCCCCGCCTGGTCTGCTCGAAATGCGCGGGCGTGGTCTATCTCGACCCCAAGGTCGTGACCTGCGTCATCCTCGAGATCGGCGACAAAATACTGCTCCTGCGCCGCAAGCGCCCGGACGACACCCACAAATGGCTCCTGCCCGGAGGGTATGTGGATGAAGGCGAGCCCGTCGAACTGGCCGCCATCCGCGAAATCCGCGAAGAGGTGAATCTCGACATCACCCTGGACGGACTGGTCGGCGTCTTCTCCTATGCCGGATGGCCGCCGGTCATCATCGTCTACAGCGCCCACATGGACACGGCGGAACCCAGTGCGGGCGAGGAGACCGAAGACCTCGCCCTCTTCACGCGCGAGCAGATACCCTGGGACCAGCTGGCCTTTCCGAGCACCCGCGACGCGCTCCTGGCCCATATCAACGGGCGGGCTTGTGAGCCCATGCCCCTGACCGTAAGCGATCAACACTCATAACCCCAAAGACGCCACGCAGCATTCAAGGATCACCATGGACACGCCATCCGCACCCTCAAATTTTTTGCGCGCCATCATCGAGGAAGACCTCAGAAACAACAGGAACGACGGCCGGGTCTGCACCCGATTTCCCCCCGAGCCCAACGGGTTCCTGCATATCGGTCACGCCAAGTCCATCTGCCTGAACTTCGGCCTGGCGCGCGACTACGGCGGACGCTGCCACCTGCGCTTCGACGACACCAACCCGGGCAAGGAAGATCCGGTCTATGTGAACTCCATCAAGGAGGACGTACGCTGGCTCGGCTTCGATTGGGGCGAGCACCTCTACCATGCCTCGGACCACTTCGAACGTCTTCATGACTTCGCGGTGGAACTGATCACCAAGGGCAAGGCCTACGTCTGCTCGCTCTGTGCCGAAGACACGCGCCTGTATCGCGGTACCCTGACCGAGCCCGGCAAAAACAGCCCCTACCGCGACCGCTCCGTGGAGAAAAACCTGGATCTCTTCTCCCGCATGCGCGCCGGGGAATTCCCCGAAGGCGCGCACATCCTGCGGGCCAAGATAGACATGGCCTCGCCGAACATGAACATGCGCGACCCGGCCCTGTACCGCATCCTGCATCAGGAGCACCAGAACACGAAAAATGCGTGGTGCATCTACCCCATGTACGACTTCGCCCATGGCCTGTCCGATTCGCTGGAGCACATCACCCACTCCATCTGCACCCTCGAATTCGCGGACCACAAGCCCCTCTACGACTGGCTCCTCGACCAGCTCGATGTTCCCAGCCGTCCCGTTCAGTACGAATTCAACCGCCTGAACATCAATTATACCGTGACCAGCAAGCGCAAGCTCAAGAACCTGGTCGATGGCGACGTCGTGGCGGGCTGGGACGATCCACGCATGCCCACCATCTCCGGCCTGCGCCGCCGGGGCTTTCCGCCTGCGGCCATCCGGGACTTCTGCGAGCGCATCGGGGTCAGCCGCTCCGACAGCTGCGTGGACATGGGCGTGCTCGAAAACTGCGTGCGTGAAAACCTGGACGCGGCCGCTCCCCGGGCCATGGCCGTGCTGCGGCCGATCAAGCTGATCATCGAGAACTACCCCGAAGACAAGGAAGAGTTCTTCGAACTGGCCAACCATCCCAAAAACCCCGAAATGGGCAGCCGGAAGGTCGGCTTCTCGCGCGAGATCTTCATTGAAGCCGAGGATTTCATGGAAAACCCGCCCGGCAAGTATTTTCGTCTCTCGCCCGGTCGCGAGGTGCGTCTGCGCGGAGCCTATCTGGTGACCTGTCAGGATGTGCTCAAAAAATCCGACGGGACCATCATGGCCGTGATCTGCACCTATGACCCCGAAAGCCGGGGCGGGGACGCCCCCGACGGGCGCAAGGTCAAGGGCACCCTGCACTGGGTCGGCGCCCGGCACTGCGCACAGGCCGAGGTACGCCTCTATGACCGCCTCTTTACGGTGGAATCACCGGGCAAGGATGCCGATTTCCTGACCCAGATCAACGCTTCCTCCCTGGAGGTTCTGACCGACTGCAAGATTGAAAAATCCCTGATCCAGGCCGCCCCCGAGGCGCGCTTCCAGTTCGAGCGGCAGGGCTTTTTCTGCGCGGACCGCCATGATCACGGGCCTGGCCGCCCGGTCTTCAACAGGACCGTCACATTGCGTGATTCCTGGTCCAAGACGGCGAAATAGAACGGCAATGAGCAGGCCGGACGGCATCGATGGGGACGAATCCCGCATGTCGTCCGGTGTGCACAAGGAGCATTGGGCGCGGCCATGATTCTCTACTCCCAACCTGAATTTTCGCCGCCTGCGCCCTGCCCCTATCTGCCGGGCAGAACCATGGTCTATTCCTTCTTCTTTGCCGACAGCCTGAACGCCGACGAGCTTTCCTGGTTTTTGTCCCGGGGCTGGCGCAAATTCGGCCACTATTTCTTTCGTCCCGCCTGCCCGGATTGCCGGGCCTGCACCCCCCTGCGCATACCCGTGCAGCGATTCCAGCCCAGCCGCGGGCAAAAACGCGTACTGCGCCGCTGCAGCCATGTCGGCGTCAGTTTCGCCCCGGTCCGCTACGAAAAAGAACTTTTTGACCTGTATCATGTACATTCCAAGGTTCGTTTCGGACAAGAGAGCACCTTCGATGAATTCATCGCCAACCTGCACTCCTCGCCCTGCCCGAACCTGCTGGCCCGCTACGAGGATGACGGTCGTCTGCTTGGGGCCGGATATCTGGACCTTGGCAGCGATGGCCTGAGCTCCGTCTATTTCGTCTTCGATCCCGCCGCGTCGAACCTGAGCCCAGGCATTTTCAGCGTGCTGCGCGAGATCGAGGAGACGAAAAAACGGGGACTTGCCCACTACTACCTGGGTTATGTAGTGCCTGGATGTGAGCGTATGGCGTACAAGGCCGGATTCCATCCGCACCAGCTCTTTTGCTGGGAAGACGGACTCTGGTACGAGGACGGCGAAGAGCCGAAATCCCCGACTCCGGGCGTTCTTCACCCCTTTTCGGGGTGGACAGGTCCGAATTAGGGATTAAGATTTCATCGTAATTTTGCGAAACAAGGAGCCGCCATGGAAAATAGAACCGTTTACTTTGACAACAATGCCACCACTCCCCTGCATCCGGGCGTGAAAGAAGCCCTGATCGAGGGTCTTGAAATATTTGGGAACCCTTCCAGCATGCATGGTTTCGGCCGCGAGGCGCGGGAAAGGATCGAGGATGCGCGGGAAAAAGTCGCGTCCTTCATCGGCGCGGATGCCGACGAAATCCTTTTTGTCGGCAGCGGCTCCGAGGCCAACAATACGGTCCTGTCCCTGCTGCATTGCGACAGCACGCGCTGCTCATGCGCGCTGAGCGGGCGTAGCGGCCTGGTGACCACGGTCATCGAACACCCCTGCGTGCTGAACACCGCCCGCGACCTTGGGCGCAAGAGCCACGACATCACCTACCTGTCCGTGGACAAATACGGCCGCATCGACCTTGAGGAACTGCGGCGGGCCGTCACGGACAAGGTTGGAATGGTCTCCATCATGATGGCCAACAACGAGATCGGCACCATTCAGGACATCAAGGCCGCGGCCCGCATCGCCCATGAGGGCGGAGCCCTTTTTCACACCGACGCGGTGCAGTCCGTGGGCAAGATCCCGGTGGACGTGCGCGACCTGGACGTGGATTTTCTGACCATCTCCGCCCACAAGCTTTACGGCCCCAAGGGCATCGGAGCCCTGTACGTCAAGAAGGGCGCGCCCTACTGCCCGCTCATCCTGGGCGGACACCAGGAAGGCGGACGCCGCGCGGGCACGGAAAATTCCCTGGGCATCATCGGCATGGGCAAGGCCATGGAACTGCGCGGAATTGAAATGGAAGAAGAGGAAAAACGCCTGCTTGAACTGAAGAACATCCTGAAGGCCGGCATCGCCGAAGCCATCCCGGACGCGCTCTTCATGGGCCACCCCGAGCACTGTCTTCCGGGCACGCTGAGCGTCTCCTTTGCCGGGGCCGAGGGCGAAGCCATCCTTCTTTACCTCGATCTGGTCGGCATCGCCGTGTCCACGGGATCGGCCTGCGCGTCGGGCTCCCTGGACCCGTCCCATGTCATCATGGCCACGGGCGTGCCGGTGGAAAACGCCCACGGCTCCGTACGCATCAGCCTGGGCCGCGAGAACACCCTGGAAGACGTGCACTACATGCTCCACCACCTCCCCATCATTATCGACCGCATCCGGACCATGTCCACTGCGTACAGGAGAAAATAACATGTCAAAATGGACCTATTCGGACAAGGTGAAGGACCACTTCATGAACCCGCGCAACATTCTGCGCGAGGACAACGAGGCGGACTTTCACGGCATTGGACAGACGGGCAACATCAAGTGCGGTGACGAGATGATCGTCTACATCAAGGTCGACCCTGCGAACCTGACCATCACAGAGTGCAAGTGGCGGACATACGGCTGCGCCAGCGCCATCGCGAGCACCTCCATCCTCTCCGAGATGGTCATCGGCATGACCCTGGACCAGGCCTACGCCATCACTGCCAAGGATATCCTGAAAGAGCTGGGCGGTCTGCCGGACAACAAGGTGCACTGCTCGGTGCTTGGCGACAAGGCGCTCAGGGCCGCCATCGATGACTATTACGGCAAGAACGGCATGGAAGACCGCATCAAGACCCAGAGCGCGAAGATCGTGTGCGAGTGCATGCAGGTCACGGACGAGGACATCGAGCACGCCGTCCTTGAAGGCGTCAGAAGCTTCTCGGAACTCCAGGACATGACCAAGATCGGCACCGGCTGCGGAGAATGTCACGAAAACGCACAGGCGGTGATGTCGGGCTACATCCAGAAACACTTCGGGCTGTAACAGACGGGAGGTTTCCATGAAGATCCTTGCTTTCGGCGCGACCGGATTCGTGGGGGCGCACCTTGTGCCCCATCTCGCCGAGCGCGGCCACGAGGTTACCGTGGCCGCCCGCTCCGGAAAGGCCAGGTTTTCCCCTCCGATTCGCGTTGTGACCGCCGATCCGGTCACGCCGGGCCCCTGGCAGGATCTGGTCGGCGAGCACGACGCAGTGGTCAACCTGGCCGGAAGCCCGGTCATGACCCGCTGGAACAAGGCCGGCAAGGAAGCCGTCCTGCAATCAAGGGTCCTGAGCACGCGGCACATTGTCGATGCCCTGGCCCGCACCACGGGCAAGACCCTGCTCTGCGCCAACGCCATAGGCTTTTACGGCGACGCCGGAGACGCCGTCTGCACCGAGGAAACCCCGCGCGGCAACGGCTTCCTGGCCGAGGTCTGCAAGGCCTGGCAGGCCGAGGCCCTGCATGCCCAGGAGTTCGGACACAGGGTGGTCATCCCGCGCATCTCGGTGGTTCTCGGCCATGGCGGCGCGCTGGACAAGATGATCACGCCCTTCTCCCTGGGCCTCGGCGGCAGGATCGGACACGGGCGGCAGTGGTTCTCCTGGATTCACATAAACGATCTGACGCGGGTCATGAGCTTTCTGCTGGAAACGCCTGAAGCCTCAGGCCCGTTCAACGCCTGCGCCCCGGAACCCGTGACCAACGCGCGTTTCACCCAAAGCCTGGCAAAGAGCCTGGGTCGCCCGGCCATTCTTCCCGTACCCGCCTTCGCGCTGCGCCTGGCCCTTGAGGAGGCGGCCGGCATGCTCCTGACCGGTCAGCGCTGCCAGCCCGAGGCACTTATGCGACTTGGATTCGAATTCGCCTTTCCGGGCCTTGACGCGGCCCTGGCCGACATCATCCCCGCATTCAAGACCGCGCGCTCCTCCTGAATTATTACAACTCGCCGCGCTTCTTGTTTTTTAGGCCACCCTGGCTTAACAAACAGGAAGCTTTTCTCATTTCAGTGCCCTTTTCAAGAACGCAACCTCATGGAGACGCAATGGGCAACGCGCCAAGCATCGATACTTCCGTCCCCACCCTTGGACCATGCAGGGTCGACAATCCCTTGCCCTACTGCCACCATATCGACGACAGTTCCAAGATGCCCCTTTATCTCTCCAGTGAAATCCTCGACGGAGCGACGTCAAAAACCGTTTATGAATTCGAGGAGGCGGGACCCAGGCAAAAAATCTATTTCGACCCGCCCAAGACCAAATGCGCCATCGTGACCTGCGGCGGGCTGTGCCCGGGCATCAACGACGTGATCAGGGCCATCGTCATGAGCGCCCACCACAACTACCACATCTCCGGGATCTACGGAATCCGCTACGGCCTGCAGGGCTTCATCCCCAAATACAAGCACGACATCATGGAACTGACCCCGGACAGCGTCCGCGACATCCACGAATTCGGCGGCACCATCCTGTCCTCCTCGCGCGGGCCCCAGGCTCCGGAAGAGATCGTGGACGCGCTGGAGCGCATGAACATCTCGGTCCTGTTCATGATCGGCGGCGATGGCACCATGAAGGCTGCCAGCTCCGTGACCCAGGAAGTGCTGCGGCGAGGCCTCAAGATCTCGGTCATCGGCATCCCCAAGACCATCGACAACGACATCAACTTCGTGACCCGCTCCTTTGGCTTCGACACGGCCGTGGAAAAAGCCACCGAGGCCATCCGCTGCGCCCACATCGAAGCCCTGGGAGCGCCCGGCGGCATCGGCATGGTCAAGCTCATGGGCCGGGAGTCGGGTTTTATCGCGGCCCAGGCCAGCCTGGCCCTAAAAGAGGTCAATTTCGTGCTGGTTCCCGAAGCGCCTTTCGAGCTGCACGGCCCGGACGGCTTTCTGGTTCAGCTCAAAACCCGCCTGGAGCAACGGCAGCACGCGGTCATCGTCGTGGCCGAAGGGGCCGGTCAGGACTTGTGCCGGATCGACAACCAGGTCGATCTCTCGGGCAACCCCATCCTGGGCGACATCTGCGATGTGCTGCGCTCGGAAATAAAAAAATTCTTCGCGACCACGGACTTTCCCTACACCCTCAAATACATCGACCCCAGCTACATCATCCGCTCCATCCCGGCCAACTCCAACGACCGCATCTACTGCGGCTTCCTCGGACAACATGCCGTACACGCGGCCATGGCCGGCAAGACCGGGATGGTCGTGTCCAAACTGCAGGAGCGCTACCTCTACCTGCCCCTGGATCTGGTCACCGCCAAGCGGCGCAAGCTCAACATCTACTCCAATTACTGGAGATCGGTCATGGAATCCACCGGACAACCCCAATCCATGTTTAACTGCGCCACAAAGGCATAGAAGCTCATGAAACGAATTCTCGCCATCGCTTTCATTCTGGCCCTGGCCGGCGGCTACTGGTTCATGCAGAACCGCGACCGTTTTTTCCCGAAACCGGTCGCCACAGAAGTGGCCCCGCAGCGCTGGCAGGTCGGCACAGGACAGCCGGCCCCCGTGGTTGCCGTGCAGGAACCCGTCAACGCGACCGTCACCGGACCTGAAGACAACGCCACCGCCGAAGGCAACGCCGCCACGCCCGCCTTCCCGGCCGACGAGATCGTTCGCCATGACTTCATCGAGGACTTAAGCAGCTATCTGGTCGCCCGCTATCTGCCTGGCGGGACCAAGAAGAATCCGGGAACCGAGGGACGTTTCGATCTCAACGTCAAATCCGTGAACATCCGCTACGGAGTCGATTTCAACGGATTGAACGTCGATCCAGCCGATACGTTGGGAGCGCGCAAGGTCATCTTCACCCACGTACTGAAAGAGCCGGTGCTCGATTTCCTGCACGCGGCATACACGCCGCTCTTTCTGGACAGCCTGGAACGGGCTCTGCAATCTACCACCTACACCCTTCCTTCAGGGCAGATGGCCGTCGTGAGCGAGGCGCAGCGCAAGGAAATGCTGACGCTGCTGGCGACGCGGCTAAAAACCATCGGCAAGACCATAAGCACCCTGGCCAGAACGGACTCGATCCGGCTTTTGGTCACGAAATATCTTGAGGATATGGAGAGTGTCAGCCAGGCGCACCTGGCCTTCTGGAACATGCAGGGGGAGGAGGCATCCATCTCGGCCAGAAACGAGGCCAGCGCCCGCATCAAGACCACCATCCAGACCCGCGAAATCTCGCGCCAGCGCCTCCTGCAAGCCATCGTCAGCGCTTCGAACCCGCAGGGCATGGACGCCTCTGAGCTGATCTACATGGCGCAATGGGTGTATCGCCGAAGCCTGGATGACCCAGGCTCACTGGCCGGCGTGGCCAAGGCCGGAGATCTTCTGGTCAGGACGGCGGAAGCTGTGCAGGAACGCTCCCTGGAACCCCAGCCGGAAGTGGACCCGGCGCCGACGGGCAACCAGACCCTGGGCCAGACAGAATAGTCAGGACAAATAACTTCTGTCGAGACGGCAGGACTGAACAACGTCCCCACCCGCCTCGTGCAGGACGAACTCTATCTCGCCCCGACGGCCCAGTCGGGGCGAACATTTTTCATTGTTCCACAAGGTCAACCAGCCCGGCCCCCACTCCGAATAGGGAAACGACAGGGTTCCGATGCGGTACAGCTCGGCAACGCTCCAGCCCGCCGCTTCAAGCCCGGCCAGATTCTGCCTGAACCAGGCCAGGGATCTGACATAAGCCCGCGCCAACTCCTTGGAAATTTTCTCATTCTTCAACAATTCCCCGGTCGCCTCAAGCTCCTGTTCAAATGCGGACATGCTTCTTCCTGTTTGCGTTCATCAGTGACAGACAGGATGCGTGTACTGCACCCCGATCCCGAAACGGGTTTGTTCCAAGCAGCCCAAATCCCTGGTCCAGCGCACCCTGCCATGCGAGGTCCTGTGCGCGGCCAATCCCGATATTTCGGGATTGATGTTCAAGAGCTGGACATAAATCTGGGTGCCGGTCCTGAGCGGCGCGCTGGCTTCCATGCAAAGCCCCCCCTCGCTCACGTCCACGAGCCGGGCATCGCTGTATTCCTCGCTGCCGAGCAGGCTGTACCGCACCCTGATCTCTTTTCGCTGACGCGTGAATTCGCGTCTGTTTGCCGTGTTTGTCATTGCGCCCTCCATTCATGCGGATGAATCATCAATATTGGTAATTCATCCACGACAAAAGAAAAGATCCCGAGTCAATCAAGTTCGTCGGGCACGAGCAGCAAAAAACCCTGCGCCCGCAGATACTGCGTCAGGGCGCCGTCTCCCTCGATGCGTCGGCTGGAAAAGGTGCCATCATAAATGATGCCCCGCCCGCAGCTCGGCGAGCGCGGCTGTAAAACGGCCGCCCGGGCCCCGGTCAGCCGGGCCACTCGCTCTACCTGCAGGACCCCGCGTTCGAAGGCCTCGGTCAGGTCGGCCCCGTCCCTGGTAACGGCCCGGCCGTCGAGCAGCTCCACGGCCGAACGCGGCGTGGGCAGACCACCCAGCTGTTCCGGACAGACAGGGATCAGGACATGATCCCTGGACAGGGCCATGACCCTCTCGTCCGTCTCGCAGCGTCCGTCATAACGGCAATATATCCCAAGCAGACAGGCGCTGACCAAAATGGGCCCGTGGTCTTTCAAATCCTTTCTTGTCATCGTTTTCTCCATCCTGTAGCCCTTTGAACGCGACAATTCGCATCAAAATAACGTGAAATTCCGGAGGCTTCATATCCATGCTTCAGTCCACCATCGCCAAGATCCGCCCCCTTGACCACGCATACTTCCAAAAAGCCCAGGCCCACCTCGATTCCCAGACAAAACCCAAGGGCAGCCTCGGTGTCCTGGAGCGGATCGCCTGCCGCCTGGTGGCCATGGCCGGTGGCGAAGCGCCCAGGGTCGACCCGGCCCGCATCTACACATGCGCCGGGGATCACGGGGTAGCCGCCCAGGGCGTGAGCCTTTTTCCCCAGGGAGTGACGCGGCAGATGGTCACCAATTTCGTCATGAACGGCGCGGCCATCAACGTGCTGACCCGCACTGCGGGAGTGGACCTCAAAGTCGTGGATGCGGGCTGCCTGGGCGACAGGTTTCCCGATCATCCGACCCTTGTCCAGTGCAAGGTCGCGCCCGGCACCAGGGACCTGAGCACGGAACCGGCCATGAGCCGTGAGGAATGCGTAAAAGCCCTTGAAAACGGAATCGCCCTGGCCAAGGCCGCGCACGCGGACGGCATCGTGACCCTCGGCACCGGAGAGATGGGCATCGCCAACACGACCCCGGCCACGGCCCTCTTCTGCGCTTTTCTGGGCCTGACTCCCGCCGTCATCACCGGCCCCGGCACGGGCCTTGGAGCCGAAGGGGTGCGCCACAAGATAGCGGTCATTGAAAAGTCCCTGGCCCTGCATGCCCCCACCATCGCCAAGGCCGACCCCATCGATATCCTGGCCTGCCTTGGAGGATTTGAAATCGCGACCCTGGCCGGCTTGATCCTTGGCGGAGCGAGCCTTGGCATGCCTCTGATCATCGACGGCTTCATCTCGTCCAGCGCCTATGTCGCGGCTCGCGCCATCTGCCCGCAGGTGGCCGAATACGCCTTCTTTTCCCACGCCTCGGCGGAACCCGGTTTCGCCGCCGTCATGAAGAGCCTGGACGCCAGCCCGCTCCTGCACCTGGACATGCGCCTCGGCGAAGGCACCGGCGCGGCCATGGCCGTCTTCATCCTGCGCAGCGCGGCCAACCTCTACACCGACATGGCCACGTTCTCGACGGCCGGCGTGCACAGCGGAGAATAGCCCCGGTCAGCCATGACCGTATCCGAAATGTCAAAAGGGCGGGCGGATAAACCGCCTGCCCTTTTTCGTTGCACTCCGGATCAGGATTCGTCTCAAACCGCCGCGCCGCTCCGGTAGACCTCGTCGAGAATCTCCTTGCCGCCATCGGCCAGCACGGCCTTGGCCACGTCCGCACCAAGAGCGACGGCGGCGTCTGCCGGAGCCGTTGCCTGACGGCGGATGACCCGCTCGCCGCAAAGGTCGGCCACCAGGCCCGTGAGGGTAACCTGCGAGCCGCTGAGGGTCGCGTAGCCGGCGATGGGCACCTGGCAGCCTCCGTCCAGGCCGAACAGGAAGGACCGTTCCGCCTGCACGCAGATCTTGGAGGGCGCATGATCCAGAAAGGCCAGGAGCTCGTCCAGCTGCGGACGGTCGGCGCGGTATTCGATGCCCAGAGCCCCTTGGGCCACTGCCGGATAGAACATGGGCGGGGCCAGCTCCTGCATGTGCGGAGCGGAAAGTTCAAGACGATTCATGCCCGCCGTGGCCACGATGATGGCGTCGAATTCATCGGCCATGAGCTTGCCCACCCGCGTGTCCAGATTGCCGCGCAGGGACAGGATGCACAGGTCCCGGCGCAGGCCCATGAGCTGGGTCTGGCGGCGCAGGCTGCTGGTCCCGACCCGGGCTCCGGCCGGAAGCGACGCGATGTCAGGGTAGTTGACGCTCAGGAAGGAGTCGGTAGGCACCTCGCGTTCTGGGATGATGCCGAGCTTGAGGCCGTCGGGCAGCTGGGCTGGCACGTCCTTCATGGAATGCACGGCGATGTCGGCCTCGCCGGCCAGGAGGGCTTCCTCGATTTCCTTCACGAAAAGGCCCTTGCCGCCGATCTTGGCCAGGGGCACATCGAGGATCTTGTCGCCCTTGGTCTTAATGATGTTGAGCTCGACGGTCATGCCCGGATATTGGGCACGAAGCAGACCGGAAATGTGATGAGCCTGCCACAGGGCCAGCTTGCTGCCACGGGTGGCGATGCGAATGGTGTTCATCAAGAATGGATCCTTAGGATTTTAGCCGCAGCTGGAACAATTGCCGCCGGAGCAGGTACCGCAACCGCTCTTGCCTCTGGTGGTGATGGCGCTGGCAGAGGGAGAGCCCATGACGATGGGGCCTCCGGTCCGGAACACGCCACGCGAAATGAGCTTGGTCGTGTCCGCGGCGCCGCAGGCTGGACAGACGGGTTGCTCCCCGCCGAGAACGATTTCCTCGAATTCCTTGTGACAGGAATTGCAGACATATTCGAAGATGGGCATGCTTCCTCCTTATGATTGCTCCGAACCCAGAAAAGGTTCGAGTTCCGCAACCGCTTCAAACAGATAATAGTCCACCAGACCGCACAGAAGGTGGCCGATGGCTCCGTGAATTTCCTGGACCAGAGGCGTCCGGGTGTCCGGCACGATGAGGGCGTGATGACAGTGGGCGAGCATGGCTCCGCCGCCTCCTCCGCCAAGACCCACCGTGACCAGCCCGTTCTCCAGACCTACGCGCAGCGCCTCGTTGACGTTGGCGCTGCGACCCGAGGTGGAGATGCCGATCAGCACGTCCCCGGGGCGACCCAGGGCCTGGACCTGCTTGCTGAAAATCCGGTCAAACGAATAGTCGTTTCCGATGGCGGTCAGGGCCGAGGTATCCGTGGTCAAGGCGATGGCCGGCAACGGAGGCCGTTCCATCATGAAGCGGTTGACCAGCTCGGCCGCGAAATGCTGCGCATCGGCGGCGCTGCCGCCATTGCCGCAAAAAAGGATCTTTCCGCCGGCCGTGAGGCTGAGCGCCATGGCCCGGGCCACTTCCGCCACCTGGGCGGCATTGTCGGCAAAAAAAGTCTTGCGCAGCACGGCGCCTTCATGCGCATGGTCCGTTATGATCTTGTGCACCCGCTCCGTCATGGACACCTCCCGTGCTCGTTGAACAGGACCATGGTTTCTAAGTCCCCCCCAGCCCTTTGGCAAGGTTTTCTTCCCCGCATCAATCCCGGCATCTTTTACAAATATGTAAATATGTCACACAGGACTTCTCTTTGTTTTAACAATTTCGACATTGCGCCCCCAGAGAAGTACCCATTTGCCCTTTTTCAAAAATACCAATCCATCCGGATTGTCAAACATTGGCGCACCCTCAGGGGCCGCATCTCGCCTTCGTGCCGTTCAGGCATAATGATTGCACAATCAATTCAGGGCTAAAGGTGCTGAATCACGAAGTTCTTTCGCGGGACTCGCAATTTCGTAGAAAAGCGTGCACGCACCTAAAATAACTTTCTTTTTTTGGTTATTTCCATTAGAAAAACCATCACTTTGTAACACTTACTTCATGGAGGTTGTTTGTGAAGAAATCCGCCCGTGTTTTACTTGCCCTGGCATGTGTGCTGCTCTTTGCCGCGGCTGCTGGAGCCGAGACCCTCAAAATCGGTTTCAACATTCCGCTGACCGGCGACATCCCCAAAGTGGGTGAAGAATCAAAGTTTGCCGCCGAGATGCTCAAGGAAGACATCAACGCTGCAGGCGGCCTTGAAGTCGGTGGCACGAAGTACCAGCTCGAATTCATCTACGAAGACAACGAATCCAAGGCTGAATCCGCCGTCTCCGCCGCCCTGAAGCTCATCGAGCGCGACAGCGTGCTGGCCATTGTCGGTCCCAACTCCAGCAAGCAGGCCGTTCCGGCCGGTCAGGTCTGTGACGACAACCAGACCCCGATGATCTCGCCCTGGTCCACCAACCCCGACACCACCAAGGACCGCCCCTGGGTTTTCCGCGCCGCCTTCCTTGACCCCTTCCAGGGACCCGTGGCCGTCGACTTCGCCATGGAGCAGTTCGGTGCCAAGAAGGCCGCCGTTCTCTACGCTCTCGACAACGACTACTCCAAGGGTCTGGCCGAAATTTTCCGTGACGACTTCAACGCCAAGAACGGCGCCGGCGCCGTCGTTGGCTTTGAATCCTACTCCTCCAAGGATCAGGACTTCAGCGCCCAGCTGACCACCATCCTGGCCGCCAAGCCCGACTTCATCTTCCTGCCCAACAACTACAACGAAGTCGCGCTGATCATCAAACAGGCCCACGACCTCGGCTGGAAAAATCCCTTCATGGGTGCCGACGCCTGGGGCAACTCCGAGCTGATGGCGCTGTGCGGCGACAACTGCAAGGGCCAGTACTTCTCGACCCACTACGCGGCCGCCGGCGCCTCCGGCGAAACCAAGGTCTTCATCGACCGCTACAAGGAAAAGTACGGCTATGAGCCCGCCGACGTGGCCGCTCTGACCTGGGATGCGACCAACCTGGTGCTCAAGGCCGTCCAGAACACCGGCGGCCTGACCGGCAAGACCCGCGCCGACCGCAAGGCCATCCGCGACGCCATGGCCGCCATCCCCGAGTTCCCGGGCATCACCGGTAACATGAAGTTCGACGCCGAAGGCGATCCCATCAAATGCGCGGTGGTCGTCAAGATCAGCGAGCAGGGCGAATTCGTGTTCACCAAGTCCGTTTGCCCGTAACAGATTGATCAAGGTGCGCGGGGTTTGAACTCCGCGCACTTTTTTTGTTTCAAAGCCCGGCCGGGCCTTTCATTGTCAACAGAAGTCAACGGGACACTGGACTCATAGGGGAAAACTCGTGCTCGCAAGTATTATCCAGAACCTCTTCAACGCGTTTCAGTGGGGAAGTTTCTACTCCCTGATCGCGCTTGGCTATACGCTGGTGTACGGCGTGTTGCGTCTGATCAATTTCGCGCACGGCGACATTTTCATGGTTGGCGCGTACATCGCGTTCTTCATCGCCACGGCCATCCTGGGCATGGCCGTCTCACTCCCGGGCTGGGTGGTTTTGGCCATGGTCATTCCCTTGACCATGATCCTCACCGCCTTCGTGGGCGTATCGCTGGAGCGCATCGCCTACCGGCCGCTGCGCCGCAAAGGCGCGCACCGCCTGTATGTCGTCATCACCGCGCTCATGTGTGGGCTGGTTCTTGAAAACGGCAACCTCGCGCTGCTCGGAGCCAGTCGCAAGAGCTTTCCCGAACTCGTGGACAAGGTCGTCTACACCGTCGGTGATCTGAGCATGACCAACCTGAAAATCGGAGTCGTGTTCTCAGCAATCCTGGTCTTCATCTTTCTGCATTTCATCGTCACCAAGACCAAGATCGGAATGGCCATGCGCGCCATCTCCTACGACAAATTCGCGGTACCGCTCATGGGCATCCCCATCGATACGGTCATCGTCTTCACGTTCATTCTCGGTTCCTCTTTCGCCGGACTGGCGGGGCTGCTTTTCGCCCTCTCCTACCCCATCCTGGACCCTTACATGGGCGCAATGATCGGCTGGAAGGCGTTCATCGCCGCCGTGGTCGGAGGGATCGGCGACATTCGCGGGGCTTTCCTGGGCGGCTTTCTCCTCGGTTTCGTGGAAATTCTCGTCGTCGCGGTTTTCCCGTCGACCTACAGGGACCTGATCGCTTTCGCCATCCTGATGACCATCCTGTGCATCAAGCCCACGGGCATGTTCGGCGTGGCAGGCACGACCAAGATCTGAAGACGGATACAGAATCGGATCGAGCGTTCTCTTCTTTTTCATTTGGTACTCGAGGAATTCAATGCGAAAACTAACCGTCCCCACGCTCCTGCTGGCGATTACCGGTGTGATAGTGTTCATGTCCCATCAGGAATACATCGACCTGTACATTCAGTCCGTCATCATGTTCATGGGCGTGAACATCATCCTGTCCAGCAGTTTCAACATCGTGAACGGCTACATGGGCGAGTTCGCCTGCGGGCACGCCGGATTCATGGCAGTTGGCGCCTACGTGACCTCCGTCATCAACGTGATGCTCTTCACCGACGACAAGGTCTTCGGCGCGGCGCTGCTGCCCCCGGAAATGGCCGTCTATCTCTTTCCCTTCACCCTGCTGATCGGCGGAGCCGCTGCGGCGGTGGCCGGCGTACTGGTGGCCATTCCCTCGTTCAAGACCCGCGACGATTATCTGGCGATCATCACCATCGCGGCCAACTTCATCATCATCAGCACCATCATCAACATAGACAAGATCGGCGGCGCCAGAGGCTTCATGGGCATGAAGAAAGTGCTCTTCGCCATGGGCGACAGTTACGACATCCCCTGGATTCTGCTCTGGGTCATCGTCTTCACCTTCGGCACGGTGTTCATCATCCGCCGCTACGTGACCTCGACCTACGGCAAGGGCATCATCGCCATCAAGCAGGACGAGGTGGCCGCAGAGATAATGAGCGTCAACACCAACAAGATGAAGCTGGTGGCCTTCATGCTTTCAAGCGGCCTGGCCGGCATCGCGGGCGGCCTCTTCGCGCACATTCTGGGCTACATCAACCCCAATTCCTTCGGAATTCTGAAATCCACGGAATGTCTGGTCATGGTGTATCTTGGCGGAATGGGCTCGCTCAGCGGTTCGGTCATCTCCGCGATCCTCTTCACCCTGCTCCTGGAATCGCTGCGCTTCATCATCCCCTGGATGAACACCGCCATGCACTACATGCACCTGCTCCCCGACAGCTATGAGCTGAGTCAGGTCTGGAAATGGGTCATCATTCCCCTCATCCTCATCCTGCTCATGCAGTTCAGGCCCGAAGGCATCATGGGCAATCGGGAGCTGTCCGACATCTTCCCGAAACTGAAGAAATTCTACTCGTTCAAGTAACGCGCTCACAGCAGCGAAAAGCGATCGTATTCATCATCCGGAGCTTCTATGTCCCTTTTACAGATTCAAAACATGACAAAAACCTTCGGCGGCCTGTGCGCGGTGTCGGACTTCTCCATTGCCATCGAAGGCAACGAGCTCATGGCCCTCATCGGTCCCAACGGCGCGGGCAAGACCACGGTCTTCAACCTGGTGTCCGGATTCTATTCGCCGACGGAAGGGTCCCTGGTCCTCAAGGGCAAATCCCTGGCCGGTCTCAAGCCGCACCAGGTCACGGCCATGGGGATAGCGCGGACCTTCCAGAACATCCGCCTCTGGCACGACATGACCGTGCTTGAGAACATCCAGATCTCCCAGCATTACAACCTCGGTTACAATCTCGTGGACGCCTTCCTGCGCACCCGTCGCTACATGGGCAACGAGAAGCGCATCGCCGACCGGGGCTATGAGATCCTCGAAGCCCTCGATCTGAGGCAGTTCGCCGAGGAGAAGCCCAAGAACCTCCCCTACGGCCTGCAAAGACGCGTCGAAATAGCGCGCGCCCTGTCCATCAACCCGTCGCTGCTACTGCTCGACGAACCCGCAGCCGGGCTCAACTCGTCCGACGTCAACGACCTTATCAAGCTCATCGGCTGGATTCACGACGAGTTCAAGATTGCCATCTGGATGATTGAACACCAGATGGATGTGGTCATGTCGCTGTGCTCCTGGATCAAGGTCGTCGATTTCGGCGTGACCATCGCGGAAGGAACTCCGGAGCAGATCCAGAACAATCCGGATGTCATCAAAGCTTATCTTGGAGACGAGAATATATAATGCTGCTCGAAGTCAAAAATCTCTATGTGAAGTACGGCAACATCGAAGCCCTGCACGGCATCTCCTTCACCGTGGCCAAGGGTGAGATCGTCACCCTGATCGGGGCCAACGGCGCGGGGAAAACGACCACCCTGCACACCATCACCCGCGTCCCGCCGCCGGAAGGACCGAAGATCACCCAGGGCGACATCCTCTACGAGGGCAAGAGCATCATCGGCACGGAAGCGCACAAGGTCGTGCAGGACCTCAAGATCGCCCTGTCCCCCGAAGGGCGACACATCTTCGGCAACCTGACCGTGGAGGAAAACCTGCAACTGGCCACCTACGCGCGCAAGGACAACGACCAGATCCAAGTGGATTTCAAACGGGTCTACGACCTCTTCCCCCGGCTCTTCGAGCGCCGCAAGCAGCGCAGCGAATCCCTGTCCGGCGGCGAACAGCAGATGCTCTCCGTGGGTCGGTCGCTGATGACCGGAGCCAACTTCATCATGCTCGACGAACCCTCCATGGGGCTTGCGCCGCTTCTGATGTACGACATGTTCCGGGCCTTGAAAGAACTCAATTCCCAAGGCATGACCCTGCTGCTGATCGAGCAGAACGCGCGCATCGCCCTGCAGTTCGCGCACCGGGGCTATGTGCTCGATACCGGGGCCATCGTCGCCTCCGGCAACGCCCGGGAACTGATGAACAACCCCGACGTGAAAAAAGCGTATCTCGGAGGCTGACGGCCTCGGCGCCTCCCGTGTTCCAACAAGCCCGGGCGTCATGCTTGGGCTTCATTTTTTTTGAGCGGATCGAAAGCATGAATCACCAGAACATCATCCTCATCGGCATGGCCGCCACAGGCAAGTCCACCCTCGGCAGGCGTCTGGCCAGACGGCTCGACTGGGCCTTTGTGGACACGGACCTGCTCATGGAAGCCTGGTGGGGCGCGCCCCTGCAACAAATCAGGGATCACCTTGGCCTTGAGGCCTTCGTGCAGGCCGAAGCGCAGCAGATTCAGCGCATTCACTTGAGGCAATGCGTCATCGCCACTGGCGGCAGCGTGGTCTATTCCGAGGAGGCCATGGCACACCTGCAGGGCCAGGGGCACATCGTCTATGTACAGACGTCCTTCGAGAGCATATCCCGCAGGCTGACCAATCCGAGCTCAAGAGGACTGGCCATCGGGCCCGGCCAGACCCTCAAAGATCTTTACGACGAGCGCGCCCCCCTGTATGCACGCTTCGCCCAGCTGACGGTGAACACCGACGGAACGACCCCCGATCAGACCTGCTCCGCCATCACCCTTGGACTATCCCGAACCACACAGGATGAGCCGTGATCAAGAAAATACTTCCCGCCCAGGCTTTTCGGAAACTGGCCGCCCTCTATACGGACATGCAGACCAGCTACTCCGCCCACGCACAGACCCTGGGCCTGAGCTGCGACGGTTGCCCGCAGAACTGCTGCACCAGTTTCTTTCAGCACCACACCCGCATCGAGTGGGCCTATCTGCTGCACGGCCTTCTTGAACTGCCCGCCGACCGCAGGGCCGCTTACGAGGAGCGGGCGCGCGCCTATGTGCGCGAGGCCACGGACGCCCTGTCCCGGGGCGAACGCCCGTCGATCATGTGTCCGCTGAACGACGACGGGCGCTGCGGCGTCTACGCCCACCGGCTGATGATTTGCAGGCTGCACGGCGTGCCCAACAGGCTTCGCTACCCCGATGGCCGCGCCATCGATTTTCCCGGCTGTTTCCGCAGCCAGGAGCTGTGCGCCGGAACGGACTCCTTTCCTGTCCTGGACCGCACGGCGCTGTATACCAGGCTCATGGAGCTCGAAGTGCAGTTTGTCGGCCCCCGGCAAATCCGCGCCCTGCCCCGGGTTGATCTGACCCTGGCCGAGATGATAGTGCAGGGCAGTCCCAAATTGTGATGAGCACGATGAAATGCAAGGAGACGAGCATGCGTCCACGTCTGATATTGTCGCTTGTGATTGCGGTTTTGCTGCTTACGGGGTGCGCGCATCTGAGCGTCGTGCATCTGGACAAGAACCCCTGGACCCTCGGTCAGCAGGAGACTCTTGTCATGCGCTACTGGGAATTCAACTACACGAGCCGCCTGGAGGACAACAGGCTGATCGTATCCGGCACGGCCATTCCCGTGGCCGGCGCCATCCCCGAATGGGCGACCTGGATCCAGGACCTTTGGATGCAGATCTACCTCAGCGACGACCAGAGCCGCGTCCTGGCCAAGGACCTGCGCCTCTACCTGCCCACCAGCCTGGACCACGAAAAGGGCGTGCCCTTCGAGTTCCACCTCACTCCCGAATCACTGGGCTCATCCGGCCCGCTGTACATCTCTTTCGGTTACCGCATGGAACTGACGGCGGAAAAAAACACGCTGGGCGCGGCCGGAACCTCACAGGTGTTCTTCGCCAGCCAGGGGGCGCTCTTCCAGTAACCCCGTCGGCATTTTTAAGACGCATGAAAAAACCGCGGGCGCGAGCCAGCGGTTTTTTTCGCCCCCTGCGGTCTCAGGTTTCATTTCTCTTCTGAGTCTTCGAAAGCCCATCGCATACCCCCTCCCGATCCCCAGACAATTCTCCTGAAATTACACATCCTCCCCAATGCGCGAGCTGGAACTAGCTGGCATCATGGATAGAAAACGTCCGCCAGCCAAACTGCGGACAGGGAGATTCCATGCCGCATCCGCCAGCCGACACACAGTGGTTCACGTTCGAAAGCCCGGGCGAAACGGACTTTCGGGTCTACGCCTTTTCAGGCACCGAGGAAGTCCACAAACCCTACGAGTATGAAATCGAGCTCGTTCACGATTCAACGCGCGTCGATTTCGCGGAGCTTCTGCGCAAGCCAGCCTGTCTCGGCATCGCCGACAAAAGCGGCGGAGTCCGTCATGTGCATGGCATCATCCGCGACCTGTCACAGCTGCATTCAACCAAGTACCACACCCATTACCGCTGCCTGCTTGTCCCCCGCCTTTGGTTCCTGGGACTGACCACGGACCACCGCATCTTCCAAAACATGAGCGTGCCGCAAATTATCGAGCAGGTCCTCAAAGAACAAAACTTCACCGGGGATTCGTACGCCTTCAAGTGCTTCTTTGACTACGAACCCCGCGAATACTGCGTGCAATACGGCGAAACCGCGCTGCACTTCGTCTCCCGGCTGTGCGAGGAGGAAGGCATCTACTTCTATTTCGAGCATTCCAAGGACCGGCATGTGCTCTGCTTTTCGGACCGCGAGGGCGGCCCCTTGATAGAGGGCGAGAGCACGCTGCGCTTCCATCCCGGCGCGGGCACGGTAACGGACGCCGCCACCGTAAAATCGATCGAGCTCAGCCAGGCCATCGGCACCGACTCCGCCACCTTCAGGGAATGGAACTTCCAGAAGACGCGCCTCGACCTTACGGCCGCTCAGTCCGAGACGGACGCCCGCAAGGCACCGGTTCCGGTGGGCATGATGCTTGAGCAGTACCGTTATCCGCATCTCTACCGGCAGCAGAAGGAAGGCAAACGCTACGCCGACATCGAGATGCTCAGGCACATGGGCCAAAGCCGCCGCATCGACGCCAAAACCGACGTGTCGCGGATGATCCCCGGGTTCACCTTTGAACTCCACGGTCATGATCGCCGGGACATGAATGCAAACTGGTGGATCGTGCGCGTCGAACACCGGGGCGAGCAACCGCAGGTGCTGGAGCACGAGGCTCCCGACCGGGGCATGACATACGCGGCCCATGTTCAGGCGATCTTGAACACGACGCGCTTCGTGCCCATGTCGGAGCATCGCAAGAGGCGCATCTTGGGCAGACAGACGGCCATCGTGACCGGCCCGGAGGGCGAGGAAATCTTCCCGGACAAATACGGCCGCGTGAAGGTCCAGTTCCACTGGGACAGGAAGGGTACCCACAACGAAAAAACGACCTGCTGGATCAGGGTCTCCCAAGGCTGGGCCGGAAGCCAGTACGGGACCATGGCCATCCCCAGGATCGGGCATGAAGTGGTCGTCTCCTTCCTGGAGGCGGACCCGGACCTACCGCTGATCACCGGCCGGGTCTACAACGCCGCCAATCCAGTCCCCTACCAGCTGCCCGAAAACAAGACGCGCACAGTTCTTAAATCCCTGTCCTCGCCGGGCGGCGGAGGCTTCAACGAGCTGCGGGTCGAGGACAAAAAGGGCCAGGAAGAAATCTACGCCCACGCCGAAAAGGACGTGAACGTCCACGTCAAGAATGACTGGAAGGAACACATCCTGCGCGACCAGCACCGCTCCATCGACAATTTTTCCTACTCGCTGGTGAAAGGCGAGGACCAGCAGACAGTGGAAAAAGACCGCAAAGTCGAACTGCTCTCGGACGACCACCTGACGGTCAGGGGCAGCAGCCACGGCAGCATCGGCCAAAAATGGCTGCTGCGCACAGGAGGCGAAGTCCACGCCAGATCAGGCGTCAAGACCGTGCTGGAGGCCGGAAGCGAACTGACCCTCAAGGTCGGCGGCAACTTCGTCAAACTCAACGCCTCCGGAGTCACCATCGTCGGCAAGAACGTGAAGATGAACGCCGGAGGCGGACCGGGATCGGGGACGGGGGCGAGGCCGCTTCTGCCGCTGATCTCTGAAGTACCGGCCGTCCCGCCTGCGCCGTGCATGCAATGCCTGCGCAATGCTGCCGACCACCGTGAACCCTTCGTTGAAGGAGAAGACGCATGAGCACTGTACCTACAGACTGGTTCAGGATTCAAACGGAACGCGGTCTCCAGCCCTTCCTGATCCTTGAAGGGGCTTCACAAGACAATACCCAGCAGGCCCTGCACGAACTGGAAGAGGCTCCTGATTATGCGCCTCTTTTTGCCTTCATCCCCGCCCTGCGTGAGGCGCTTCCGGTCAGCCCCATGCTGGTCCGGGTGACGTCGTCCAGCCCGATTGTCTCCTGGTTTCTTTCGGATGATCGCTTTTCCCGCCTCGGCCTCTTTCTCGCAAGCAATCATGACACCGAGTCCGCGGCAAAACTGTTCGCGGGCAGACTGTTCCTGAAGAAGGAAGCTGGAAGTCACGTACTGTGCAGGTGGCACGATCCGCAAGTCCTGTGCGACTGCATGATGCTTTCAGAAGGATCGATCTTCCCGTTCGTGGTACAGGGTTTTTCTTCTGTACTCATGCACGGCCATGTCGCGGATTGCATGAACGCGTGGACCGTCTGCGATATCCCGGAACGAAATGTCCGATGGAACAAAACCTTACCCTTCGCCTTCATAGAGGCCTTGCATGAAGTTCGGGAAACCAGGCTGCTTGACTGGCACATTACGACTCTGCGCGGTGGCGTCCGCCAGACCGTGGATACTATCTCGACGAACAAGCACGGATGCGACGTCCGCATCTTCCCAAGGCAATCCCACGCCGCCGTGAGCCAGGAGGAGCGCGAGGCCGCACAGGCCGAACTGCGCGCACTGGAGGCGAAATATGGAATCACAGACCAGCAGGACCTTTTCGAGGCGCGGCGGCTCATGACGGAGCGCCGAACCACGGACATGGACGCACTCCTGCACTGCCAGGCAACTCCCGCACACACGAGGAACATCTGATGTCGCAATCTCCCGCAAAACCCGCCCCCATGAGAGAAAAGCCCGACCTGATACTCAAATGCGTGTTCAGGCGCGTCATCCCCGTACGCTTCGCGCTGTGCACGCACACGGACTGCACCATCCCGGACAATGTGCAAAAAGCGTTCAACCCGGGCGCCAGGCTGCCCGTCGTCAACCACCGCTACACCCTGCGCACCCTGGACAACGGGTACATCTTCGCCACGTGGAGCACGCAGCTCACTGAAGACAAGATCGCGGTCTACAGGGTGAGAAACGGCCGACTGAGCGCTGTCGGCAACACGCATGCGGACGTTCTGGGATGCACCGACGACGCCATCATCGTACCGGGGAAGGTAAAGCAGTTCTACATGCTCTTCATCCGCATCCCCGAATCCGAGGAGGAATGGCCCAACGACCGCACCCGCGAAATCTGGAAGGAGATGCGCAAAAATCTCGCGGCCGACCCGTTCGGGCAGATGCAGCTCGTGACCCTCGGCAAGGCGGTGAAACCCGAGATCCGCCAGTACTCCTATGAAGCATCCTCAACCTGCTTTCACGCCGACGACCTGCCCCTGCACGTGGAGGAATACGCCAAAAACCCCGGCGGCCTGCTGCGGCTGCGCCAGGAGAATTTGGGAGTGAAACTCTTCGAGCGGCCCCAGCCTGAGGAAGACAAGGAATGGTCGCCGCGTGATCTGTGCGACAGACTCTCGGCGCGACAACGCTGGGACGCCTCGGCCACGCCCTTCTATCAGAAGTCCTTGGCCACGTCCTCCGATGATGCCGACCAGCCCACGACACACCACGACACCCACGTGGCCTGCCTGGTCGACCCCGTTGGCATGATCTACGACATGGTTACGGCGTATAGCGCGGGGCTGGAAGACATGTCCCTTTACGCTCGCTGGCACGAACCCATGATCGTTTCGGGGGAGCTGACTAGACTGTATGAGGAGTCGGAAGGGAGAAAGGACAGCTCGAGTCTCGCTCCATACAACGCGTTCAAAGAGAAACACACGAAAGCGCTCAACGCCCTGGAAGACCGTCTGAAACTCATCACCGGCACGTGGCATGCCCTCATGCAGGACACGAGACCCGTCTACTCCTTCCAGTTCCAGCTCGGGAACTTCTTCCTGAGCGACGATCAGAATTCGCCATCACCCATCGACCCGGCCACAGCCTTCGACAGCGACGAAATCCCGGCCGATCCCCTGACCGTGGCCCGCTTGGCCATCCTGGCCGGGGCTTTTTACAACATCGCATCCAGACCGCAATCATTCGCCACCCTCGACAAACTTCTGACCGAGGGCTCGCCTCTTTCGGAGTTGTTCCAGAAGACGGTCGGCGAGGGTGCCGTGCCCGGCAACGAATACGGCCTTCTCCTGACCAACCTGACGAACTACCTGGCAGAGCGGGGCAAGAAGAAGGAAACAATCCAGGGCGTGCTGCCGCTCATCTCCGCCTTTAACAAACGCCTCGGCCTGTCTGCGGCCGAACCGGCCAACACCTTGGGCCGGGGGCTCTTTCTGGCCGAGACCTGGATGAATAAATCCGAATACGCGCCCGTTCCGGGCCTGGAAGAAATCAAGGAAGATTCTGAAGTCGAGAGAGCCTTGGACATCCTGGGTACGGGCGTCGAGGCGCTGCTATTGCCCATGGAAGCCTTCCTGAAAGAAGATTTGAAAAAACTCGAGGCGGTTAAGGCAGAGTTCGACGAGGCGCAGCAGGACCAGCGGGACGCCCAGCGCAGGCTGGCGCAAAGCCAGGAGCAACTTGATGCGAGTGTAAAGGCAATCGAAGAGGCGCAGGCCCGTCTTGATTCAGCTGTAGAAGAACGCCGCAATACTAATCAGGCAAACAAACAGGCCCTGATGAATGCGAAGGATGCTGTAGATAAAGCCCTTCAAAATCTGGATGATACGATAATAACTAAACATCAAACCTACAAACTGCACCTGGAGGTCCAGAAAAATCCCTTGGGGACGGGCAAGTCCATGCGCAGGATTTTTTTCAACTATGAGACTGCCCGAGATCAATTGGACGAAGCACGCACCAGCTTCCATCGCAAATACCAGCTCAACATCGGCTCAGTAAGCTTGACCTTAACGAAGACGGAACTGCGAGTGGCGGACGCGCGGAAGGTTGAAGAACTGCAGATGCGACAGGCTGAACTGAACCAGGTCCATGTCCAGGGCAAAGCGGCCGATGAGGCTGCGGAAATGCTGGAAAAGACCAGGAAGGCGCAAGTGGAGGCCGCGAAGTTGAGTTGGGATCAGGACTTTGCGCAACGTGGTGCGGCGGGTGTTGAATTCGGTGAAGCCCGTTTTAAAAAATTCAATGCAGAAACGGCGCTCCATCACACCGAAACCCGCCACCATTTTACCACCAGCCTTGGCCGGGCCGTCAACGCCCTGGACGGTACGCTGAGCGCGGTCAACCTTTGCATGACCGCGCACCGCCTGTCCAAGGCGGTGCGTGAGAAGCGGATCAAACTCATGCCCTTTATGCGGGACATCCTGTCCGTGGCCGCAGACGGTCAGGAGCTCATGGCTATGACGCTTGCCGTTTGGGTGGCTCGTACCGGAGATCCCCTGGCGAAAATACTCCTCGGAAGAATCACCCTCGGGGCCGTGCGCTTCAACGTGGCAATGGATATCGTAGAGATCTACATTCTGGCCACCAAAAGGGACTACGACGCAGCCGTGGCCACCACGCTCAGCTTTGGCTGCATGCTGGCCCCCAGTCTTGGCCTTGTGGCCGTAGCCACTCCCGTCGGCATCCTCCTGCTTCTCGCCGGCGTCGGATTCGCACTCCTTGCGGCGCACCTCACGGACGGAGCCCTGAAAACGGCTGCCACCAACAACTACTGGAACACGGGCGCGTGCAAAGAACTGGATGCGTATCCCATCCATGACCTCAAATCGCCTTTTGCCGTGAAGCAATGGCACAGCTATTTTCAAATAATGAAGGAGGCAATGACTGAACTTTTCAGTCCGCAACTCAGCGTTGAAGTTGTCGACGGCAAACGCCTGCGCGTCACCACACGCTGCTTTCGCCCGGTCATGCTCGGTCCGGCTTCAGCCGGCGTCGGAGTGCGCGTTCCCAGGCTCTTCGGTCATGGACCAATCAGCAGCCTGGACGGAGGCCAACTCGCGCAGGCGCCCATAGAGCAGGAAAAAGACGGCATGCTGGAAAGCGTGCTGGAATTCGATGTGAGCAAGATCCTGCTGCAAGCCAAAGACATACTGGGCACCCCCGTGGTCAACCCTTACGACCATCGCAAACTTCACTATTCCATCGAGCCATCAGCTGCCGTGTTTCACATGTGCAGCGCGGACATGGACCTTTTTACCAAGTCAAAAGGCTTCCCAATGAAGGTCACTCTGCAGCGGGACCTTACGGAACCGGACTTTTCCGACAAGGATATCGTCGCCATCGCTTTGTAATACGAGCAAGGTGGGATGAAAATGAAATACGCATTAAGCCTGTTTTCCGCACTGTTTTGGATAGCCATGCTTCCAGCCGTTGCCATGGCCACGGCAGCTGAGGAGGCAAAATTCTTTTACGAAGAAGCTTCCGGTCCAACAGACGAGGAACTGTCCTCGGAAGTCGGATTCATTCGTTATACGTATACAACAAAATTGTCCCACTCCGGACTTGGCCTGGATGCTTCCGAAAAACAATACCTGTTCAACGAACTCCTTACCAATGCCCTCCAAGGCGACATCCACGCCCTGGCCATGGCTGCCGTCCTGCCACATGTGGACCCGGAGTTCTCCGAAGGCAGTGACGTCACCCCCATCGAGCCGTGGCTCATCCGGCATCTCGGCGAGGCCGAAGGCCACTGGCTCCTTGGAGTATTCTACCTACACTGGCTCTCCGGCTCCCCGCCCCTGAGCCATGATCCCGTATACCTGAACGCCCCGAAGCATTTCCGCAAAAGCGCCCTGGCCGGAAATCGCAAATCCATGCTCTTCGCCAGCGGCCATGTTCCCAAGGGGGACGACTTCACCCCACCTCCAGGCCAGGAACTGAATCACCCCATGCCGGACTATATCGCAAAAGGGGAACGAGAAAAGTGGTACTGGACGGTGCGCGCCGCGGAATTGGGGGATGCCTGGGCCAATGCTTTCGTCGGTCGGACCTACGCAAAGGTGCGGGCTAACCGAACTATGGAGGAAGCTAGTCGCATGGTTCTGTACTATTGGGACCGGGCTGCACGGTTTGGTTACTCTAATGCAGCCGCCTGGCTATCACTCATCATGGAGGACGGAGAGAATACTGATTTCGGAACCCATGTCGTGACGGAGCGGGGCTGCAAAAAGGCTTTTTTCTATGTGGCATTGATGGCCCGGATGGAGACTGATGGGGAATATCTGAAAGATAAAAAAAAATCTGAAGCTGGCGCAGCGGCCGAATTTCACGCCCAAAAATACCTCAAAGGCATCCCCAAAATCAACTTCGCCCCCTGCATGACCCAGTCCGAATACGATGCCGCCCTCAAAGAAAGCAAGATCGCCTACGACGAGTTCAAGGCCCGGCAGGCCGAGGAAAAAGCGGCCCAGCAGACTCTCTACGACAAGGCCCGAGAGGCTCTGCCGGAGCTTAGGGCTGAACTTACGGCTGTGGGCGTGAAAATGGGTGACGGGCAGTAGCCATGCTGCTGCCCGTCACCCACCTTGTCCGAGAATTATGTCCGAAACCAAACGCTCAAGCGTTTATCAGTTCATGGCTCCGTGCTCACCCTGCATCTGCAGCTTGAGGGACTGAATCAATTGCTGCGCCTTCTCCGTCGTCTTCCATTCACCGTAAATCTGCATCCAGTAGTCGAACCCGAAGATCTTCTGCATAAGCTGATCCTCATGCAGGTCCACCCAGGTGTCGAACAGATACATCTCGACTGAAAAATCCTTGCTGTCCAGAACCTTCAAAACGGTGTTGGCCGGGTATTTCTTGCCTTCGAAATTGACCTGGAGAAACTCGACCACGGCTTGCTGGGACAGCTCGGGGGACAGGGGACGGCCTTGCACGCTCTCCGCCAACTCCCAGTATTCGGGGAATTTGGCCTGCATCTGTTTCTCCTGCTCTTCAGTCAATTTAATAAAAAGACTGCCATCCTGCTCTTCGATAAAATAATAGCGAAGCCAAAATTCAAAATGAAAAACCTGGGCCATGTCGTTCATCGCATTGTGCGGAATTGCCATTTTTTTCTCCCTGTAGCGTGATTATCGATTAGTTTTCCTGAATGAAAAAATATCGTGCACTCAATTCTGGATGTATCATCGCAAACATTCATAGCGTGTTGACAAATTTACAGAACGAAACTAATGCTACGAATTACAAATACGCGATAGTTGGAGGTTACACATGGAAGATTATGTAAAACAAGCGCTCGAAATCGTCAAAGCACAAGCCAGTGTGCGCAACATGAACGAGGAAGAGCTGACGTCCATGATTCGTTCGTTGACCGAAGGAATCAAGAACGTCGCCGAAGGAAACCAGCCCGAACCCGAAGCAACCCTGTCCCTTGATGATGCCAAAAAAGCCATCCGCGAAAAAAGCATCATCTGCATGGAATGCTCGAAGTCGTTCAAGGTGCTGACCAAACGCCACCTGGCCACCCACGGCCTCACTCCCGAGGAATACCGGGAAAAATGGGGCTACAAGAAGGGCACGTCCCTGGTGGCCAAATCCCTGGCTCGTGACCGCCGCAAGAAAATGCAGGACATGAAGCTCTGGGAAAAACGGGTCAAGAAGTAATCTTGCCCCTGTACCAACCGGAAAGGCGAAGCACATGCTTCGCCTTTTTCATTTTCATCCTCAGAAAAACTGTGCAATCTTGATCAGTCGTCCCTGCAGCATCGTGAATTCCGGATCCACGGCCTGCAGGACAAAGATGGGGCTGACATAGAGGGTCTGCCAGTCAAAATCGACGACAAAGCCCTTTTCGTCCTCCGTGATGGACTTGACCATGGGCCGCACGTCCACTTCTCCGGGTTCACCCTTCTTGGTCCGCTTGAACACCTTCCACTCCGCCGCTTCCAGAAAGGCCGGAAGCCTGGCCGCGAAACGCTGACTGTCTTCCGCGCTCACGAACCCGAGGGAAAAACGCTCATGGTTCGAGATGGGCGCCTTGCCCTGACACGGCAACTCGTCCACCTTGACCACGCGCATGCCCTGCGGCAGCTCGGCTTCGAGCAGGGCGGGCAGATCCTTGACTACCATGTGTTCGCGCACGAAGAAATCCATCCACTCGCAGACGCTGCCTACGCCGACCGGCAATGCCCGGGCAAAGGACAGGAGCGGCGCGGGGTGGAAACCGCTGCTGAACGCCAGGGGCATGCGCGCGCGGCGGAACGCGCGCTCGAAAATCCGTTGCAGCTCAAGCTGGCTGAGGTACATGGCCGGGCCGGTCTTGGAGTACCACAGCCGAAAGCGCTGTTCCTTGTTGTGCAGGTCGATGGCGGGAGCCGGGCTTTCGGTTGGCGGCTCGTCCACCAGCCCGGCGTCTTCCTGATCGCGGGTGGCGCGGTTGATGACCGGGACGATGTCATGGCCTGCCGCCTGGCGCGTCAGTTCGGATTCGCGACCGTCCAGGTTGCAGACCCCGCAGGACCGGCAGGCCTCGTAGCGGCAGTCGGGAGTGGCGGCCTCTTCCAGGGCGCGGCGGCGCTCGGTGAGCAGATATTTACGGCTCACCCCGGAGGCGAGGTGATCCCAGGGCAGGGGCTGCTCCGGATCGCGTTCGCGCAGATAGGACTCCGCGTCAATGCCGGTTTCGGCAAAGGCCTCAAGCCACGGCTCTAGGCGCAGATGATCGGACCAACTGGTGAAGAGCGCGCCCTTGGCGTAGGCGACCTCCAGGGCGGGAGCCAGGTGCCGGTCGCCGCGCGAAAAGACCCCTTCGAGCCAGGTCATGTGCGAATGATGCCACTTGAGCTTGAGCTTCTTGTAGGGGCGGAAGATGTTGCGCAGATAGGCCAGCCGCTCCTCGATCTCGGCCATGGAGATCTGCCGCTCCCACTGGAACGGGGTATGCGGCTTGGGCACGAACGGCGAGACCGCTGCCGTGACCTGCAGGCGCCTGACGTTCTTTCCGGCGCTGGCCGCGACCTTCAGGCACAGATCGAGAATGCCGTGCAGATCCTCGCGGGTCTCGGTAGGCAGGCCCATCATGAAATACAGCTTGACCTGCTGCCAGCCCAGGCGAAAGGCCTTCTCCGTGTGATCGAGCAGTTCGTCCTCGGTCACGCCCTTGTTGATGACGTTGCGCAGCCGCTGGGTGCCTGCCTCGGGAGCCAGGGTCATGCCCGTGTGCCGGATCTTGCCCATGAGCCGCATGAGATCCTCGGAAACAGAACCCACGCGCAGGGACGGCAGAGAGATGGAGACCTGCTCCTGCCTGCAGTGGCTGTAGGAGGACAGAAAAAGAGCCTCAAGGGCGCTGAAGTCGCCGGTGCTGAGCGACAGGAAGGACAGCTCCTCGCTACCCGTCTCGGCCAGACCGCGATCGATGATGGAACCGAGCACGTCCACCTCGCGCTCGCGCACCGGGCGGTAGATCATGCCTGCCTGACAGAAGCGGCAGCCACGGGTGCAGCCGCGCGCGATCTCGACCGAATAACGGTCATGCACGGGCTTGCCAAAGGGCACGATCTGGCGCGTCGGGAAGGAGACCGCGTTCATGTCCATGACGATGCGCTTCTCGACCCGGGGCGTCTCGCCGCCCACCGGACGCATGCCCCCATTGCCGTCGTCCTCGAAAAACGAAGGCACGTACACGCCGGGCACCTCGGCCAGACGCCTGATCAGTTCGCTGCGGGCCCAGCCTTCATCCTTGCCGCGCGCGATGAGCCCGAGCATCTCGGGCAGAATCTCTTCCCCGTCGCCAAGCACCATGACATCGACAAAAGCGGCCAGCGGCTCGGCGTTGAAGGTGCAGCCTCCTCCGGCGATGACCAGCGGATGCCCGTCGCCACGCTGCGCCGCACGCAGGGGAATCCCCCCCAGATCGAGCATGTAGAGCACGTTGGTGTAGCACAGCTCATGGGTGATGCTGAAGAGCACGCCGTCCAGATCCCTGAGCGGCGTGTCGCTCTCCAGGGTGGCCAGGGGTGTGTCGTGGGCCCGAAGCACCTCGGCCACATCCTCGGTGGGCGCGAAGACCCGCTCGGCGTAGAAATGGTCCGTGCCGTTGACGATGTCGTACAGGATCTTCTGTCCAAGATAGGACATGGCCACTTCGTAGAGATCCGGAAAGGCCAGGGCCACGTGGGCCCGGACTGTTTTCAGGTCCTTGTGGACACTGTTGATCTCGGTGCCGAGGTAGTGACTGGGGCGGGAAAAGAGGGGGAGCAGAGCCTTCATGGGTCCTTGCCGTGCGCAGGGCCGGGCAGAAAAAAAAAGGGTGGAAAGCCACCCTTTTCCCGGCAGCGCCTGCTGCGTTATTTTTTCAAGAATTTGCTGAAATCGGCCACACCGCCGCCCATGCCGCCCAAATTGCCGAGGCCGCCGGGGGCGGACAGGGTCAGGTTGGTGGTCGCCTCAAGATACTTGGTCTTGAGTTCCTCGGGTACGGTCTTGTACTGGTAGATGACGTGCTTGAGCTCGATCTCTCCGGTCATTTCCTGATCAAAGGGATAGCCGAAAGGAAGCAGCAGCATCTGCATGCCGCCCTGCTGCGTGGGAATGGTCTGCAGGATGGCCGGATCAGCGATGTTCCCCTTCTCCTCGTTCCATTTGCCGAGCACCATGTCGCCGTTCACCAACTTCACCAATCTGATATCGTACATTGTCACCTCATCGTGTTTCTGGACTCGTGCGCCCGTCAGAAAAGTCCGGACGAGCCGAGGTTTCGTGTCTACGAGGTGCGCCCTGCACTGTCAAGGTCGTGCCCGGTGCGCCCTTTCCGATCAGCATCCTTTGTGATAGCCGACCCTCACAACGACCGGGAGGTTAAGCATGAACACTCTGGATATCGTCTTCTGCGTAATTCTGGGATTTTTGGGCCTGCGCGGCATTTTTCGCGGACTCGTCAAGGAGATCGCCTCCATTCTGGGGCTGATCCTGGGCTTCGTGCTGGCCAACACCTATCACGCGCAGCTCGCGACAATGTTCGAGAACTTCCCGGGCGGCCCCGGCATGGCCAAGCTTGCAGCCTATCTGGCCATTTTTCTGGGTGTCGTGGCCGTGGTTTTCCTGCTCGCCTCGCTGATCAGAAAGCTCCTGCAGATGATCATGCTCGGCTGGGTGGACAGCATCGGCGGCGGAGCGCTCGGCCTCTTCAAGGGCGCGCTTCTGTGCAGCATCATCGTCATGGCCCTGACCGCCTTTCTGCCGTCAAAGTCCCCGATGCTGACCGAGTCGAAGATCATGCCCTACGTCAACACCTTCAACACCATGCTCTCGAACGCCCTGCCCAAGGAAATGCGCGACCAGTTCCTGATCCGCAGCCAGGAGCTGCAGCAGGAGTGGGAAAAGAGGGTCGTGGAAAAACTCAAGGAAATGAAAGGAACCCCTGGTGGAAAAGAATAATTTCGAACGCATCATTGAAGTCATCGACACCCTGACCGGACCGGACGGCTGCCCCTGGGACAAGGAGCAGACCCCGCAGTCCATGTGCGATTACCTGGTGGAGGAATGTTTCGAGCTGGTGGAGGCCATCCGTCAGGACGACAAGTCCGAGATCGCCGAAGAACTGGGCGACGTGCTTTTCCTGCTGCTCTTCATCGGCCGCTGCCATGACCGCGAGATCCCGGATTTCCTGCAGACCGCGCTGGCCGGGAACGTGGCCAAGATGATCCGCCGCCACCCTCATGTCTACGGCGAAAAAGCAGCCGACGTGGCCGAAGTGATCAAGAACTGGGAACAGATCAAGAAGCAGGAAAAGGCCGAAAAGGACAAGGATCCAGGAGTGTTCTCCTCTCTGCCCGCAAGCCTGCCGCCGCTGCTGCGCGCCTACCGCATCAACTCCAAGGCGGCCCGCACGGGCTTCACCTGGGCCACGGACGCGGATCAGGAGAAAAAGCTGGCCGAGGAATGGAACGAATTGCAGGCAGCCCTGGCCACGGACGACGCGGCGGCACGGGAAGAGGAATTCGGGGACTATCTGTTTTCGCTGGTGGAATACGGCAGGCGGCGCGGAATCAAGGCCAACTCGGCCCTGGCCGTGGCCAACTCCAAGTTTCTGGGACGCTTCGAGGCCATGGAGAAATTGGCCAGAGAACGCGGCCTGGAACTGGACAAGCTCTCCCTGGAAGAAATGGACAACCTCTGGGACGAAATCAAGGCCACCCGCCGATAATCCATACGGACGGCCCCACGTGGCCGGTATCCCATCCCAAAAAAACGTAGGGGCGGCCCTGCGTGGCCGCCCTCCCCCAATAAATCGCCAACCCCGCCAATAACCCATCCCGAAAAAAACCGTACAGGCGGCCCTACCTGGCCGATATCCCATCCCCAAAAACCGTAGGGGCGGCCCTGCGTGGCCGCCCTCTTCAAAAACGGTCAGCAACGCAGTCCAGAATCGATTTTCAGCGGTCTTAGAGGCCTTTTTCCCGGATGTGATCGACAATCTTCTCCAGCACCCGATCCGCATCCAAAGCGCTGGTGTCGATGATCACCGCATCCAGGGCGGGTTTCAGGGGCGCCACCACGCGGTTGCGGTCCTGATCGTCGCGGATGCGGATCTGGCCGCGGATGCGCTCCAGGTCCTCGTCCATGCCCATGGACTTGAGCTGCGCATGGCGGCGCTTGGCGCGCACGTCGATGGAGGCGTCCATGAAAAACTTGTGCCGGGCGCCCGGGA